>Ga0335069_10003156_pt1 | contig 25083 bp, 20 predicted proteins | sample Lox_Sample_11_FD_206714 | JGI IMG/M metagenome (GOLD analysis project Ga0335069, IMG submission 206714) | Soil microbial communities from Loxahatchee National Wildlife Refuge, Florida, United States - Lox_Sample_1.1 | ecosystem: Environmental > Terrestrial > Soil > Wetlands | place: USA... | reverse complement strand
CCTTTGAGCAAATCCAGCGCCTCAAAGCGCAACTGGAACTCCACAATACTTATTTGCAGGAGGCCGTGGTGGAGGCCAAAGCGTTCGGCGACCTGGTCGGGCGAAGCGCGGCCTTGCGGTACATTGTGAGCCAGATTGAGGTGGTAGCCCCCACGCACGCTTCGGTGCTCATCTTGGGTGAGACTGGAACAGGCAAGGAATTGGTCGCCCATGAAATCCATCGTCGCAGTGCTCGCAAGGAAAAACCCCTGGTCCGAGTCAACTGCGCCTCCATCCCCCGAGAATTGTTCGAGAGCGAGTTCTTTGGCCATGTCAAAGGAGCGTTCACCGGCGCCGTCAAGGACCGGGCCGGACGCTTTGAGACCGCGGAGGGCGGAACCATCTTTCTGGATGAAGTGGGAGAGATTCCTTTGGACATCCAAAACAAGCTGCTGCGCATTCTCCAGGAGAGACGCTACGAACGGGTGGGTGATGACCGGACGCGCCACGCGGATGTGCGTATCGTGGCCGCGACCAACCGGGATTTGAAGCAAGCGGTCGGCGCGGGCCGTTTCCGGGAAGACCTCTACTACCGACTAAACGTCTTTCCGATTAAGGTTCCGCCCCTCCGGGAGCGAATGGATGACATCCCATTACTGGCGAAGCACTTCGTCGAGCTCTCCACCAGGGAATTGAAGTGCGCCAAACCACGGCTGACCCGGGCGGCGGTGGCAAAGCTCGAGAATTACGACTGGCCGGGCAATGTACGGGAGTTGCGCAACGTGATTGAGCGCGCGGTGATTCTGGCTCGGGGCGGGGCTCTCGACTTTGACCTGCCCACCACCCGCCAACCCGTCCCGGCCGCTCCGCCGAGTGTGCCGGCCGCGGCAGCGGCTGGCAGCGTGGCTGAACCCCAGTTCCTCACGGAAGCCGAGCTTCAGCGTCGCGAGCGCGACAACCTCCGGGTGGTGTTGGAAGCAGCCAACTGGAAGATCAAAGGACCCGGTGGGGCCGCGGAACTGTTAGGCGTCAAGCCTACCACTCTGCTCTCACGGATGGACAAGTGGGGCTTGAAGAGGTCAAAACCGCAGGATTCCTGACCTCGAACTACTGATTCCTGAGCTGGTGCGTGATTGGAATTCGAATCGCCACAAGGCAGGCCTCGGAGCCAGTCCTTTCGCCAAGCCGCACTGGGCAACTTAAAGCTCGGGGATGTCGCTCCAGTCGTCGATCGGGGGCGGCAGCAGCCCCAGGAAGGAGAAGTGCTGCAGGGCCGATGTTCGAGACGATAGATTGGATTGATTAGCGGGCGCTGAAGGGTCGTTGCGGGTCGGCACACCACGATGGACCCGGGGCCTTCCCTAACCGAACGATTGTTTTCGGACGTTCGAGAATTCGACCACGATCCTAGGAGCCGCCCTTAAGGCGTTAGTGCCTGAATTCCAGCACCTTCTGCGTTGCACAGATAGTTGGCGCGATTTCTGTTTAGGTCGGGTTCGTATGCGAATTGCGTTCAACCGTTTGGACCAAAGCCAAGCCTCAAGGGCCTGGGCAGCCCTCATGAGAGGGCGAGGGGCCCTTCAGGTGTTATGAAGACTTTGTTCAATCAGAGTCAAAAGGCAAACGGGCCGACCAGCCCGACTGGGTGCCCATTGCCCGCCCGCACTCGCATCCTCGAAGTTGCCTGCGGCTTGTTCGCCGAGGCCGGTTTTCATGGAACGCACCTTCGCGAAATCTGTAAGCGCGCCGGGAGCAATGTGGCTGAGGTCTATTATCATTTCCGAAGCAAGGAGGGACTCTACGAGGCGGTGGTCATGGAGGCCGGCCGGCGGCTTTCGTCTGATGATGGGGCCTTCGTCGCCTCCCGGCGTTTGCCGCCTGAACAGAGGCTGCTCAGGCTCATTGAGTCGTTGTTGGAGAGACTCAGCGCCGGGCACGCTTGGCTCGCCAAACTCCTGATCCAGGAATTGGTGGACCCAGTTTCCACAGCGCACAACTACGCGGCCTTCGGACTGGAGCGGGATTTTGTCCTGCTGCAGGCCGTCATGAGAGATTGGGTCGGTGCTAAAGCCAAAAGCGAAGCCATTCGGCTTCATGCGTTGAGCGCGATTGGTGAGGCCATGCTTTGTTGTCTGGCGGGAGAGAACCTGAACCACGCCTTGATTCAATTAGCCGGCCCTTTACCAAGCCGGGCGCAGTTAGCCCGATTTGTCGCGCAGCGTTCCCTGGCGGGCCTGGAGCGGGAAGGGGCAGTGCCGGAGGCTCCATGAACAGACATCCAGCAGTCTCAGCGGAGGCGTCATGCACGAAGCAGACACGCAGATCAGGTGCGCGGAGCAGATGGGCAGTACCGCTCCGCGTCGCGCGTTGGCAGCAAGTCAGATTTATCCCGTTGATCATTCAAGTCCGGGCGAGTGTCTGCCGGGGACAATCATTTCAAACCTGTAGAAGGAATTGCACATGAAGAGTCGAAGTATGTTTATGATTGATAGTGTTAATTCAGGGCGCCACGTCGCGCGCGTCGGTTGCAAAGGGCTGGCGTTCCTATGCGTGGTGTTAGCGCTCGGCGGATGCGGAAAACCACCCGCCAGACCACCCGAGAGACCTTTGGTCCGCACCGCGGTGGCGAAGGCGGCCGACCGTGCCGGGGCTGAGGGTGAGACCTCTTACCTGGCACTGGTGAAGTTCGACCACGAAACGGACTTGAGCTTCAAGGTAGGGGGGATTCTGGTCAGCATCGGGCCGGAGGCCGGCACCGATTGGGATGAGGGAACACCGGTGAAAGCCGGGACGGTGTTGGCCGAGTTGAAGCAAGCTGACTTCACTAATGCTTTGAGCTCGGCGCGCGCGCGGGCAGAACTGATGGGCAAAACTCTGGAGCGTTTTCGCAAGCTGCGCGTGACCGATGCCATTTCCCAGCAGGAGCTCGATGTTACGGAAGCAGACTGGCGAACGGCGCAGTCCCAACTGGACCAGGCGGAGCAGAACCTTCGGGATTCGCGGCTGGTGGCGGCCAAGGACGGCGTCGTGCTGGCACGCTACGTTAATTCGCGCGTCACCGTCGGGTCGGGCCAACGGGTGCTGCGCTTTGCCGATACCAGCCTGATGTCGGTTGAGTTGGGATTGCCAGACCGGCTGATCGCGCGCCTGCGGCCAGGCAAGGAAGTGCCGGTCGAGGTGTCGGGGCTCGAGGGCCGGCCACCCTTCCGTGGCCGCGTTTCCGAGGTGGGAGTAGCGGCCAGCACCGAGGGCCGGCTATTTCGCGTCGTGATCAAGGTGCCCAACCCGGATGGTCTGCTGCGCTCCGGAATGACGGCGCGCATTCACGTCGGCGACACGGCGGGGGAAGAGTCGGGCACGGTCTATGTTCCACTCTCGGCGCTGGTCACGCTGGCTCCCGATGGGCGTTCGACCGGAAGTGGCCAGGCGCAGTTGGGGGTCTTTGTGGTCCAGGACGGCAAGGCCGTGACCCGGGCCGTGAAGACGGGCGACATTCTCAACAGCTCGATTCTTGTAACTGAGGGGTTGCGGGCAGGGGAGCAGGTGGTGACCTCAGGCGCGAGCTTTCTATATAACGGCGCTCCCATCGAAGTCGCTACAGACAGTGTGGCCGCGAAGTAAGCCTTGAAAGGAGATACGTCCGATGTCTAAACCGGTTGAAAATGTGGTTGAAAAGGGCGGTCTGGCCCAGTTTTGTGTCGAGCACCGGGAGGTGAGCTGGCTGGCGCTGATTGCCGTGCTGGTATTGGGCGGTCTGGCCTACACGAAGCTCGGCCAGCAGGAGGACCCCACCATTCCGCAGCGAACGGCCATGCTGGTCACGCAGTTCCCGGGCGCGACGGCCTCGAAGGTAGAAGAACTGGTATCCAAACCGATCGAGCGCAAGATCAGCGAGCTCAAATCCATCGAGGAGATCAAGACCACCTCCCGGCCCGGCATCTCCACCATGACGATCAAGCAGCTTCCTGCACCCACGGCCACAATTGACCAGGAGTGGGACAAAGTGAGGGCCAAGATCCAGGAGGTGCAGTTGCCCGAGGGGACGCGCACGCCGTGGCTCAACACTGATTTCGGCAACACCATTACGCTGCTGTTCGGCCTGGTCAGCCCCCCCATCACCGATGCCGAGTGCGTCGGGCGGGCCAATCTGCTGCGAGATCGGCTGGCCGGACTCCGCAGAGGACCGCCGTCTACAAATCATGCTGCCGTGGCGGCTTTCTTGCCGTCCATGGATGCGGGTTCCATCGAGGTGCTCCGCGGCCGGCTCGAGGTCGCTGTCCGGGCGGCCGGGCTGGCCAAGGAGGTGCGAACGACCCAGGGACATGCTTTCCTTCTGGCCGACCTGGAGACGTCAGCCTCCCGGGCCGACCTCGAGCGCTTTATCGCCGGTTTCACCAGGACGTTCATGGGCACAGACCGTGAATTGTACCATCCGGATTTCACCGGTCCTATATTGCTGATGGGAGACGAGGATCCGCTGCCCCAGATTCGCGCCACGGCGCCGCCGCGCTACAGCTATCGCACGCTCGAATTGCTGGCGCGCGATTTTGAGGACGACCTCAAGCAAGTTCAGAGCGTCGGCAAAGTCACCAAGGTGGCCATCGTGCAGGAAACGGTGTATCTGCTCTTTTCGGATGCCAATCTGGCCGGCTATGGCCTGACGCCGGAGATGGTGATGAATTCCATCAGCGCGCGTAACGCGGTGATTCCCGGGGGCACGATGCGAACCGAGGGACGCAATTTCCCGGTGCAGCTCTCCGGCGAATACAAGACCGAACGGGACATGCTCGGCACCGTGGTGGGCATGGGAAAAGGCGGCGCGCCGGTGTATCTGCGCGACGTTTTCGACGTCCGCCGCATGTATGAGTCGCCCATTCCATACAAGGTGGATGTGGTGGGGCGCACCGGCAAGGACGGGGCGTTGGACACCCGCCGGGCGGTCATGGTGGCCGTCGAGATGCGGGATGGGGAGATCATTCGCTACTTCAACCGGGATGTCATGAAGGTTGCAGAGGCCATGAAGGCCCGCATGCCCGAAGGCCTGGAGTTCCGGGTGCTGTCCGACCAACCGACTGCTGTCGAACATCGGATTCATCACTTCGTCCGGTGCTTTATCGAGGCGGTGGTGATTGTGATCATCGTAGGGTTGTTCCTGATGGATTGGCGCTCGGCGCTGGTGCTGGCTACCGCAGTTCCGCTGACGGTCGCCATGACCCTGGTCGGTATGCAAATGCTGCATATACCCCTGCAGCAAATCTCCATAGCAGCGCTCATCATCGCTCTGGGTATGCTGGTGGATGTGCCCGTGGTGGCTTCGGACGGCATCAATCGCGAGCTGCATCTGGGCGAGTCGCGGTTGCGCGCGGCCTGGCTGGGTCCGCTTCACCTGCGACACCCGATGGTGTTTGGCACGCTGATCAACATCTTCGCGTTCCTGCCGTTGCTGATGCTGACGGGCGATAAGGGTGAGTTTATGAAGAGCCTGCCCACGGTGGTTACCCTGGCTTTGGCGGCAGCGTTCCTGGTCTCGGTTACCTTCACGCCGCTGATCAGCTTTTACGTCCTGCGTGGTCAGAAAGGCTTTGATGAGGGCGGCGAAGTGCGTTCGACAATTCCTTTTCGTTGGGTGGACCAGGCGCTGGCCGCAGTCTTGCCGCGCTATCGTGCCGCACTGGAAGGGTCCCTGAAACGTCCCTGGCTGGTGCTGGGCATGGGCTATTCAGCCTTGGCGCTGAGTTGCCTCCTGGTCCCGCTGTTGGGTGACCAGTTCTTCCCGCCGGGCGAGCGCAACCAGTTGTTGGTGGATATCGAGTCGCCTTCAACCGACTCCCTGACCAGCATCCGGGCGACGGTGGACCAGGCGGTAGAACTAATCAAACGCCACGAGGAGGTAGTCAGCGCGGCAGTGTTTACCGGTGGCACCGCCCCCCGCTTTTACTACAACGTCGAACCGAAGGAACCGGCCAACTATCTGGCTCAGATTCTCATTAACACGCGCACGGAGCACGACGTGGAACCGCTGCTCATCAAACTGCGCGCGGAGCTCGATCACTCAGTTGCCGGCGTGCGTTGCGTGGTCAAACAGCTTGAGCAGGGACCGCCGGTGAAGGAGCCCATCCAAATCCGCCTCAGCGGGGACAACCTGGATAAGCTGCGGCAATTAGCCGACCTGACCGCAGCCGAGCTGCGGGCGGCGGGCGGCTATCATGTCTTTGATGACCTGGGCCTGCGCATGCCCAATATTGAAATCGCCATAGACCAGGACCGCGCCAATTCGCTGGGCTTGAATAATCAGCAAATCGGCGGGGTAGCCCAATCCTCGTTTACCGGCCTGAAGCTGTCCGAATTGCGAGAGGGCGACCGGCTCATCCCAATTCTGGCGCGTGGCCGCATTGAGGAGCGCAGCGAGGCGGACAAGATTCGCGCTCTTTATGCCCCAACGCCTGACGGGAAAGCCGTTCCCTTCGAGAGCTTCTCGACCATCAAAGTCCAGCCGGAGTTTGTCACCATCCCGCACTACAACCAGCTTCGCACCGTAACGGTCAAAGCCTACGCGCCTTTCGGGGAGCTGCCTTCTCAAATACTCGACCGGGCCAGGCCGGGTCTGGCCAAAATCAAACTGGAGCCGGGCTACCAAATGCGCTTTGCCGGCGAGGACGAGGAGCTGCGCAAGAACCGGGCCGAGATGACCCTGGTGATGGAGATGTCTCTGGCGCTCATTTGTATGACCATGGTCCTTCAATTCAAATCGGTCATCAAATCACTGGTGGTCATGCTCACCGTGCCGCTCGGACTGATTGGCGCTTTGCTGGGGCTATGGGTAACCGGCTCGCCATTGGGATTCATGGCGCTGCTGGCGATGGTCAGCCTGGCCGGTGTCATGGTGAGCCATATTATCGTGCTCAGCGACTTCATCGAGCATGCACGGGCTCGAGGACTCCCGCTGGAGGAAGCGCTGGTGCAGGCCGGGCTGGCGCGTTTGCGTCCGGTGCTGGTGACGGTGCTGGCTACGGTCGGCGGGCTCATTCCGCTGTTCCTTACCGGCGGCGCGCTCTGGCACCCGCTGACGGCGGTCCACATCTTTGGCCTGCTCCTTGCCACCGTGATGACCCTGGTCATGTTGCCCACGCTCTACTACGTCTTCTGTGCCAAGCTGAAATTCATCAAGTAACCGCAATGCATTCCTCTGCATCTAAACTCGTATTTGGCTTTGCCGCAGCGCTAGCGCTGGCCGGGTGCGCCGTCGGCCCAAACTATAAACGCCCCGCGGTGAGCGCGCCGGTTAGTTACCGCGACGCTACAAACCAGGTCCCGACCAACTCGTTGGCCGATCTTCCCTGGTGGGGGGTATTCAAAGATCCTACGCTCCAGGAACTGGTCCGCGTTGCGCTCACGAACAACTACGACCTGCGGATCACTCTGACCCGGGTGGACCAGGCTCGCGCGTACCAGATGCAGGCGCGCTCCCAATTCCTGCCGCAAGTGGGATATGGCGGGGAAGCCAGCCGTGGGCGGAATGCGTATCTCGACCTGCCAGTTCCTAACGGCGGCCAGACCATGAACAGCTTCCTGGGCGGCTTTGCGGCGCTATGGGAAGTTGACCTCTGGGGTCGGGTCCGCCGGATGAGCGAGGCCGCTCGCGCGAACCTCATGGCCACACAGGAGGGGCGCCGGTCGGTGATGATTTCACTGGTCAGCGGCGTCGCGGGGGCCTACTTCGAACTGCTGGAGCTGGACGAGCAGCTTGCCATCGCCCGGCGCACCCGGGATTCCTATGAGCGGACGTTCAAACTCTTTGACGACCAGCACACCGCCGGCCTGGCTTCCAAGCTGGAGCTGTCCCGCGCCAAACTGGCCCTGCGCTCCGTTTCAGCCCGCATCCCGGAAATCGAGCGCCAAATCGCTCTGAAAGAAAACGAGATCAACACGCTCCTGGGACGCAACCCTGGACCCGTACCGCGCACCGCAACCCTCGTAGCGCAAGAACTGCCCCTGGACATCCCCGTGGGGCTGCCCTCCTCCCTGCTTCAGCGGAGACCTGACGTCCGGATGGCTGAAGACAGGGTGCGGGAGGCCAACGCCGAAATCGGCGTCGCTGTGGCAGACTTCTTTCCTCGTATCGGCCTCACGTCGCTATATGGCGGCACCAGCACCGATCTGAGCAAGCTGGTGTCCACGGGCGCAAACACCTGGGCGTTGGCGGCGAGCACCGCCGGCCCGTTATTCACCGGGGGCAGGCTGACGGGGCGTTATCGTCAGACCAAAGCTGCCCGCGAAGAAACCAGGCTTGAGTACCAACAGACCGCTCTCACGGCGTTCCGCGAAGTGTCTGACGCTCTCGTATCCCATAGCCGATACGAAGAAGAGCGCGTGGAGCAGGCGGAGGCCGTCAATGCCGGTCGCGAGGCCGTGACAGTAGCGACCGACCGATACAAGGAAGGTAAAGCGAGCTATTACGAAGTGCTGGAAGCTCAACAGCAGCTCTATCCCGCGGAAAACGCGCTCTCGCAGATCGAGGCCGCGCGCCGGCTGGCGGTCGTCCAACTTTACAAAGCCCTGGGCGGCGGCTGGTCACTCAAAGACTCCGGGTGGGCTGAGGCCACCGTGCGCCTCTCGTCCTCGAGTCACGGCAGTGCTGGGCACTGATTTCGGTTATGGAGTCACGAAACGAACGTCGGTTTGATCCCAATCTCGCCGCGCAGATACTGGTGGACATTGCGCCCGAACAGTCGTTGCCGCCCGATTTGTTCTCCCTATGACCCTACCCGCTGATAAAGACGCAGCTGCTGCTGTGAGCGGGCAGACAGGCTCCGGCAGGCACCGCAAGTTCAGGCCGCGCGTATCCGCTGTCGGGTTCCTCGCGGCGCTGGTGCTTTGGCTGGTTGCCACACCGTTTGTTCAGGGCTTCAAGGAAGGCCAGCTATGCCAAGCGGTGCTGTTTACGCTGGTCATGTGCACGGGCTTAATTGCCACTGGCTCCTGCCGCAGACTGGTGTTCGCGGTGGTGGGCCTCGCGCTCGCCGCCATCTGGCTCAATCAACTCTGGCCCCAGAGATGCCCAACCCTGACCTTTATTCTGCCGGCAATGGCATTTCTTGTGGTAATCATAGCGACGCTTTTGGGGTTCATTCTTCGGGCCGAACGAGTTGATGCGGATGTGCTTTGTGCCGGTATTTCTGTTTACCTGATTCTCGGATTGCTCTGGGGGCAGGCCTACACGTTGGTAGCGCAGGTGAATCCCGACGCATTCTCGTTCAGCACTCGCACGGGAACGGCGGCGGTGATGAGCGGGTTCACTGCCATCTACTTCAGTTTTACAACTCTGATGACGGTGGGATACGGCGATATCACCCCGGTGGCGGATGTAGCGCGGATGCTGGCGATCCTTGAGGCGATGACCGGCACGCTGTTTGTCGTTATCATGATCGCCCGCCTGGTTTCCCACTACTCCGCCTCGGGGCCACACCACACGCAGACCCCCGTTGAAGGCGAGGTCAGTTAAGCACCTTTCGCAATTCCCCCCAGAACCGTCATGAGTTTTCGCACCTTCCGAAAAATCGCACCTCGGCTCCGGCCCGTTTCGAGGAAGTAAGGTCTTGGAGACCTGTAGCTTAGGGGCTGGTTCCGCGGTTGGCACGCAAGGTGTTACCGAAGCTCGGACAAATGCATATGAAGCCGTCGAGCGAGTGGTGCTGGTGGTCTTGTTCGCTGGGCTCGCGCTTGCAGAAGCTCGCGCAGGAGCTTGGAACCGACCCTTTACTGTCGCCAGCGCGCCGAACTGGCGTGAGTGCAACGCGCTGAATTGATGGCGAAGCTTGGAAAGCCGATTCCATGATGATTAAAGCAACGACCGATGGCAGCCGGCGCAAGTTCCTTAAGGTCTGCAGCATTTTGGACAGCCATGGCCGCAAGCCCTCGCGGCTGATCCCTATCCTGCAGGCGGTGCAGGAAGAATACCGCTACCTTCCCGAGGAGGTCATGACTTACGTGGCGACGGCGCTGGACGTTTCGCCGGCCCGGGTCTATGGGGTTGCGACTTTCTACGCCCACTTCGCCATCAAGCCGAAGGGCAAACACCTGGTGCGCCTGTGCAACGGGACGGCCTGCCACGTCAAGGATTCCGTCCCGATCCTGCGCGCGATCCAGAAGCGGCTGGGAGTGGACGACCTGCGCAACACCACGCCGGACATGCTCTTTACCGTAGAGACCGTCGCCTGCCTCGGGGCATGTGGGCTGGCGCCCGTGCTGGTCATTGACGACCAGGTACACGGGCAAATGACGCCGGATTCCGCTGTAAAGCTGATTGAGGACATCATCGCACGGGAGGCCAAGGAATGAGCCCTGTCTCAACCGAGCAAAAAGGCACTGGCGCGGGCCAGGCGCCGCACGCGCAGCGCCGGGTGATCGTCTGCGCGGGAACCGGATGCGCCGCCAGCGGGTCCTATGACGTCTTCAAGGCCCTTGCGGACCAGATCGGCGCCGCCGGCCTGAGTGTCACCACGGAGTTCCGCCCGGAGCAAAACGGCCAGGACTTGCGCCTGAACCACAGCGGCTGCCAGGGCTTCTGCCAGATGGGCCCACTGGTCACGGTGCTGCCCGAGGACATTCTCTACACCAGGGTGAAAGTGGCGGACGTGCCGGAGATCGTCTCCCAGACGCTCGCTAACCGGCAGGTCGTCGAGCGCCTGCTCTATGTGGACCCCACGACCAGGAAGCGCTGCAAGGGCGTGGAGGAGATTCCATTTTACCAGCGGCAGCAGCGCTCGGTGCTCAGCGAGTGCGGCACCATTGATCCCGAGTGCATCGAGGAATATCTGCACCACGGCGGTTACGCGGCCGCGCGCAAGGCCATGACGGCGCTCACACCGGAGCAGATTTGCCAGGAGGTGGCCAAGTCCGGGCTGCGCGGGCGTGGCGGTGGTGGATTCCCGACCGGCCGGAAGTGGGAAGCGGCGCGCAGCCAGCAGAGCGCTAAGAAGTACGTGATCTGCAACGCGGACGAGGGCGACCCCGGCGCGTTTATGAACCGCAGCCTGATGGAAGGCAACCCGCACCGCGTGCTGGAGGGGCTTCTGATAGCCGCGCGGGCCATCGGCGCGGACGAGACGTTCGTTTACGTGCGGACCGAGTATCCGCTGGCGGTAAAACGCATGCGCCGAGCGGTCGCCGACGCCGAGAAGACAGGCTTCCTCGGACCTAATGCGTTCGGGAGTGGCCGGCCGTTGCGCTGCGAGGTCATGGAAGGCGCGGGCGCGTTCGTGTGCGGCGAGGAGACGGCCATGATCGCTTCCATCGAAGGTCAGCGCGGAATGCCCAGGCCCAAACCGCCCTTCCCGGCGCAGAGCGGCCTCTGGGGCAAGCCCACGGTCATCAACAACGTGGAAACGCTCGCGCAGGTGGTCCGGATCATCAACGAAGGCGCGGAGGCCTTCCGCAAGCTCGGCACCGCGGCCGCCCCGGGCACCAAGACGTTCGCCGTGACCGGGCACGTGGCCAATACAGGCCTGGTGGAAGTGCCTTTTGGCTCGACCTTGCGCCAGGTGGTATTCGACATCGGGGGTGGCATCACCGACCGCCGCGGCAAGGTCAACCCCAAGGGCTTCAAGGCCGTGCAGATCGGCGGGCCTTCCGGCGGTTGCCTTACCCGCGACCACCTCGATTTGCCGATGGACTACGACTCGCTGCGCAGCGCCGGCGCCATGGTCGGCTCGGGCGGGTTGGTGGTCATGAACCAGCAAACCTGCATGGTCAGCATCGCGCGCTTCTTCATGGACTTCACCCAGCATGAGAGCTGCGGCAAATGCGTCCTGTGCCGCGAAGGCACGCGGCAGATGCTCTCGCTGCTCGACGACATCATCGAAGGGCGGGGCACCGCGGAAACGCTCGAACTGCTGCAAAAGCTGGCGCTGGCCGTGCAGAAGGGATCGCTCTGCGGCCTGGGCAAGACCGCGCCAAACCCGGTGCTCTCGACGCTGCGTTACTTCCGCGAGGAATACGACGCGCACGTGTTCCACAAACATTGTCCGACGGGGCAGTGCAAAGCCCTGGCCAAACCGAGCATTGATGCGGCGAAGTGCAAGGGCTGCACCGCCTGTGCCCGCAAGTGCCCTGTCGGGGCCATTACGGGCGAGAAGAAGAAACCGCACGTTATTGATCAGGCCAAGTGCATCAAGTGCGGATCTTGCGCTGACGCCTGCAAATTTGAGGCCGTGATCGGCGTGTAAGCGCGGCCGCCGGGATGACATTTCGCGAAGCTGAATGGTCACAAGCATGAGTAACAATCTGGCAGTTAAGACCGTAAGCATTGACGGCCGGGAGGTGACGATGAATGGCGAGCGCAACCTGCTCGAGCTGATCCGCAAAGCCGGGATCGAGCTGCCCACGTTTTGCTACCACTCGGACCTGAGCGTTTACGGCGCGTGCCGGCTCTGTCTGGTGGACATTGAAGGCCGCGGTATCCAGGGTGCCTGCTCCACTCCGCCGGAGCCGGGCCTGAAGGTCCGCACCCAGACGGAGGAGATTCGCGAGATCCGCAAGATTGCCATCGAGTTGCTGCTGGCCAACCACGACCAGCAGTGCCCGACGTGCCCGAAAAGCTCGGCCTGCCGGTTACAGGAGGTGGCGCGCAAGCTCGGCATCCGCAAAGTCCGCTTCAAGCCGGTCCACCAGCCCGCGGAGGTTGATTTCAGTTCGGTCTCGTTCGTGCGCGACCCGAACAAGTGCGTGCTGTGCGGCGATTGCGTCCGGCTCTGCAGCGAGATCCAGGGCATCGGCGCGATTGACTTCGCCTACCGGGGTCACCAGGCCGCGGTGCTGCCCGCCTTCGGCAAGGGCCTCGGGCAGGGCGAATGCGTCAACTGCGGCCAATGCGCCGCCGTGTGTCCCACCGGCGCGCTCACACCCCGGCCCGAAGTGGACGAAGTCTGGCGGGCGCTCAACGATCCAGGCAAGACGGTCGTGGCGCAGATCGCCCCGGCGGTCCGGGTGGCCCTGGGCGAAGCGTTCGGCCTGCCGCCCGGTGCATCGGCTTCGGGGCAGATGGTTGCTGCGCTCAAACGCTTGGGCTTCGACAAGGTATATGATACCGCCTTCAGCGCCGATCTGACGGTGGTTGAAGAGGCCACCGAGTTTCTGCAGCGTAAGGCCAAAGCTCATAGCTTGCCGCAGTTCACGAGCTGCTGCCCGGGCTGGGTGAAGTTTGCCGAGCAGTACTTCCCCGAACTGTTGCCAAACCTGTCCACTTGCAAGTCGCCGCAACAGATGTTGGGCGCGGTTTGCAAAGCGACCCTGCCGCAGGAACTGGGGATTGGGAAGCACGACCTTGTCGTGGTCTCGATCATGCCTTGCACCGCCAAGAAGTATGAAGCCCGGCGCCGCGAGTTCAGCGACGACAACGTTCCCGATGTGGACCATGTCCTCACCACGCAAGAGCTGGCGCGGATGATTGAAGAAGCCGGCCTGAAGTTCAGCCAGCTCGAACCCGAGTCCTTCGACATGCCCCTGGGCTTCAAAACCGGCGCCGGCCTCATCTTCGGCAACTCGGGCGGCGTGAGCGAGGCGGTGCTGCGATACGCCGCCGAAAAGATCACCGGCCAGCCTTTGCCGAGCCCAGACTTCCAGGGCGTCCGGGGCGAAGCCGGCCTACGCGTGGCCACAGTCAACGTGGGCGGACAACCGCTCAAGCTCGCCGTCGTGCACGGACTCAAGAACGCCCGCACCATTGCCGACCAAGTGCGGCGCGGGCAATGCGAGTTCGACCTCATCGAGGTCATGGCCTGCCCGGGCGGATGCGTGGGCGGAGCCGGTCAACCGGTGACGCGCGACCCTGAAGTCCGCCGGTCGCGCACCCGGGGCCTTTACGAGGCCGACAAGCACCTCGACCTGCACAAGCCGCAGGAGAATCACTACGTGACTGAGCTTTACCAGAAATACCTGGGCGAGATCGGCGGCCGCAAAGCGCACCACCTGTTGCACACCGAGTACCACAACCGCCGGCGGATTGCGGACGAGCAGATCCTGCTCGGTGCCAGCGCGGAGGACAACAAGGTCCGGGTCAACGTGTGCGTAGGCACCAACTGCTTCCTGAAGGGATCGCAGGCGGTGCTGGGGGAGGTCCTGCAGCACCTCGAAGAGAAAAGGCTGCAGGACAAGGTGGAGGTCAGCGCGTCCTTCTGCTTCGAAAAGTGCGCGCACGGCCCCACCGTGGAAGTGGATGGCAAACAGATCCACCACTGCGATGGCCGAAAGGCCTGCAGTGCGATTGAACAGAGACTGAAAGAGCCGGAACCACAGAAGACCTGAGCAGACTGGCTATGAAAACCACCGACAGCAGACAAGCGGCCACGTTCATTGACGAGGGCCGGATCGCTGAGACGCTCAGCGCCGCCAGCCGGCCGGACGCAGTCCGCGTTCGGGAAGTGCTGGCCAAGGCCAAAGAGATGCATGGGCTGAAGCCCGACGAAGTGGCGGTGTTGATGCAGGTGCAGGAGCCCTCGTTGCTCGACGAGGTCTTCGCCGCCGCCCGTTATGTGAAGAACGAGATCTATGGCAACCGCCTGGTCCTGTTCGCGCCGCTCTACATCTCCAACCTTTGCAAGAATGAATGCCTGTATTGCGCGTTTCGCGTGCGCAACAAAGCCCTCGCCCGGCGGGCGTTGAACATGGCCGAGATCGCCGGCGAAACCCGCGCCCTGGTCGAGCAGGGGCACAAACGCATCCTGCTCGTCGCTGGCGAATCCTATCCGCAGACGGACGGATTCGATTACGTCCTGCAGGCGATCGAGACCATTTACCAGACCCGCAGCGGGCGGGGGGAAATCCGCCGCGTCAACGTGAACGTGGCGCCCTTGAGCCTCGCCGATTTTAAGCGGCTGAAGGCCGCGAAGATCGGCACGTACCAACTGTTCCAGGAGACCTATCACCGGGGCACTTACGCGACGCTGCACGTCGCCGGTCCCAAACGCGACTACGACTGGCGCGTGACCGCTTTCGACCGCGCAATGGAAGCAGGTATTGACGATGTCGGGATCGGCATCCTCTTCGGCCTCTACGATTGGCAGTTCGAGGTGCTGGCTATGCTGCAACACATCGCGCACCTGGAAACCACCTTCGGAGTAGGGCCGCACACCATCAGCGTGCCGCGCATCGAGCCGGCGGTAGGCTCCGACCTGGCGTATCGGCCTCCGCACCCGGTCTCGGACACCGACTTCAAGAAGCTGGTGGCCATCTTGCGATTGGCGGTGCCGTATACGGGCATCATCATGTCCACGCGCGAGAACGCCGCAACGCGCCGCGCCACCTTCGCGTTGGGCGTCTCGCAGATATCCGCCGGCAGCCGGTGCGATCCGGGCGGCTATGCCGAGCACGGCGAAAGCTATGCCGCCGAGCAGTTCCAGCTCGGCGACCACCGCTCGCTGGACGAGGTCGTGCGCGACGTCGCGGCACTGGGCTACACGCCATCGTTCTGCACCGCCTGCTACCGCCTGGGCCGCACCGGCGCCGACTTCATGGACCTCGCCAAGCCCGGGCTGATTAAGCGGCATTGCGGCCCCAACGCGCTCTCAAGCTGCATGGAATACCTGCTCGACTACGCTTCGCCGCAAACCCGGCAGGTCGGCGAGAAGCTGGTGGACAGTGAACTCAGCACACTCGAAAACCCTGTGCGGCAGATCTCAACTCGGCTGGTTGAGCAGGTCAGGCAAGACAAGCGCGACGTGTTTGTCTAAGCGGCGATGAACGCCTTTCGCACCGAGCGAGACCTTCTGGGCGAGCGGCAGCTTCCTTCAGCTTCGCTGCATGGGATCCACACGGCGCGCGCATTGGAGAACTTTCCACTGAGCGGCCGGACAGTGCCCGAACAACTGGCGCGGGCCTACGGCACCGTGAAGCTCGCGTGCGCGGTGACAAATCGTTCCCTCGGGTGCTGGCGGGCCGACGAGCCGAAGGCGACGGCCATCGAACAAGCCTGCGCCGAGCTAAGCGAAGGCACCCTCGCGCAACATATTGTCGTGGATTTGCTCCAGGGCGGCGCGGGCACCAGCACGAACATGAACGTCAACGAGGTGCTGGCCAACCGCGCCCTGGAGTTGTTGGGCTGCGAGCACGGGGCCTACGACCGGGTCTCCCCCCTGGACGACATCAATCTGCACCAATCCACGAACGATACTTACCCGACCGCGCTGAAGCTCGCGGCCATCCTGGGCCTGAAGGAGCTGGAAGAACAACTGGTGGCGCTGCAGGAAGCCTTTCAGGCCGCGGAGAAATGCTTCGCCGCCGTAGTCAAAGTCGGCCGCACCCAGTTACAGGACGCCGTGCTGACCACGCTGGGACGTGAGATGAGCGCCTACGCGGAGGCCATCAACCGCGACCGCTGGCGCGTCTATAAATGCGAGGAGCGGCTCCGGGTCGTGAACCTGGGCGGCACGGCCATCGGCACCGGGCTGGCGGCGCCGCGGGAATTCATATTCCGCGTGGTGGACACGCTGCGCGAGTTGACGGGGATCGGCTTCGCCCGCGCGGAGAACCTGGTGGACGCCACCCAGAACGCCGATGTGTTTGCCGAGGTGTCCGGCATTCTCAAGGCGCACGCCGTCTCCCTGCTCAAGATCTGCAGCGACCTGCGGCTGCTCGCTTCCGGGCCGGAAGCAGGGCTGGGCGAACTGCGATTGCCCGCCCGGCAGGCTGGGTCATCTATCATGCCCGGCAAGGTAAACCCCGTAATCCCCGAAGCCGCCAGCCAGGTGGCCATGCTCGTCATGGGATATGACGTAACCCTCGCCAGCGCGTGCGCCGCCGGCAGCCTGGAGTTGAACCCCTTTCTGCCGCTGGTTGCCGCCTGCCTGCTCGAAAGCATCACCTTGCTGGCCCGCGCCGACGAAATGCTCCGGCGGCACTGTATCGAAGGCCTTCAGGCGAACGAACTGCGCTGTCGCGAACACGTTGAAAGCTCCACAGCCATAGCCACAGCGCTGCTGCCGGCGCTCGGATACAACCGGGTATGCGAGGCGGCCATGCTCGCGCGCAAGGCCGGGCGCAGCGTCCGGGACATTGTCCTGGAGAAGGCCTGGCTCTCGCCGACTGAGTATGAGGCCCTGATTACCCCGGAAGCCGTTTGCCGCCTGGGCTACGCTCCCGCCAGTCCCCCCGCCAATCGCGCGCGACCTGTTTAGCCTGGTATGATGCCGAGTACGCCAAGAGGTCTGCGCCTGCACGTTGCCTTCCTGGGCCGCCGCAACGTTGGCAAGTCAAGCCTGCTGAATGCGCTCACGCACCAGCAGGTTTCCATCGTCTCGCCCGTGCCCGGCACCACGACCGACCCGGTGGAGAAACCGATGGAACTGCAACCTCTGGGCCCGGTCCTGTTCATTGACACAGCCGGCATAGACGACGAAGGCGCACTCGGCGATTTGCGCGTGCAGAAAACACGCCAGGTGCTCGCCCGTGCGGACGTGGGCATCATCGTGGCCGAAGCCGGCTGCTGGGGCTCTTTCGAGGAGAACCTGGTGCGGGAACTCCAGGCGCGCGCGGTGCCGGCGGTGGTTGCCTTCAACAAGGCCGATGCAGGCCGCCCGGACGCTGCCCTGCTGCAAACGCTGGCGAAGAGCGGCTGCCGGACAGTGCAAACCTCAGCCCTAACCGGCGCCGGGGTGGCGGAACTGCGTGGTGCCCTGCTCGAAGCGGCGCCCGCGGAATTCATCAACAATCCCGCCATCGTCGGCGACCTGGTCGGCCCGGGCGAGATGGCGGTGCTCGTGGTGCCGATTGACAAGGAAGCCCCGAAAGGAAGGCTGATTCTGCCCCAGGTACAGGCCATCCGCGACCTGCTGGACAGTGACTCATACTGCCTCGTCGTCAAAGAACGTGAGTTGCGCAGCGCCCTCGGGAAACTGAAGGCTCCGCCCAAGCTGGTGGTCACGGACTCACAGGCATTCCTCAAGGTGGCGGCCGACACGCCTCGTTCCGTGCCGCTGACAAGCTTCTCAATCCTGATGGCGCGCTTCAAAGGCGACCTGAACCTCCTGGTGCAGGGCACGATGGGCATTGACAGCCTTCGCGCCGGCGATCGCGTCCTCGTGGCTGAAGCCTGCTCGCACCATCCCATCGGCGAGGACATTGGGCGCGTTAAGATACCGCGCTGGTTGACCCAGTACGTCGGCGGGCGGCTGCAATTCGACCACGTCCAGGGCCACGATTTTCCCGCCGACCTTTCACCCTAAAAGCTGCTCATTCATTGCGGGGCATGCATGTGGAACCGGCATGAGATGCTTGGCCGGCTCTGGAAATGCCAGGCGGCCGGACTGCCTGCCACCAACTACGGCCTGAGCATTGCCTACAGCCTGGGTATCTTCGAGCGGGCACTCGAACCCTTTCCCGCAGCGCTGGACACTTACCGCCGCAGCCGCCTTGCCGCTGCGCTCGCAAACGCGTCATGAACGCGCCGCTTGAATATGACGAGATCCTGGCCTGGCTGCGCGAAGCGGACCCTCAACGCCTGCTCATCTTGTGGCAGATGGCCGACGAGACGCGACGCGCGGGCGTGGGAGATGCGGTCCACCTGCGCGGGCTGGTTGAGCTGTCGAACCACTGCGCCCGGCAGTGCGCCTATTGCGGGCTGCGCGCCGGCAACACGGGCCTCGACCGCTATCGCATGACCATGGAAGAGGTGCTCGCGGCGGCGCACCAGGCGGTGGACTTCGGATACGGCACGGTGGTGCTCCAGGCCGGAGAGGACTGCGCCCTCAGCGTGCGATGGATCGCGCAGGTCGTTAGCCGTATCAAGACCGAGACCGCACTGGCCGTGACTCTCAGCCTCGGTGAGCGGCAGCCAGAGGAACTGGAATTGTGGCGGAGTGCGGGCGCCGACCGCTATTTGCTGCGCTTCGAGACCTCCGACCGCGTGTTGTTCAATGTGGTCCACCCAGGCCGGGGCGGGCGCGCATCAGACCGCGTTGCCATTCTCCGGCAGCTTAAGGCGCTTGGCTACGAAGCCGGCAGTGGCAATATGGTCGGCCTGCCCGGTCAGACGTACGAGAGCGTAGCGCGGGACATATGCCTCTTTCGGGAGCTGGACCTCGACATGATCGGCATCGGGCCGTTCATCCCGCATCCCCAGACCCCCTTGGGGAACCAGGAGTTGTGGACGCAGTTCGTCCGAGCGCAGGACCAATCATTGCACCGGGACTGCGCCGACCAGGTGCCGAACACCGAACTGATGGTTTACAAGGCAGTCGCTCTAACCCGGTTGGTTTGCCCCGAGGCGAACATCCCCAGCACCACGGCGCTGGCGACGATCAACCGGCAGAACGGGCGTGAACTGGGGCTGAAGCGCGGAGCCAATGTCCTGATGCCAAACCTCACGCCCGTCAAATACCGCAGCCTGTACCAGATTTACCCCGCCAAAGCCTGCATCACGGAGACGGGAACCGCCTGCCACAGTTGCCTGCACCTGCGCATCGCCGCACTTGGCCGGCACATAGGAGTCGGGCCGGGTAGACGCGGCCTTATGCGCCAGGCAGGGGTCACGACGCAACGATCGCCTATTGCAGGGAATTGGAAATTGCCAATTGTAAATTTACAATTGTCAATTTGCAATTCCCACCAGCAGAGGACAAACGCGCGCCCCGAATACCGCGACAGCCTGGCCTGCCTCCCGGAAAGGAGGCCGGGTCGCGGGAACGCTCGTCCTCCCTGCCCTGCGTATGACCCCTGAGCCGCTTACCAGCATCACGATTTGCATGGGCAGTTCCTGCTTCTCGCGCGGGAACAACCGTAACATCGAAGTGATCAAGGATCACCTGGCCTCGCACCCGTTGCCGCCCGGAGTCGAGCTGACCGGCCATCTGTGCCAGGGTCACTGCAAATCCGGGCCGAACGTGACCATCAACGACAAGATGTATCACGAAGTGGACCCCATTGTGATCATCGGCTTGCTGAACCACTACTGCGCCCGGGGCAAGTCATGAATTACCTCAACCCCATCTACACCGAAAAGCGCGAGTGCCAGGACTGCTACAAGTGTGTCCGCCACTGCCCGGTCAAAGCCATCAAAGTTGAAGGCGGCTACGCCTCCGTGATTGCCGAGCTGTGTATCGTTTGCGGTCACTGTGTCGAGGTGTGCCCGAATGGCGCCAAGCGGGTGCGGGATGATCTGCCGCGGGTGCGCCAGCTTCTGGCAACTAAAGAACGCGTGCTGGTCTCCCTGGCGCCCTCCTTTGTGACCGAGTTCTCCGGGCTCGAGCCTGCCCGGCTCATCCACGCGCTGACGCGGCTCGGGTTCCACGGCGTCTCTGAGACAGCCCTGGGTGCGCAACAGGTCTCCGCGCAAGCGGCGGCCCTGCTGACGGCCAAACCCGACGGCGTTCTGTTCTCTTCGGCCTGCCCGACGATCGTAAGCTGGCTGCAGAAGCATCAGCCGGACGACTCACGTTTCCTCACCGGCTTGCTTTCACCCTTGCTGACCCACTGCAAACTCCTGCGGCAGCATTTCGGCGCCGATATCGGCATCGTGTTCATTGGGCCCTGCATTGCCAAGAAGCTCGAGGCCCAGGAGCATCCCGAGTTGCTGGATGCGGCGCTGACCTTCGAGGACCTGCGGCGCTGGTTCGAGCAGGAAAAGCTTGCGCCCGAGACTCTCCCGCCCACTGGCAGCTTCGTCCCAGAGCGCGCCGCCGAGGGCGCGTGGTATCCGGTGGACGGGGGCATGATCGCCGGCATGAAATCGGTCTGCGCCGTGAACGACGTCTCCTTCATGGCCTTCTCGGGCCTCGCGGCTGTAGAGAAGGCGATCGGCGGCTTCGGCGCCGAACCGGTTGTCCCTGGAGGGATGTTCCTGGAGTTGTTGGCCTGCGAAGGCGGTTGCGTTAACGGTCCTCGTGCCGCGCACCGCACGGGCACGGCGGCGAAGCGCTGTGAGGTGTTCCAGTATGCTCGCAAGCCCCCGCTGGCGCTGCCACGGCGGCCGGAACTGGATAGTCGTTCGGCCTTCGCCGTCGCGGCTCCGCCCGCGGTCAAATACCCCGACGCGCAGATCCGGGAAGCGTTGCGGCAGGTGGGGAAGCTCTCGCGCGACGATGAATTGGACTGCGGCGGCTGCGGCTATGACTCGTGCCGCGCGTTCGCCGAAGCGCTCATCCGGCATAAGGCCGAGCGCGCGATGTGCGTCACCTACATGCGCAAGCTCGCGCTCAAGAAGGCCAACGCGCTGATCCAGAAGATGCCCTCGGCGGTGGTCATCGTGAACGACGCCATGCGCATCATCGAGTTCAACGCGGCCTTTGCCAGGCTGGTCGGCAAAGCCGAATCGGGCACCCCGGATGCGCCGCCCCCTTTGGAGAATCTGATGCTCAGCGAAGTGTTGCCCTTCGCCAACCTGTTCCACAGCGTGCTCAAAAGCGGCGAAGACATCGTGGACCGAGACCTCCGCCACAAGCGAACGATCCTGCACGCCACCATCTTCACCATCGAGAAACACTGCGTCGTCGGTGGCATCCTGCAGGACATCACCGAGCCCGCCGTCCGCAAAGCCGAGGTGATTCGCAAGGCCCAGGAAGTCATCCAGCGCAGCCTGGCCACCACCCAGAAGATCGCCTGCCTGCTGGGCGAGAACGCGGCGGAATCGGAAATCACACTCAACTCGATAATCGAGTCGTTCTCACCCGCCGAGCCGGAGGAACCGAAAGAGGACCATGACTGGCGCAAGCTTTATAGACCTTGATTTCTGCCAGAAGCCCAAGACCGGGCAGGTCGTCTCCGGAGACGTGTTCATGTCCCGCAAGATCAAGGAAGAAGGCCGGGTGATCTCGGTGCTCTCCGATGGCTTGGGCAGCGGTGTGAAGGCGAGCGTGCTGGCAAGCCTGACGGCTACCATGGCGCTGCGCTACACCTCGGCGTTCGTGGACGTCCGCAAGAGCGCCGGCACGATCATGGACACGCTGCCGGTCTGCGAGGTCCGCAAGATCAGCTACTCGACCTTCACCATCGTGGACCTGGACGAAGTCGGCCGCGCGCGGGCTATTGAGCACGGGAATCCCGCCCTGGTGCTCATCCGCGGCAGCGTGCCGGTCCCGTTTAAGCGGACGGAAGTCAAGCTGGACAATTGGAAGGACCGCACCATCTGCTACGGCGAGTTCGACGTCCAGCTTGGCGACCGCGTGGTCTGCTTCTCCGACGGGATCAGCCAGTCAGGTTTGGGCCGCCGTGGATTTCCCCTCGGCTGGGGCCAGGACCGCGTCTGCGCGTTCCTGGGTGACCTCGTCGCGCGCGACCGCGAGGTCTCCTCCCGTGAACTGACGCGCAAGCTGGTCGCGGAGGCCCTGGCCAACGATGCCTCGATCCCGCGCGACGACATGACCTGCGCCGCCGTCTATTACCGGCATCCGCGCCGCCTCTTGCTAATCACCGGCCCGCCTTTCCTTAAAGAGCACGATGCCGACCTGGCGGCCCGGGTGCTGGCCTTCGAAGGCAGGAAAGTAATCTGCGGAGGCACCACCGCGACCATTGTGGCCCGCCAGTTGAACTGCCCGGTGCGCACGCTGCTGAACCGGTTGGACCCGGAAATCCCGCCGGCCGCCGAGATGGAAGGCGTGGACCTCGTGACCGAAGGCACCATGACGCTCGCGCGCGTGGCTGAGATGCTGGACCGCGGCGCCGGGGAAGCCTGGCCTGACAACCCGGCGCGTGACCTGATGAACCTGATGCTCCAAAGCGACATCGTGCAGTTTGTCGTCGGCACCCGGATCAACGAGGCTCACCAGGACCCCAACGTGCCGGTGGAACTGGACCTGCGCCGCAACATCGTGCGCCGGATCATCTCGCTGCTGGAGAGCAAACACCTCAAGGAGTGCTCGGTGCAGTTCGTCTAAGCCCAGCACAGGACGATGCAAATCGGACCGGGCAAAAGGTGTCACCGATACCTCGAGGGAAAGCCAAAAACGGCGCCAGCAACCAACGTATCCAATACCAGTTTGCGGCCCAATGCGTGCTTGGCCATCGCCGCAAAAAACCGCAAAATCAACCCAGTTTGCGGCGCTCGGCTCGTGGGAGCGTGGCCAGCCACTGGCGAGGCGTGAGGATGCGGATGCCAAAGGGGTTCCTCAAAACTGTCAAGTCTGGGTCGCGCGCAATAATGGTGCGCGCGTCGGCTGCCAGCGCCGCCTCGATCATCATATCGTCCTTTGGGTCACGGCAAACGGGTTCTGCGAGAGTGTGTGGGGTCACCCAGAAAGCCGTGTTACGAACAGCCTCCAGCCAGGGCGCAAGATCGGTCGTGAACCCTTGGTCGGCCTTCACCTCTCGCAACACCCGCTCGTATTCGGAGAAGATGGGCTCGGACACGGCCATCGTGAACAAGCCAAGAAGCCAAGCCTGGACACACCGGTTGGGCTCATGCCGCCAGAAGATGCCTGCTACCAGGACCCCAGTGTGGAGGACAGTAGCCTTCACCTCCCGCGCACCTTGCGCAAGGCACGCCTAACGATGGCGGAAGCCTCTGCCGGGGACTGAGGGCCGGCTCCCGGCTGTGCCAGAAGTTCGGCCACTTCCGCCTTGGTTAGCGGCCTGACGGGCCGGATGAGCAGGCCCTTGTCCCCCAGATCAAACACGTTGAGAGGCCCCCCATGCTCCAATCCCACGCGCCGGCACCATTCCAGCGGAAATACCGTTTGGCGCTTTCGCGTCAAGGTCATCGTCGTTGTCTTCATAGGTAATATTCTACTACCTCGCGGCACCGACGCAACTTCCTTCCCTCGGCCCATCAGGGCAAGTTGCCATCCCTCTCCAGGAGGAAGGGAACCGCGCGGCGACCCAAGCCGTATAGATCGCGGCATGGTGGTAGAGGAGAACCCATTGGGGCCGCAACCTCACCTTCAACGTTCAACCCTCAACCCCGTGCCACGCCAAAGCAATGCGAGGGCGGGTGAACCTTCCTCAACCCTCAGCTCACAACCAGGCCCGCCTGGTCCGGCCAGAATCCCACCGGTTCCCGGAAAACCCCGGCAGCCCGGCTCACACGAGAATTATCGTGCGGCTTGTAAGCCCAGCCAGTCGTTCCATGTCGCGCTAGGTCGAATTCACATCTACGGTTTGACCCGCGGTTCAAACCGGCCCCGTTGATCAACTAGCGTCCCAACCCCGACCCAGGAGCTTGCGTCATGAGCCCAACCTCTGACTGGCCCCTTTCCAGGCGACAACTTTTCATTCGGAATCGAGTTGCGACCGCTTCTTCTCTTTTTGTCCGAGGAGGCGGTCGCCGTAGTCGTTGACCTCGACGATCACAACACGGTCGCGATCCTCGCCGTTGAAGTCTGCACTCTCCCAAGCACCCTGGAGTTGCGTGTTGAAGACCCAGGAATCTTCATCGCCTGCGCTGGCGATGCCCGTGCGGAGATCGCGCATAATGCCTACACGCGCCGATCGCAATTCGGACGGGGTGAATCGCTCACCGGTTGACTTGTAGATGCGGAGCACGCCTCCCCTCGAGAAGCCGGAAAGCATACGCTCGAACAAGTCGTCGTATAGGGCGCGCTCACCGGGGTACCGGTCGATTAATGTACGTCCGCCAAACGACTCGTGGGGGGTGACGATGCTCACGTACTCGGCAGTAGGCAGTTCGGCAAGAAAGGCGTCTCCGTCTGGATCGCCAGGGTCGTCGTCTTCGTCGAGCCAATACCGCAAGGCGTGCTCCAACCATGGACTGAGCGACTCGCGGATGTCGGCGGCGGTCAAACTCGCCATCTGTCGGGCATGTTCGCGCCCATAGAACTCACGGGCAAGCCGCCCTCTTGCCGACGGGGAGCCCGCGAAGAAGAAGTCCGTACGCTCCTTCGCGATGTCCTTGCGGCTCCTCACGATCCTCCGCCAATGGGCCGTGAACGCTGCGACAACGCGTCGGCGGGCGCCTTCAAGGCTTTCGTTAGCCACATTGGTGCTCATTTCCTTTTGGACTTCCGAACCTCCGCCACGAACTGGATGTTACTGGATGTGCTTCTTCGACGTTTGTAATGGGTATCAGCCATAGTAAGGAATCTCTAGTTTGCCTGCGACAAAGTAGAGCATGGCAATCTGATACTCGGAGGAGCGGTAGCCGCGAGCCTTGCGTTTGGTGGCGGA
>Ga0335069_10003155_pt1 | contig 25084 bp, 25 predicted proteins | sample Lox_Sample_11_FD_206714 | JGI IMG/M metagenome (GOLD analysis project Ga0335069, IMG submission 206714) | Soil microbial communities from Loxahatchee National Wildlife Refuge, Florida, United States - Lox_Sample_1.1 | ecosystem: Environmental > Terrestrial > Soil > Wetlands | place: USA... | reverse complement strand
CCTTTCTCTTCTTCGTAGCGTGTTCAGGTGAGTTTGAAAGTGATAGGTACCAGCACCCAGTCTTCGATCGTCTGGAAGCCGCTGCGGGCGGACACGAAGCGCCAATGACGTACTGCCGCCACCGCTGCTGCATCGAGCCTCGGATAACCGCTGCTGCGTTCGACATCCACTTCGCGCGCATTGCCGTCGATGCCGACCAGCACGCGCAGCATCAGGCGCCCCTGCTCGCCGAGGCGGCGCGACAGTGCCGGGTATTCGGGGGCCGGGTTGTGCAGGTAATCGGCGTCGAAGCGCGGCGGCGTATTCTGCGGCTCCGCCGGCCTGGCATCGATGGCGACCGCCGGCGCCGTTGCCGCGGTGGTTGCAATGACTTCTGGTTTTGGAAGCTGAGGGACTTCCTGCTGCTGCGGAATTACCTGCGGTTTGGGTGGCGGCGGCACCCTCTTGGGTTGGGGCGGTGCTTCTTCAACGAGGCGGACGTCGAGATGCGACAGCATTTCGGTAAGCTGCGGCCGCAGCGTGATGGTGGCGGCCGCCAGAAGCAGCGCCACGTGCAGCCCGCCGACAAAGACCAGCTTGAACGCTTTTTCGCCGGCTGTCTCAGCCGGCGCCAGTTGCCTGTAAATCAAGTTGCCAGGTGGTGTTACGGCTGCGCGTGCAATATGCCGCGCGAACCATGGAACCACCGCCTCCCCAAAAGGAATCGTTGATTGAAGTCGCGTATTCCCTTGTGGGACACGCGACATCGCCCGGCGCAATGACGCCGGGTGTCCGCTTCAGAAATTAAGCGGCGAGGGGAGGTGCTTGCGAGAAATAGAAAGCGACCGGCACAGAGAATGCCGGCGCTGTTGCGATGAATGCAGGCGGGGCCTGCGTGAAAACGACGGGGACGACGACGGTCGGGATCGAAGCGCCGCCGATCCCGGGTTGCGCGGTGCCTGCCGAACACCATGCGCAGTGGATCGAGTGGTCGTGCGGGGCGGCGGGAGGAAATTTGCCGTCGAGAGAAACGCGTTCCAGCCCGTGCGAAGTGCAAATTTGGGCGAGCACTTCGGGGTGCCCGCGATACTGGATCGCGGCGAACGCAGGCGACAACGCGCTGAACAGAACCGCGAATAGCGCGACGGCGGCTATGCGTTTGCGATGGCCGGTGCTTTTCATGATGGCGCCGATTCTAAGATACGATGTCATCTACAGTCAATCGCCGCTTATTGATTCCAATCAATAAGCGGCGATGGCGCGGTGCGTCGTTTTGCTTTTTTACATGCCTTTCATGTTCCCCATATCCTTCATGTCTCCCATGCCTTTCATGTCGTCATGCTTTTCAGGTTGGGCTTCGCGCACTTCGGCCTTGACTTCGAGCGACTGGCGCTGCTTGTCCGCACCCTCAATGGTGAGCGTGACGGGGACCGTCGCGCCTTTCTTCAACGGCTTGGCGATATTTTCGAGCATTACGTGATAGCCGCCCGGCTTCAACTCCACGGTCTTGCCGGCCGGAAGATCGAGCGCATCGATGGGACGCATCTTCATCACGTTGCCCTGCATGCTCATTTCGTGGATCTGCGCGGTTTTGGCTGCCGGCGAACTGGCGCCGACCAGTTTGGCCGCGGCATCACTCTTGATCTGCAGGTAAACGGCGGCCGAGGTCTGTCCCGGCGCAGTGGCCCGGATCCATGCATCGGATACGGTGACACCCGCGTAAACAGGCATGGCGACGATGATGCCGATGGCCAGTGCAGCAGCATTACAGAGTTTCATGATGGTCTCCTGTGGTTGATGAAAATAAATCTTGATTTAAGTTTATAAAATCACCGTATCAAATATTGATGCGTACCGACCCCACCTATTTTTCCTGAAGCAGCGGCGTGACGACCTGCTCAAGAAGCGGCGCGTCGATTCCGTTTTCGACATACCAGCCGTCCTTGCGCGTGTTGCCGCGGCGGTCGATCACGAAGGTGAGCGGGATGTGCCAGATCCTGCCGTATCCCTCGAAGTTCGCATTTTGCGCGAGCGCGGAAGGGTAACCAAAAGCCCCCATCACTTTTCTCACCTTGGCTTCGTCGCCGGGGTCATCGATGCTGATGCCGAGCAGTACGAGACCTTCGCTACGGTGTTTCAGGTAGTAGGCTTCAAGCGCCGGCATCTCGGCGCGGCAGGGTGCGCAATACGTCGCCCAGAAATTGACGATGACGACCTTGCCGGTTTCGGACGCAAGGGAAAACGGCGTGCCATCGAGCAACCGGGCCGTCAGTGGCGGGGCCGGCTTGCCGGCGTCCAGCGCATGGGCATTCGATGCTGTAACCGATGCCATCAGCAACAAGGATACCGACAGAAATCTCGATGGCGGCATATCGATTTACGGTCCGGAGGCCGGCTGCATGTTCGCAGTTATGCGGCGGTTTCGTTTCACCCGTTCAAAACGCGAGGCTTGCGCCAACCGATGCTGTCCAGTGCGGAAACAGTTGATAGCCGTCAAGGTTGCTGTAAAACGGCACCTGAAGGAATCCGAACACGTGTACGTTGTGGGAAAGCATGATGGTAATCCCCGGACTCAGGTAGGCCACGGTACCTCCCGTGCTTATGGTGTCGGCCAATACGCCTTCGTCAGGGCTCTTTCTCGTCAGATTTACCTGCAACTGCGGCACCAGTTCGGGATCGGATTCGTAGCGCACGCCGAAGCTCACGGTGGACTGGTCGCCGGGACGGAAGTCTGCGCCGGCCTGATCGAGTTTCTCGCTTACCGCCGACTGATACTGCCAATTGATGAAGGCGTCGAAATTCTGGCTGATCGCCCGATAATAATATGCGCCGACAATTATGTCGGTGCTGCCGGTGCCGGCCTGCAGACTGGTATCGAGCAGGTTGTCCGGCGAAGCGTTCAATGCGTTGGGCCCGGAATTGAAGGCAACGGGATTATGACCGACCGTGCCCGTGTCGTCGGCATTGGGCCCGCCGTAGTTGCCGGTGGGCAGTTTCACGCCGAGCTGGACGCCGAAATTGTGCGTCGGCAAAAATCCCTGGTAACTCACGATGAACTTCATGTCGCCGAGACTGGAAACGTTCGCGCCGCTGATTTCGTCGGGGGTCAGCGGGTTCGGCGAGGAGCCGTATGTCGTATGACTCCGATCAACGTATGGAACGAGTAATTTAAAATTCCAGTCCGCATTGGGCGCGTAGCTGATGCCCACGGTGAAATAGCGATTGGTGGTGTTGTCTTCCACTTCCTGATCGCCGCCGGCATCGTTGATGGCTGCGACCTGTGACGGCGATATGCTGTGGGTTCCCGAGTGCAGTTGGGATTGGTCGATGTAGTCGTATTCGGCAGTGATGCGCCATCCGGGAGCCGCCGAGTAGCCCATTGCGGCGTCACTGCTCAGGCTGCAGCCGCAGGTTGCGCAGGCCAGGGCCGGCAACGGAGTTGCCGACAGGAGCAGTGTGGCGGAGATCGCCGCCAAGGGGGCGCTAGCCCGGTTCATCAATATCTTGTGCATGGTGTTCGCTTTGCCTTTCCCATTATTGATTGGTTGCCGCGCGATTTCCTTCCGGTGCGCGTTATGGCCCGGCCATATGGCCGGGCATTTACTGCGGGAACTCAGGCAGGAACGGGAGGGGCTTGAGACTGATACGAGGCGGCCGATTCGGAAGAATGCGGCCGGTTGTCGATGCTGCTGATCCTGATGTAATCGAAGAATTCTGCAACGACAGTCGGGGGCGGGGCGGCGACGATGGCAGGCTGGGCCGAGCCTGGAGAGCACCAGGCACAGTGGATCTGATGTGCATCGGGCGATTTTTCCGGAAACGAATGTCCGTCTCGTGCACTATGTCCCGGTTGATGAAGGCTGCAAATCTGTGCAAGTACCGCCGGCTGTGCCCGGTACACGAGCGAGGCAAACGCCGGCGACAGCGCGCCGAACAGCATGGCGGACAGCGCTAAGGAGTTGATATATTTTCGGCAATTAGCGCGCAGCATGCTCGAAATTCTAGAGTGCGTAATCGGCGTCGTCAATCAAGCCGGCTTCAGGCCCGTCAGTAAATAAACAGGGCCGGCGGAGAGAAGTCATATCTTTCGGCCACTCCCGGGACGGTTCGACGGATCGGCATCATTGCGCGGCGCAGCAGACCGGCGTATAGTGCGCGCCCATTCCGCTTCTTTCAGCAGATCTTGCAGATCCTCAAGCCGGAACGACACAGTGTCCGCCGCTCGTACGCAGACTAGGGAATTCACTCCGCTGATGCTTGCGGCGATCGGCGTCGTTTACGGCGATATCGGCACGAGCCCGCTTTACACGCTGCAAGTCTGTTTCGATCCGCAGCACGGTTTTGTGCTCAGCGAGGCCAGCGTGCTCGGCATCCTGTCGCTGCTGTTCTGGACGCTGACCATCGTGGTATCGCTCAAGTACGTCGCGTTCGTGATGAGTGCCGGCAACAAAGGAGAAGGCGGCATACTTGCGCTGCTGGCAATGGCGCTGCGTGGCACCCAGCCGCACAGCCGCGTCCGCTGGCTGATCATTTCCTGCGGCATTGCCGGCGCGGCGATGTTCTACGGCGACGCGATGATCACTCCTGCGATATCGGTGCTGTCCGCGGTCGAGGGAATGGAAGTCGCCGCGCCGGCGTTCGGACATTACGTGGTGCCGGCGACGATCGTTGTTCTCGGCGCGTTGTTCCTGCTGCAGAGCCGCGGCACCGCCAGCATCGGTAGTCTGTTCGGGCCGGTGATGACGTTGTGGTTTGCCGTCATCGGCGGCATCGGCCTCGTCATGGTGATCGGCAATCCGGGGGTGTTGCGGGCGATCAATCCCGCGTACGGGCTGCAACTGGTCGAAGCCAATCCGGCGCACGGTTTTCTTCTGCTCGGGTCCGTGTTTCTCGCCGTCACCGGCGCGGAGGCGCTGTATGCCGATATGGGACACTGCGGGCGCGGACCGATCCGCCTCGACTGGTTCGGTTTCGTCTGGCCGGCGCTGTTGCTCAATTATTTCGGGCAGGGCGCGCTGGTGCTCGCGCACCCGGACGCGATCAAGAACCCGTTTTACATGATGGTGCCGGCATGGGCGGTGATGCCGCTGGTCGTGCTTGCCACCTGCGCCACGGTGATCGCGTCGCAGTCGGTGATCTCCGGCACCTATTCGATGACCAGCCAGGCGATCAAGCTCGGCTATGCGCCGCGACTCGAGATCGATCACACTTCGACCAAACATATCGGGCAGATTTACATGCCGTTCGTCAACTGGATGCTGTTCGTTCTGGTCGTGCTGCTGGTGGCCAGCTTCAGGTCCTCGACCGCGCTGGCCGCTGCTTACGGCATTGCGGTGTCGGGAACCATGGTGATCACGACGTTCCTGCTGGCGATCGTTGCCCGGCGCCTGTGGCAATGGAGTCTGGCAACAGTGGCGCTGGTGTTCGGCGTATTTCTGGTCGTGGATGCGGGATTTTTCGTTTCCAACATGGCCAAGATTCTTGAAGGCGGCTGGGTGCCGCTGGTAGTCGGCGCCGTTTGCTACATCGTGTTCACGACATGGAAACGCGGCCGCGTGATCCTGTTCCAGCGGCTTGCCGAGCAGGGGATTCCGCTGAAGCCGTTCATCGAGAGTCTGCTTGCCAACCCGCCGCAGCGTGTGCCCGGCACCGCGGTCTTCATGACCAGCACCGTCGACAGCGTGCCGCACGCGTTGCTGCACAACCTCAAGCACAACAAGGTGCTGCACGAGAGATCGATTTTTCTCAAGGTCGTGACGCGCGACGTGCCGGCGGTGCCGGAGGACGAGCGCCTGCATTACGAAAAACTCGGCGAGGGTTTTTATCTGCTTGAAGCGAACTACGGCTTCAAGGAAGAGCCCGACATTCTGAAGCTGCTCGAGTCATGCCGCGCCCGCTACGGACTGGACTGCAACGCGATGGAAACCTCGTTCTTCCTGTCGCGCGAAACCATCATTCCCAGCCAGCTTCCCGGGATGGCGCTGTGGCGCGACCATCTGTTCGCGTGGATGAGCCGCAACGCCACGCGTGCGACTGATTACTTCCGGCTTCCCGCCAACCGCGTGATCGAACTCGGTACGCACGTCGAGATTTGACGCGTGCCGGAGGGCCAGGTGGACAGCAGACATCGTGAGCTGATCGTCGTGCTCGGCGTGCTGACCGCGTTCGCGCCGATGTCGATCGACATGTATCTGCCCGCATTGCCGACGCTGGCGCAGGCGTTCCACGCCGGCGCGATCGAGGTCCAGCTCACGCTGGCGACGTTTTTCGTCGGCTTTGCGCTCGGACAGGCGTTCTACGGGCCGGTCACCGACCGCTTCGGCCGCAAGCCGCCGCTGTACGCCGCGCTCGCACTGTTCATCGCCGCTTCCGTCGGCTGTGCGCTGGCGCCGTCGATCCAGGCGCTCGCAGCATGGCGTTTCGCGCAGGCGCTCGGCGCGTGCGCCGGCATCGTGATCGCGCGTGCGATCGTGCGCGACCGCTTCGAACCGCATCAGGCAGTGCGCGTCTATGCGGCGCTGATGCTGGTGATGGGTATAGCGCCGATCCTGGCGCCGCTGTTCGGCGGCCATATTCTGGTCAGTTTCGGCTGGCGCGCGATCTTCTGGGTGATCGCCGGCTTCGGCGTGATCTGTCTTGCGCTCGCGCTGTTCCGGCTGCCCGAAACGCACAGCGGCGAAGCGCCGCATCCATTCGAACTTGGCCACATTCTCGCGGGCTACGGCCGGCTGCTCGCGCACCGGCGCTATCTCGGCTACGCGCTGACCGGCGGCTTCAGTTCGGCCGGCATGTTCGCCTACATCGCCGGCTCGCCGTTCGTATTGATCGATCTTTACCGGATACCGCCGCAGCATTACGGCTGGATTTTCGGCAGCAACGCATTCGGACTGATCCTCGCCTCGCAGCTGAACGGTCGTTTTCTGCACCACCGGTTTGGCGGCGACGCCGTGCTCTACGGCGCGAATCTGGCGCAGACACTGGCGGGAATCGCCCTGCTGGCGGCGGTGCTGACCGGCGCCGGCGGACTGGCCGGCATGCTGGTGCCGCTGTTTATTTATATCGCCTGCATCGGACTGGTGATGCCGAACGCAACCGCGCTGGCGATGGCGCCGCACGGCAGGAACGCGGGCGCCGCGTCTTCATTGCTCGGCGCGTTGCAGTTCGCGCTGGCCGCTGTCACCGCCATCGCCATCGGGGCGATCCATGACCAGACTGCGCTGCCGATGGCGGCAGTGATTGCGATATGCGGAGTGCTCGGCCTGGTTTTCCACCGCACGCTGGTCGGCCCGCCTGAAAATTGATGCGCCTGCCGGGTGCCAATTGGGCGGATGCCTGCGGTTAGCTGTGAGCGAGCAGGTCGGCCAGATCGTCGGCGTGCTCTTCTTCCATCGCCAGGATGTCTTCCAGCATGCGCCGCGTGGTGACGTCGCGGTCGCCGAGATAACGGATCATTTCGCCGTAGCTTTCGATCGCGATCCGTTCTGCGACCAGATCCTCCTCGATCATCTCGCGCAACGTCTCGCCCTCGATGTACTCGGCGTGGCTGCGGCTCGCCAATCCGTCGGGAGAAAAGTTCGGCTCGCCGCCGAGCTGGATGATGCGCGCCGCAATGCGGTCGGCATGCCCTTGTTCCTCGTTTGCATGCTGCAGGAACTCGGCGGCGACCGGGTCGGCATTGATGCCGGTGGCCATGAAATAATGGCGCTTGTAGCGCAGGATGCAGACGATCTCGGTCGCCAGCGCCTCGTTCAGCAGCTTGAGCACGGTCTTGCGGTCGGCGGCATAACCCGGCGTCACCGCGCCGTCGGCGATGTGTTTGCGCGCGCGTGCGCGGATGGTTTTTATGTCGGACAGGAAAGACGGGCTTGAAGATTTGCGCTTGGCCATGTTTTCGATTCCCCGATAAATGAATGACTATGCTGCTGCGAGCAGCGCTTCCGGAACCGCAATGATACCCCAGGACACGCGATGTTTTCCTCCTGATAGGGGCTCGCTGCCGCCGTGAGGAGGCTGGTTGGGTCAGGCAGCGGGTACAGGCGGTTGATGACGCTTGCAGCAGACGTGGTCAACGCTCCAGTTGCCGCCACCGGCCGCGGCGATATAAAGAAATATGAAGCAGTAGAGCACTGCCGCTTCGCCGCCGTTGAGCGAGGTCCAGAACCCGTGCGGCGCATGCGCCATGAAGTAGGCGACCGCCATTTCTCCCGACAGGATGAAGGCGACCCGCCGCCCAGTTCGAGCACGCCGGCCAGACCCATCAGCGAGAACAGATGCACATCTCCCATCGGAAACGGCGCGGGAAATCCGAGCAGTTTCATCCCGCCGTGCTGCATGAACGTGAACGCGGTGAAGATGCGCAGGATGCTCAGCAGCCGCGGCGCGCAGCCGGCCAGCCATTGGCAGAAATTTTTCATGTCATCCTCCTTGATTGGAATTGCGCCGGCTATGTTGACACGGATTTCTGAAGAACGGGTAGCGGCCGTTTTTTCCGCAATTTGCCGGTGTCGTGTGCCCTGCAATTCGGCAACTTGAACGGCGGTACGCGGTCCGGCGCCCCGCGTGCACCGGTCAGCGCGCCAGTTCCGGATAAAGTCGGGCGGCGATCAGCAGAAAAACCACGAAAGTGCCGAGCATGACCCCGAGGTCGGGGGGCAGACCGTAACTGCTTTGCCCGCCCTCGATCATCAGTCCGCGCAGCGCATCGACCAGATAAGTCAGCGGATTGAAGATGGCGGCGATTTTCAGCCACGGCGGCATCAGTTCCAGCGGATAGATCGCGTTGCTGGCAAAAAACAGCGGCATCGTCAGAAGCTGTCCGATACCCATGAACCGTTCGCGTGTCTTCACGATGCACGCGATCAGCAGCGAGAACGTCGAAAAAATCGCCGAGCCGAGCACGACAGCGCAGAGGACGCCGGCGACGGCCTGAAATTTCCACTGGATGTCGATGTGCATGCCAAACGCGATCAGATAGATGATGACGGCCTGTATCACGCCGCGCAGTCCCGCCGACAGCGCCTTGCCCAGCACCAGCGCGCTGCGGTAGGCGGGCGTGACCAGCAGCTTGTGAACGATGCCGAGGTCGCGCTCCCAGATCACGCCGATGCCGTAGAAGATCGCACTGAACAGCACGCTCTGGGCGAGGATACCCGGCGTCATGAAAGCCAGATAGCTGATGCCGCCGGTCGGAATACCCCGTACGCGGCTGAACACCTGGCCAAAAATCATCAGCCAAAGCACCGGCTGCACCGCGCGCGACAGCAGTTCGGTCGGGTCACGCAGCAGTTTCTTCAGTTCGCTCTGCGCAACCGCGCCGGTCTGGTTCAGAAAGTCGCGCATCCGGTCTCAGCCCAGCCGCCGCAGCGTGCGCCGCGTGTTTTGAATGTCGCGGTAATTGCCGCTTTCCTGGATGATCCCGCCGCTGTATTCAGCGAACACGTCGTCAAGCGTTGCTTCCGGGCCCACCGAAGCCTTGAGATCGAGCGGCCTGCCGACGATGCCGACCTTCCCCTGGTGCAGGATCGCGAGCTCGTCGCACAGGCAGTCCGCCTCCTCCATGTCGTGGGTGGTGATCAGGACCGTCATGCCGCTGGTCTTGCGCAGATCGAGCAAGCGGTCCCATACGCTGCGGCGCGCGATCGGATCCAGACCGATGGTCGGCTCGTCGAGAAACAACACGGCGGGGCGGTGCAGCATCGCCTGTGCCAGTTCCAGACGGCGGATCATGCCGCCGGAATAGGTTTTGACGAGTCTGTGCGACACCTCGCTGAGGCCGATGAAGTCCAGCACTTCGTCGATGCGCGCCTTCCTTTGCGACTGCGGCATGCCGTAGAGCTTCGCCGAAAGCATCAGGTTTTCGCGGCCGGTCAGCGCGCCGTCGGCCGACAGCAATTGCGGAACATAGCCGATGCGTCTGCGCACTTCGGTCGGCGAACGGACGACGTCGAAGCCGGCGACTTTCGCGCTGCCGGAAGTCGGCGCCAGCAACGTCGTCAGTATCTTGATCGTGGTGCTTTTCCCGGCGCCGTTGGGGCCGAGCAGTCCGAATATCGCGCCAGGCCGGATCTCGAGATTGAGTTTGTCGACGGCGGTGAATGCGCCGAACCGGCGCGTCAACTGCAGTGTTTCGATAGCGGGCGGGGTGGTTTCCGGCATGGAAGATAACGGGCGGTTTCCCGCACATTAAACGTCCCGCGGGCGGCTGGCAATTCTTGACATAAAGGAAACACCCGCATGTATTCCATGGCCGGTTGGCCGTGCTTTCGCGCGCCGTTGACGAAGTCGCGCAGGTTGCCCAGAATTAAAGAAGGAGGTTATTCATGTCAAAAAAATTATCGGCAATTCTGGCGACGGCATTGATTGCATGTCCTGTGGCGGCGTCCGCCGCCGGCATGCAGCCGGGGCTGTGGGAGATCACCACTTCGATGGAAATGAGCGGCGTCGGCATGCAGCTGCCGGCCACCACCATTAAGCACTGTTATAAGCCGAGCGATGTTGCCGATGCAAAAAACATCGTGCCCGGTGATCCGCAGGACAAGCAATGCCGGGTCAGCGATGTCAGCGAGTCGGGCAATACGGTTTCATGGAAGATGAGTTGCAGCGGGCGGCAGAAGATGAATGGCAACGGCACCATCACATATGGCAGTAATTCCTATTCCGGCGTCACGCAGATGAGCGTTGTCGATGGCAGCGGCATGGCGATGAACATGACGCAGAAATACAACGGCAAACGGCTCGGCGACTGTCTGAAATAGTTGATCCTTCCTCCGCCGGATTCGGAGCAGGAAATGGACACCGCGGCGCTTGCCGCCGTCGCTTCTCTCCGGCTCACTGCGCTGAGCCGGACGGCCGCTTTGCTGGTCGCCGCGGCTGCGCTGATCGCGCTGACCGGCTGGGCAATCGGGAACCCGCTTCTGAAAAGCGTATTGCCCGGCGCGGTCGAAATGAAGGTCAACACCGCGGCCGGGCTGCTGCTGGGAAGCATCGCGCTGTTCCTGCTGAGCCGCGCGCCGTCGCCTCGGCAGCGGTATGCGGCGCTGATAATCGGGGCGCTCGTCTGCGCGATCGGCGCTGCGACGCTCGGCGAGTACCTGTTCGGTTGGCGCCTCGGCATCGACGAGCTGCTGTTCCGCGATACCGCCAAGACCTACAGCGCCATCCCCGGGCGCATGTCGCCGTACAGCGCCGTCACGTTTATTGCCATCGGCGCGGCGGTGGCCGCCCTGGCGTCGCCCCGCCTGCGCGCGCTGCTGTGGCCGTCGGCCATCATCGTAATCGGCATCGGTGCGCTGTCTTTTAACGGTTATCTGTGGAATGCAAGCGAGCTGGTGACCGACCGCTGGCTGCCGCCGGTCGCGGTGAATACCGCGGTCGCTTTCCTGCTGCTCGGCGGCGGCTTCGTGCTGGCCGATCCGCAGCGTCTGCTCGCGCAGCGCGGCGCGCGCATCCGGCTGTCGTCGGTCGAGATCAAGACGTTGTCCGGTTTTGCCGCGGCGCTGCTGTTGCTGCTGGTGGTCGGCGGCTATACTTATCAGGCGAATGTGCGGCTGGCCGGAACCGCGGAGTGGGTTGCCCATACCCAGCAGGTGCGCGCCGCGCTGGCCCGGCTCTATCTGACAATCATGGACGCCCAGTCCGCGCAACGCGATTACCTGCTGACCGGCGAGCGGTTCCATCGCGACGACTATCAGCACCGCGTCGCTGATGCGGACAGCCGGATCAACGCGCTGGCCGTTCTGATCGCCGACAATCCGGTCCAGGCGCGTAACCTGGAAGCGCTCAAGCCGCTGGTCGCCGAGCGCTTCGGCCGGCTCGATCAGGGCGTCAGGCTTTACGAGGCGCGCGGGTTCGCCGCCGTCCGCGAGTTCATTGCCACCGGCCGCGGCATCGACGCGATGCAGCGGGTGCGCGCCGCAATCGATCAGATGGATGCGCTGGAGGCCGGTCTGCTCGAACAGCGGACCGCGGATTTCGCAGGCATCCGCCAGCGCAGCCTGGTTTCGCTGATCCTGACCCAGACATTAGCGACGGTATTTCTGCTGGTCCTGTTCTTCAGGATCCGCGGCGAAATTCTAGGGCGCGAGCGGCTCGCGCGCCAGCTGCAGACGGCGCACCGCGAGGTTGTCCGCGCCAATTCGCAACTGACGGACGCCAACAAGGAACTTGAAGCGTTTTCGTATTCGGTGTCGCACGATCTGCGCGCGCCGCTGCGCGCGATCAACGGTTTCATCCAGATGCTCGAGGAGGATACTCGCGGCCAGCTCGCCGCGGAGCCGCAGCGTTATCTGAGGGTGATCCACGAATCGAGCCGCAAGATGGGGCAACTGATTGACGATCTGCTCGCATTTTCGCGTGTCGGACGCGCTGAAATGCGCAAGACTGAGGTCGAACTTGATGCGCTGGTACGCGGCGTGATTGCGGGGCTGGCTGTAACCACCGCTGGCCGCAACATTGAATGGGATATCGGGCCGCTGCCCGCGGTGCAGGGCGATCCGGCGCTGCTCAGACAGGTGTTTTCCAACTTGATCGGCAACGCGATCAAGTACAGCCGACATCGTGATCCGGCGCGCATCGAAATCGGGGTCGCGGAGGCGACGGGGGACGATGTCACGCTTTATGTGCGTGACAACGGCGCCGGATTCGACATGCGATACGTGCACAAGCTGTTCGGCGTTTTCCAGCGGCTGCATACCGCCGAAGAGTTCGAAGGCACCGGCGTCGGACTCGCGCTGGTGCAGCGCATCGTCGTTCGCCACGGCGGTCGGGTCTGGGCCGAAGGCGCGCCGGGACAGGGCGCAACATTCCATTTCACCCTGTGTTCCGTGTCTCGTCCGCCAGACGATGCACGGCCGAATGTGACGTAAGCCTACGCTGCGCGGCAGCCGGTTGCGATGCGGCTTCGCGTTATCCGCGTTCCTGTTTTCTAGTGAGGCTCTTCCACCGGCATCGTCCGTAGCAGCGAGGCCGCATCATCTGCGGAGAACGGTCGTCCCAGCAGATATCCCTGTACGGCGTCGCATTCGAGTTCCTGCAGGCGCTGCCATTGCGCGGCAGTTTCGACGCCTTCCGCGGTGACGTGCAGCCCCAGCGAATCGGCGAGCGCGATGATGGCGATGACAATCTTGAGGTTCTGGTCGTTCAGCAGCATGCGGGATATGAACGAGCGGTCTATTTTCAACCCGGTCACCGGCAGATGGGTGAGGTAGCTCAGTGACGAGTAACCGGCCCCGAAATCGTCGATTTTGATTCCGACGCCGAGTTCGCGCATCGCGGCGAGTCGTTTCATCTGCTCATCGATCTGCTCCATCAGCGTGTTTTCGGTGATTTCCAGATCCAGGGAAATATTTCCGTTTCTGGCAGCGGTTATCCGTTCGATGAAGCCGCCGTCACGCAACTGGTGTGGCGACACGTTTATCGCGATGCGGGGTACGGGCAGGAGGCGCTTGACTATATTTTCCGGCGTGGTGAGTACGCCCAGCGCAAGAGTCCTGATCCGAGGCTTATTTTTCTCGACCTGAAAATGCCGCGCGTCGACGGTATCGAAGTGCTGAAAACCATCAAGGCCGACGAAGCCACCCGGCGCATACCGGTGGTGGTCATGACCTCTTCACAGGAAGAAAACGATGTAGTCAAAAGTTACGACTTGGGAGTCAACAGTTACGTCGTCAAGCCGCTCGATTTCGATTCGATGAAGGAGATTGCGAAGCAGGCCGGTTTTTACTGGCTCGCAGTCAATCGCGCTGCATCGCGCTGAGTCACGAAAGGGTGCGACGGCACTGCTTCGAGGATGCCGCCGAAGGCAGGCTCAGGTATTGACCAGTTGGCCCGGACGACTGAGCAGGGCTGCCATCTGCTGCGGGGGCAATGGCCGGCTGAAGAGATAACCCTGCACTGCATCGCATTGATATTCTCTCAACCGCAGCCACTGTTCCCGGGTTTCGACCCCTTCCGCGGTTATCTTGAGCCCCAGCGAGCGCCCGAGCGCAATGATCGCGGAAGCAATTTTGGAATTTTCGCTGCTTTCGGAAATTCGCGTAACGAACGAACGGTCGATTTTCAGCCCGGTCACCGGCAGATTGGCGATGTAACTCAGCGATGAATAGCCGGTGCCGAAATCGTCGATATCGATGCCGATCCCCAGTTCCCTGGCGGCGGCCAGATTGTGAGACTGGGTATCGATCTGCTCCATGATCGTGCTTTCGGTTATTTCAAGATCGAGGGGAACGCCTGCCTGGTGGGCGAGCGTAATCTGCTGCATGAAGTCGGGCTGGCAGAGTTGCTGGGGTGAGATATTCACCGCGATATGCGGGACAGTCAGTCCCTGTTCGCGCCAGGCGCGCCAGTCTCTGCCCGCCTGCTGAATCACCCACTTGCCGACATCGATGATCAATTGGGTTTCCTCCAGCACCGGAATGAATTCTCCCGGCGACACGCGCCCCAATTCCGGGCTATCCCAGCGGATCAGCGCTTCCAGGCCGTCCAGATGTTTCCCGCTGATATCGTACTTGGGCTGGTAATGCAGCACGAACTGTTCGTCGGCGACCGCGATTCGCAATTTGTTTTCGAGGCTGAGCAGTTCGCTGGCCCGCGAGTGCATCGCCGGCGAGTAAATGACGTAGCGGTCACTCGAGTTTTTGGCCTTTGCCAAGGCCATTTCCGCGTTGCGCAGCAGGGTGTCCGCGTTTTCGCCGTGGTCGGGAAAATTGGCGATGCCGTATTTGAATGCGAGTCTCAGTTCATTGCCCATGACCTGGAACGGCCGGCGCAGCGCGTTCAGTACGTAATCATAGATATGATCGTTGACCGAGTTCGCCTGCTCCGGCGCTTCGCAGTAAAACGCAAAGACGTCGGCGCTGATCCGGCACACGGCCTGCCGCGCGTTCAGGGTTTCCGTCAGTCGTTTGGCGAACAGGTCAAGCAGGATATTGCCGGCTTCCCAGCCCAGCGAATCGTTGATCAGATGGAATCGTTCGATGTCGAGCGCCACCATCGCTGATTTTCCGTCGTGGCTGCCGGTGCCGCCGGTCAACACCTGGTCCAGGTGCTGACGGAAAGCGCCATGGGCGGGAAGGGAGGTTATCGCGTCGTAATTGGAGATCAGGTTGAGGCGCAGCAGGCTTTCATGCAGTTTGGCCTGCATCTGACGCCGCGATTCCCGTTCATTTTTTTCGATGATCGCGCGCTCGACTGCGGCGGCCAGTCTGCGCAGATTGGTTTTCAGGACATAGTCTGTGGCGCCTTCCTTCAGGGACTGGACAGCGAAATCTTCAGGTATCGTCCCTGATACGAATATGAATGGCGTCTCCTGGTCTCTCTCGCGCAGCGTTTTGAGCGCTTCCAGGCCGCTGAATCTGGGCATGGAAAAATCGGACAGCACGACATCGGGCGCAAAAGTTTCCAGCGCATGGATGAAATCTTCCCGCGTATCCACACGTGCCGATATGAAATCGATCTGGGCTTTGCTCAGTTCATACAGAGCCAACTCGGCGTCAGTCGGTTCGTCTTCAACCAGCAATACTTTGATCGGTTGCATTTCTCCTCCCTACTTAACTTATTGCAGGGTTTCCATATGATAAACATCATATTGTATTGGTCTAGTTATAATTGTCTGAAATGCATATCTAATCGTGAAAAAAGTCACATTTGACATTAAATTAATTGGCGATCCGGTTGAAAAGGAGGATATTCGCCAATTGTGAGGGGGAGGGATCTTGATCCAAGACCCTATAGTTCAAATGGAAATGGACGTGCCCAACCCGGGAAACGCCGTTCCCGCCGCCGACTCGCTGCGCGCGCGCCGTTCCTGGCTGCCGCTGGCGCGACGCGCGGTGCTCGCGACAGCGCCTGCACTGTTTACCGTCGTGCTCGGCGCGATTCTGCTGGCCGCGATCTATTTCACATGGTTCGACTGGCAGTGGGTGGCTTTCCTGTCGGGCATCCTGTTTGCCGCGTTGCTCGCGCTCGCCAGCCGCTCGTCGCGTGTGGAATGGCTGATCACGCGACGTAACGCGCAACTCAACCAGCTGCGGCAGCGGCTGGCGCAGGAGACGGATGCCCGCCGGATCGCCGAAAACGCATATCGTGCGACCGAGGAGAAAATGCGTCTGCTGTCGGATGCGCTGCCGACGATGCTGATCTACGTGGACGCGAACCAGCGTTTTCGTTTCCACAATCGCGCCTATCGTGAATGGAACGGCCTGCGCGAGGCGCAGATCAACGGGCAGCTTTTAAGGGACGTGCTCGGCAGTGGTTTTGACGAAGAGATGAGGAGCAGGGCACTCAAGGTGCTTGCCGGCGAACAGGTCAGCGACGAGCATACGCAGACGATGGCGAATGGCGCCACGCGCCGTGTGCGCACCACTTATCTTCCCCATTTCGACGGAGCCGGCAGGGTGATCGGTTTCTTCGGGCTGATCGCCGATGCTGCTGAACATGCGGCAGGGGCGGCGGTTTCCGCGCCGGATGCCGAAGTCGCCGCCGAGCGCGATATCGGAGGACGGGCGCTGGTTGTGACCGACGCCAGCGGCCAGGCGCTGTATCTGAAATCGATGACCGAACAGTTGACCGGATGGGACAATCCGGAGGCGCGCCTGCGTCAGGCGCTTGACCGTGACGAATTCCGGCTGTATTCCCAGCAAATCGTGGCGGTGGCCGACCCCGCCCAGCCCCGGCCCTACTACGAGATCCTGATGCGTCTGCAGGAGGAGGAGGATAACCTGACCCCGCCCGGCGCATTCATTCCCGTCGCCGAACATTATAATATGACCACCCAGCTCGACTACTGGGTGGTGCGCAATGTCATCAGCTGGCATCGCCGGCACCGGCGCGAGGCGCCGTACTGGCAAAGTTCGATGTACAGCATCAATCTGTTCGCATCGACCATCAGTGACGCCGGCTTCAGCGCGTTCATCCAGAAGCAACTCGCCGGCGACGAGATGCCGCCGCAGGTGCTGTGTTTCGAAGTGTCCGAGGACGAGGCCATCAAACGGCTTGCCGCCACCGCGCGCCTGATCGCCGATCTTCGACGCATCGGCTGCCGCGTTGCACTCGGCGGTTTCGGCGGCGGGAAGGTATCATTCGACGCATTGAAGCATTTGCCCGTGCATTTTCTCAAGATCGACGGCAGCATCATCCGCGACATTGAGAATAACCCGGTCAATCTCGCCAAGGTCAAGGCCATCAACCGCGTCAGCAATGTGATCGGCGTGCAGACCATCGCACAATTCGTCGAGAGCAGCGCGGTGCTGAAAAAACTCGCCGAGTTCGGCATCGACTATGCGCAGGGCTTCGGCATCGGCCGACCGCAACCGATCGAGAGACTGATTCAGTAGTTGTACTGTGTGGTGTTCAGAAAGTACACCACGTCGTCGATATCCTCTTTCGACCAGTTCAGGTTCTGCTGCCTCTGCCAGAGATCGACGATTGCGCGCAGGTCGTCGAGGTTCTGCGGCCAGCGCTGCTTGCGCGAATGGACCTTGATGCTGTGGCAGAACTGGCAGTGGTTTTCATATAGCGCTCTTCCGCGTTCGGGGTCGGCCGGCGCAGCAAAAACATTGCCGGCAGCTGCGATCAGCGCCGCGATGATCATGAGTTTATTGACTGGCACGGTATGCATTCCGGTATTTGACAGGCGCCCTAACTTAACTGAAAACGGAGCGCTTGGCCATAGCCGCATGTCGGCGGCCGCACATTCCTCGTGACAGGGCGAGGACGTTTCCGCTCAGCCTTGAAAGATCAGCAGCAGATAGGCCGCGAACAGCAGCAGGTGTACCGCGCCCTGCAGCACGTTGGTGCGCCCGCTGGCGAAGGTGACCACGCTGACGGCCAGCGTCAACAGCAGCATCACGAAGTCGGCGTTCTGCAAGCCGAGGGAAATGCTGTGGCCGGTCAGATGGCTGATCGCGATCATCGCCGGCACCGTGAGACCGATCGTCGACAGCACCGAGCCGAGGAAGATGTTGATCGAGCGCTGCAGGTGGTTGGCGGTCGCGGCGCGCACTGCGCCGAGCGCTTCCGGCGTCGCCACCAGCACCGCGATGACCACGCCGCCGAGCGCCGCTGGCGCGCGCAGCGTTTCGAGCAGATAATCGATCGGCTGCGCCAGTTGCTCGGCCAGAAACACCACCGGTGCCATGTAAGCGGCGAGCAGGATTGCGCTGAGCAGCGGGGAGGAGGGGGACTGCGGCGCGGGAGGATCCGCTTTTTCCTCTTCGGCGATGAAGTAGGCGCGGTGCCGGCCGGTCTGGATCGCGAGGAACGCGCAGTACAGCCCCACCGACATCAGCACCAGAAACATTTCCTGCAGAAAGGACAGCGTCGGGCCCGCGGTCGTTGTCGTGTAGTCGGGCAGGATCAGACTCAGCACCGCGAGCGGGATGATCACGCTGAGATAGGTGTTGGCGCCCTGCAGGTTGTAATGCTGTTCGCGGTGTCGCCAGCCGCCGACCAGCAGCGACACGCCGACCATGCCGTTGAGGATGATCATCACCACCGCGAACAGCGTGTCGCGCGCCAGTGTCGGGTTGTTCTCGCCGTGCAGCATCACCGCGGAAATGCTGACCACTTCGATGAAAGTTACCGACAGCGTCAGGATCAGCGTGCCGTACGGCTCGCCGAGACGCTCTGCAAGACGTTCAGCATGGCGCACCACGGCCAGTGCCGACCCCAGCATCACTGCGAATAGCCACAGGAAAACCACCGTCAGCCGCAGCGGGGCCTGCGGTTCGGCCAGCAGCACGTCGCCGAACTCCAGAAATGCGCCGCCGGTTGCGATGCTGACGCCAAGCAACCATTCCTCGCGAACAATCGCCGGGAGCGCACCGGTTTTCATGGGCGCTCAGTTTACAGCTTTATATATGACAGCGGGTTTTCGATTCCGTACTGTATTGCTTCCAAAAAACAAAAGCCGCCCGGCGGCTTTTGTCCCGGAGCAGAGCGGGGACTTTACTGCGGCGGCGGCTGGGGAACGACCTGTTGCCAGCTGCTCGCACATTCCTTCACGTATGGATAATAGGTTTTCGAGTCCGGGCAGTAGTACCAGTAGCCGGAGTTCTGGTCGGGAGCCGGGGCTTCGTTCTGACCTTGCTCGATATAGGTCGGCGGCTCAGCGGGGACTGTGACCACCGGCGGATAATAATAAGGATAGCCATAATAGGGATCGTAATACCCCGGCCAGAACAGCGGGCCGCCGAAATAGATGCCGACACCGCCGCCGCCGTGCCAGTGTCCGCCGCCATGCCATCCGCCGTGTCCGCCGCCGTGAAATCCGCCCCCGCCATGGTGCTGTGCGAACGCGCTTGCGCTCGCGCCGCCGAGAACAAGCGCGGCCATCAGGCCGAATGCGGTTTTCCTGAGTTCCATGACCATGTGACCGGTGCAGGCCGATTTAAATCCATGCCGATGCGTAACAGTTTATTGCATGCGCGCGTGGCCGGCTTTCCATTCCCGCAGCGCAGCGAGCGTGCTCTCGACATGTTTGTCGGGATTGAGGTCGGTATAGGAATAGAGAATCTTGCCGTCCGGCGCAATTACGTACGATATACGGTTTGCGTATTCCGGATTGCGGTCGAGCACTGCGTCGTAAGCCCGCATGATGTTTTTATCGGTGTCGGCCGCAACCGCGAACTTGCTGCGGCATTCGCTGACAGAAAATCTGACCAGTTTTTCGATCGGATCGTGCGAAATGCCGATTACGGTGGCGCCCAGCGCCTGGTAGCGGCCGATCGCTTCCGCAAAGTCGTGCGCCTCGACAGTGCAGCCCGGCGTGAACGCAGCCGGATAGAAGTAGAGCACGACCGGTCCCTTCTTCAGCGCGTCGGCCAGCGAGAACGTGAATGTTTTTCCGCCAAGCGAAGCCTGCGCGGTGAAATCCGGCGCCGGGCTGCCGGTGTTGAGCGCCGCGTAGGCGGGAATGGCGGCGAGCGCGCCGGCGAGCATTGCAGTGGGCAACAATTTCATCGCGTCTCCTCCGTATCCGCGGACAGGCGATTGTCATGATACGCCAAAACCGCGTCGTTTCACGGATATGACAGAACGGCTACGGTTCCCGCCGCTTCGGGAAACTCCGACCCGGTTGCGCGCTCTAATCCTGAAGGCGCGTATCATATTGGCGCGCTTGCATTATGCCGCGTGAGTGGCACGATGCCGGGGTTTTTTCCCCAATCGAGACAGCGCGATTGCAAACAGGCAACCAACAAGGAAGGAGATTCTCATGAAGAACAGATTTTCCCGCTACCCGTCCGCGGCTGCATTTCTGTTGCCGGGACTGCTGCTTTCGGCGCCCGCCGTCACGGTCGCAGCGACGCCGATGGTGCTGGCGCAGGCCGGCTCACCGGCGCCGGCCGCTGCGCCGGACAAGACCCACGCCAGGTTGAGCGCGACCGACCGGGCGGAAATCCGGATCAAGGACCTGCACAGCAAGCTCAAGATCACGCCGGAGCAGGAGACGCAATGGGAGACTGTTGCCCAGGCGATGCGCGACAACGCCGCGAAAATGGAGGATCTCGCCGAACAGAGATCAGCCAACACCGGCAGCATGACCGCGGTGGACGATCTCAAATCCTACCAGGCGATCGCAGAAACGCACGCGGAGGGGTTGAAGAGTCTGGTCCCGGCTTTCGAAACTCTGTACAACACGATGTCGGATGACCAGAAGAAAACCGCCGACGCGCTGTTCGGGCACCGCCATCACAAAGGCGGGGCGAAGAAAGCGGCGCCGAAGGGCGAGTAGCCGCAACTTTCAACCGATCCATTTCTTGAGAGATGCCATCATGAAATATTTTCTGAAACGCATTGCCGGCGCAGCGGGCGTGCGCGGGCGGGCGCTGCTGGCGGCGATGATAATGGTCGCTCCGTTGCTCGGCCTGGCGGTGGCCGATTCCGCTTTCGCGCAGGGACATCGCCGTCCGCCGCCTCCGCATAATGCGTGGCGCCCGATGTACTATCGTCATTATCATCGTCCTTATGTCCGCGTGCCGCCGCCGGTGGTGGTGGCGCCGCCGCCGGTGGTATACGCGCCGCCGCCGTCACCGGGAATCAGCCTGTTCCTGCCGATCGAAATTCACTGAAAGGCGCGATTCCATGCAAAAGCCGCCGCGAGGCGGCTTTTGTTTTTGGAGGCTGCGGTTCTTCGCGCGGCATTTTCATCGTCGATCGACACGCCGTGGCGAGACTTGTCTGTAAGGTAATTCTGCATCTTGCGACAGAAGGTGGCGGTTCCTGCGCGCTGCGTTCCGTACGACGCGGCGGCGAACCGGGCGGTTTACCCATCCACGGACAAGGAGAGATGCATCATGAATACCAGGATCATATTGTTATTGGCGGGAATGCTGGCCGCCGCCGGCAGCGGCGTCGCGCAGGCGGCAATGCACGGCAGGGATCCGGATAAAGCGCCGGTTGCGGCGGTCGACCGGTTCAGCGACAAGGCGGCGCATCTTCAATTGCGCACCGCAAGCAACGGCATCCCCGGCCCCAATCAACCGGTCGATTTCGACAGCGGCCCGTTCATCACACAGGGGTTATCGCCGGTCACCGGCCAGCCGGTGCGCTATTACAACTTCGATGTGCAGAGCACGACGCCGGCGCCGGTCTACGTGCTGTACCGCAAAGGCGAGGATCAGCCGGTCGCGGGCCAGCTCGACATCATCGACACGCTGCCGGGCGACAAGGGCTACAACGATTTCCGGCAGGTGTGGAAAGTGTGGGTGCCGAAGAATTATGTCGCCAACACGATTATCGCTGCGGCAAAGCTGCGCAAGGCCGGCTACAGGATCGAAAAGACTGATGCACTGCGCAACATGCCGGTGGTTCCCGACGGTTCGGTCGCGCGCGTGCGCCTGAACGGCGAGAGCGCGGAACTGCAACGCGCCTGGTATCAGGGCAAGGTCGCGAAGTATTTCAGCTTCGATGAAACGGCGCTGTCGGGAGCGGAAGTGCCGGTATCGCCGATCTACGTAACCTTCAACGTCAATCCCGACCAGCCGAACGGCGGGCCGCCTTCGGGTTTCCGCACCGAGATGAATTCGACGCAGACGCACAACGTGCCGTCGACGCTGCCGGGCGACGCGGGATATTCACCGCTGTGGCTGGTCATCGTTTATGACAACGCCGACTGGCCGGCGGTGCGCGATCTCGACACCGTGACCAAGGCGAAAATCCTCGCCGCCGGCGTGGCGACGGTCAATTGCCCGATCGTCTTCATCACGCGCTGAACTTCGTCATTGCCTGCAAAATGCCGCGTTCCCGCGCGGCATTTTGCGTTCGTCCGCAGAGTCCGCTGCACGAACGGCGGCCGCGGGAATGAATGCGGTATCTTCCGCATAACCACAATTATTCCAAGGACATTGTCGTCCTCCGCGCGGCTGATGTGTTTTCCTGTCATCGACAGTGGCGCATAATGAATGCCAGTTCCAGCATGCTGCATTCGCGAAGGCGTCCATGGCGGTAAAAAATGTATTGAGCATTCACCGCGGCGGCGAGCCGCACTGGGTCGGCGACGGCTTTCCGGTGCAGACCGTGTTCCATTATCAGGAACTGGGCGCGGAGATGACGCCGTTCCTGTTGCTCGATCACGCGGGTCCGGTCGATTTCGGGCCGGCCGAAAAGGAACGCGGCGTCGACTGGCACCCGCACCGCGGTTTCGAGACCGTCACCATCGTCTATGAAGGCGCGGTGGATCATGGCGACACCGCTGGCAACAGCGGCAGTATCGGCCCCGGCGACGTACAGTGGATGACGGCCGGCGCCGGCGTGCTGCACAAGGAAATGCACGGCCATAATTTTGCGCGCCGCGGCGGCCGCTTCGAAGTGCTGCAATTGTGGGTCAACCTGCCGGCGGCATCGAAGATGATGGCGCCGCGCTACCAGACACTGACGGCCGCTGATATCCCGGTCGTGGATTTACCCGATGATGGCGGCTCGGTGCGCGTGATCGCCGGCGAATTCGGCGGCGTACAGGGCCCTGCGCATACGTTCACGCCGATTCATCTGCTCGACCTGCGGCTGCGCGCGGGCCGCAGCGTGACGTTCGGTCTGCACGACGGCTACACCGCCGCGCTATTCGTGGTGAAAGGCGGGATCGTCGTCAACGGCGACGAACCCGCGAACGAGGCCGAACTCGTCGTGTTCAGGCGCGAAGGCGGCGAGGCGGTGATCGAAGCGAACGCCGATGCGACCGTCTTCGTGATGAACGGCAAGCCGATCGATGAACCGATCGCCGGTTATGGACCATTCGTGATGAATACGCCGCAGCAGATCGAACAGGCGTTCGTCGATCTGCGCGTCGGGAAGTTCGGCAGGATTCCCGAGCCGGCGTAACCGGAGATCGATGCAGTCGGGAAGTTCGGTATAACCATTTTCAACGGGGGGGAAAAATGCAGATTCCGAAATTCAGGTTATTGGCGGCGGGCGCCGTTGCGGCGGGATGTCTTTTCAGCGCAGGGCTTTCGTTTGCCGACGATGCGGCGGCCGACAAGTCGGTGCCGGAGCAGCTGGTTGATACGATGACCAAACTCGCGCACGGTCCGTACAAGGGCTATCGCGCCAACCACGCGAAAGGCATCATGGTCAGCGGCGCGTTCACGCCGGCGGCCAGCGCCAGAGCATTGAGCAAGGCACCCCATCTGCAAAAAGGCGTGCCGGTGCTGGTGCGTTTCTCCGACGCCACCGGCGTGCCGAACATTCCGGACGCCAGCGACAACGCCAATCCGCACGGCCTGGCGATCCGTTTTCAGTTGCCGAAGGATGAATACACCGACATCGTCAGCATTTCGGTCAACGGTTTTCCCGCCGCGACGCCGGAGGAGTTTCTGGGCTTCCTGAACGCAGTCGCCGCCAGCGGCCCCAACGTGCCGAAGCCGACGCCGGTCGAAAAATTCCTCGGCGCGCATCCGGCCACGCTGAAGTTCGTCACCACGCCGAAGCCGGCGCCGGTCAGCTTCGGCACGCAGGCGTTCTATGGCGTCAACGCGTTCACCTTTACCAATGCCAAGGGCGATACCCGCTACGGCCGCTATCGCATCGTGCCGCTTGCCGGCGAGAAGTCGCTGGCCGCGGACGAGGTGGCGAAAGCGGCCCCCGATTATCTGTTCAAGGAATTACCGGCGCGGCTGAAGAAAGGGCCGATCAAATTCCGCATCTCGGTACAGCTGGCTGACAAGGGCGACAACGTCAATGACGGCACCGCAGTATGGCCCGACGACCGGCCGCAGGTCGTGCTCGGCACGCTGACCTTGAAGAAAGTACTGCCGGACAGCGCGCAGGTGGAAAAAAGCCTGATGTTCAGTCCGCTCAATCTGGTGGACGGCATCGGCGCGTCGGATGATCCGATCCTCGCCGCGCGGCCGGCCGCGTACGCGATCAGCTACGGGCGGCGTAGCGCGGATTGAGTTAGCCGAGTTTCAGACAACAAAAAGCCACCGCGAGGTGGCTTTTTGTTTTTCTGGGATATATAGTGATCCACCCCTGTTTACTTCAATTCGATGATTCATGATCCCGAAACGCTATGGCGAGGAAATTACTCTCGATGATCTTTTCCGCCTTCGCGAAAATGGAGTGGCGGAGGGGAAAACTATTGAGTACAAGCGCGAGTTACCGGGCGCTAATGATGGGGGAAATGTAAAAATATTGCGTTCGATAACATCGTTTGCCAACACGGGGGACGGTGACCTGCTTTACGGAGTGGAAACAGTAGATGGGGCGCCAACTAATTTTCCAGGCATATCCATAGAAAGCCAAGACTTGCTGAGACAGCGCATAGATAATCTTTGCCGTGATGGGGTTCAAGAAAGGTTGCCGCATCCATACACGGGATTCATTCCGTTGGACAACGGAAACGCTGTTCTGTTGATACGTGTCCGCAAAAGCCTAATGGCTCCCCATCGCGTGACAAGCGGCGGACATAGTCAGTTTTATGGGCGAAATGGCAGCGGTAGTTATCCGTTAGATGTTCCTGAATTGCGCACAGCGTTTTCGCTTGGGGAGACCTTAGCGCAGAGAATCCGGTCATTCCGTGCTGAAAGAATTTTGGCCGTCGCCAACGCTGAAACCCCGATTCCTTTGAATCCTGGTTGCAAGCTGATCGTACATCTAATTCCTGCACCATTGTTTT
>Ga0335069_10003154_pt1 | contig 25103 bp, 23 predicted proteins | sample Lox_Sample_11_FD_206714 | JGI IMG/M metagenome (GOLD analysis project Ga0335069, IMG submission 206714) | Soil microbial communities from Loxahatchee National Wildlife Refuge, Florida, United States - Lox_Sample_1.1 | ecosystem: Environmental > Terrestrial > Soil > Wetlands | place: USA... | reverse complement strand
CAAGAACCGAATCCCCGAAGAGCCGATCGCCACAGACCGGCGACCTAGGAGAATCGCGTTCTTCTCCACAGCAGCGTTCCGCACAGGGCGAGCGGAACGATCGTGCTCACAATCAACACGATCATCCACGGCACATTCACGTAGATGTGCTGGGCGCGCGTTCCGGCTGCGAGCCAGACAAAAACAGCGGCAGCCAGGCACATGATCAGAACCTCCCACCAGCGCCGCGGATGCTTGTGATCGGCCAGTGGATCGTCGCCCGCCACCACCGCTGAGACGCTGCTCGTATCCAGCCCATACCGGTCGCATTCGCGATGCATGGCGGCATGCCAGTTCTCCATCTCCCCCGGCGGCGGCTCGGCCATGCTGATCGACACCGCCCCGGCAATCATGATGCTCGATCCAGCGATGATCAAAAGCCGGCTGCCGCCCGTCAATCCCGTGAACTCGCCGAAAACCAGCGCGCCCCAGGCCAGGCCCCAGAGTTGATTGGTGTTGGAGAGAGGAATGCCGCGGCCTATGCCAATGTACTTTGCCGCGTACTGCTGGAACAGGTCGCCGATCACCCAGCAGAAGCCGCCCACAAACGGCCAGAAGAGCATGGTGCGCGCCCTCGCGATCTCTCCAGCCAGAGGCGACACGCCGCCAAAGAAGATCAGTCCCAATGTCAGGATGGCTCCCAGTTCGCCAAAGGTGAAGATGGTGACGAACGAGAGAGGGTTCATGCCGCTGATGTAGGCCTTGCGATACGGAATATACATGGTGCCGAACATTGCCCCTGCCCCGAGTGCCGCTATGATTCCCACTGCGGCCCGGCCCGGCGCCCCGCCAGATTGCTGGGTGGTCGCAATGGCCAGCACCGTCGCCCCGGAGACGATAGCCAGGGCGCCGCCCATAACCTTCATCCAGTCTCTCGGGCGCGATCCGCGCAGCTCCTTGAAGAGCAGGCAGCCCCACATCAGCCCTACCAGGCTGTTCGTGTTCCACAACGGAAACGCGATCGAAAGGCCAACGTTGCGGACGGCAAAGATGGTGAGCGTGTTCCCGACCGCCCATAACATGCCCGCCAGCAGCGCCCATACGATCAGGTGCGGTTTTTCCCGCAGATCGTTGAACAAAAATCCTGTGCCCTTCAGCAGCGTCGGGACGGTCCAGCGCGCCACGAACGCGCCCATCACCATTCCGATCGAAATCACGAACGGCGAAAACCCTTCCGTCACGAGCTTGGTAGGCGCTTCGGCGCTTCCCAGCCACACCGCTGCCGCCAGGCCGCAGAACACGCCAAGCTTGTGCAGAGAAAGAGTGGAACGCGCGGGAGCGATCCCGGTCTGGTCGCTCATTCGCTCACCTCAGCGTCATCAGCAGCGCGGTTCCCAGAATCAGCACCGCTGCCGGGACCCAGAGATGCACATCGGTCAAAATGCAAATCCACTGCGAGCGCTTCATCCAGTGATCTCCTCGAGGCGCACCGGCCGGCGCTCGTCATACGATTTGCGCGCGGCCAGTGCCATCACCACCGGCACGCGTGAGTCCTCGCCCGTTACCGGAGTGGGCTTCCCTTCGAGGATCGCCTGCACAAAGAGCTGCAATTCCAATGCGAAACTTTCCGTGTATCGCTGCATGAAGAAATTCAGAGGCAGGTCAGTATAAACCGATTTCTCGCCGCTGACCACAACTTCGTTGGCGAAACGGTTTTCGCTGGCGATTTTGCCCTTGCTGCCGAGAATCTCGACCCGCTGATCGTAGCCGAAGACGGCCTTGCGGCTGTTGTCGATGGTGCCGATCGCGCCGCTCGCGAAATGCAGTACCGCCAGGGCCGTATCCAGATCCCCCTCGGCTGCGAACTCCGGCTCCACAAGCACTCCGCCCGCCGCATAGATCTCCTCGACCTCCTCGCCCATCAGGTATCGCGCCATATCGAAGTCATGGATCATCATGTCGCGGAAGATTCCGCCAGACGTGCGCACAAAAGCCATCGGCGGCGGAGCCGGATCACGGCTGATAATGTGCATGAGGTTCGGCTTGCCGATCTCGCCGCTCGCCACTGCCTGGCGCACGCGCATGAAGTTTGAGTCGAAGCGCCGGTTGAATCCCACCTGCAACTTCACTCCCGCCGCTCTTGCCGCCGCCAATGCAGTATCGATCTTGTCGAGTTCTAAAGCGATCGGCTTCTCGCAGAAGATATGCTTGCCGGCCTCGGCTGCCTTTACGATCAAGTCCGCATGCGTAGGGGTGGGCGTGCAGATCAGGACTGCATCGATCGTCCGGTCGTCAAGAATCTCCTCAGCCGACGCCGTTACCTTGGGAATGCCGCAGCGCTCGGCCAGAGATTGCGCCGCCTCGATATTGACGTCGGTGATAGCGACAGTCTCGCCCTCGGGCAAACGGAAAGCCAGCGTCTCAGCATGAACCCGCCCGATGCGTCCCGCACCCAGAATTCCAACACGAAGTTTCTTTCCGCTCATTGTTCCCTCTGAGAGCTTTCAGCTATTAGCCACCAGCTTCAGCTCTCCGTGATAAACCGATAACTCTTGCCCGCTGCACGACGAAGCTGACAGCTGAAAGCTAAGAGCTGAAAGCTGACTCGATCGATCGCAGATACTCTCTGCTCCGCGTGGCACTTGCTTTCGGCGTTCCCATGCCGGGCAGAATGTCCTGCTCCACAAGCATGTATCCCTTGTAGTCACGGCGCGCAAGCCAGCGCAGCAGGGCAGGGAAGTCCACGCATCCTTTGCCCAACTCGGGGTAGAGGCCGTTCCGCAGCGCTGTGAAATAGTCCCACTCCTCCTCGCGGCTCCGGCGTGCCACTATGGGCTCGAGGTCCTTCAGATGGATGTACCAGATGCGCTCCTTGAATCTGTCGAGCGCTGCCACGAGGTCGGCGTCCTCGCGCCCCGTGCCGTGAAGATAATGGCCCGTGTCAAAAACGAGGCCCAGCCGGTCCGGGTCAGTCAATTCGAGAAGTGTTTCAATCTCCTCCGGTGTCTCCACATAGCCGCCACAATGGTGGTGAAACACCGTCCGCAGTCCGGTCTCGTCGAAAACGGCCTGCGCAATCTCATCCGCGCCTTGCGCGAAAATCTCCCATTCATCCCGGCTCAACCCGTGTTCAACACGGATGCGCCCTGCGCAGCGCGTTCTCAAGGGCACGGTGCCGTTGTCGTCAGACAGCACCAGGAACGGCGCTTGCGTCGTCGCCACAGCGGCAATCAACTTCGCCGTCTTCACCGCGCGTGACGTACCCTCCGCATGCGCATCGCGATTCCTGAGCGCCACCGGAACAAACGCGCCCAGCATCACTACATTGTTGCGCCGCTTGAGTTCACCACCCAGCCGAGCCGGATCGGTCGGCATATAACCCCAGTCGCCAAGTTCCGTGCCCGTGTAGCCGGTCTCAACCAACTCATCGAGCATCTGGTCGTAAGGAACGGCTTCGCTCTTGTCCTGGTTTTCCAGCGACCCCCAGGAGCAAGGCGCGTTGCCCACTAAGAACTCTCTCATTGAAACTCCTCTCGCGAGCTTCTGGCTGCAAGCTCCTGGCGTCCTGAGTCTGAAGCTCTTAACAAAATCAGAGATGTCATTCCGAGCGCACGGTACCCAAACGTTGCTCAGTTTGGGGGCGGCGCGCGAGGAATCTGCTTCTTATTTTTCCCTACTATCTCTTATCTGTTACGAACTTCTGACTCACCACACTGGCTTCCAGCATGGCGAAGGGTTAGCAAGCCGCTCGTTCTCTTAAAGAAAAAGCTGGAAGCCAGAAGCTGGCAGCTCCTGGCTAGAACTTCCTGCTCCACTCTTTTGGCCAGCGCTCGACAATGACTTTGGTTTGTGTGAAGAATTCTACCGCGTGGTGCGCTTGCGCATGCAGATCGCCAAAGAAACTCTCGCCCCATCCGCTGAAAGGAAAGGTCGACATAGGCGCGGCGACGCCGACATTGATGCCGACATTCCCCGCGTTCACTTCGTACCGGAAGCGCCGCGCATTGGCGCCGTCAGTCGTGAAGATGCAGGCCATGTTGCCGTATGAGCGGCCGTTCACCAGCGCAATCGCCTCCTCGATGGTTTGCGCGTGGATCAGGCTTAGGACCGGACCGAAGATCTCAGTGCGGGCCGCTTCGGAATCCGGAGGAACATCGTCCAGCACGGTCGGCAGCACAAAGTATCCATCCTCATAGTCCGCCACCTTGTGGCCTCGCCCGTCCACCACAACGCGCGCGCCGGCCTGTTCTCCCTTGCCGATCAGGGCTTCGATCCTCGCTTTGCTCTCGGCGCTGATCACCGGGCCCATCTCCACTCCCGGAGCGGCTCCGTAACCCGTCTTGCGATTCCGCGCTGCCGCCGCAATCTGCTCGGTGAAATCCGAACGCGCGCCGCCCACCGTGATCGCGACAGAAATCGCCAGGCAGCGTTGGCCCGCGCAACCGAATGCGGAATCGGCGAGAATCCGCGTCGTCATCTCCATGTCCGCATCGGGCATTACCACGACGGGATTCTTCGCCCCACCCTGACACTGCGCGCGTTTTCCGTTTGCAGCAGCCCGGCTGTAGATATACCTCGCCGTCGTAGTCGATCCCACAAAGCTCACGGCGCGAATCCCGGGGTGATCCAGAATGGCATTCACCGTTTCGCGCCCGCCATTCACCAGCTGAATCACCCCGCGCGGAAATCCCGACTGCTCAATCAGGCTGAAGATCTTCTGCGAAGTGATCGGCACGCGCTCCGAAGGCTTGAGAAGGAAACAGTTTCCCGCCGCTACCGCATAGGGCATGAACCAGAAAGGAATCATGCCGGGAAAATTGAAGGGAACGATCGCCGCCACCACGCCCAGCGGCTGCCGAATCATGTGCTCGTCAATTCCTGCCGCGATGTCCTCGCAGTTCGTCCCCTGGATCAGCATGGGCATGGCAGCCGCGGTTTCCACGTTCTCCACCGCGCGCAGAATCTCAGCCCGGCTTTCCGTCAGCGTCTTGCCGCACTCGTCGGTGATCGAAAGAGCGATCTCGTCGCGATGCTGCTCGAGCAGACTCTTCAGCCTGAAAAGCGGCTGAATACGCTCGCCCACCGGCGTGCGCCGCCATCCGACGAATGCGCGCTCCGCCACTTCAACCGCGGCGTTGACATCGCTGGCCGGCGAAAGCGGAACCTCGGCCAGCACCTTGGCCGAAGCCGGATTGATCACATTGAGCGTCTCTTTCGCACTCGACGTTCGCCATGCACCGTCAATGAAATTCTGCAGTCGCTCCATAGCTTCTCTCCGCTAACTGGCTGACTCGCCAACGGGGCTAGTGCTGCTAGCCCGCTTACTCCGCTGTCTCACAGGTGATGGCGCTCGCGCCTGCGCGCTTCCTCGTATTTGGCGCGTGCCTCGCGCACACTCGCCATCTCAGAGACCTCGGCAACCGCGACATCCCACCACGATTCGTACCCCGGCACGCCCTCGGAGGTATCCGTCTCGACCACAACGACGGTGGTCCGCGCTTGTGCCTTGGCTTCTTCCATCGCAGCCTTCAGTTCCTCCAGATTCTCGGCCTTGATGGCATGTGCGCCCAGGCTCCGCGCATTGGCCACGAAATCAACCGCTACTTGCCCGCCGTCCAGTTGCCCGCTCTTCGCATCGCGCATGCAATACCGCGTGCCCATTCCTCCCTGTCCCAGCGAACGGCTTAAGCCACCGATACTCGCGAATCCGTGATTATCGACCAGCACGATAATCAACTTCACGCCCTCCTGGATCGAGGTTGTGATCTCCGAAGGCATCATCAAATAAGTCCCGTCCCCCAGGAAGACGAAAACCTCGCGGCTTGGGTCGGCCATCTTCGCTCCCATGGCGCCGGGAATTTCATAGCCCATGCACGAGTAGCCGTACTCCATGTGATATCCGTTTGGAACTCGCGTGCGCCACAGCTTGTGCAGATCGCCCGGATGGCTGCCCGCGGCCGAGACCAGCACATCGCGCGGTCCAGATGCTTCCCACATGGCGCCAATCACTTCGCTCTGCGCTGGCTTGCCCGGGTTTCCCAGATGAAACAGCCGGTCCACCTCCGCGTCCCATTGCGCTCTCAGGTTCGCAATCTCCGCCGCATACTCCAGGCTCACGCGATGCTCCCCGATCGCTTCTGTCAGCCGTTCGATCGCCACGCGCGCATCGGCCACCAGCGCAATTGCCCCTACTTTGTAAGCGTCGAACTCGGCGGTGTTGATGTTCACGAATCGCACGTCCGGATTCTGGAACGCCGTCATCGAAGCAGATGTGAAATCGGAGTAGCGGGTGCCAATGCCAATCACCACATCCGCTCCACGCGCCAGGCGATTCGCAGCCAGCGTGCCGGTCGCCCCGATCGCGCCCACTTCCTGCGCATGATCCCATGCCAGCGATCCTTTGCCCGCCTGCGTCTCTGCCACGGGAATCCCCGTCCGCACCGCAAAATCGCTGAGCGCCTTCGACGCCTCGCTCATCAGCACGCCGCCGCCCGCAACCATCAACGGCCGCCGCGCTTCGCGAATCGTCGCAACCGCGCGCTCCAGCGAGACGCCGTCCGGCTCCGGCCGCCGAATCAGCCAGATTCGCTCTTCGAACAGCTCCTCAGGGTAGTCGTAAGCCTCAGCTTGAACATCCTGCGGAAGCGCCAGCGTCACCGCGCCGCAATCGGACGGCGATGTCAGCACACGCATTGCCTCAGGCAGCGCCGTGATCAGTTGCTCCGGCCGATAAATGCGGTCCCAGTAGCGCGAGACCGGCTTGAAGCAGTCATTCACGCCAATGTCTTGCGTTGATGGCGACTCGAGCTGTTGCAGCACCGGCGCCACGTTGCGCCGCGCAAAGATGTCGCCCGGCAAAAGCAGCACCGGCAGCCGGTTGATGGTCGCCAGCGCCGCGCCAGTGATCATGTTCGTCGCTCCGGGTCCAATTGACGAGGTGCAGGCAAACGTGCGCAGCCGGTTGCTTGCCTTGGCAAAACCGGCTGCCAGATGCACGCCGCTTTGCTCGTTGCGCACCAGAATGTAAGGAAAATCGGGGTTCTGCTCGAGCGCCTGGCCGATACCCGCCACGTTTCCGTGGCCGAAGATGCCCACCATGCCGGCGAAGAAGGCATGCCGTCGACCGTCGCGCTCCACATGTTGCTTCTTCAGGAACTCAATCAGCGCCTGCGCCATCGTGATGCGCCGCGTCTTCATGACCGTTCTCCCGATCAGCTCCAGGCTTCTTGTCCATTTTTCCTGGAGCAGAAAATGCTCATTTTCCAGTGAACAAGCCGGAAGCGAGAAGCTGGCAGCAAGAAGCTGGTAGCCGCACTCTCATCGCTTCACCAGCGGCAGCCTCGAATCCTTCTCGCGCCAGCCCTGTCGCACCCATGCATGTCGCGGATCGTCCGTGCACGCCAGCGAGCGGGCCGAACCCGCCAGCGCGTTCAGGTAATACACATTGTATCCATGCGCCGCCGCCACCGGATGGTACCCCTCCGGCACCAGAACAATCTCTCCATCGTGCACAGTGATGGTCTCATCGATCCGCCCATCGGCCGTGTACACCCTTTGTACCGCGAACCCGTCAGGACGCTCGATTCGATAGTAGTAGATCTCTTCCAGGTCCACCTCGTCCGGCGGATTGTGCACGTCGTGCTTGTGCGGCGGATAGCTCGACCAGTTTCCCGCCGGAGTAAAGACTTCCACCACGATAAGGCGCTGTGCAAGAAATGTCGGCGGAACGATGGAGTTGATCTGCCGCGTGGCGTTGCCCCCGCCGCGAATCTCAATGCTCACCTGATCCGGCGTGATCAGCCGCGGCGGGTACTCCTCCTCGGCTTTCGCGTAGCAAAGGGCCAGATCGCATCCCTCGTCCGTAGTTATAGAAAACTGGGTGTGAATGGGAAGGTAAAGCGCGTGGGGCAATCCGTCGAAGACGGTGGCTCGCTTGCCAATGTTGTGCCACTCTCCGCGCGAGCTGAAGGCAGAACAAATCCCTCCGAGCACAACAATTGCCAGCTCTTGGCTGTCTGTCTCGCTGTAGTAGGTCTGTCCCCGTTCCAGCTTGCGCGTTTCAAACGACAAAAATTCGAACCCGAAGTCTTCAATCTTGTTCCGGAAAGTCTCCGGAGCAATCAGTAACTCACTCATGAACAACTGTCTCCTGCGGCGCAATAAAGATGTGCGCCAATCCAGCCGCGCGACGCCTTGTCCGAATGCCGGCAGGGCCCGGAAAAGAAGCGCGCAGAATTGCGTTCACCTCGATGAGGGAAGCACCAACCATGGGAGCTGACATCGAGATTTTCCGGCAGGAAATCCTCCGGAAACTGGGTGCAGCGGAAGGCATGCACACGTGTGCACCCACTTCCGATGATATGCAAAATTCCCCTTTTGTCAAACGATTTAATAAGAGTCTTATGAGGCGTGGCGCATGCCCGACAAGCCCGCTGCCACGCCGAAAGCAAGTTCCTCTCTTCCTCACATCGCCGCCCGGTTCAGCCCTGCCATATGATGGGTGCATGATACCGGCGCCAGCAATCGACCGCGCTCAGTTCAAAAGCCCGCTCCACCAGATGGCCGGGACCACGCCCACCTGCCTGTGGAACGACTCGGCCGCCATCGAAGAACTCACTTACTCCATCCAGCACGGAGCCGTCGGCGCTACCTGCAATCCCGTCATCGCCGTCACCGTCCTCAAGCAGGAGATGCAGGTCTGGAAGCCCCGCATTCGCGAGCTCGCCGCCCTCATGCCTCACGCCACCGAGGACGAAATTTCCTGGCGGATCGTCGAAGAAATCTCAGCCGGCGCCGCCAGGCTCCTCCTGCCCGTCTTCGCGCGCGAAAAAGGACGCAACGGACGCCTCTCCATCCAGACCGATCCCCGCAACTACCGCAACACCGGCGCCATGGTCGATCAGGCTGTTCGATTCAACGGCCTCGCCCCCAACATGATCGTCAAGATCGCCGCCACGCGCGCCGGAATTCCCGCCATCGAAGAAGCCACTTACCGCGGTATCAGCATCAACGCCACCGTCAGCTTCACTTTGCCACAGGCCATCGCTGTCGCCGAGGCCGTCGAGCGCGGTCTCAAGCGCCGCCAGGCCGAAGGCGCCGACATCTCCACCATGGGACCGGTGTGCACGCTCATGGTCGGACGCCTCGACGACTGGCTCAAGGTGCTCCACGACAAGCACAATCTCTCCGTCGATCCCGGCTATCTCGAGTGGGCCGGCGTCGCAGTCTTCAAGAAGGCTTATCAAATCTACCAGGCTCGCGGCTATCGCCTGCGCCTGCTCTCCGCTGCCTTCCGCAATCACATGCACTGGAGCGAGTTCATCGGCGGCGATGTGGTCATCTCTCCGCCCTGCTCCTGGCAAAAACGCTACAACGAGAGCGACATCGAGGTGATCTCGCGCATCGGCTCACCCGTCGACCCTCGCATCGTCGACACCCTGCTCCGCAAGTTTCCCGACTTCGCGCGCGCCTACTCTGAAGATGGCCTGACCGCCGACGAATTTGATTCCTTCGGCGCCACGCGCCGCACCCTGCGCCAGTTCATCGCTGCCTGCGCTGAGATGAACGCCATCGTGCGCGACATCATGCTCCCCAATCCCGATATGGAATGACGAAGGGTAAACCGGCCTCACATGCCAAGCTTGAAAGACCCTAAGGAGGAGAGCCATGGCAGACTGTCAGGCGGTGACCTGTCAGATTCGCTACACGCTCGACTTGAACCAACTCAGCGCGTTCGAAGTCTACGCACGCACTTGGATCTTGCTTGTCGAACGCTACGGCGGCATTCATCACGGATATTTCATGCCCAGGCCGGCTCCGCACCCAGCGGCGATGAGCTTCCCGGCACTTGGCTGCGAGGGCCCGGCAGATGTCGCCGTGGCCATGTTCTCCTTCCTCGACGAAGACAGTTACCGGCGCTACCGTGAGAGGGTCGCAACCGACCCGGAGTGTCAATCGGCCGCGGCGCTCGTCCGCGAGACCCATTGCTTCACTCGCTACGAACGCCTGTTCCTTCAGCCCGTGCAAGCCGCACGGCCTGCCCTCAACAGTTGAGAGGACGAAAACCTCAGCCTGAATGACGGACATACGCGAAGAAACGCTCCAAATACCTCCGCACAACGATTGGTGGCGAAGATTCGTCAAAGTTCCGAGTAGCCGGTGACTCCGCAAGAACAGCATTGCAGAGCCCAAATCAGAATTTTCGCCGGAAAGAAATTCAATGCGCCCTGAAAAACACGACACTGGAAGCGAAAAGGGTGAAACCGGCCACGATGAATGCGGTTCGGAGCGTGTGGAATTTCTCCCAGCGATCTCGAAGTTCAGGCCACACGAGCGGGGGTGCGGAGGTGTCCCAGCTTTGCACTTGTTTGTTAATAGGAACGTTATAGATGAGAGTGACCGCCATGTCCGCGGCTATGAAAAGGAGCCCGGCAAGCGAGAGGCTAAAGGCGATCAAGACGGTTCTTGAAAAGAACACGCAGGCTGCAACAAACAGGATTGCTGCGTTCTCCAAGATCGGCATGACCCGCGCGGCTACGCGATCGCGCCCCTTCTGAATCTCGGTGAATACTGAGCCTGAGTTAGTCTCGCGCATGGGAGCTTCTGTCAGCCAAGTGCCAAAGTGAACGCTCATGCTGAGCGCAGTCAGGACGATTGCGGTGAACTGGAGCATGTTAACCATCACATACCTCGGGGCAGTTCTTTATCGTACGACTTGACACGATGTCAAGTGCACTATATTCTCCACTTGACACCATGTCAACAAGGAATTCCAGAATCCGAATACTGGATGCCGCGCTCAAGTTGATCACCAGACGCAAGGGAGCCGACGTGAGCATGGCCGAGATTGCCAGAGCGTCAGGACTGTCCCGGCAAGGTTTATACCTGCACTTTCCCGATCGAGCCAATTTGATGGTGGCGCTTGTGCGGCACGCTCACGGGAAGCTCGTAGCTGCGGAACATGTGCGCAGGCTCAGAGAGGCTCCAACGGGCTTGATGGCCTTGCGTACATGGGTAGCGCTTCAGGCGCGAATGAATCCGGGCGTCTGGCCGGTGGCCAGCTCACTGGAGGCGGTCAGGCGCTCGGATCCAGATGCCGAACGTGGCTGGCAAGATCGCCAGATGCACCGCTTGGAAGAGTGCCGCCGGATCGCAAAGCGTCTACGTCGGGAGGGAGCGCTCAGTGCCGGTATCACACAACAAGCTGCGACGGATCTACTGTGGAGCATCACATCTCTGCACACATGGGAGGATCTTGTCCTGCAACGAGGTTGGACTGCAGCACAGTACAAACAGCGGTTGACACAACTACTCAGTGACGTCCTAGCGAAGGGCGCAATGTAGCTAATTGGCATCCGGACCACCAGGAGCCGTATGGGAAAAGCGTCGGAAGCCTGTCTGCACGGTTCGCAGTTTCGGAGGACGGCCGGCAAGTTGGAAGTTTAGACCAGACTGTTGCTAACCGGCCGCCGAGTGCCCCAGGGCTGGATTTTCAGACCTGGGAACTCTAAGGATGGTTTGGAGGACGCTTCGCTTCGGTTGGAGAAGGACAGCAGCTTGGCGGACGTTCTGGACGCTGTTGCCCCTTTACCTGATCCACATCACCGGGTTGCTCGTCGAAATCGCGCTCAGCCCCGCGCCCAGCAACTCCTCCACTTCCTTCATGGTTTCGATCAGCCCTCCGCCCACCACCGGCAAATCCAGTCCCAGCGAGCGCACGCGATCCAGAATCTTCGGCGCGACCTGCGCCGGCAAGACCTCCAGCGCATGAACCGGCGAGCTCTTCAGTTGGTTGGTGATCGTGTCCATCGCCCCCGAGTCCAGCAGGAACGTCCGCTGAATCGCATAGAGCCCGATGGCGAGAGCATGGCGCAGCGGGTCAAGATGCGTCGAGATCACGCCGCTCGCGCCGATCTTCTTCAGATAGCTCACGGCAAACCGGTCGCGCGAAAACCCGTTCAGCAGATCGAGGTTCACGATGGGGATCTTCCCCGCCGCCAGAAGCCGCTGGATCATCGCTTCCAGATTTTCAGGATCTCCGGTCAACAGATAAACCAGCTTCGCGCGCGATGCCGTCGCCTGCTCCACCAGTTCTGGCTTGCGAATCGCCGGAATCACCGGCGTCTCGGCGCAGAGCACGCGTAACGGAGCGATCGCTGCCTCCCGCCCTTTGCTCGCTCTGCGTGCCAGGTCAGCGCCTTCACCGCCCATTGTTCTTCGCCTTTCCTGTCGACTCTCTCACGATCAATTCAGCCGCCACTCTGACCTGCGGCACCGGATTTTCGCCCGCCATCAGCTTCAGTAGATTCTCTACCGCCATCTGGCCCATCCTCCGCATTGGCTGCCGAACAGTGGTCAGCGCCGGCTCAAGATACGCAGCGAAGAACAGGTCGTCGAAGCCAACGATCGAAATATCGTCGGGCACTCGCAGCCCTCGCGACTGGATCGCCCGTAGAGCGCCCAGTGCCGTCATATCGTCATAGCAGAAGATCGCCGTCGGTGGATCCTGCAACCCCAGCAGCCGGTTCACGGCCTCGACTGCCTCAGCCGGCTGGCTGTCGCCCGCAACAGTCAGCTCCGCATCGCAGTCGATTCCCGCTTCGGTCAACGCCTGCTTGTATCCGGTCCGCCGCTCCGCGTCCGATTGATAACCGTAACGGTCGCCAACATACGCGATGCGCCGGTGCCCCAGTCCGATCAGGTGCTCCACCGCCGCGCGGCTGCTCTCTACATTCTCGATCATCACCGAGTGCACAAACTCGCCGGGATACTGATCGTTCACCAGCACCATCGGAACCATCATCTTCGCCAGCAGAGGAAGATACAGCGTGCCGACTCGCGATGACGTCACCACGATTCCGTCCACGCGCTGTTCGGCGAAGGATTCCACCATCTTCCGCTCGCGCTCCGGGTCGGCGTTCGAGTTCGCCAGGAAGACGCTGTAACCGTGGTCGTTGGCCGCCTGCTCGATGCCGAACGCCACCTCGGCGGCAAATGGATCGTTGACCGTGGTCACTACCAGTCCGATGGTCCTTGTCTTTCGCGTTACCAGGCCGCGCGCCGCTGCGCTGGGATGATATCCCGTATCTTCCGCAATTCTGCGAATCTTGGCCGCCGTCTTCGCATTCACCAGGGGACTGTTCTGCAGAGCCCGCGAAACCGTCGGGTGCGACACATTGGCCAGCCGGGCGATGTCTTTGATCGAAGTCCTTCGCGGCCGCGTAGCGCCGTTCCGCCGCCCCAGGCCTGAGACCTCGCCCCGATCCCCATCAGGCACCGCAACTCCTCCATTTGCACACGTGTACGGCCAGTCTCAGGCAGCCACCGCCACCCCGTCAATTAGACATCGTTTCGCTGTGCCCCGCCGTCGCGCTGGAATCGCAGTTGTAGCCCCGGCATCCATGCCGGCTGTCGTGCGGGCGTCCTCGCCCCGCACCCGCCCGCCGCCGCTGTAAGCCCGCATCTTTCATCGCGTTGGAATCGCAGTTGTAGCGCCGGCATCCATGCCGGCTGTCGTGCGGGCGTCCTCGCCCGCACCCGCACGCCGCTGCTGTAAGCCCGCATCTTCGTCCGGAGGCTGGCGCAACGGTTAAGAATCGTATGAATTCCCCCGGATCAGAGGTGCCTGTGCCCCGTTTATCGCAGCTGTATCGCGATGAGCGGGAACCGAAATCTCACTTGCGACGGACTGTCAAAACTCGAAAGGTCTCAAAAGAGGGGATCACTTCACCGCCTGTCAAGCGCACCTGATCCTCTACGCGCTCTATCCCATTCGGGGCATGTGAGATATTTTCTTGCGCTGATTGCAGATTATTTTCTTGATTTCGCTAAGCTGGAACTGTGCATGAAGATCTCGCCAGCCTCGCTAACCCCCTGACCCCGCCAACCCCTCTAACTTCTTTGTTTTCAAAGACTCAGAGTTAAGTAAATCAGCCAAACCAATCAAAATAAGCCGCTTAGGTCAAAAGGGGGGGTGGGGGGGTGGAGGTACCAACCAGTTAACATCTCGCTGGTGCCGGAAACGCCGACTTGGCTAACTCCCGCGTTTGCCGTGTCGCTACCCCGCCAACCCGCTAGCTCTGTTCACTCCGCGCCTTCGGCGAACTGCCACGATAAGCTGTTGAGCAGTGCTTCCGTCCGAAACAGCCACCGGCTCGCTCGAGCGCCGCATCGGTCTGCGCGCCGCGGTGCTCTTCAACCTGCTCGAGATGATCGGTGTCGGTCCCTTCGTCACGCTTCCGCTGGTGATTGCCGCCGCAGGCTACAAGCTTTCTGTCTGGGCGTGGATTGCCGGCGCCGCCATCGCCATTGCCGACGGCCTGGTTTGGGCTGAACTCGGCGCAGCTTTCCCGCGCGCCGGCGGATCCTATGCTTTTCTTCGCGAAATCTACGGGCCCGATCGCCAGGGAAACTGGCTGAGCTTTCTCTACGTCTGGCAGCTTTCTTTCACCGCCCCGCTTTCCATCGCTTCCGGCTGTATTGGACTTTCCGGATTCCTCGGCGTGTTCTGGCCCGGCCTTCAGCTCGCGCCCGTCGCTGGCCTGCCCGGCTTGCACTATGCAAATTTCGTCGCCGCCGCCGCGTGTCTGCTGGTTACACTGCTCCTCTACCGGAACATCAGCTCTGTCGCGCGCATGGCATGGATTCTCTTCGGCGGAGTCATGGCAGCCATCGCCGGCGTCATTGCTTCCGGCTTCGCCAACTCCGCCACGACAGCCGGTTGGCATCTCCCATCGGCACCCCCTCTTTCCGCCGCCGCTGCATTTTCGGGCCTCGCGCAAGGCACGCTGCTCGCGACTTATTGTTATTGGGGTTACTACAATATCTGTTTTCTCGGCGGCGAGGTTCGTCAGCCCGAGCGCACGATTCCGCGTGCCATTGCAGTCTCGGTGGTCCTCGTCTCGGCGTTTTACGTAGTCATGAACCTGGCGGTGTTGCCGTCACTGGCTCAAGCCACGGCAAGCGCTGCGCCTCGCGTCCAGCTCGTCGCCGATATCGCTCGTTCCGCCTTTGGTTCCTGGGCAGGCTACGCGATCGCTGCACTCATCGTCTGGACGGCGTTTGCCTCGGTCTTCTCGCTCCAACTTGGATACTCTCGCGTGCCCTACGCAGCCGCGCGCGACGGAAATTACTTTCAATTTCTCGCCGCGGTGCATCCCAGGCACGGAATTCCCCATCGCTCGCTCGTCGCTCTCGGTCTCGTCGGCGCGTTTTTCTGCTTTTTCACACTCGCACAAGTCATCACCATGCTCGTCATCACGCGCATTCTGCTCCAGTTCTTCCTCCAGCAGTTCGGCGTGATGCTCCTGCGCGTGCGTCAGCCCGAACTTCCACGCCCGTTCCGCATGCCTCTCTATCCGCTTCCGCCGCTGGCCGCAATGGCCGGTTTCGCCTTCATCCTGGTCAACCGAGCTCACGCCTTCGGCGAGCTCGCGGTGGCCGCTGGAATCGCGATCTCAGGAACGTTGCTGTATTTGCTTCGTGCGCGCAGGCTCGGCCAATGGCCGTATGCCGCAGCCAACTGAGGCCTCGCCGTCGAGTATCGCGGCCGGTTACATCGCAGACGAATCCTGAGCAAGGCAGATGTGCGATCTGGTCCGAAGTCTTGGCCCCATGCGACGCTTCACAACCGAATGGCAATCTCGCGAGTCTCCTCGAATCCTGTAACGTAGTAGCCCTTCGAAGTGTCTAATAAGAGCAGAGGTTCTTTTCCAGAGGTCGTAGATGATCATTGCCAAGCAGTCGGACATTCCTTCATCCGAGATCACGTCCCGTGACGACTATTTCCGCTATCTCAGCCGCCGCAAGTTCTTGAAAGGCGCTGCGGCTGCGGGTGCAGCAACTGCGGCGGCCGCTCGATTGGCTCCGTTCGTGTCACCGCGCGGCGTGTTCGCGGGAACCAAGCTGCCAACCGTTCCCAGCCCGCTGACCACAACCGGCGAACAGCTCACGACCTTCGAGGACATTACCCACTACAACAACTTCTACGAGTTCGGTGTCGACAAGAGTGATCCCGCGAAGAACGCTGGTGGACTACCGACGCGTCCCTGGACGGTGAGCGTCGAAGGGCTCGTAACCAAGCCGCTCACCTTCGACATTGACGCGCTTCTGAAGCTGCGGCCGCTGGAAGAGCGCGTTTACAGGCATCGCTGCGTCGAAGCATGGAGCATGGTGATTCCGTGGGTTGGCTATTCGCTGTCGGAGTTCATCAAGGAGTGCCAGCCGCTTTCGACTGCCAAGTACGTGCAGTTCCTCTCTTACTACGACCGTCATGTGGAGAAGTGGGCCGGCGAGAGCACCATCTTCTGGCCTTACTCCGAAGGCTTGCGTATGGATGAGGCGATGAACCCGCTGGCTCTTCTTACCTTCGGTCTCTATGGTGAAACATTGCCCAATCAGGACGGCGCGCCGGTGCGCGTTGTTCTTCCATGGAAGTACGGATTCAAGTCGGCCAAATCGATCGTCAAAGTAAGATTTGTGGCGAAGCAGCCGCCGACGACGTGGAACGATATGGCGCCGCAGGAATATGGCTTCTACTCGAATGTCAATCCGAACGTTGACCATCCACGCTGGAGCCAGAAGACCGAGCGCCGTATCGGGCTGGCGTTTTACGCGCAGCGCCGCGCCACGCTGATGTTCAACGGCTACACCGACCAGGTGGCGTCGTTGTACACAGGAATGAACCTGGGCAAGTACTACTGATTTTGGCGGCGCAACTCGTAAGCTCCACTCATCTCACCGGTTCGGCCATTCTCTGCCTCGACCTATGAAACGCTCGACGCTGATCATTCTCAAGAGTCTCACCTGGATTGCCTGCCTTTGGCTGGCCGCTCGGCTGGCCTGGGGCGCTGTGACCAACAATCTTGGTCCGGACCCGACGGCCGAAATCGCGTTTTCAACCGGTCTCGCGACGCTTTATCTGCTGACGATCACGCTGGCGATCACGCCGTTGCGCCGACTCTTCCCGCGGCTCAACTGGCTGATCGAGTTCCGGCGGCTGCTGGGGCTGTTTGCATTCTTCTATGCCACTTTGCACATGTTGACTTATGTGGCGCTGTATTCGGGCTTCAGCCTGGCGGCCATGGAGAGCGATATCGCGAAGCGCCGCTTCATCACCATGGGCGTTGCCGCGTATCTTTTGCTGGTGCCGCTCGCGCTGACATCGACAACCTGGGCGATCCGCAAGCTGGGCGGCAAGAACTGGAACTGGCTGCACAGGCTGATTTACGTCGCCGTGATCTGTGGAGTGATTCACTACTGGTGGCAGGTAAAGCCGGGAGTTCTGACACCGATCACGATCACGGTGATCGTCGCGGGGCTGTTGCTGGCGCGGCCGGTGATCCGATTTGCGCAGAGACCGCGGCGGGCCGAGGCGCCGGCACAGGCGGGCGACTGATAGCCGGCGCCTGATTGGTGAGGAACCTGAGAACGTCCGGTCGGCCCTGTTTATCTTTCGGTAACCGTACCCCCCCACCCCCCCTTTCGACCTAAGCGGCTTTTTTTGAGCGGTTTAGGTCATTTACTTAACTCTGGGTCTTTGAAAATAAAGGAGTTAGCGGAGTTAGCGGAATTGCGGAGGAGTCAGGCATGGTTTCGCCTTTCTTTGAGCACAGTTCAAGTTTAGCGACGTGGCGGAAATAATCTGCAAAGTGCGCGAGCAAAATATCTCACGTGTTTTGAGGGAGATAGCGCGCGGACAGGGATGATGAAGGCTTGACAGGGGACGAGAGAGCGAAGGGGGCGCGGCGTTCAGGGGCTGAAGGCCCCTGCTCCCTCCGCCGGCACGATGGTCCTAGAAGTGGTTGCATAAATGCCCGAGGGTGGCCGGAAAACATCCCACTTGGGATGTTTTGGGGGCCTTTTCGGCACGACTAAAGTCGTGCCCTTTCACAACGGTCGATCTGTAGCTGCCATAAGTCAACGCGCGAAGCGAATGCTTCAAAATTTCGGTGCTAACTTTTTGCAGCGCCTGACCAGCACGATAGTGAGTACGTGTTGCCTGCAATCGAAACTTCCGAATAGACGGTGACACGCCCGAAACCTCGAAACAGCATGTCGTCAAATGTGGTGATAGGATTTGGGTGCATCGTTTGAGGCGATTTCACGTGAGCACATCGACGACGATTGCGTGGTTTTTCACGTTTGCGCTTGCATATCTCGTGGCCCCGGTTGCCCTTGTATGGGGCTGGATTCGTTACATCAAGGACCGTCGGCAATTGCTGACAGTCTACTCGATGCTCTCGTTCTCCGGCTTATTGCTCGCCTCTGCATCAGCACTTTGGGGCTTAGTAGTGATCCTTTACGCTTTCGCAGGCGGCTTTGGCACCCTGCCTGAGCACTACGCACCTAACTATGGATTGTTCTATAGATGTGTTCTCTGCGGTGCAGTAGTTTCCCTTTTGGCGATCTTGCTTGCGCTTAGCGGAACCTGGCGGAAAGGCGCGATTCGTTGGCAATCCCTCGCGAGCGCGCTCGGAACGCTCGCTTTCTGGTTGGTAGCGACGACTTGGCCGTGATTGTTATGTCACTGTCCTAGACGGACGACGATCTAAGGCGCGTTTCACGGAGCACTGAGGGCGCTCCGGTCGAATTGTCGCTAAGTCGGAAGTTTCGAAATGGGGCATTCGGCTCTTCGATGCCAATTTTTTGTGCTCATTTTGTGCCTATCTCGCCTATCCTGGCCATTCTGCCTATTGAAGAAACAATAACTTATTTGTTTTCAATCGCGCCTTTTGTTGTGCCCTTTCAAAGCGGGATTGGCGGTCCTTTACGGCACCAGTCGTGCCCCTTTCAAGACGGGATTTGTGCTGACGCGTGGGGCTACGGCCTGGCACGCGCCGCGGGCTTGGGAATCGTCACACAATTTCGAGCAGCTCGGGAAACTCGAGGAGGCGCTGTGCCACCGGGCTCCAGTTCTTGCGGTGCATGGGCGTCGGACCCAGCAGCCGCAACGCTTTCATATGCTCGGGGCAGCAATAGCCTTTGTGCCGAGCCAAGCCATAGCCCGGATACACGGCATCGAGCTCGACCATCAGACGATCGCGATGGACTTTGGCCAAAACGCTGGCGGCAGCCACGGAGAGGCTGCGCGCGTCGCCCCCGACTACCGCTTGTTGCGTGCAGGGCCAGTCGATCGTGTCGAGCCCGTCGATGAGTAAATAGTCCGGCGCAAGCGCCAGCTGCTCGACGGCCATGCGCATCGCCAGCAGTGAGGCGCGGCGGATGTTGATGCGGTCGATGGTCTCCACATCAACGGCTGCGATCGCCCAAGCCAGCGCCTTGCGACGAATGGCTGCGGCGAACCCGTTGCGCTGTTCTTCGGTGAGCCACTTGGAATCGTTGAGCCCACGCAGGCGCCAGCCTTCAGGAAGGATGACAGCGGCGGCAACGACGGGACCGAACATCGGGCCTCGCCCGACCTCATCGATGCCGGCGATGCGCTGCGCACCCATGCGCCGCGCGGCGTTTTCGAGCCTCCATCCGCAGATCGGCAGCCTGGCCATGAGGCCAGTATAAGAATCTGTGATGGAAGATCGGGTGGAAAACGCGGCGGGATCTTATGCTGTGCCGCGATCTGTTTCGCCGGAAAGGAAAACCCCGGCTGACAGCCGGGGCTCGGTGCGGATGCCTGTGCGCGAACAGTTTACGCGCGGGCTTTTCCGGTTTGGCGATCGATTTCCTTGAGGCGAGCTGCCTTGCCGCGCAGACCGCGCAGATAAAACAGCTTGGCGCGACGGACTTTGTAGCTGCGGATCATTTCGATCTTATCGACCACCTTGGAGTTGAAAGGGAAGATGCGCTCGACTCCCTGGCCGAAGCTCATTTTGCGAACGGTGAACGTGCCCTGGGGGCCCCTCTTGATAGCGACGACGAGGCCTTCGAAAGCCTGAAGCCGCTCCTTGTCGCCTTCCTTGATCTTGACCTGAACGCGAATCTGGTCGCCGGGCACAAATTCCGGCAAATCGGTGCGCTTGAGCTTATCAGACAAGCGCTGCATAACGGGATGGATTGACATTTGGGTTTCCTGGCGATTGGTTTCAGAACTTCAAGTTTATCAAAGATTCACGCGGCGCGCCTAATTACCGACGGCAGGATCGCCTGCAGTGGAGCGTGATGAAAAACAGGGCCACAACTTCAATTTGCGCTATAGTTTCCCCATAGACTGAAGCTTTCGATACGCCGTGGTCCTTCCTATGGATGAAAAACGCGAATTGCTCCGTCACACTCTGGCTACGCTAGCCTACCGAACAACGCGCGCTCTTGAGAATGCCCCCATCACGTTTGGCGATTTTGATGGCGGAGGGCGCCGGCCCGCGCAGATTCTCGCTCACATGGGCGATCTTATGGTCTGGTCGCTCTCGATGGCCCTGGGCAGTCCCACCTGGCGCGACACGCAGCCGCTCGAATGGCATCAGGAGGAGCAGCGTTTCTTCCGCGCGCTGGCGTCATTCGACGCGTTCTTAGCCTCGAAAGCCACAATCCACGCGCCTGTGGAGCGTCTGCTTCAGGGCCCTGTTGCCGACGCGCTGACGCATACCGGACAACTCGCCATGTTGCGGCGTATGGCCGGCTCACCTGTGCACGGAGAGAACTTCTACGATGCCGCCGTCACGGTCGGTCAGGTGGGTTCCGTTCAGCCTGCGCCCGTAAAGTCCTTCTAAGAGAGCCTCGTCCGCTGGTCGCGGCGTCGTCGCGCCGGAGAGTGCACGAGATGCCTGGCGGTTGACGTACGCGATCCCGTTTAACACCCTGTGGAAAACTCATTTTCTTATCCAGGGGTTTACGGGATCGCGTTTATTGCGTTCTCGTAAATTACTGGAAAATCATTCACGGGATATTTATCTTGACAATCGTACATAAATGATCGCAAAATAATAACGGTTACTCTAAACCAAATGGAGGTTTCACATGCACCGTATGCTCGCAACTAGCCTTCTCCTCCCCTCGCTGTTCCTTCCTGCAGCGGTGAACGCCAGCGCGCTGGTGGACGACACCTCTGCCACAGCCCCCAAGGTTCGCGTCAGCACCGGGGTGACTGCTCCCAAGCTTCTGCATGCCAACCAAATCAATCTTCAAGTAACCGGAGCCGAAAGTCCGATCCCTGCCGATGCTCAAGTCGGCCTCAGCCTGACGGTAGATGAAAAAGGCCGTCCGCAGAATGTGAAGGTTGTTAAGCCGCTGAACCCACTGTGGGATGCGCGAGTGGTGGAGGCGATCAGCCGGTCCCAGTTCAAACCCGGCAAGGTCGACGAGCAGCCGACCGCTGTCGACATGAACCTTGTCGTCACAATCGCCCACTGATTCCCCGTCCTCTTTAAGTCCTTCGCAAACCTGTTCATTCAACATTCCGGCGGCGAATTTCCGGCCGGGGCTCGCCGCCGCCAAACCCTCTCATCGCTGTTGCCGGAGCGATTCGAGGATCAACCTGTCTTCCGCACTGAGCGCGGCATCCGAGAGAAGATCGGGCCGATTGCGAAGCGTCTTGCGCAATTGCTGTTCGCGCCTCCAGCGGCGTATTTGAAGGTGATCGCCGTTGAGCAGGACATCGGGAGCGCGCAAACCTGCGAATTCAGCCGGACGAGTGTATTGCGGATAGTCGAGCAGGCCGCCTGAGCCGTGCTGCGAGCGGGGAACGCCTTCGACATCGGCATGAATCTCAGAATCGGCGGCGCCGAAGCTCTCAAATTCTCCTGAAGCCTCGTTCCCCAGCACGCCGGGAACCAAGCGCATCACCGCGTCGACTACGACCGCTGCGGCCAGTTCGCCGCCACTGAGCACATAGTCGCCGACGGACAGCTCCATGTCGCAATAAAGATCGTTGATGCGCTCGTCGACACCCTCGTAGCGGCCACAGAGGAGAACGATGCGGTCGAGGGCGGCGAGTTCGCGGGCGACGGTCTGATTGAAGAGCGGCCCCTGCGCAGAGAGCAGGATGACTCTCGTCTGCGTATCCCTGGCGGCCGACGCCTGATCCACGGTCGCTGACTTTTCCCTGATCCCCAGAGATTCCAGCGCCTCGGCCAGAGGTTCGGGCTTGAGCACCATACCCTCGCCGCCGCCGAAGGGACGATCGTCTACGGTGCGATGCTTGTCGTGCGCACAGGCGCGCAGATCGTGGGTTTCTACCGCGACCAACCCTTCCTTAACGGCACGGCGGACAATGCCGTGATCGAAGATGCCGGCAAAGAAGCCGGGGAAGATGGTTACGATGTCGAAGCGCATATTCCTGATGATAGAGGCTCGCAGCCTTCGCGGTTCAAGCTCGCTTGCGCAGGACCGGGATGCGCAGGCGAATATAATTTCATGCACCGAACCGGGCCAAGATCCGGACTATGAGGGACCAAGGAGCGTTCTGCGCACACTTCTGAAGCAGTGGGAAGATCACCAAGGGGTCGGCGGCCGGTTGCAGGAAGATACAGACAACGGAGAGCTCAGATGAGCGATGAGAATCTTGCCGCTTCCGATCCCTTTCGCGAGAAGCGCGAGAGCGACGGGGTCCTCGAAGCTTCTTTCCAGGGCCGGAAGATAGCGATGATCTTGCGGTACAAGGATGTTCGGGCTGCAGCGGCCGATTGGGAGACCTTCAGCAGCGATGCACCTTTTCGCGTCCCCATTCCGTCTGAGGAAGACGTGCGTTCGGTGCGCCAATTACCCATCGAGACAAACCCGCCGGACCATACCGATTACCGGAAGATCGTTGAGCCGTTTTTTCGCCAGGCGAAGGACCCGGAGATGGCTCGCAAGCTGGACAGCCTCATCGCCAGGCTGCTCGAGCAGGCAACGGTCCAGCCGTCGATTGAGATTGTGCGGGAATTCGCGTTGCCTCTGCAGTCGTATGCACTGACTTATTTGTTGTGCGTTCCGGAGGGCGAGGCTAATGAGTGGATTGGCTGGGGAGTCCATGTCTTCCGCGAAGGCAATGGGCAGGCGAAGGGCGCGGCGCTCGAGAACTACATTCGGCGGCAGCTGGACCGTAGCGCTGAAAGGCCCGGCGCCGATTTTTTCAGCGCGCTGACGCAAGCGACATTCCACGGCCGAGCCCTGACGAGAGAAGAGATGATGGGCTTTGCCAATCTGGTCTTCGCCGGAGGGCGTGACACCATCATTCAAACGGTGGCTTCGATCATCGCCTACTTCGGCAAGCATCCCGAGGCATTCGAATCTTTGCGAGCGAAGCCGGAATGGTTGAACAGCGCGGCGGAGGAGTTCTTCCGATTTGTCTCACCGGTGACACACCTCGCGCGCGTCTGTCCGCATGCCACCGGAGTCAAGGGTGTAACGGTCGAAGCCGACGAGCGGGTTTCTCTCTGCTGGGCTTCGGCCAATCGCGATGCCTCGGTTTTTGAAAGCCCCGAGGAATTGCGGCTCGACAGGAAGGTCAACCCGCACATCGCCTTTGGCAGCGGGCCTCATAACTGCCTCGGAGCCTCCTATTCTCGCGTGCTTACCCACTGTTTGCTGCGCCGTTTATGCGAAGACATCGGGGTTATCACGATCGTTGAAGCCGAAGAGCACACGGAATACGAGTCTGACTATGAGCGGCGAGTCGGATACGATTCGCTGCGGGTGGAGATGACACCTCGCCGCAACTCATGATCGTCGCAGCCGAGATCGTCTGAACTGCGCCGACGCGCTCTTCTCTGCGAATTGAATCCTACTTCGCGCTGCAGCCGCCCACCAGTCTTCCTGGCGGCACCGGCATCGAGCCATCCAGAATCTTGGGAATGTCAGCGAGCAGGGTGGGCGGCGCCAAGTTGAAGAACACGCCTGAGCACTCCAATTCGCCGTTCAGGTGGAAGAGCGCATAGGTTCCGACCGATCCGCCGGTGTAAGTAATTTTGCTGCCTTTGATCAGGTTGTCAGAGGCGACCACGTCACCGCCCGATTCCAGCGCCTTCAGCCACAGGACATCCCACGGGCTGTTGTCGCCGGCATTCGAGTCGGGCGCAAATCCTAGCTCCTGCGCCAGGCCGTCGGCCCGCATCACCGCGTCGAGATGCGAAAGCGTGGGCGCCTGCGATTCGACTTGTGCCGGCGGCTGCCCGGGCAGCACCGCGACCTTCGAGGTGTCGGGCTTGGTGAGCGAGTCGAGGAATGCATCCATCGCCGCCGCAATTGACTTCTTGTCCTTTTCCGCTTCTGCCTGGTCCGCGCCTGCTGGCGTGTTGGGAGCCGCGGCCGTGGCGGGCTTCTCGTCGAGGCAGACACGCGCCGACTCAAGAGCCAGGAACTTCGACAAGAAAGGCGAGCGCGCTTCGTTGACGGTGACCAGCGAATGAGGATCGTATGTATCCGGGATGACCACCTGCACGCCCAGCGCTCTCAGGTGACCGGCGATGTCATTCATCATCGTCTGATCGAGGATGTTGCCTTCCACCGGAGTCTTGACTGTGGTCGTGGTAAACAGCGCCTTCGCCAGCGAAATCGCTTCGCCCTCAGGCGTGCCCCCGAGCAGCTTCTCGACCGAGGAAAGCAGCCCGCGCTGCCCGGCCTTCGGGCAATAGTGATTGGCCCGCGTGGTCAGAATGTCCATCGTCGAGATGTCTCCGCGCCACAATTGAAACTCGTCGAGCACATCCGAGCCCCCGCCAACCAGCACCACCCCAGGCGCGTTGCCGCCCTTCGGCGCGCACTTGGCGTCAGCAGCGCCCAGGCCCTGCGCAATGTTGCAAGCGACCGCGGCCCCCTCCGCATCCATAGCGCTGTAGGTGAACATCTCCGATTCGATCGCGAAGCCAAGCTTGATGGGAACTGCACCGTTGCTATCCGCCGACGCCGGCTGCCCGCCATTTTTTTCGCTGGATTGGGCCGGCGCCTTATCCGGTGCGGCAAATGCCGCAGCAGCCACAAAGAGCATCACTCCTGAGCACCGCGTCGCCCAGGCGAACCGTTTCCTTGCATTCATGACGATCCTCCATTTTTCAGGTCGTGAGAGTCAATGTCTCCGCAAAACACACCCGAAAAGGAGGAGACGGACGCCTGGGGGGACCCTTTTTCAGGGCGCTTCCGGGGATTGCCAGTAATACTAGCACTGGCCGTTCACATTGACGAAGAAAAGCGAACTTTGGACGCAGTGGTGTCGAAAATGAACGAGCGGGCGATCGGCGCGATGCAGCGGGTGGTGC
>Ga0335069_10003153_pt1 | contig 25111 bp, 15 predicted proteins | sample Lox_Sample_11_FD_206714 | JGI IMG/M metagenome (GOLD analysis project Ga0335069, IMG submission 206714) | Soil microbial communities from Loxahatchee National Wildlife Refuge, Florida, United States - Lox_Sample_1.1 | ecosystem: Environmental > Terrestrial > Soil > Wetlands | place: USA... | reverse complement strand
AGCTTAGCGGGTTTCTCCCAGATCGCCTGGAGCTTCCTCTCCACTGTCTCCTGGCGCGCGCCGCAGAAACTCGCGTAATGCTTCTCGACGACCTTCACGGAGTTCCCGAGCAGTGCCGCCACCTCCTCGATCGTGAGGCCTGACGCGAGCCAGTTGACCGCCGCCGTGTGGCGGAAACGGTGCGCATGGAACCCCGGCACGTCCTTCTTGAAGGCGTCGTTCAGGATTGTGCGCCACGCGTCGGTCTGCGTGTAGTGCTTTTCGCTCTGTCCCTGGAGGAAATAGTAACCGCCGTTCAGCGGAAGCAGATCGAGTTCGCGCTTGAGATCGGGCGGAATCGGAATGAACACGGTCTCCTGGTTCTTCTGGTTCACGCGCCTGATCTTGTTGCCGTCGAAGTCCTCCGGACGAAGCATGCAGGCGTCGGAGATGCGGAGACCGGAATGATATAGGACCCTGACGAAGCACTTCAGGGCGCGGGTCTGCGGTTTCGCGAGGAGGAGCGCCTGATCGCTGGTAGAAAAAGGCTTGACCATCGGCGCGTGCGCGCTGGCAGGCTTGATCGCTCTTGTCGGATTTTGCGCGATCCAACCGGCGTCATGCGCGAATCCGAAGAAAGCCTTGAGCCGGTCAAGCTTCTTATTCCTCGTCGCGGTTCCTTTCTCTTCCCACAATCCCCGGAACTGGACCAGGACATCAAAGGTGAACTCGGTGATTGCGGAGAGCCCGCGCCTGTCGGCGAATGCGCTGAGCTGCGTGAAAAGCAGACGATATTTTCGAATGGTATCGGCGGCCCGGCTGCGTGCCTGGAGGTCATCGGTGAACGTGCGGATAGCCTGTTTGATGGTGATGACCGGAGCTTCCGGCTTTTTCCCGTCCTCGATGTCTCGAATGATCTGCTGCGCCCGCTCAAACGAGCGCGTCTTCAGCGATTTTCGGTAGGGCTCCCCTTCGAGTGTTCCATCGGCCCACAACGCGCACCGGCATTTCTTGCTGGCACGGTCGCTCTTGAATTTGCACGTGGCCCGGTGGCGGCGATACGCGGTGAGCACAAAACCTCTCCCACCCGATCATCGTACAAAACCATGTACATCACAATCTGCAGGATCAGAACATGCTGATTTTAAAATGGATTTTCTGGAGGCGCGGGTCGGAATTGAACCGACGTATAAGGGTTTTGCAGACCCTTGCCTTACCACTTGGCTACCGCGCCCCACGGCGGGGTTCTAGTTGCAAGATAGCGCGAGGGAAGGGGTTAAGTCAATTCTGGTTGCGCGGGGCAGGCTGGAAGGCAGAGACTCCGGGGTGGGGCAGGCGGGTTAGTGGCACGGTTTCGCGGGGGTCGGGCATGGCCATGAGGACGAGCGCCGAGGGGTGGTCTCGATCGTGCAAAACGGTCTGGGTGGCCGGCATGCTCCTGGTTTCGTCCGCGATGCGGGTACCCGTGTTGGGGTTGCGGTCGAAGCGCGGGAAATTGCTGCTCGAAATCTCCACGCGTATGCGGTGGCCCTTGAGGAAGGTGTTGGCGGTGACGCCGGCATCGATGGACAATTCATAGGTTTGCCCGGGCGCGGCCAACTCCTGGCGGTCAAGGCCATCGCGGTAGCGAAGGCGCAGGATGCCGTCGCAGAGGTTGCGCGCTTCGCCGTCCGGGAAGACATCCACCAGTTTGGCGGTGAAATCGGTGTCTTTGGCCGAGGTGGAAGCGTAGAGAATGACGCGTACGGGGCCGACGATCTCGAGATCTCCGGCGAGCGGTTTAGTGGTATAGACCAACACATCCTTGCGGCCTTCCACGCGCCGCTGGTCCATGGGGCCCCAGGGGAGGACGCGGGGATTGCAGCACACGGCTCCGCCATCGGTGGGCGCGGGATTGCGGGGGTCGTAAACGAAGCGGTCCGGCGCGCCGCGCTCGGCGGGCTGGCTGGCTAGGGCGCCATCTCCGGAGAGTGAGTTCGCTCGGCCGCGGCTGGTTAGGTAAAAAGAGATGGGGCGCGCTTCGGCGGGGGGCCAATCGGTTTCCTCCAGCCACTTGTTGGCGCCCATGAGGAAGATCTTCATGGGCGGGGCGTCGAGGGCCGGGGAATCCTTGCCCATCAGCCAGCGGTCGAACCAGGCGAGCTGGAGGCCGCGGATGGGCAATTGCGCCTCGTGCCCGAAATCCACGCCGGGAAATTGATAGGACATGTTGTGCGGCCAAGGTCCCACCACAATGCGGTTATTCGCTCCGGCCTTACGCAGGGCGGCGTAGGCGTTGAGGTCGCTTTCCACAAAATTGTCGTACCAGCCCCCCACGGAAAAGACGGGCGCATGAACGGCGCGGATGTGCTCGGCGGTGCTCATGGAGCGCCAGAAGGCGTCATCGGCGGGATGATTGAGGGCCGCCTGGAACATGCTGGAAGAACGGCCGGTGGCGGCAATGTCGGCCGTGCGCAGGGGAAGGTGCAGCACGTACTTGGAAAAATCGGGATGGTAGTTCGGGACCTTGAGGTTCTCGGACATCCACTCCAGGCGAGAGCCGATCTTCATCGCGCCGCCCTCGGAATAGAAACGGTCACGGTAATCGTCCCATCCGGAAACGACTGGGAAAATGGCCTTCAAGTGAGGGTTGCCCATGACGGCGGCTTTCCACTGCACGATGCCGCGGTAGGAGCCGCCGATCATGCCCACGCCGCCGTCGCACCAGGGCTGGCGGACAATCCATTCGATGGTGTCCTCGCCATCGTGGGGCTCTTGCTGGAGGGGGTCGAAGATGCCTTCGGAGGCGTAGCGGCCGCGCACATCCTGGGCGATCACGGCGTATCCGCGATCGACGAAGGCTTGGTAGAGCGGGGTGATATCCGCGCCCTTGCCGTAGGGGGTGCGTTCCAAAATGACGGGGAACCGGGTTCCGGCGGGAGGAAGAAAGATGTTGGCGGAAAGGCGCACGCCGTCGCGCATGGGCACACGAACATCCAGGCGTTTCACGGCGGGGGCCGCGTGAAGGGCCGCTCCGCACGCCGCGATCAGGCAGAGTGCTCGCACAACAACTCCCAGTACAGCTTCCCGGCTAGGGGCGCGCCATGGCGCTCGCGGATGTGCTCGGCGGCGCGGAGGCCAATGGCCGAGCCGATTCCGTTGGCTAATAGTAACAAACGTAAGGTCTCGCGGAGGGACTCCCGTTCCGCCAATCCGCGCGCCACGCGCAGGCAGGTATCCTCGGGAAAACACGAGACTGCCGGCGAATCGGTGAGAAGCACGGGCTTCCCCAGTCCCATCAGGCGGATAGCGATGCCCGAGGTTTCGCCGGCCGCGGGGTCGCGCAGGTTGATGCAGGCGTCCACGGCGGAGGCGGCCAGCCAGAAATCCGCGTCGGGGAGATGGGGGCGGCGAACCACGCCGGGCTGGGAGAGCAGCGGCGCCGCGGCGCGCTCAAGATCGGACGAAACGAAGTCCCCGGCCACCAGCAGAGCGGCGCGCGGATGTTCCCGGCGCAACTCGGTGAACACGTCAAGGATGCACAGCAAGCGCTTGGATTCGCGCAAATGGCCGAAGACGCCGAATAGGCAGGCGTCGCCCGCGAGTCCAAGACCGCGGCGGTAGGCGGCGGCTTCGGATTCGGAGGGGCGTGGCGAAGGCGGTGAGAAGAGGTGCGGGATTTCCACTACGCGCGCCGCCTGCCGCGCCATGGCGGCGGCTTCGGGATTATGGACCACCACGGCGAGTGAGCGTTCCAGAATGCGCCGCAGCATGGGGAACTCGAAGTAGCGGGCGTCCGAGGCGGAAGCGGCGCGGCCGCGCCAGAGATCCTCGGCAAGGGAGCGGCGCCATTCGCCCCAGTTGTAAACGAACTCCTCCACGTAGGCGGCTTGGTCCAACTGGCCCAGCAGGAAATGGTGCAGAACGGCATCATGCAGCACCGCAACGCCTGGCCGCTCCAGGGCGCGTCGGTAGATTTCGGCGTGCAGGGGATTGTTGCCAATGTGGTATAGCGCCACGCTGCATTGGCGGGGGGCGACTTCCACGCTGCCGTGGCGGCGCAGTTCAGCCAGCAGCGCGGAGGCGTAGTCCGCCACGCCAGTGCGCGCGGGAGGGAGCGGGGAATAGAAGCCTACGGTCACACTTTCCTTCTCGTCCCAAAGAGCGCCGTGCCGACGCGCACGCAGGTGGCGCCCTCCTCAATCGCCGTTTCCAGGTCGTTGGACATGCCCATGGAGAGCTGGGTTAAGCCGTGGCGGCAAGCGAGTTCGCGCAACCGGCGGAAGTAGGGGCGCGGCGCTTCGGGGTCCTCGGACCACGGCGGCATAGTCATCAAGCCGAGCAGGCGCAGGTTGGGGCAAGCGCGCACGGCGTCGATGAGCGCGGGAATCTCAGAGGGTTCAGCGCCGCTCTTGGCGTGCTCCTCGGAGAGCTTGACTTCGAGCATCACGTCCAACGCGCGGCCGGCTTGATCGAGGCGGCGCGCCAGGCGCGCGGAATCCACGGTTTGCACTACCTGGAACAGTTCGGAGGCCTTGGCGGATTTGTTGGACTGCAAATGGCCGATCAAGTGGAAACGGGCGCCGGGCAAATCCGCGACTAGCGGCGCCTTATTCTCAAATTCCTGAACGTAGTTCTCGCCGAACTCGCGCAGGCCCAGGGCATAGGCGTCACGGATGGCGGAGGCGGGGAAGACCTTGGTGACGGCCAGGAGGGTGATCTCCGCCGGGTCGCGGCGCGCGCGTTCCGCGGCGCGGGCCATCCGGGCGCGCACGGCCGCGAGACGTTCGGGTAGCGAATCCGGGAACTCTTGCACGCTTTATTTTCTCCCTAAGCGCGGCCGCTTGCCAGCCATGCGGGGCGGGCGATCAATGGCGCGGCGGCTCGCAGAAGACGTTATCGATGAGACGGACGGCGCCAAGCCACACGGCCGCCGCGGCCAAAACCGGCGCGGCGATGCGCTCCACCGGGCGCATGAGCGCCGGGTCCACGATTTCCAGGTACTCGACGCGAACGGCCTTGTGCGGCGCTAGGGCGGCGAGGGCAGCCTCCCGAACCTCGGCGGCGCTGGTCGCGCCGGCGGCTACGCGGCTCCGCGCTGCCAGCAGGGCCTGGTAGAGCGCGGGCGCGATGCGGCGCTCCGCGGGAGAGAGCAGGCGGTTGCGCGAGCTCATGGCCAGGCCGTCCGGTTCCCGCACGGTGGGGATGGGCACGATGACGATGGGGAAATCGAGGTCCGCCGTCATCTGGCGGATGATGGCCAATTGCTGGGCGTCCTTTTCGCCGAAATAGGCTCGATCCGGCTGGACGATATTGAAAAGCTTGGCGACCACGGTGGCGACGCCGCGGAAGTGGCCAGGGCGGAACTCGCCGCAGAGCTTTTCGGCGAGCGTCGGCGCCTCCACGAAGGTGAGCGGCGGGCCGGGGTACATTTCGGCGGCGTCCGGGGCGAAAACTACGGCGGCGCCGTGCGCGGCGCAGAACTCGAGGTCGGCGGCCAGAGTGCGGGGGTAGCGCTGGAAGTCCTCGGTCCGGTCAAACTGCGTGGGGTTAACGAAAATGCTTGCCACCACGAAGCCGCACTCCTGGCTGGCGCGGCGGATCAGTTCGGCGTGGCCGGCGTGGAGCGCGCCCATGGTGGGAACCAGGCCGATGGGGCCGAGCGGGCGGGCTTCCGCCACCGCGAGGCGCAATTCCGGGATGGTTTCGATTCGCCGCGCGCTCACGCTTTGCGCTCCGGAGCGGCGGCGCGGGAGCTGCTGGGCGGCGGATAGCGTCCCTTCTTCACATCGGCGATGTACTCGCCGGCGGCCTTCACGATGGCGTCGCCAAGGTCGGCGTAGCGCTTGACGAAGGGCGGCGTGAACTCGGTATGGAGGCCGAAGGCGTCGTAGCTCACCAGCACCTGGCCGTCGCAGTGCGGGCCCGCGCCGATGCCGATGGTGGGGATTTCCAGCTCCTTGGTGATCTCCGCGGCCACTTCATCGGGGATGGACTCGAGCACCACGGCGAAGGCGCCGGCCTCCTGAAGGATGCGGGCGTCTTCCATGATGCGGTCGGCTTCGCGGGCCGATTTGCCGACGCGCCGAAAGCCTCCGAACTTGTGCACGGACTGCGGCGTGAGGCCCACGTGGCCCATCACGGGGATGCCGATTTCCACGAGGCGCGAGACCACGTCGGCCACGGCGCGTCCGCCTTCCAGTTTGACGGCCGCGGCGCCGCCCTCCTGCATGAGGCGGCCGCCGTTGCGCACCGCTTCGGGAATGCCTGCCTGGTAGGTGAGGAACGGCATGTCGGCCACTATGAGGGCCCGGCTGGCGCCATTGGCGACGGCGCGGGTGTGGTGCACCATGGCGTCGAGCGTGACCGGCAGGGTGGTCTCATATCCCAGCACCACCATGCCGAGCGAATCGCCAACCAGGAGAACATCGATGCCGGCGCGGTCCAACAGGCGCGCCATGGCGGCGTCATAAGCCGTGAGCACGGTAATCTTGCGGCCGTGCTTCTTCTTGTCGGCCAGTTCGGGGATCCGGACAGGCTTGGTCCGCGTAGTCATCCAGGCGTTGTTCCCTCGCAGGAGCCTTCCTCGGCGTCCCGCTTGCAGACGCAGGCCATTGTGGCGCTTTGAGAACGCGCCGGCTCCCGCAAATCCCAGTATCCCACGAGCGGCTCGCACCCGCGAAATCGGGATGCCGGAGCACGGCGTGGCAACTTCCGACGCTCGCAGGAGTTGGATCTACGAAGGCTTGGCGCTGACGCGGAGAGACTCACAACGGGCGCCGGAATTCATCTAGTCCATCGTGATTTGTTATCGCGTTGAAACCGCCACGTATGGTATTCTGCACCATCAAGGGATCTGCAGAGGTTGAGTTCGAACAGGGTTTTGAAGGACACAATTATCCAATTTGAAGCGCGCGAATCACGCGCCGCCGTCTAGCGCGAGAGCGCTGGAGCGAAGAGCCTCTTCGACGCTGTTCGAAGGCGGATTGACGCGCGATGGCGCGTGCCAGGGTTATTGCGGCCTATCCTGAGCCGGGTGTCCGGCTCCACGTAAGGGTTCAAGCACAACATCGTCAGCTCTGTAATGCTGCATATCCAATCGGAGTCCATGCAGTGGATCGCAACCTTCAATTCTTGACTTCAGGAGACACTACTGATGCGTAGACTCAGCTTATTGAAGACGTTCTCCTTCACGGGCGCGCTCGTTGCGATGCTCGCGGTACTAGCCGTTCCGGCCGTCGCGCAACTCGCTGGCTCGGGAACCATTACCGGCGTTCTAACAGATCCGGCGGGAGGCAACGTGCCGGAAGCGGCCGTGGTCATTCACAATACGGCGACGGGGTTTGAGCACTCGACCACCTCCAACGAATCCGGTATCTATGTGGTCCCGTTCCTCGATCCGGGGCCGTATGAAGTGCACGTAACCAAGTCTGGTTTCGCGGCCTTGGTCCGAAAAGACCTGACGCTTCAGGTGGGTCAGACGATGACCATCAACCTGGCGCTCTCCGTGCAGACCACCCAGACGGAGGTCACGGTCTCCGGGGCGGCGCCGCTGGTGGATACGGAAAAGACCGAAGTCTCGCAAGTGGTGGACTCCGGCGCCGTGAGCAACCTGCCGATCTCCGGCCGGCGCTGGGACACCTTCGTGCTGCTGACGCCCAACGTCACGAATGACGGCACCAGCGGCATGGTCTCTTATCGCGGCATATCCGGTCTGTACAACAGCAACACGGTGGACGGCGCGAACAACAATCAGGCGTTCTTCTCGGAAGCGCGCGGGAGGGCCAACAGCGGCGCCTACGTCTACAGCATGGATTCGATCGGCGAATACCAGGTGAGCTCCAGCAACTACAGCGCGGAGCTGGGACAGGCGGCCGGCGGGGTGGTGAACGCCGTGACCAAATCCGGCGGCAACGACATGCACGGCGACCTGTTCTACTACCTCCGTTACCCGACGTGGAACGCGCTCGATTCGTATCCCAAGTCGCGCGGGACGTACAGCCAGCCGATTCACCAGTGGCAGCAATTCGGAGGCAGCGGCGGCGGACCGGTGTTGAAGAATAAGTTGTTCTACTTTGTGACCTACGATGGCTCGCGCAAGGTAAATCCGATTTCCTACGCGAGCAATGTCTACAGCCAGACGGGGCTCAAGCCGCTGACCTGCCCGGCGGCGGTGAATGCCACGCAATGCGCCGCCGCGAACCAGTTCCTTTACGGGCTGCAGGGCTCCTTCCAACGGGCGACGAACGAGGACGTGTTCTTCGCCAAACTGGACGGCCAGGTCAATTCCCGCAACCACGTTTCCTCCTCGTTCGACTTCATGAACTACCGGGCGCCGAACGCGTACAGCACCGCGCCCTCCTACACGGACAGCTCGCTGAGCACCAACGGCAGCTACGTGTTCCATGAGCGCATCTTCGTGACGAACTGGGATTCGACGCTCAGCCCGACGGCAGTGAACAACGTCCGGTTCCAATGGGGCCGGGACCTCGAGGTCGCCGGCGCCAACGGCTCCGCGCCTTACGTCAACGTGGGCGGATCGGGCGGAAGCTCGAACCTGGCGATCTACGGCGAGAACTACGCGCTGCCGCGCACGGCCGAGCCGGACGAGCACCGCATTCAGTTCTCCGACACGCTCTCCCTGAACCGCGGCCTGCACTCGATCAAGGCGGGGTTCGACATGAACGTGATCCACGAGGTGATGATCAACCTCTACCAGGGCACGGGCAACTACAGCTACAGCGGCACGGCGCAAACCGCATTCAACAACTGGGTGCTGGATGCTTTCGGGATCAACAACGGCGACGGCCTGACAGGCAAGCACTACAGCACGTTCACGCAGGTGGAGGACGCCATCACGGGCGTGGGCAAGGACGATTTCTACGACAACGACTTCGCGGGCTTCGTTGAGGACGCCTGGAAGATCCACCCGCGCCTCACGCTGAACCTGGGATTGCGGTACGACGTGTTTCTGATCGATCAGCCGCCGAAGCCCAACACGCTGACTTCGCTCACGACCATGTACACGTCCACCATCAACAATCCGAAGGACCAGTTCGCGCCGCGCATCGGCCTGGCCTGGCAGTTGACGCCCAAGACGGTGGTGCGCACGGGCTACGGCATCTTCTACGGCAAGACCACCAACAGCACGTACTATGCGACGCGCGTGGAAAACGGCGTCTACCAGCAGACCTTCTCTTGCACGCCTTCGCCGACCTCCTCCACGTACTGCCCGCAGTTGACGTTCCCGAATGTGATCTGGACGCCGCCCGGGCCGGCGATGTCGGCGCCGTTCCAGGGCGCTTTGACGCCGCAGGTGGTGACGTTCAATCCTCCGGCCGCCACTCAGGTGACGCGCGGCATGTCGCCGGACTGGCTCAACCCTCGGACCCATACGGGCGATGTGACCATTGAGCAGCAGCTTCCGGGCAGCATGAGCGCTTCCGTGGCCTACGTGGTCAGCCGCGGACTGCACTTGCCTGTGTTCTACGACTCCAACCTGGCGCCCTCCACCACAACCAAGTCCTACGACATTTTGAACACCAGCAACCAGACGGTCCAGACTTACACGGTTCCGTTCTACACCACGCGCATCAATCCGACGACGGGCGAAGTATTCGTCGGTTCGAGCGAAGTGAACTCGTGGTATCACTCGGCGGTCCTCACACTGCACCGGCCCATGCAGCATGGGCTGGAGTTCACCGCCAATTACACCTTCAGCAAAGCGCTGGACGACGCGCAGGTGGGCGGCGCAAACGGCACATTCAACGGCACGGATTACCCCGTGGATCCCTACAACCGCAAGGCCGAGTATGGGCTATCGGATCTGGACCAGCGGCATCGGTTCGTTCTGAGCGGGGTGTGGATGCCGCGGCTGGGCGACAGCCTCGGGAAGGCCGGGCGGATGGCGGTGAACGGCTGGGCGTTTTCGACCATCCTCACCGCGGCGACGGGACAGCCGGTGACGCCGTACATCACCGGGGCTCCGAGCCCGCTCGATGGCGGCGTGACGGGCGGCGTGAGTTACGCCGGCCCGACTCAGGGACGCGCGGGGTGGCTGCAGCGCAACAGCAGCACGGCGCCGGGATTCAAGGACATGGACTTTCGCATCGGCCGGCAATTCGACGTCGGGGAACGGGCGAAGTTGACGCTCCTTGGCGAAGCGTTCAACCTGTTCAACACCACCAACGTTTCGTCCGTGAACACGACCGCGTTCAGCTACTCGGCGGCCGGTTCGGGCGTCTGCGGCGGCCATGCCAACGCCTGTTTCGCGCCAAGTTCCACGTTCCTGACTACGACCGCGAGCAGCAACCTGCTGTTCGGGCCGCGGCAATTGCAGATCTCCGGGCGGCTCACGTTCTAGAGCCGCCGGAGGGCTAGGTACCGGCCGTCGGCAAAGGCTGTGGGCGTCTTGGACGGCGCGGTCCCCTTTCCTGGCCGCGGGTTGTTACTCGACGGGTTTGACGGAGGGCCGGAAGAACTCAAGATTCCGCACTCGAATTGATTGGCTCCATCGTTTTTTGCTATCGCATCGCGGCCGGAACCTGTGGTATTCTGCACCATCGAGGGATCACAGAGGTCGAGTTCAAACTGGACCTTTAGAGAGTACGATTATCCTTGTTAACTCGGGCGAATAGCGCGCCGCCATCGGGCGCCGGAGCGAAGGGCCCGTTCGACGTTGTTCGAGCAGCGCTCCCCGCGCGATGGCCCGCGCAAGAGTCATGTCGGCCAAATATTGAGCCGGGTGCCCGGCTCCACGTGGCGGTCTAAGAGAATGCTCCAGGCTGTTGGAGTTTTCACCGTTTTGAGAACATTTTGATTTCTCTTTGTAACCAAGAATCGTGCTACTCTGCGAACTCTTGGACGGGCCGATGTGCGCGCATCGCCCGCGGTCTGCCCAAATTCGCGTGGATGTATTGCGCGAGCCGCGGGTTGCTGACGCCGGATGAGGTAGCGGCGAACGCCGCCGTCTCTGTGTAACGCTGATGTGCCTTGGGGGCAAGAAACGCATGGGAGGCGTTTTTATGGGGTTTAGGAATCGATATTCCGTTCTTTTGATGTCGTGCTTGATGGCGCTGTTCTTGCTCGGCTCCGCGGTTGCGGTTTACGGGCAGTCCGCGGCCGGCGTGGCGGGAATATCCGGCGTCGTCCGGGATCCGTCTGGCGCGGCAGTGCCCAACGCCGCGGTTGTGATTTCCAGTCAGACGCAAGGAACGGCCCGCTCCCTAAATACGAACGAGTCCGGCGTATTTTCCGCGCCCGCTCTCATCCCTGGCTCAGGGTACAGGGTCACGGTGACGGCGGCCGGTTTCAGCACCTCGGAGGTGTCGGACATCGTGCTGGCCGTCGGCCAAAATCTCGATTTGAAAGTGGACATGAAAGTTGCCAGCACGAGCACAACCGTGGACGTGTCGAGCGTTGCGCCTCTGGTGGAAGATGCCAAGACAGATGTTTCTCAGGTGGTCACCTCGCGGCAAATCGTCGATCTCCCGATTAACGGCCGCCGCGTGGACACATTCGTCCTGCTGACTCCCGGAGTCACCAACGACGGCAATTTTGGGTTGCTCACCTTCCGCGGCATCGCCAATGGCAACAACTTCCTTCTCGACGGCAACGACAATACCGAGCAGTTCTATGTAGAGAACGCCGGCCGCACCCGCGTCTTTTCGCAGATTTCCCAGGATGCGGTGCAGGAGTTCCAGGTAGTGTCGGCGAACTTTTCGGCCGAGTACGGGCAGGCGTCCGGCGGCGTAGTCAACACTGTCACGAGGAGCGGAACCAACGATACCCACGGAACGGGCTACTGGTTTTACCGCAATGATGCCATGGAGGCGCACGACCCTTACGCGAACGTGAACGGCCCGGATTCGCGCACTCAGGCCGGCGGCAGCGTCGGGGGAGCGATCATCAAGAACAAGCTGTTCTATTTTGTCAACAGCGAGTTCACCCGCCGTAATGACCCGTTGGCGGACAGCCTCGTCAAGTCCGGCGTGGTCGATAGCGTAAACCAGGTCTGGGTGGGTTGTGGAACCACGCTGGGCGGCAGCACGACTCCGCTGCCAACCACTGCCCAATGCAGCGCCATCAATGCCCTGCTGCCGAAGTTTTACGGTCTGTTCCCGCGATCGGTCCGCCAGGACACGGCATTCGCCCGCCTGGATTATCATCTCTCCAATCGCAACACTCTGAGCGCCAGCTTCAACTTCATGCAATTCCGGACGCCGGACGGATTGCAGAACACATTGGCCGCATCCACCACGGGGCAGGCGATTAACTCGAATGGAAACGACTACGGTCACGTGAAGAACGGGAGGTTCTCCTGGACCGCCGTTCCTACCGCGACGCTCGTCAATGAGTTTCGTTTCGGCTGGATGAACGACTTGGAGGGCGATGACCCCGACCTCGCCCTTACAGGTCCCACCGGTCTGCTGAACGTCTCCGTGAATGGGGCCCTAATCGGCCAGGTTAACTACCTGCCCCGCGTCGAGCCGCGCGAGCGGCGTCTTGAGTTCGCCGACAACGCTTCCTGGATCTGGGGTTCGCACACCATCAAGGCGGGCATAGACGTCGACGACGCCGAGGATTACAGCTACTACGGCCCCAATCGCAATGGCACGTACAGCTATAACAACGTCAACTCATTCGCGTTGGATTTCAGCGGAAACACCAGCGGGGCTAAGAACTGGAACTCCTATTCCCAGGCCTACGGCGACCCCACGGTGGACGCCACCATCCGCAGCTACGGAACTTACGTTCAGGACCAGTGGCGGGTAACACGGAAGCTCATTGCGAACTTCGGTGTGCGCTACGAGTACGCCGCCATGCCGCAGCCTCCGCAGTTCAATCCCCTATACCCCGCGACTGGCCACATCAACTCGCCGAAGAACGATTTTATGCCTCGCGTCGGCCTGGCTTACAGCCTGGACAACAAGACAGTTCTGCGCGCCGGGTATGGGATGTTTTACGCTCGCATGGCTGGCGCTACTTTGCAGGACCTGTTCACGCAGAACGGCGTCACGTTCCCCAGTTACAGTCTGGCCCGCACTCAGGCCACGCAACTGGCCGCCGGCCCCGTCTTCCCCAACACTCTTCCCGCGGCGCCGACGGCATCGAACCTGGCCGCTCTCACCATTCAGTTCGCCGATCCTCACCTGAAGACTCCCTACTCCGAGCAGTATACGTTCGCGTTGGAGCGTCAGATTGCCAGCGATGTGGCCTTGACTCTGTCCTACGTCGGCAGCCGGGGCGTCGACTTGTATAGCGTGCGCGACTTGAACCTGCCCCAGTTGGGCGCGACGCCAACGATGTTCACCTACACGATCGACGATGCCAGCGGCAACCAGATCGGCAAGTACACCACGCCCATCTACATGGGATCTCGGCCGGATAGCCATTTCAACGGCATCTACCAGGGTGAAAATGGCGTTACAAGTTCCTACAACGCGATGATCGCGCAAATCCAGAAGCACTTCAGCCACGGTCTTCAAGCCGATCTCTCGTACACCTGGTCGCACGAGATCGACGATGGCCAGAGCTACGGCCAATCGAGCTATAGCATGTACCTGAGCAGCGCCAATAACTGGCTATACAACGGCAACTACAAGGCTGACAGGGGCAATGGGCTCGAGGATCAGCGTCATCGAGCCGTGCTTTCCTGGGTTTGGGAGCCGACCTTTACCCATCGGGACGGCGCGTTCTTCAAGTACGTGGTCAATAATTGGCAGATTTCCTCCATAACCACCGTCGGCAGCGCGCGGCCGTATACCAGCCCCACCATCAGCGTCAAGGACACCCCCGTCACGGGGATGTTCAGCAACTTTACGATAGACGGTTCCGGTTTGAGCAGCCGCGTGCCCTTCTGGCCGGTGAACTCAATCTACCAGCCTAACCTCTGGAGGTCGGACGCAAGGCTCAGCAAGGCGTTCCCCTTTGGCGAGCGGGCGAAGCTGTTTGCCTTTTTCGAGGTTTTTAACGTCAGCAACAGCTGGTCTCCCACCGGCATGACGTCGCAGGCCTTCACCGAGACGAAGGGCGTGTTGACGCTCACTCCGTTAGCTTACGGTCAGGGCACAGGCGATAGCGCCGCTCCGGACGGCACAGAGGCTCGCCGCATGCAGGTTGGCCTTCGGCTCATGTTCTGAGATCTGTCTAACCCGGGCGGGCAGGCGAGTGAGAACGCTTGCCCACCCCCTACCAAAGCAGCTTCAACCCGAACTGCATCTGCCGCGACGTGGTGGAAGTGGCCGTAATGACTCCGGCGGTGGGAGAGACTCCCGACGGCGTGAAGGCTACGGCGTTGGGGGTGTTGAAATTGGCGCGGTTCAGGATGTTGAACAGCTCGGCGCGGAATTGAAGGCGGGCGTCTTCGCCAACCGGCGTGTCCTTCAAAAACGACAAGTCCCACGTGGCGAGACCGGGACCGATCAGCGTATCGCGGCCCAGATTCCCGTAGAAACCGCTGCCGTTGGGCGGCGCAAGGAAGGCGGCGGGGTTGAACCACTGCAGCGGATTCCCGAGGATCACCGGTCCCGTGAACGCGGGGTTCACGAACGGGCGCACGGGGTTGCGCGTGTCGCCGTTGTTCGAAGGGTTGTAGCTGAGCTGCGGGGTGAACGGGAAGCCGCCTTGCAGCGTCACGATGGAGTTGACGGTCCAGCCGGAGGCGGCTTTGCCCAGGCCGGCCGTACGGAATCGTCTGCCCGGGCCGAACGGCAGCGCATAGCTGGCGGAGACCACGGCGGCGTTGCGGACGTCGAAGTTGGCCAATCCGCGGTCGGCGCGCAGATTGTAGGGGTTCGATACGAGCGCGGGCTCTCCTCCGGACGCGGTGGCGTTCAGCGAGTCGCCGTCATCGATGGCTTTCGACCAGGTATACGTTGCGCGCAGGACGAGGCCGCTGCTCAGGCGGTGGTTCAGGTCCGCTTGAAGGGCGTTGTAATCGCTGTCGCCTTCGGAGAAATACGTCCAGGTGTTGGCGAGCGTGGGATTGGCGCGCGTGGCGGTGGGCACGTAATAGGTTCCGGCGGGAACCGGTGCGCCGGCCAGGCCCGCGGGGAAGGTATTGGGGTAAACCGCGGGGCAGGGCGCGGCGGGACACACGACGGGCATGGGCTCGTTGGCGTCCACGCCGATGATTTCGTGGTAGCCATGCGAGCCGACGTATACCACGGTGAGGGCCGTGTTGGCCGACAGCTTCTGCTGGATGCGGAACGACCAGGAAACCAGCGTGGGCGTCTTCAGATCCGGCTGCACGCCCCCCGGCACGAGCTTGGCGGAAGCCGGTACGGAGGCCGGAGCCAGCGGCAGTTGCGCCACGGAGAGATTCGGCACGCTATAGGTCGGGTTGAAGGGCGCGTTCTGATCGGTGCGGTAGCCAAGTGCGTCCTGGAGGTCGTTGTACATGCCCAAACCGGCGCGGATCACCGTGGCGCGGCTCGCGTGGAAAGGGCTCCACGCCAGGGCAGCGCGCGGCTGCGGCAGGAACTTCGCGTGATTCACAGTGAAGGCGGATGTCCCAACCGTGGGCTGGCTGGCGATGACTCCGTTCGTGAACCCATACGTGGAAGCGCGGCCATTCACTTCATTCCATCCGGTGGACATTTCGCCGCGGAAGCCGATTGTGAGTGTGATGCCCGGAGCGGCGGAAATGGCGTCTTCCACGTGCCAGGCGGCGAAAAGCGAGCGCCAGCCTAGCGGCGTGGGCGTGGGGTCGTAAAGAAGGCTGCCGACCGCGCCTTGGAGGAACGTCTGTAAGCTGGTGAAGGTGGCCTGGCCGTACTGGCTGAGCGCCAGGTTTTCATTCGAACGTAGACGTTCCAGCCAGACGCCCGCGCCGATCTGGTGGCGTCCTTTCACCAGGGAGACACGGTCTTCATAGGTGAACAGGCTGCGCGCCACGTCCAGGTTGCTGCCGTTGTTGCTGCCCGCTAGGCTCAATTGCGCGGTCGGGTTGGATGCGGCGCTGCCGCCCACTACAAGGGCCCCCAGGGGCATCCCCGCAAGAAAGCCGGGCAGCGTGGCGGCCGGAGTGCCGGGAGTGGGTTCTCCTGTGAAATAATAGCCCGCGCGCGAGAAGCCCACCCTTGCGGTGTTGAGCAGAGCCGGCGAAAACGAATGCGTCTCCTCCAGGGTGGCCACTTGTTCGCGGAGGCTCTCCACATCCGTGCTGTAGAGATTGGTGGAGGTGGGCGTAAAGTCGGCGCTATCGTCGATGGTATAGACGGCGTTCAGCCAGTCCTTCGAACTCAGGATTTGGTCGAGACGAATCGTGCCGAAATCGTCGTGAATCGTCTGCAGCGGGTTATTGAAGGCTTCGGAAATTCCGCCGAAGTCCGGTGCGCCGGGACTGGCTTCGGGCCAGGCGTTGATGAGCGGGGAGACGCCCGCGAAGGCGAGACCGTTGGACGGGCAGGGGCTCGGCGCGGTAGTGACCAGCTTGCACGGCAGGTAGCCGTTGCGGGCGTTGGCGTCGGGCACGAGATCCACGCCGGTTTGATGAAGGCGCTGGCGGAAGCCTTCGTAGTTGGCAAAGAGAAACGTCTTGTTCTTGCGGACCGGCCCGCCCAGCGAAGCCCCGAATTGGTTGCGTTGGAAGCCTGGGGCTGAGCCGGGGTCGAAGTAATTAGGCGCGTCCAGGTCGTTGTTGCGGAGGAACTCGAAGAGCGAACCGTGCAATTGGTTGGAACCGGACTGCGTCACAATGAGAACCTGCGCGCCCGGGCGCTTGCCGTATTCGGCGCCGTAGGAGTCGGTAAGGACGTTGAATTCGCGAACCGCATCCACTCCGAGCAGTTGCTGGCTGGTTCCACCCGGCTGCATATTGTTCTCCGCCGCGCCGGTGAATTCCACGCCGTTCAGCAGGAAGAGGTTCTGCTGCGGCCGGTTGCCGGAGACGGCGAAGTTGTTCCCCACCGTGGAATTCGATACGCCAATGCCGCCGGTCTTTTCCCAGGTGAAATTCACCACTCCGGGATTCAGCGTGAGGAGTTCGTCATAACTTCGGCCGTTGAGCGGCAAGTCCTTGACTTGTTGCTCGCCCACCAGGCCCAAGGCTGATTGGGCAGTCGGGCTGACGATGGCCGCGTCGCCCGTGACGGTGACTTGCTGGGAGCGGTCGCCTATCGACAATCGCACGTCCACCGCGGCGCTTTGTCCCACCGCCAATTGGATGCCCTTGCGCACGGCTTCCTGAAAACCGGCCTTGCCGATGCGCACTTCGTATTCGCCCGGCGCCAGGGAGAAGAACTGGTAGCGCCCTTCGGCGCCGGTGGCGGCGTTACGGACCGCGCCGGTGTCCCCGTCGGTTGCCTGGACGGAGGCGCCGGAAACCGCTGCTCCGGAGGGGTCCGTCACCTCGCCGGAGAGGGCGGCGGAAACCTGCGCGCGAGCCGGAATGGACAGGCCGAGCGCCAGAGCGAGAACGCAGAAGGGAAACGGACCTGCGCGGCGGGCGCGTAAAAGTGAATGCATCGGAAGACCCCTCTCGGCGCACGCCGGAATTGCGGCGTTGCGTCATTATGTAATGTATGAGTTTCAGTGTATCGTAAAAATGACAACAGCCGGATTGCCGCGAACTCCGGCGGTATCCCGCCGCACGTTAGCGGACGATACTGGAGTGAGGGCCGGGCGGCCAGTCGGCGCCGTCCCGGGGCAGAGAGAAGATGAAAAAGAAGGTCCAGCCGGAAATCGAAAACAACCTCGGCGCGCTGCGGCGCAAACGCGGCTTTTCCGCCGCCGGGCTGGCGAAGGCGGTGGGCATCAGCCGGCAGACGGTCTACGCGATTGAAGCCGGCAGCTATATTCCTAATACGACGGCGGCGCTTCGGTTGGCACATGCATTGGAAGTGAAGATGGAAGAGCTTTTCGCCCTGCCCGGGAAGCTGCCTGCCGGGGATTCACTCGTCGAGAGCGTGACGTTTCTACCGGGCGCGGAGCCCGCCCAGACGGGACAGCCCGTAGAGCTTTGCCGGACCGGGAAGACTCTCTTCGCTTCGACGCCTTCGCCGGCGCCCTGGTATTTCCCGCCGAGCGACGCCGTGGTGGCCAGCGCCGCGGCCGGGAAGGGCGAGGTGCGCGTATACGATCCCGAAGGCGGCTTTGGAAACCGCCTGCTGATGGCGGGCTGCGACCCCGGCATTTCGGTTCTCGCGCGCCACGCGCGGCTGGCGGGCGTGGAACTGGTGCTGGCGCATCGCAACAGCTCGCAAGCGCTGGAACTCCTGAAGCAAGGCTGCGTGCACGTGGCGGGGACGCATCTTCGGGACGAAGCGACAGGCCAATCTAACCTGCCGCAAATTGGGCGGACCTTCCCCAAAAGCTCGGTGGCCGTAATTTCGTTCGCGGTGTGGGAAGCCGGCATCGTAATGGCGCGCGGCAATCCCAAGGCGGTCCGCGGAGTCGAGGATTTCGCCCGCCGGGGCATTCGCATGGTCAATCGGGAGCCGGGGTCGGGCAGCCGGCTGCTGCTGGACTCCCACTTGCGCCGTCTGAAGATCGATTCGCGGCGGGTGCGCGGATACCGCGACCTTGCCGCGGGGCATCTGGCCGCGGCGTGGCAGGTGCGGAGCGGCGCCGTGGATTGCTGCATCGCTACCCGGGCCGCATCGCGCCTTTTCGGCCTGGACTTCATTCCGCTGGTGAGCGAACGCTACGACCTGGCGATGCGCCGGCGGGAACTCGATTCGCCTCCCGTGCAACTCGTGCTGGATATCCTCAACCGCGCCAGCTTCCGGCGCGAATTGGAGAGCATCGGGGGGTACGACGCGCGCACGGCTGGACAGCGGCTGCTCTAGCATCCGGGATTCGGCGGCGCTGAGGTTTCAGCGGCGGTTTTTGAAGAACGCTTGCAGCAGCACTGTGCACTCCGCGCCCAGCACCCCTTCGACGATTTCCACGGAATGGTTGAGCAGGTCCGAGTCCGCCAGACGGAACTTGCTGCGGACCCCGCCGAAACGCAAGTCGCGCGCGCCGAAGACCAGGCGCGAAATCCTGGCGTTCACCAGCGCCCCGGCGCACATGGCGCAAGGCTCCAGCGTGCAGTAGAGCGTGGCGCCGGGGAGCCGGTAATTGCCGGTGCGAGCGCAGGCCTCGCGGATGGCCAGGATTTCCGCGTGGGCCGTGGGGTCGCGGCGCGCTGCCGGCGCGTTGAACCCGCGGCCGGCGATCTCCCCGCCCACCACTACCACCGCGCCCACGGGGACTTCCTCGCCCGCGGATCCCTCGCCGGCCAGACGGAGGGCCTCGCGCATGAAAAGCTCGTCGGCGTTCGCGACGGGTTCGGCGCCGGACGCATTCCTGGGCTCTTGCGGGGAACGATTCGCCACTAGCTTATAATACGAAAACCACTATGGCGGAACTCGAAATCCATCACGAAGAGGGGCACGAGCGTGACCCCATGGGCCAGAAGGTGGGCGTGCTGGCGGCCGTGCTGGCGGTGGGATTGGCCATTGTGACCATCGCGTCGCACCGCACGCACACGGAGGCCATCATTCAGAAATCCACCGCGAATGACGACTGGGCGCACTACCAGTCCACGCGCGTGAAGTTTCACAACCTGGAGCTGGGCGAAAGCCTGATCGGCGTTCTGGGCGGGAAGGGTCCGGAGGCGGAAAAGGCCTTGGCCAGCTACGACGCGCAGAAAGCCGACTATGCGAAGCGCGGGCAGGCCATCCAGGCCGATGCGGAAAAGGAGGACCGCGCCGCGGAGGATTCCGAGCACCGCGCCCTGCGCTACGACCTGGGCGAAGGCATGATGGAGATCGCGCTGGTGCTAAGCTCGCTTTACTTCATTTCGCGGAAGAAGATGTTCCCGGCGATCGGCGTGGCGGCCGGCCTCGCGGGGACGGCGGTTGCGCTCACCGGTTTGCTGATGTAAGCGCTCCTAGGCCTTGCCAGCCGCCGTGGCGCGGCGGCCGCCGATGAGCGCTCCCAACGAGCAACTCACCGGCCAGCTCAGCAGCCACGATAGCCAATACCAGTGCGGCCAACCCTTATTCCAGTTTGGGATCGTGCTGATGACGCCCATGATTTCGCCCAAGGCGAAGAACCACAGGACGTGCAAGGCCGGCCGGCTGGGAGCGAATCGCGCGCATACCCACGCGCTGAGAATGGACGCGACAATAAACAGCGCCGTGCTGGTGCGCAGCGCGGTATCGGATGGAACGTGTCCCGCGGCGAAGTCTCCCGGGAACAAGCGCGACAGCAACGGGTCGCAGCAAAGGACCAGCGCAATCGACAGGCAATAGCTGCCGACAACCACGGCGATGGACTTGATCATCAACGGACGCCTCCAGGTGAAATGCGAATCGGGGCCGTTCGGATTATCATAAACCAGGGCGCGGCGAATGGGGCGGCGCGAATTGGCGCGGCAGCGGGGCGAAAAGCCGCGGCTCGTCTAATCAGGCCGCCGGGCTTGGGCGTTCCTCAATGCCGGAAGTGGCGCACGCCGGTAAACACCATGGCTACTCCCAGCCGGTCGGCCGCGGCGATCACGTCCTCATCCCGGACGGAGCCGCCGGGCTGGATGAACGCCGTGGCGCCGTTCTTCACCGCTTCCTCCACGCCATCCGGGAACGGGAAAAAGGCGTCCGAAGCCACGACCGTGCCTTGCAGCGGCAGCACGGCTTTCATGGCCCCGATCTTGACGGAATCGACGCGGCTCATCTGCCCGGCGCCCACACCCACGGCTTGCCCGGCATTGGCGTAGACGATGGCGTTGGACTTCACGTGCTTGGCCACCTTCCAGCCGAAATCCAGCGCGATCCATTCCTGCTCGGTGGGCGCACGCTTGGTTTTGACGGCCGCGGAGGAGCGATCCAGCTTGGCCGAGTCGGCGGTCTGCGCCAGATAGCCGCCGCAGATGGACTTCACCACCAGCGGATCGAGGCCCGGCGCAATCCGCAGCAGGCGCAGGTTCTTCTTGGCCCGGAGCACGGCCAGCGCTTCGGGCGCGTAATCCGGCGCGGCGATGGCTTCCACGAACGTCTTGGCGATCTCGCGCGCGGTCTCCTCATCCACGGTGCGGTTCAAGCCGATCACGCTGCCGTAGGCCGACACCGGATCGCATTCGTATGCCTTTCGATAAGCTTCGGCGAGAGTGTCGCGCTCGGCGCAGCCGCAGGGGTTGGTGTGCTTGATGACGATGGCGGCCGGGCCCTCGAACTCGCAGGCGAGCTGCCAGGCAGCGTCGAGATCCACCAGGTTGTTGTAGGAAAGCTCCTTGCCGTGCAGTTGCTCGCCGCCGGCGACGCCGCGCCCGCGGACGCCGTAGAGCGCGGCGGATTGGTGCGGGTTCTCGCCGTAGCGCAGATCCATCAGCTTGGGCGCGCGCAGGTTGAGATCCACGGGCAGGGGGCCGGGGTGGTCTTCCTTTTCCAGGCGCGCGCTGATGGCGGCGTCGTAATCGGCGGTGGTGCGGAAAGCCTTCTTGGCCAGACGCCACTTGGTTTCAAGCGATAGCGAGCCGGCGGCCCGCAGTTCCTCCACGATGCCGGCGTAATCGGCGGGCGAGACCACCACGGCCACGTCCTGATAATTCTTGGCCGCGGCGCGGATCATGGTGGGGCCGCCGATATCGATGTTTTCGATCAGCTCCTCGCGCGGCGCGCCGGCTTTGGCCGCGGCTTCCTCGAAGCGGTAGAGGTTCACCACGATCATGTCGATGGGCGCGATGCCGTGCTCCGCGAGGGCCTGCATGTGGTCGGCGCGCGAGCGCATGGCGAGAATCCCGCCGGCGATTTTCGGATGCAGGGTCTTCAGCCGGCCATCCAGCATCTCGGGAAAGCCGGTCGCTTCGGAGACGTCTTTCACGGGCGTGCCGGCCTGGCGTATCATGCGCGCGGTGCCGCCGGTCGAGACGATCTCGGCGCCCATGGCAGCCAGTTCGCGCGCGAATTCCACAATACCGGTTTTGTCCGTAACACTAATAAGTACGCGTTGGATTTTGGGCATCAATAGGCAAGATAGCAGAGCCCGGCCGCAAGGAGGAAGGCGGCTACTGCACGCGCAGCACCGCCGCCGGCTGGATTCGCGCGATCCGCCTTGCGGCCGCCCACGCTGTCGCGCCGGCTGCCAGCGCCAGCACAACGCCGGATAAGCCGAACAAGATTGCTCCGGGCGCATCGACTCCGCGTAGCGAGGAGCGCAGAAGCGCGGATGCCCACGCCGCGGGAAGCAGGCCCACGAGCGACCCCGCTAAGCCGAGCGCGATCCCGCGAGCCGCGAAGGCCCGGATCACGCGCTCCGGCGCGGCGCCGATGGCGATCCGCACGGCGATTTCGCGTTTGCGCTGCGCGACGCGGTAAGCGCAGGACGCCAGGATTCCCGCCAGCGCCAGCAGCACCCCAAGCGCGCCGACTGCCGCAATGGCCTGAGAAACCAGACGCACTTGCGACATTCCGGCATCCACCCTTTCTTCCAGCGTTTGCACATCCGAGAGTGGCATATCTTTCACGGTCCGGCCCACGATCCTCCCAAACTCCGGGATGAAGCTCTTCGGATCGCCCCGAGTGAGCGCGTGAATGGCGACCACTTGCGGGGCGTTTTGGAAAAGCGGCAGGAACACGACGGGCAGGGCGGCTTGCGGGTCTCCTAAAGGAAGGTAACGCGCGTCCGCCACTACTCCCACCACCTCACGGTCGGTGGTCTCCAGCAGGCGGATTTTCAGGCGCCGGCCCACCGGGTTCTGTCCCGGCCAGAAGAGCCTGGCGGCCGCCTGGTTAACGACGGCCACCGGGCGGGACCGGCTATCGTCCTCCGGCAAGACGTCCCGGCCGGCGACGACGGGGATTCGAAGCAGTTTGAAGTAACCGTCGGAGACTTCGTCGTAGTCGATCAGTCGCGTCCATCGGCCGGCGGCGGAATCCGGCATCATGTCCGCGGCAAAATGGTTGGCGGTCGGCATCGCCTGGCCTGCGAGAGCGGCCCCGCGCGTCTCGGTCCGCAGCTCGGCCAGCAGTTTCCGGTAGATTCCCTCCCTGTCGGCCTCCGGAATTCTGGCGCTGAGAGTGTCGCCCGAAGCCACCAGCACGCCCTTTGGGTCGTATCCCAAGGGGATCGTGTCCCACTTTCGCATGCTCTGTCCGAGGAGCGCGGCGGCGGTGAACGCTACCATCGCGCAAGCCACCTGGACCGCCACGAAAACGTCGCGGAGGTCGAGTTTCGCCGCGCGTCCAACCGCCCCGGGCGCGGCGCCCTTCATGGCGCCGGCCAGTTGGACCCGTGAGAAAGTCCAGGCGGGCGCCGATGCGGCCAATACGGCGGTCGCCAAGCCCGCCAGCGCGCTCAGGGCCAGCGCGCGCGGATCGGGATTGAGATTAAGAGAAAGGCCAAACGCGGTTTCGAAAGCCTGCGCCGCCCCGGTCATGCCCAGAGCCACGGGAAGTCCGAAGACGCAAGCGCATCCGGCCAGGACGGCGTTCTCGGCGATGTATTGACGGAGCAGGCGCAGCCGCCCGGCGCCCAAGGCCAGCCTCGCGGCAGTCTCCCTCTCCCGCGCCGCCGAGCGCGCCAGCAGCAGGTTGGCGAGATTGAAGCACGCGATGGCCAGCGCCCCCGCCGAAACCGCAACCAGCAGCCAGACAATCCGCACCGTGGGGGCCCGACGACCCGGAAAGAAACGCGACTGGTCCGCCGACAGCGCCTTGAAGGTCACATCGCGCCGGCCGGGAAGGTTGGCGGCGAGCGTATTGGCCGCCGCCTGCAACTGCCCCAAAGCAACGCCCGGACGCAGGCGGACGATGGTCGTCAACCAGGCGATCTCACGGCGGTCCTCATAATTCAGGCGCGCGAACACAGGCAACATCCGCTTGATTTGCGGTAGCGGAATCCAGAACGCCGGGTTGGCGGCCCAATCCAGCAACGTTCCCTCATATCCTCGTGGCATCACGCCGACGAGCGTGAAAGCCACGCCATCGATCCACGCCACCGAACCGAGGGCGGAAGCCCTTCCGCCGAACCGGCTTTGCCAAAGCGAGTAACTTATGAGCGCAACGGGCGGAGCTGCGGGGCGCTCGTCCTCCGCGCTAAGCGGCCTCCCGATGACCGGAGAAACACCGGTGGTCCGAAAGTAGCCGGCCGTCACGGCTTCGCTATTCATTCGCTCCGCGCCTTCGGACAGGCGGACGTCAACGGAGACGCGAGCAAAGGCCGCCGCCGCTTCCACCAGGGAGCCGAGCGACTGGACGTCGCGGAAATCGAGGTAGGCGGTGGACGGAAGGAAAGCGTTCTTCTCGCGGGAAAAGCGGTAGATGGCGGCGAGGCGGTCGGGCTGCTTCATCCCGAGCGAACGGAACAGGATGGCGTCGGCGATGGTCGCCGTACAAGCCAGGCACCCGATGGCGAATGCGAGCGGAATGACGGCGGCCGCCGTAAATCCCCTGTTCCGGAGGAGCAGCCGCATGGCGAATCGCAAATCCTGGAACGAATCGTCGATCCAGGACCAGCCCCATGCGCGGCGCACGTCTTCTTTTGTGAGGGCGAGGTTGCCGAAGGCGCGCCGCGCGGCTGATTGAGCCTCCGCGGGGGACAGCCCCGCTTCTCTCTGTTCCTCCGCTTCGAGGTCCAGGTGATCGCGGAGTTCGCGATCGAGATCGTCCTCGCGTTCCCGGCCGCTCATGACTGCTCCTCCGGCGCGGGCCACATCACGCTGGCAATGGCCTGAACCAGCCGCTTCCAGTCAGACTCCTCGGCCAGGAGCCGCTTCCTCCCGGCCGGCGTGAGCCGGTAAAACTTGAACTCCCGGTTCCGGGCCTTGTCGGTCTCCCATCGGGAGGTAATCAGGCCTTGTTCCTGCAGGCGGTGAAGCGCGGGGTAAAGCGACCCGTGTTCGACCCGCAGTACCTCTTGAGTGGTCTGGCGAATGTGTTTGCCGATTTGGTGGCCGTGGGCGGGGCCTGGTCGCAGGGTGCGCAGGATAAGCATATCGAGGGTGCCTTGCAATAGCCCGATGCGGTCTTCCGAGCGTGCGGACATAGCTGGTAGACATTCTACCCCCAAAACGGACTGGATGGTAGAGAATCTACTATTGACGGAAAATGGCGAAGGCGGATGTTACGCCGCGCACTCGCCGCGGCCCAACTGGAGGGAATAGGCTTCTTCGTCTCCCCAGTCCTGGTACATCTCCGGGAAGAACTCGGCCGGCTTGGCCAGGTCCGCG
>Ga0335069_10003152_pt1 | contig 25112 bp, 28 predicted proteins | sample Lox_Sample_11_FD_206714 | JGI IMG/M metagenome (GOLD analysis project Ga0335069, IMG submission 206714) | Soil microbial communities from Loxahatchee National Wildlife Refuge, Florida, United States - Lox_Sample_1.1 | ecosystem: Environmental > Terrestrial > Soil > Wetlands | place: USA... | reverse complement strand
AGGGTGTTATACAACTCGGTAGCAAACTGCACCCGGTTGGAAAGCTCTGCTAGGAATGGGGCAATCATGCCACCCGTGACGTCGCCATTTGGGCCTGGGCGGGGCAGACGGAGCCCCTCCAGGTTATAATTGACCCACATGGCAAACTTGATTGGATCTACTTCACAGACATTCAGGATGTTGACCGCACGCGGGTCGGTGACATCGGGCTCCGGCGACTTGGGTAGCCCCGGGACTTCTGGCTCGTCGTGGATGTTCATTTGATTCCCAGGCCCCGGGCCAATGCAGCCCCGGCGTCACGCCACGCTGAAGGGCTAATGCTCAGCAACGTTTCGAGTGGGAGCACAACAGCGAAGATGGACGACTCTCCGCATGGTAGTGTCACGTGGAAGTTACGATAGTTCTGTGTCACTGCCTCTAAAATGGCGAGCAGAAACAATTGCCACTCATGCTTAACCACAAGCATCACGTAGGCCCGTTGGCTAGGGCCCGGATGGCAGAAGATCACCATTGGGATCTTCCCCAACGGGCAATCTGCTAGCGACTGCTTGATATAGGCCCCAATACGGCCACCTTTTGGGGTGAAGAAATCCTCGAAGTCCCAGATCTTCTCTAACTTACATTCGAGATGGAAGGGGAAAGTCTTTGAGTTGGTGCAAAGGTCGCCATAGAGGCCCCAACCCTCAGCTAGTGCGGACCCTCCAGACGAGGGCGTGCGCTGAAAGTCGCAATCTGGCTCAATCTGCTGCCACCACTTCTTGAAGTCGGCCCCAACGCGTCGCTCAAACCCCTTGCCGCGCTTGGAGTTATTGCGATTCTTGTTGGGTAGTTCTGTTCCACGCCCATTGCACCTTGGACAAAGGACTTCCTTCCACTCTCTGCCACCATAGGTGTACTTCTTGGTCTTCTTATTGTATGCTTCTTTGGGTACCTGACTTACGAGTATGAATACCTTCTTCTCATCCTCCGCAGGCTTGATGGGGACAAGGATCCGCTTCTCACCATCACACTTTTTGCAGTCGATGTCGTCAGAGTTCATCGAGCAACTCACCAGTGGTTGAGTCCCAAAAGTATGCGCCCATTTTGTTGCCAACAAATAGCCGTGTGACGGTATCTATTGATGACGTCTGTTTCGCAATCGCTTTAAACCCACACGCCTCTATACAATCACCAGGCATCAAATGTTTTAAGAAAAACTGCTCGTGGATGATTTGGATCCCCTCCAACTTACCCTCATAACGCCTGTTTGATATCAGAGGCGTCGTCGCGGTCGCGTAGCTCAGAGATGAGTTTAGCTGTATCCCAGTCCGCGAGCGGGTCTTCGATTTTCTTTTGGGCATTGTCTAGTTTGCCTCTTAGCTCATTCATATCACCAATAGCAGACCGAATCGAGTTCGCTAGCTCACGGGTATTGTGGATTGGGCACGGTAGCTCGTACGTCGGGAATGGATGCGCAGATCTACAGCAGCACCAAACACCGAGAAGCCGCTGCAACTCGGCGGTCGCAACGGCATCTCGGTTGGTGCCACGAGTTTTGCTTGAATCTACGAGCGCTAGCTCAACCCTCGTTCCCGGGTCCGTCCTGAAAGCCATCGACAGAGATCCTGTCTGTGGCATGCCGAACTCCAGATGATCGCCTGGCTGGAGGTTGACCTGCTTGACATTAGGCCACTCAAGGACATCGACAGATACAGACTTAGAGGACATACCGTCTTACTAGGCTTTCTTGCCCTTCTTGGCCTCTTCCTCCGGGGGTGGGGTCGGCTTCAGCGAGCCTGCGGAGAGCACCTGTTCTCGGAGGATCACCTGCGCCACGGCGTCGGCCTTCAGGGCGTTGGCAAGTGCCGCCTTGCCATTGCACTTGTGCGACCCGAAGGTGAACCAAGACGACTCCTGTTTGATGACGCCGTTGTTGACACCGACCTCCACCATGTCCTTCATTACGTCCACGCCGGGCATGATTTCCGTGCCGTTGTGAAGGACCCACCGGTCTCCCCACTTCGGCTGGAAATAAACGTCCAGCTCCAGGCTATCAATTGGTATGATAGCCGTCTTGTTCTTCTCCAAGGTGTAGACGTTGCGGACGCCTAGCTGGGTCTCGACGATCCGCCCATCTGGCATCTGGATCTTCTCGATAATGTCTTCCTTCTTCCTCACACCCAGACGGACCGAGGCGTAGAACTTCAGGGCGTTACCGCCGGTTTCTTTCTCGGATGGACCGAACATGGCCATTGGGACGCCGCGCATCTGGTTGATGAAGTAGACGCACGAAGTCTTCTTGCTGGTCAGGAGCGGTATCATCTGCTGCAGGCCCTCGGACATCATCTGGGCCTGTACCGACTTCTGCCCCTCACCAATCTTCTTCTGCATGGTCATGCCGGGCACGAGCGCAGGCACCGAGTCCACGATGATGAACTCGACGCCGAGCTGGAGCAGTAACTTGACTGCCTCCAGGTAGTCTTCGCCCATCATCACCTTCTCTGGCGTTGACTGGATGATGATGAGTTCATCCAGGTTGACGCCCACCGACCTTGCCATCTGGGGCGAGAGGGTGCCCTCAGCGTCCACGAAGGCGACCCGCTTCCCCACTGACTGGAAGAAGGCCCCGATCATGAGGGCAGTGAGGGTCTTACCCGTGCCCTCCCACCCGAAGACATCCAGGATGCGTCCACCCAGGAATCCTCCAATCCCTAGGTAGCGATCGAGTCCGAGGATGCCAGTGGGGTGGACGACGACCCCCTTCATGACTTCGGGGCTTTCCAGGTCTGCGCCTGTCCCTGCGATGTTGAGCGGTGAGTCGGCAGTCCCCAAGGTCTTGTTGAGGAATGCCTTGATGCCCTTGGCATCGGTCGGGAGTTTCCCCTCCAGGATGAGGGGCTTTAGCTTCTTTTCCTTGTCCTTGTCTGGGCGGGCCATGTTTGGTCCTTAGGCAGTCGGCGCGGTGGGCATCGGAGGGGGCGGCGGAGGGGCCGACGGAGCCCTATTACGGGCAGTGGTGAGCCACGCGTCCACGACCGCTCGAATCTTCTGAAGCGTCGGGATGTCCTTGTCCGTGTAGTCGAGGGTCCCGTTCATCACACCGCGAAGCAGCGGGATGAGGTTCTTCACCATGTTCGCACCCTTGAACTCGGGCTGCGAATTGATGTAGTTGGACAGGTCCTGAACCGCGACGACTTGAGCCTTGGAATCGACCGGTGCAGCGGCGACAGGAGCCGGCGTGGCAGGTGGGGTGGGCTCGGCCGCAGGGGCTGGGGCGGGCGGCGGAGGGGGAGGAGGCGCGGCCACCGCAGCAGGAGCAGGAGGCGGCGGAGGGGGAGCCGCTGCAGCCGCCGGGGCAGGAGGCGGGGGTGGAGGAGGCGGGGGTGCGGCCACTTCAGGAGTGACGGGAGCGGGCGGGGGTGGAGGCACAGCCGCGCCAGCCACTGGGGGAGGCGGCGGAGGCGGGGCCTCGGTCGGGGCCGAAGTGGTGATGGCGCCAGCCTTCATGGCGAGCTTGATGCGATCGGTGGCCGCCTTGATGGCCTCGTCCTTGGTGTAGGACTTCATGAAGGTGAAGTACTTTGAGTCATTCTCCGCGACCCATCCGAGGGTCTTGCCCTTGTACTTGCCTTCCGACATCACGATGGCCTTGTCTGCCTCGATGCCACCAGACGGGGTGGCCGACACTTCGACAGGAGCCGGCGCCGTGTTCTGCACGGGCGCGGGTGGCGGCGGTGGCGGGGCGGCAGCGGCGGGCGCGTCCGGAACCGGCGGAGACGCCGGGACGGGCGGTGGCGGCGGTGGCGGCGGTGGCGGTGCCGCCTGGACCGGTGGCGCGACTGGCTCGGCCTTGACCTCCACCACCTCGAATTGGGCCTGGGCGGTGGAGCTGCTGAGCTTCTTCACCTCGCTCGGTGGAACCACCTCGGCCTCGACCACTGGCGTGTTGTCCACATTCTCGATGATCGGCTCAGGTATGACCTTCGGCCCTGGGGCCGGGACCTTACCTTCCCATTCCTGCTGGCTGCCGACGCCGGCACTGATGAGAACGTGGGTGGACAGGGTCTTGGTTGCGAACTCGTTGGCGAGCTTCTTCACCGCATCATGGACAGCCTCGTCGGTGCCCTTGAAGGTGATGTCAATCGACCAAGTCTTCATGATTTGGGTACTCCCCAAGTAAATGCGCCGGGAGCAGAACACTCCCGGCGCTGTGGATGGTTATAACGGCTGAACTACGGCAGGCCTACGTACCCTTCGCGCTTCGCCTCCGCAACCAGCTTCCACTGGTTGGTGGCGAGCAGGACGTAGTGCTTGTCGTCCGAGAACTTCAGCGGCTGCATGAGCCGGTTGTCCACAGCTGCCACCGGGGGAGGCGGCGGAGGCGGGAGCGCCGGCATCGAGCCCATGGCAGGAGCGGGCGGGAGCGCACCGGACGAGGACGGGGCGGCGGGGAGGCCCATCGCCGGAGCAGCGGTCGTCGCGGAAGCGGCCTTCTTCTTCGCCGCCTCGATGGCCTCTTCCTTGCTCACGCCGTGAGCATGCTTGGCGTACTCTTCGGCGCTGAGCGGCTTGAGGTCATCCAGGGCCTGCCGGAGGATGGCCTTGGCCTCTTCCTCGTAGGCGGCGAGGTCCAGGGGGAGGGTCTGGGTCGAGTCCTTGCGGGTCGAGAAGTTCTCCGTGTTACGGAAGGTCCCCTTCTTCCAGAGGTCCCAGTCGCAGCCACGGATGTCGTTCCCGGCCTCGTCCCACTTCTCCATCTCCTTGAAGACCTGGTTGCCGCTCTTCAGGATCTGGGTCTTGCCCTCGGTGTGGTTGTACATGGGCAGGAGGTGGACCACCTTCTTGCTGAAGTCCACACGCTGACCCTTGTACTTGCCGCCCGTGGCGACCTGCTGATCGGGGGCGAGCTGGTGCCATAGAGGGTCGGTGTTGTTGCAGTGCCAGCAAGCGCTCTTGTTGCGAGCGGTGGCGATGCAGGGCGCCGTCCCGTAGGGGCGAAGGATTAGCTTCGTCCCGGGCAGACGGTCGTCCATGGTGAAGACTTCCGGGATCTGGTGGGTCCAGACCGACTGAGGCTTCTTCGCCAGCGGGCGCCCGGTCTGGATCGTTTCCTTCAGTGCGAGGTAGATGGAGTTGCCGGTTTCGCTTAGGAATCCCATGGTTCAGTTGTCCTTGTTGTGGTTGTGAGGTTTGCCTTACGCGCTGTCGTTTACAGTAGTGCTTGTCGTGTTTGTGCGGTATTGGCTTGGCGTGAGGGTGCTACGGTGTTCGTGCTGCAACTGCTGGTCCAGCAAAGACAGGATAGCACGCTACCCTGACATCGCCTCCTACTTACCTGAGTAGGGTGTGGGTCCCTTAACCAGCTCCCAGTCCTCAGCGAGGATGTCGGTCTGAGAGGCTAGCCACGGGACCAGGTCTCCGGTCACGGTGCTCATGTAGGTATATGGCAGGGTCATCTTGGAGTTGGCATCTGGGCGCTGTAGGGCGATCCACATGCCCTTGCCGTTCCAGCCCTTACGGGCGACGGCACACCCATCCTTGAGTCGCTCGACTGCCCAGCCGAAGTTGTTCATGATTTCGATTCCCATTAGCGGACGATGAGTTCTTGGTCGCCAGGACCGGTGGACAGGTACCTGAAGTGGACACCAAGGGAGGCTTCCTTCTTGATGACCCACTCACGGGCCTTGGGCGTGAGTTCGTTCCAGTCACGCTTGCCAGCATTCTCGATGCCCAGGTAGTCCACGAAGGTGAGCATCAGCTCGTCGGGGCGATTCAGTTGCATCGCCTTGAGGAAGTCCTCGTCCCCGAACTCGAAGACCCGGCGCACCCGCTTGGTGGCGGTGGTGATCTCGATGAGGCCCTTGATCTGGGTGGGATCATCGTTGTGGGTGTAGGGCACGCCCGCGAACTCGGAGACGTCCTTCCAGGTGATTTCCTTCCCGCTGGTGGGCCCAGAATCGCCGGCCACCCGGATCGGGAAGGTACGGGCCACGCCGATGACCTTCTCCACAGCAGTCGGGGCGACGCCGGCCTCCATGCACCAGTTGGAGGCGTTGGTGTCGCGGCTGGTGGTCTTGGGCCAGGTGCCGTGGTGGACAGAGAGCATCGCGCCCTGCGTACCCTCCAGCATTACCTTCTTGCCGGCATCGATGTAGGTGTTGATGGCGTCCACGGTGTCGGCCAGGAAGGCACCGAGCTTCACGCCCGCGATCTCCGTGTCCTTGATGTCTGACACGAGCTTGACCGGCGGCGCCTTGAGAGCGATACGCTTGCCATAGATTTCGTAGGCCTGGGCCATCACTCCCTTGATGGCAGGCCCAATGTCGTCCTTCAACATCTGGTCGATGGCCATGCCCTCCACGAACTGCTCGAAGGTCAGGTTCTCGCGGCCCATCACGATGTTACCGCGACGAGCCAGCTTGCGGATCATGTTCATGCCCGACCCGTGGGTGGTGGAACCCAGGGTCCGGTGCATGGAGTCGGCGGGGTAGAGCGAGCACCCGGTACAGCCGCCCTTCGCCTTGGTCGCCCCGTCCGGTCCCTTGTCGCCGTTGTGGTACTGGCAGGTAGTGGGCTTGTACCACTGCGGCCCGCAGACATTGGCGTAGCCGTTCTCTGCGAAGGTGTCGAACTCGTCGATCACCGTGGCCATGTTGTCGATGAGCAGGCGGGGAACCTTCGTTCCCTCAAAGAAGAGGACTCCATGCTCCTGGAGCCACTTGACCTCCCGCTCCAGGTAGTGCAGGTCAAGCTGTGACCCAGCACCCAGGACGATGATGGACTCCGGGTTCCGCTTCATCATGTGAAGGGTGCCGGCCGGGAGCTGGTGCCAGGGGTAGGCCTTCCCTTCGAAGTAGACCGTGTGGGCCGCGTTTACTGAGCCCGTGCGGACGAGCATCTGGTACTCGTGAGCGATCACTGAGATCAGTTTGCCCTTGGCCTCTGATCCATACTGCATCCCCACCACTACCGTGACGCTCTTGCCCTTGGCCATGTGTTATGCTCCGTGCGATTGTGGGTCCTGTGCACGGGTCTAACCAACGGACCCGTGCGGATTAACCTATTGCGGGCTCAAGATGTGCCAGCATGGCCGCATCCGGTATTCTACAAAGGCGGGCCACCACCTTGTCACTGTGGAGCACAATCACAGTAGGGCGGCTGACGGTGCGGTACTTCGCCGCCAGGAGCAGGTCTTCCAGGATACGTGAATAGAAATTGATGACACGAACGTGAGGCTTAGATTTCAGGGCCTCTCGCATCTGTACTTCCATATCCTTGTCCTCAACAAACCCAAGGATATGGTGATAGGGCAATTTCTCAGCCATGTCCCCCTCCCCGGTCAGCAGAAACTACCACCACAATCTGCACAGGTGGCGCAGCCAGCCCCATGATCAATGTTCTTGCTGGAACAATTCGGGCACTGCTCCAGCTTCTTCTTGCTACTGGCCCAAGGCGAGGCCGCTTTCGCCAGCAGATCCGTAGAGAACGCCTGGAAGTGCGCGGTGGACGAGAAGGACACCACTTCCGGGGCCTTTGTCATCACTGACTCGATTACCGCAGGGTGCGGCATCTCGATGGGCAGCTGAAGCTGCTCGGAGTGGCCGTTCTTGTGCCCATTCACACCGTTGGTCTTCTTCACACCATTGGTCTTGTCGCCCACGGTGAGGACCTGGTTGTTCCTGGAACCATCACGGTAGACGGTGATTCCCTTGCAGCCGGACTTCCAGGCCTGGACGTAGGCGGTCCGCACGTCGTTCTCCGAAGCACTACTCGGCATGTTGATGGTCTTGGAGATCGAGTTGTCCGTGTGCTGCTGCCATGCGGCCTGCATTGCCACGTGTTCCGTCGGGCTCACGTCGCTGGCCTGGACGAACACCTGCTCAATCCACTCTGGGACGATGCCGGCGAACGTCTTGTCCTTGGAGATGCCAGCCAGGGTCTTCATGACCGAGAAGTAGTTGAAGATCTGCTCGTGGTAGCTCTTTGACACCTCGCGGTCCAGCACCTCCTGGAAGAAGGAGTGCACCTCGTGCATGATCGAACCAGCCTGGTTCCGGGTGAGGACGAGCCCGAAGATGGGCTCAATGCCGGTGCTGGCGTTCACGATGATTCCGGTGCTACCGGTCGGAGCCACGGTGCGACGGCAGGCGTTCCGCATGCCCTCCGGGAACTGGAGTTCCACGGCGCTGCCCTTGTAGTTGCCGAACGACCCGCGCTCCTTCGCCAGCCCAATCGACGCCTCGTCCGTGGCCTCCTGCCAGAGCTTCCCGATGTGGGCGGCCAGGATTAACGAAAGCTCTGACCCATACCGGATATGGAGCTTGGCCAGCATGTCGCCCCATCCCAGGACGCCCACACCGATCTTCCGGTTCCCATCGCGATGCATCTTGGCGATGGACTCGACCGGATAGTAGTTGACCTGCACCACGTTGTCGAGGAAGCGGGTGATGAACTTGAAGCAATCACGCAGCTTGTCTAGGTCGATAAACGGCAGGACCTCGGCCAGCGTGGTGGGCATCTTCTTGTCCGAGAGGAACTCCCGGCAGAAGCGCGAAAGGACAGCATGACCCAGGGTGCACGATTCGTCACCCAATAGCCACTGCTCACCGCAGTTTAGAGTATTGATACCATTCGCCACCATCGAATGGGTTGGGGTCACGTTTAGGCAATAAGTATGCTCTACGCCCGCCGGCTCGATCGAGATGATCGGGTCGGAATCGTCTACCATCTGCCGACCAGTCAAGGACTCGATGGCCGCTGTTAGCTTGATGGTCTTGGTTTGCTGGGTAAACCCCACGGCGCGGGCGAACTGCTCTAGATAAGAGCGCCCGGAGACGTGTACCTCGTAGGCCACGCCATCGCTCCCGTACCACACGGTATCACCGTCCTTATTGACATGCTTGAACAAATCCTCGCGGGGAGGCCGGCTGCGATCCATAACCTTCGATACCACACCCACCTGAGTCAGCAGGATTCGCACCCCATCCATTAGTGCCTTGCTCTTTGAAGTGAGCCGCACCTGGACCCGACTATCGTTGCCGTGGACGACGTGTCCATCGGCCGAAAACAGTCCCTTGAGGAAGCCACGCTGCATCGACTGGCTTCCCTCCATGACACACTGTGGAACCTCCTTGTCACCAGCCTTGTGGGGGATGACACCCATGTCATTGACGGCCCATTTCCAGATTCTCTGAGAGAGGAGCTGCACCGTAGAGAATTCATCGCGCTTATGCTCGCTGGCCTTCTGGCCAGTGGCCTTCTCGATGAGATTCTGGATGAGGGGGATATAGTCGAAATCATCCTTGCCGACGATAATGCCTGCCGACCGTGACTTCGACTCCATGTGGCTCAGGTATCCGTCACCAATGAGCCACCCCAACAACAGTCCCGCGTCGTACTCCTCGGTGTTTAGATTTTGCTCCAGCTTTGCATTTACGAACACCGATAGCTTGTCACCAACCTGGAGTTCGTGGGTCTGCTTCTCTCCGTCCTTGGTCGGCCAGCGGTGATAAGAGGTTGCATAAAGCTCCGCGCCGGAGCGGGTCTTTATTTGGAAGATCTTCTGCACGCCACTGTCTACGTACTTGGCGATGTCCTGGAGTTGCCCGTCGCTTCCATAGACCTTCACCTTAAGCTTGTGCTCCACGATGTCATGGAGTTGCAGCAGGCCCTTGTCTGTGGCGATAAACGTATCGCCCGTCAGGCAGGGATTGGTCGCCTCAAGGGTACCAATCTGTGGAGTAGGATTCTGACGGTTGGCGGCGTCGATGAAAAGGAGGCCCGGCTCCCCATTGCTCCAGGCCCGGAAGATGATGCGGTCGAGCATTGAAGCCGCATTGGTCCACTCTACGACTCGCCCGTCCTTCGGGTCCTTCAGCGGCCAGTTCTCGGTGGTGTAGTCGCCGTTGGTGGCCAGCTCCATGAACTCGTCGGTGGCCGCGACCGAGATATTGAATTCCTTGATGTCTGTGCCACCCTCAAGGAACTTACGCTCGTCATCGGTGAGGTGAATCCCGGCTTCCAGCTTGTGGTGGAGATTCCTCAGTTCGTAGCGCTTGATGTCGATGAATTCCAGGACATCGAAGTGCCAGCAGGGCTGGACCCACATGTTGGCGCCATTGCGTGCTGCGCCCTGGGTGATGAAGTACTGAGAGTTGGCGTTGAGCATCCGGAGCACAGACATCGCTCCACCAGATACCTTGCCCGTCGTGCCCACAAGGCTGTTGCGGCAACGCAAGCGAGCGCCAGAGAAGCCAGTGCCGCCACCAGAGGTCTGCACCATCACCTGGTTGTGCGACGCCTGCATGATGGAGTGAGTGTCGTCCTCAATTGGTAGAACGAAACACGCCGCCAGCTGGCCCCTCTTCTTGCCAGCGTTCACCATCGTGGGCGAGTTGGCCACAAACAGACCCTCGCTCTGATAGTAATAGGCTTCCTTCTCGAATGTGTAGCGGTTGGCGGAGTTGCTCTCCCCTACGAAGATATCTTCCGCCGCACCGACAGCAACCGAAACTCGACTCCACATCTCCTGCACTGACTCAGTACCACCATCGTCCTTCGGGTGGAGGTACTTCTGCTTCTTCAGCACGTTCATCGCATTCGGAGTCAGTTGCATCTCAGCCATCGTTAATTCCTCGCCTGAGACAGATACAGCCCCATGTGGATACCTGCTAGTGCAGTGCCACTGGAGGTTTAGGTTGTGGTTGGATTAGCCAAACACGGCAAAGAGAATGGTTCGCACTGGCTAGGGTCCGGAAATCTCAGAAGGGCTGCTGGACCGCAGCCCCGATACCTATAATAGCCATGTCCGGGAGGGCAGCAACTACAGCCCTAGGGCCGCGCTTTCATCACGCAGCGCAGTATAGATCCGGCGCAGAGAAGAACCTATTCTGCGCTTCTTTCCTAGTAACTTCACTGCCTTCTCTGGATCGGTGTCAGGATTACTAAGCTCTTCTTCCAGAGAGTCGTACTCAACCAACATATCTTGTAGCTTCTGGTGTCGTGCGCCCCAGTCTTCTATGGCCGTTGCTTGATTGTAGTCCACATTTGTCCAGACTTTGTTGTTCTGACGTGCCTGGTATTGGACGTAAGGTGTGAATATGGCGAATGGCGCCTCGTCCGGGACATGCCCATTCGAGAACCACCCTTTGACCAGACGTAGCTTGATCGGCGGTAGGTCACCGACACCGGTTGGTCGTCGCAGCGGACTAACCTCTGTGGTCATCTGAATGGTTCGGACGGCAACCATAGCGGCAACGACCTCCAAATACGCGTAGGGGCAGCCCGTAGGCCACCCCTGTTATACCGCGACATTTTGGTGTGGTGTACTATTTGCCAGCGTCTGGCGGCGAGCGGTCTTGAGAGAAACCACCCTCAGACCCGTCGTAGGGCCACATCTGTGATCGATAAATTGGCCCACTCCACTCGGGGTCACGACGCTGTTTCTCCGGGTAGCTCGCCGGGTCTAGCGGGTCTGCATGCCTGCATCCAGACAAGACGAGCAGCAAGAGCAGTTTCTTCATGGGGCCGCCCAGATGTCGTAGTCGGCTTGCCTCTGGAGAGTGAAAGCCTGCTCTTGGGTGAACAACTCCTTACCATGATCTTGATGCACCCAGCGCACCTTCCCAGGGCCCACGACGTAGGGCACCCACCCTGTCGTACTCAAGTATTCTGCCTGGATGGCATAAACGCGACTGATCACGTCCTTCACCGCTGGAGAAGCACTACTACGCGTAGCCATTACTTCCCTCTCTTGTCAACAATGAGGCGTGTCGATTTGGCTGCGAGCTGGACCAAACCTTTCACTATCGATGGCAAGATTGAACTACGGAAGTTGCTCTCGTCAACGCCAGAGAAGATGGCCTGAGTAACTGGCGTCACCTCTATGTGGCCAACAGACCATGGACGACAGTTGTTGTAGGCCCTACGCACTTGGTCTGCGTGCACCTGCCCTGGCACCACCAGGATTTCAATTTTAGGTGGAGAGCTATCGTTCTTGTCGAATGGGTGTCCATCCGACTTCATGGAAATCGAGAAGACACTGACCCCACGCTTGGATTCAATGAGCCGGTCAACACGAAGCTTCGCCAGCTTTAGTTTGTTGTAGACTAGACCATAGATCCGTCCACTTGATCCGGTTTCCTTTACTGCTTTGCCCTTCTTGTAGATGCCCCAGACACAGGGCCTACCCGTGCTCGTCGTCCCCGTGACCCGGACTTCGTAGCCGCCCTTGAACCACGAGTCGCCTTTCTTACTCCATCCCGTTGACGACATAGATCCTCCAAATTTTGTGCGGCCTGGCTGTATGTACGGGCTGCCTGTAGGAACAGAGATATGGTCTCTACTAGATGCCACGACCTTAAATCGGAATGAGCATCAAATAGGGCTCGTGCGCGAGCCTTTAGCTCGTCCCCAGCGATCTTCTCTGCTATGGCCGCTGTGGCAATGTCGAGCCTAAGTTTTCTTTCTGGGTTCACTGGAGGCCTCTAATAGCATCGTCATATGGTCCGGTGGTGTGCACTTACACTTCTCTCGGCAGTGCTCAATGCAATAACCAGACTTGCAGAGTTCCCCGGGGATGGCATCACACGCCGTAATCGAGGCATTCAATACATATTTGGCCGAGCACTTGTTGTGGTCGCAAAACTCGCGGCGCTTCCCCTTCTTAAAACCAGAACTATATATGAACATCCCGCCACTGATTAGCACAAAGGCGATGCCCCAGACTGCAATCATCATGACAGGGAAACTGACCGCGCTATCCATATCTTCTCCTAATCCCGTCCACACAGCAAGGGCAGGGACAAGACCCATAATAGCATCCAGTCCCTGCCCTTTACCTCATGCGACTAGGCTCGCGGCTCCACCACGTTGGTGGCGCCGTTGGCCGTGATCTGCTTCAGCACCTTCTCCACGGGCGAACCGGCGAACATCTTGCCCAGGACCTCTGCGACGTTGCCGCCGAAGAAGCTCTGCACGTTCATCGCCTGGGTCATCTTCACCAGCGTCTCGTTGTGGCTGAGCGCCAGCAGGGCTTCGGTCAGGCCACCCTCGATCGCCTGGTACCGCTGGACCAGGGTTTCCGCCTCGGCCTTGAGGAGCTGGATCCTCTGGTTCTGCTCCAGCTGCTCCAGGGCGAGCATCTGATCCTTGGCCTTCTTCTCGCGGGCCAGGTTGGCGTCGTTGTTGGCGGCCTTCAGCAGGTTGCTCTGCTCTTCCAGCCTCTGGCGCTCCTGGACCTCCTGCACGGAGTTGTGGATCTGGAGCAGCACGAGCGCCAACTTGGACGCCGCCAGCTCCTGCTCGACCTCGTCCTTCTTGAGGGCCGTGTCGGCGCGGGTTTGGATCTCCTGCCGGGTAATCAGCTCCTTCTCGGTCAGGAGGGCGAGGCCGCGCTTCATGCTCGCCGTCTCGATGCTGGTCCGGACCACGTCGGCCTGGGTGCTGTTGAGCAGGCTGGCGATGGACTGATCAGCGATGGTGACGTTCAGGACCTCCACGTCCGTCACCCGCATGCCGTTCGCCTCGAACGTCAGCCCCTTGCCGCCATCGCCCAGGATCATCGAGCGGATGAGGTCGGTGCTGTTGTTGTAGAAGCCCTCGATAGGGAGCTTCTTGATCTGGCCCTTGAGGATGGAACGGGCGTGGTCGCAGAGGTACTTGACGTAGTTCTCCACTGCAAACCACTTGTTGGGGTCGCCCTCGAAGTTCACGCGGTAGGAGAGCTTCAGCTCCACCTGCACGTGATCCACCGTCTCCGCACGGATGAGGTCGGTGACCTGGTTGTTCTCCACCCGGAGGAAGACCGTCCGGATGAGGTTGTCCGTGTTCTTGGGCTTGCCCGTGCTCATCTCCAGGACTTCCAGGCTCTCGTCGTACTCCAGGAGCACGGTGTTCGGGCCCTGGACCACCTTGCGCTCCCCGCTCTTGGAGATCACCAGGACGCCGTAGCCGGTCCAGATCTCGATGCTGGGGACGCCCTGGAACTTGGTGTCCAGGGTGACGGAGCGCGGCTGGGTGTAGGAGGAGGCGCGGCTGAACTCCTCACCCACGAAGCCCTGCTCACCGGAGACGCGGGAGTTGTCCGCGATCACGGCGCTGGAGGCCTGGAGGGAGAGGCGGTTCATGTCACCGAACTTCCCGCGCAGGTTGCGGGAGACGTCACCCTCGGACGGGGCGCCCCGGGTGGTGGGCACCTGACCCAACACCTGGCGGAGGTCCTGGTTGTACTTCAGGGCCTCGGCGTTGCCCGGGTACCAGAGTTCGCACTGGCGGTCCGAGAGGACGCGGCGGACGATGACCTCGGTGCGGGGGTCGGGCAGGAGCATCGCCGGGCCGTGCACCGTCTTGATGTCGCCGGTCATGCGGTTGAGGACGTACCGCGCCTCGCCCTTGGGGATGGCAGTGGCGAAGTGCTTGGTCTTGCCGTCGTACTTGATCGCGGAGTGCTCCTCGCGCGGGTAGTAGATGGCGGTGTCCTTGCCGGTGATGAACAGCTCTTCGCCGGCCTTGTACTCCGTGTCGCCTTCCTTGTAGTCCGCGATGACCTTCAGGTGGATGCCCTGAAGCTCGTTCAGCTCGATGGCGCGGAACTTCCGGGAGCTGTTCCCCTTGTCGTCCTTGGCCTCCATGAACCGCTCGGTGGGCTCGGGGAAGACCACGGTGGGGCCGTTGGCGTAGCGCTTCTTGCCGTTCTCGTCGATGAGGATGGCGTACTCCAGGCGCTCCAGGGTCAGGGCCTCGCGCACGTAGTTGGGCTTGCCATCCGCACCCTTGCCCTCGGGCACCACGGTGACGCCAGTGGGCGGGATGTAGAAGCTCACCTCGGTGCCCCGGATGATGATGAGGCGGCCCACGGTGAGGTCGGAGGGTGCAGCGGCGGTGGCCACTGGGGCGGCAGCAGGATGCTCACCCTCGCCGCCAGCGGGCGGGGTGGCCGGCTTCACGACGGCGGAGCCCCAGTTCTGCCGGGCCTCGTCCTCGTTGTAGACGCGGGCCAGCAGGTACTGGTTGGAGCGCAGGTGGTGGCCACGGATGACCTCGGCCTGCTGGCCGGGCCAGAGGGAGAACATCCGGGGGCCAGGCACCACGATCTTGCGGCCCACGTCGAGGTCAGCGGACGTCTCGGCAGACCCCTCGTTCGGCTGCTTGCGGCCCTTGGCGGGGTTGAGCAGGTTGGCGTAGAAGCCCTCCGGCAGAACCACCGACTGGCGCTGTGCTTGCTCCAGCGTCTGCACGGGCTCGAACTGCCCCTTGTGCTCGTTGAAGATGACTGGCACTTCCTGTGCCGTCTGGTTGATGACCGTGGGGCCGGTGTAGACCTTCACCCCGCCCTTGGTCTGGTCCTGCATGAACGCGTAGGAACCAGGTGGTAGCACCAGGTCCCGCTTCCGGTTTGTCTCGTCGGCCATTGTAACTCCTGTGTCTCCGGGCGCTCATGCGCACGGGTGGTACTGGTAGATACCCGGGGGTATCGGTGCGATAAACCCGGACCTACCATCTACTGAAGTTTGACAGGTACATCCACGACCTTAATGGAAAAGGTCTTTGGCTGGTCCTTGCCAGAATCGATCTCGCAAGTGAAGATGCCGTCCTTGAAGCCGTTACGGCGACAGATATCCAGCTGGTACTGGATTGACTTCACTTCACTTGAGAATGCTAAATCTTTGATTGTCTGCTTGGCAGAGTCGATGGCTGACTGGAGATCAAAGAAGACCTCACAATTCTCGACACTCGTACCCACGACAAAGAGTTTCTGGAGTTTCATGCGCGCGGTGGCTCCGCGTACAAAGTTGCAGCTCGTGTGCCGCTCAAGTTGCGTCGGGAGCGACTAGGCCAACTTCTCCATGGCTGCGATAGCACTCTCCACATTATTAAGCTCGTGCTTGAGTGCGTCGCGCTTCATGCGCAGGTCAAGGAGGATGCCCTTGTAGTCGTGCTCCTGTTGGCCCCACGCAGGCTTGGGAGGAGCGACCTTCTTCTTGGGCTTGACGATGGCGGCGCCGCCCTTCTTGGGACGCTCCTTCAGCGCACACTTGGAGCAGATGCCCCGGGTGTTGTCACGGCGGAGCATGCGTCCACAGTTCCGAGGGCACGGCTTGCGAGTGTCCTTGGGGTGCGGAGCGACTCCATCGAACTCGGTGCTAGTGTCGGCCACGGGTGCCACCTTTTGTATGGGTCGTTGTAGCTCTATAGGCGGCGGCGTGGTCGCGAGTAATTCCATATGATCTATCTGGACCACCTTGGGCCGCTTTTGGATCTTGGTCTTCCCGTCGTTGCGGACGACGCCACCGCTAGAGAAACGCAGGAGTGGAGCGGGCGGGGCAGCACTCCCGATGGCAGCCATAATATCTTTGCCCTGGAGACATTCACCACTGGCACAATACTTAAACGGTGCCGGGTGAACCTTCTCCCGGGTAATCATCGACTTGATGAGGAGTTGGGTCTGTCGCTGGCAGCAGATTGAGCCCCGGAGTGTGCACGCATAGTGCTCACAACGGAAACTCGCGTCTGGGCTAGCTGGAATCCTGGGGGCGTCCACTCAGTACCAATAATCCTACTACTTCCAGTCTAGTTTCCGTTGCCGCCTCTTGTCCCCGTTCCACCAAACCGCCCCATACCTGCGATTACCACGACTGCCCCCTATGAAATAGATAGTAGAGCAATTCCCGACGAAGGCACGAGTCGCTGCCTCCTCAGGACTTTGTGCCACACTACAGAAGTATGTTGCCTTCTGGATGCCGCGAATCATATCCTTGTCAATGCTGACAGGGAGGGTGTCGTCGAGCGTGTCTACTACTATGTCGCCAAGCCTGGCCACATTTTACTCCAAAATAATGGACCCGCCCGGAATCGAACCGGGGTCCGTAAGTCCATCCGGTAGCAGCACTACGAGCGTAGTTCCAATTTCTTTCTTCGGCACCGGTTTGGAGTTGGAACTCTCCGCTCGGTACCTAGCCCGTGTCTTCCTACAACTACTTTGGCGCGGCGCAGCAGGACAACATCACCGCGTTACAGCCTCTTTATTGGCCCCAGGGTGTATTGAGGCGGTCTCACCCTGGAGTGGCTTAGGCCGCGCGGAGCGCGGGGAAGCCGACGTCAACGTTGTCGTTGGCGTTTGTTGGTTTGCCACGGATTTGACTAGGCCCGTAACCGCCTAGGCTCGCACTACTACGTTCAGGTCCCACGTCGAAACCTTTTCGGGCCCTTACGTTACTACTTTACCACAAAAAGAACCGCTCCCCCAATACGTGCGGGGAGCGGCCCCAAGCTGAAGGTGTGCTATTACGCCAAAGCCTCTGAGGGCCGTACCAGTCGTTCCCAGGGCTTCACGTGTCCTTGACACAGGCCCCAAGTCAGACCCGCAGTTCCTCTCGTACAGTGCGGGCGAAACTGGCCGTTGCTACTTTCCGAAGTCACGATAGATCCAGTCATTGGTAGGAACTTCGCACGTCGCCGTGCTAGGAAAACCCGCAACCAGATCGTCGTCTAGGATTTTGCACTCCCTGTGGTTCTACGCCCACGTCGTCAGGACTTTAAACTCCACGGGCTGCTAACCCGCTTCATCGTAGGTGGGACTCTTGATTTCAGGTGCGCTACCCTACTTTCCTCCACTTGGCACTCTTTAAAGGATGGCTGCTTCTAGGCCAACCTCCCTTCGGCTTGAGACTATTAAAAGTTGATGGTTGGCCGGTCCTTCCCCGGCTAATTGGCTTTGGTCCGACTCGATTTGTGTTAGGTGTCAAACCATATAGGCACTGGTGTGCTTCCACAAATTTCACTGCGCAAGGGCTCCTGGCAGCACTTCAAGAGAAGCCGGCCCTGCTTATGTCGGACTCGGGATTTTGGGCGCCTTTCACTGAAAGGTCCATACCAATCCCCATCTCCCGCGTGTCATATCGCCACGCCGCAACCATCATAATGTCAAAGAACAGACTACTACTACTTACTGCAGTGGAACCGCCGACATGGCGTGGGCAGCGTTCTTCCCGCCCGTGTCTGTCGTATATGCAAGGTAGAGAACTACCTTGCGGTTGGCGTCATAGAACCGGTCCACAACCGTGGACTTGAAGATGGGCGACTTCTGTTGTGAAAAGACGCCCGCCTTGTTGCCCGGCTCTCCTGAAACTGGACCCGTCTTCACGCAGGCGATACTCGTGTCGCTGGGGTCCACCATTGACATCGCCTTGCTGTAGTAGGTGATGTAACAGACCACACCCTTGAGGTCTGGGTCGTCGAAGGCATCGACGAAGATGTTGTCCTTTACGAAGATGCCCTTGGTCTCGACCGAGGCGATCCGCTCTCCGTAAGCGATGGCCCCAACCGCAGCGATTCCGAGGACAGCAGTGAAAACAAATAGGCGCTTCATGGACCCTCCTGTGGCTTGGCCAGGTCCTTTAGAATAAGCTCACGCATGGTGCGGAGAAACCACCCCATCCGGCCACCGAACCCGTAATTGCCCTGTCCTTCCAGATCCATGCTCTCCAGGAGCTTGGCGACCTCTGTGGAAATCTTGCCGTACTCCTCCTGAGCTTTGTGGTAGCGCTCGACATGTGGCTTGAGGGCACCCAGCTCGACGCGGAGCTGGTGCTCCTTGCGTAGGAGCACGGCCACCCGCTCTACACCCTCTGGGTATGGCTTGCCGCTCATGCCCGCTCCCTAACAATTACTATCGTGTAGCTTCCTGTGACAGTTTCGGAGTGAGAGGATTCGAACCTCCGGCCCCTTGCGCCCAAGGCAAGTGCGCTACCAGGCTGCGCTACACTCCGTTAGATTTATTTTTGCTGATAGGACACCATTTTGGTGTCTTGTCCGGAAAGTGGCTGGTTTGTCTCTCAGGATAAGTAAGGTCGCGATCATACGTCTTGGGATGTGCGCACTTGTTGTTCATGTATTGTACATACCGACAACCAGGGCAGGCACAGTGCATGATGGATCAGACACCTTGACGGACGGCCACCTTACGATGGCCGCCCGCCGTGTCCCCGATTAGGCCGAAGCCGCAGCAGCCGGGGCGACGCTGCTCTTGGAGGCGCGGCGAGCGGCCTTTGAAGCCGTCTTGCCCGCCGCCTTCTTCGCCTTCTTCGCGCCCAGGCGGCTGTACTTGCGCTGGTGCGGCTTGCAGTACTTCACCTGGAACTTGTCCTGGGGCTTGATGTAGCGGATCTCGTGGCAGTCCTTGTCCTTGCACTCGATCTCGACGTTGTAGATCGCCGTGTCGATCTCCTCCACCGAGCCGTCGTAGTCCTTCTGCTTGCGGAACACCGACTCCTTGGTCGGCTTCTCGTCCTTCTTCTTCGCAACCATTGGTTGCCTCCTTGCTGCGTGACGGCCGCAGACGAAATGTCTGAGGCATCTTCAAACCTAATCACTGGTTGGTTTTACGCCAACCCTTTCTTCCTTCGTTTCGCGGTTTCCAGTTTCCTTAGGAGCTGCTGGGAGATGCCGTACCTGTCCAGGTTGTTGCGGAGGAACTGCTCGACGTAGAGGCGGATTTTCTGTACCCGACGATTGGCCAGTGCGCCGGTAAACCCCATGTACTCGCCAATCTTCTTGCTGTAGTTGATGCACTTGTCGAGTTGGAAGCTATCTGCTCCGCATGACTTCGAGGGGTTTACCTTGCGATCGTGGTTGCAGTAGTCGCGCCGGCAACCCTCTGCACACACCATGCCGGCTTTGAATTTGCATTGACCACACATCTCCATGGACGCTTCGGGATAGATGAGGATGCGAAAGATACGTCTGACCTGAGTGTCACCAATGTTATCCTTGGTGTTCTTGGGGAACGAATCCTCGATATCCTTAAGCAGTTGCTCAAGCTCCCGATTCACCTCACCCTTGACCAGAATGTCGTCCGGCCGCATGTTATGGAGGCCATCAGGTAAGCTAAAGATGTCCTCCTTAAGTTCGCCATCGAATCTGTAGTCCACCCTGACGTTTGACGACCCGCACTTCCGACAAGAACGCGTGAACTGGCGTGGGCGCAGGGTGCCACAGGCTGAACACTTACGGTGTGAATTGTTAGAGCCTCGCTGGACCGTCCGCTTCCGGAGCGTGACCTTGACCGAGTCCTTGGAGTTACACTGGTGGCAGGGAGTTACAACCTCCGTGGATTGTGCCGAAGGCCCAACGTGCCCACAGTCGTCGCAAGACTGATTCCAGTTGTCCCGGTAGTGGTCGTTGATGAAATTCCGGACTGCCATATAACCTTGGCGCCTCAACCAATAAACTGGGTTCATCTTCGTCTTGCGGTCTACGTAAACTTCACCATCCTTAGTCTTTGACGCGACATATTCAATGCCATCATGTTGGATTTCGTTGATCTTGCGGACGGATACGACCTCACCCTCCATGGCGGCCCTGGGCAGATCCTTCATCACCTGTTCCCAGAATACTGCCACAATGTCAGTCATGTCCACACTAGCTGGCAGCCGCTCCTGTTCTTGGAAGAACACGCGACCGATGTAGCCCTGGTTCTTGATGTCGTGCTGTCGATAATTCTCGACCTCGACTATCTGTTCCATGAGCCGCTGAATCGAACCTGCATCTTTGCGCGTCTGGGCTTGGCGAACCAATTGGTTCGCCAAGCTATTGTCGATAAACATCCGCCCCACTCCCCACAAACACGCCAACCGACTGGCCTACCCCTAGGCCAGGGCTGGGATTACGTTGTCCAGAATGTGCTTGATCCGCCCCTCATAATTCCAATCTTTAGCTGTGGTGTTGAGCGGCATCCAATGCTTGCGATACGTGAAATCTACAATCAGCGTCGCCAGAACTTCAGGCGTGCGCTCATTTAACTCTACTTTGTTCCAGAGCGCAATTATGGCTGGAGCATCCGCGTAGCCTTCAACCTCACATGCATACTGAAGACCACCGCAGACCATCAGTTCAAGCTTGTCGGCCGAGGGATCAAACATTTACGAATGCTCCCGCATCTTGACTACTCTGTTGTCTTCTTCTGCAAGCTCATGATGGGCCTTATCCACCTCCGTTCGTGTGACTCGCGCAGAGTCGGTTCGTTCCTGTAGGGCAATTACTTCGTTGTGGACGCCCACCACGTATGGGTGGGTTAGATACTCTCCAATGAGGTCTGCCCCGCACCCCACATCGGAATCGATTTCTGGCTTGTAGTGACTCTTGTTTGCGAAACCTTCGCCGCCGCAGAAGTATGTGTAGTTATTGAGCAGGTCCGGGAACTCGTTGACCACACGCCACTGCGCCCTGGACTTCAGGAATCTGCGACTACGCTTGCAGACCGGACACTTTATGTTGAACCCAGTATGCCGACGGTACAACATGAACATCGACATTGGTACGCCAAACAGCCCTAGGAGTAAAAACGCGATAGGTTCCACTAGAGTTTCACCTTCTTGTGGGGCTCACACTTGTTGATGTGGAACAGCTCCGCCACGGGAATGGTGCGGGTGGCCTTGCAGTCGGGCACCTGGCACTGGATGTCCACGACCGTCAGACCGTGGTTCTTCCCCTGCTTGAAGGTGCCAGGGATAGCATGGGGATACTTCTTCACCCGCTCTACCTGGGCCTCTGGGTCCTGCCAGAGTGGCACCCGACCATTCACCTTGGGCTTGCTTGAAACCGGCTTCGGTGGCTTGGACACAACTGGCTTCTTTACCTCCTTCTTCGGGGGCTCTGCGGGCAGCTCACTCTTCTTGTCCACCACTGTTACTGCCAACCTGGCCTTGCGCTCCTCCCGCTCCTGCTTTCGCTGGGCGTTCAGAGCCCGGAGGCGTGCCTTGGCCTCCTCCTTCATGGGTTTGGGAGCCTTGGTTCGCTCTGAGAGCACATGCATCTCGGCCTTCTGTTTGGCCCTCTTCAGCCCATGCTCCAGCTCGGGGCCGAACAGAAATCGGCACTTCTCAAGCTGGGCCTCGACATGCGCCGGAATGGAGAGCTTGTACCTGTCCAGTTCGGCCCGGATTTCCTCACGGGTCTTGTCGATGGCCTGCCGTGCTGCCTCGATAAGATCTGCGCCGGTTGCCATTGCATCTCCTGAGCTACGCGCCGGATGTGTCTCCTGTTGCACGCGGCGGGCCGCTTAAGCCGCGTCGCGACGCTACTCCTCATCCCTCTGCTCGTGGCTCGGGCAGGTGATCCACCTATCCTTGTGCCACCCGTGCATCTTGGAGCTTGGGGTCGTCTGGTCGCATCCATCAACCTCACATCGGACGGTATAGTTCCCGTCCTTGGACGAATGCTTTACCTTGATGTTGGCGATCGCCTTGGTGTGGTCGTATTTCACTGGCCTTCGCCCTTCTGTACGTTGAGCATCACCACGGCGTACTGGGAGTTAACCCAACTGACCGCCACAACCTTGCGCCATCTCCCACGCCCACGCCCGCCCGGTGGTGGGATATATAGCTCCTCACCGATGCTGGGCACCTGAAGCGCCTTGTGCCAGCTGAATAACTCCTCTTTACCGAGATTCTGGAACTCCACGGTAATGTGGCGTATCTGCATCCCAATACGCTCAAGGTCATCCAGGGCCATGATTATTCCTTGTCTTCGCGGAACCGCACGAAGCGGGGATGGCGGAGGGAGCCGTCGGGCGTCACCTCATGGAACTTCACTTCGATGACTTTGCCGAGGAGCTTCTCCTTTATGTCCCAGAGCTGCTTGATTTGGTCCTGGGAGAAACCCCCACCGACTCGGACCTGGATTCCCTTGCGGTCGCAGATGAGGCCTCCAAGCATTCCTTGTTGCTTGGAGCCGGCCTCGCCCTCGTAGTAACCGACGACCTCCAGGTCTTCGGTCTCCTCCGCTTTCACCTTCAGCCAGTTCTTAGACCGTTTCCACTCGTACTTGGACCCAGGCTTCTTGAGGATAAGACCCTCGTGGCCGTTCCGGAGGACGTTGCCGAAGTAGTGATGAACCTCTGCATCATTCTTGACCTTCACCTGGCCGGTGGCGAGGATGTTCGTCTTCTTGTAGGAGAAAGCCCGGCCCAGCAGGTCGTCGGGATTGGGCACACCGAAGAACTGATGGAGCTGCTTCCGGCGCGTCTCTAGTGGCGGGGTGTCCCGCTTCTTCCAGGCGCCGCCCACCAGGATATCGAAGACGTAGAAGCAGACGTCCGACGAGTCCTTCTTGTTCTTGCTGGACCGCATCACGGATACGGAGTCGTTGAAGCCGCCGCCCTTAAGCTCTCCATCCAGCCAGATGGCTCCCATATGGCCCGGGTTGAAGGTGTGATACATCTCCTTCAGGGTGTCGTGCATATGTTCGTTGCCATAGATGGGCTTCCCGTTGCGGGAGAAGAACTCTACGGCGGTGGCGGTGACACAAGCAACGGCACGCAGCCCGTCGTACTTGATCTCTGCGTACCATCCAGAAATGTCGGCGTGCCCCGGCTCCCACTTCTCGCAGAGCTGGGTCTCGAAAACCTCGAACGCTCCCTTGTGGACGGCCAGGTAGGACTTCACCTCTACCCCGACCTTCAAGTCCTTGTTGAGGATCCGGGCGAACCACTGTTGCTGGTTCTTCGAGAACTTCATGAAGGTCGTACGAACCACCTCATGAGCAGAGGTGCCGGTGGCCAACCGTGCGGAGAGGGCGTCCAGCAAATCCAAGAACATCTTGGAGGCAGCCTCATCAGCCATGTCGCTGGATGTGGATGGCGGGATGTTGTCCAAAGGCATCTGATAGAAGTAGATGCGCATCGGATCGAGAGCCGCCACAAACAGCTTCTTCTGAGTCTCGTTGAGCCCAGAAAGAATCTTGGCCTTCTCGGTCTTGGAGGACGTGTCGGAGAGCTTCTGGAAGACGTCTAGCATCACTTTCTCCAATACTTGGTATTAATTACAGCACGTGGAGTTGGGCCATCGATTCCATTGTGCATCCTGTGGTAGTTAATATCCACGATGTGGTCTTGATAAATTGCGTCCAAAGTATCTGGATCCAACCTGACCCCTGGACAAAACAATAGTAGGCTGCCCTCCAATCCACCACATACTATGCAAGCGCTCAAGCCACCATCGCAGAACTGACACCCGTAACAATAGGGATTGTCACAAATATGCCATTGATGTGGGATTGGATTATACGACAGGAGTATGACATCACTTCCCGTGGCCATGGCGCTTCGACGTACGGTCTGGGCAAAGTGTCGTGAGGCCAACATCGCAGGTGGCCTCTGATATGATGAAGATTGAAGCGATGAAGGCCAGCAGCACATATAGCTTGATCATGGCCCAGATGAAGTAGCCGGGTCCCTTGAACATGCTGCGGAGGTTGCCTAACAGTCCACGGGTACAGACCAAGGCAGCGATGGCGATCACCCCACACCCGACCCAGGAGTCACGGTCCTTGGCACAGCTGGCCAGGGCCAGAGTCCCTACCCACCACAGTCTCCTCATGCCGACCTCCTAGTACTCGGGTAGGACAAACCTTTGCCCCTTGACCATGTTCCACCGCAGCCATTCACGGTGGAACATAATGTTGGCGGAGCGTCCATCTTCTGCCAGGAACGAACAGAGGTCCATGCCCCTCTTGTCGGCTGCGACACACGCTCGGACGCGGTCGTAGATACGACCCTGGGCGGGCGTCATCTCGTGGACTTCCTTGAGCTTGCGCCTGATGCGGTTCCTGAGGAGCATTCTGGTCGGAACGCGCTCCCTGGACGTGCTCTTCAGCAGGTGTCTGATGATGCCATCGAGGTCGAGTGTGTAGACCTTGGTTTTCATTATGCCCTTCCTTGGCGCCGCTCGGCGGCGCGCTTCTTCTGGTGGTCCAACTGGCACTGGGTACACCGCTTGACCTGGAACACGTCCTGCGGCTTGACCATTCTGGTACGGGTGCAGCCCGGCTCGGTGCACTTGATCTCCACGGTGGCACCGGTCGGCGGCGTGCCTGGGACGTGCTGCACGGTCGATGCCGATCCGTGATCCGTGCCAAGCACTTTGCTGGCATTCTTGAGCAGCCAGTGGGCCACTTTGCCCGCGATGTTCTCCATTGCCTCGATGAACTTCTCGTCGTGCTCGACCACTAGCTCGTGAGCCAATTCGTGCATGATGCAGGTGAGGTTGCTAGGCGCAGTCGGGTCGTGGAGGACGTTAGTTTTTGCCAGGACGTTGAAGCTGATGGTGCCAGTCGCCTTGTTATACTTGACCTGCTCG
>Ga0335069_10003151_pt1 | contig 25126 bp, 21 predicted proteins | sample Lox_Sample_11_FD_206714 | JGI IMG/M metagenome (GOLD analysis project Ga0335069, IMG submission 206714) | Soil microbial communities from Loxahatchee National Wildlife Refuge, Florida, United States - Lox_Sample_1.1 | ecosystem: Environmental > Terrestrial > Soil > Wetlands | place: USA... | reverse complement strand
AATAACGCCCAAGGCGAGTTCTACCTCACTGACATCGTTGCGATTGCTCGACGCGAGGGTCTTGCCGTTAACGCGTGGCAGGCGCGCGATGCGGATGAGTTCGCCGGAGTGAATTCGCGGCAGGAATTGGCGCGGATGGAGGCGCAAGTGCGCGAAGAAAAGAATCACGAATTGATGAAGGCGGGAGTGACGCTGATCGATCCCGCTACTGCCTATATCGGTCCCGAAGTGCAGATCGGGCCGGATACGACGATTGGGCCCAACGTGCAGATTCTCGGGCGCAGTCGTATCGGCTCAAGCGTGCTGATCGAAGGGACCGCGTGGCTGCGCGATGTGGTAGTCGGCGATCGCTCCCATCTGAAGATTGGTGTACGAGCCGAGGAATGCGTAATCGGCGAGGAGTGCGAGATCGGGCCATTCGCGAATCTGCGTGAGGGAACGCAGCTCGAAGGTCATAACCGAATCGGCAATTTCGTCGAGACGAAGAAGGCGCGGATCGGGCGCGGCAGCAAAGCGAGCCATCTGAGCTATCTCGGCGATGCGATTATCGGGCGCGATAGCAATGTCGGATGCGGCGTTATCACCGTCAATTACGACGGCTACGACAAGCATCAGACGGAGATCGGCGACAACTGCATGGTCGGATGCGACACGCAGCTCGTCGCGCCGGTGAAGGTCGGGAACGACGTCTACGTCGCCTCGGGCACTACTATTCTACGCGACGTCCAGGATGGCGCGCTGGTGATGTCGCATCATCCGCAGCGCGAAAAGCCCGGATGGACGGCGGCGTGGCATGAGCGTCACAAGGATCATCCGAAGGCGCGCGAACATAAGAAAAACGACGGGAAGTAATAGACAGTATGTGCGGAATCATGGGTTATGTCGGGCCCCGCGAAGCGGCGCCTATCCTTCTCGGTGGACTCCGGCGGCTCGAATATCGCGGCTACGACTCGGCCGGACTCGCGACACTGAACGGCGGTCAGACACTCGAAATTCGCCGCGCGGTTGGCAAGCTCGATAATCTGCGCAAGCTGATCGATGAGACCCCGCTGCATGGTCACATCGGAATGGGTCATACGCGATGGGCCACGCATGGGCGGCCCTCCGAGACCAACGCGCATCCGCATCAGGCGGGCCCCGTCGCGGTAATCCATAACGGCATCATCGAGAATTACATCGAGTTGCGCGCCGATTTGATTAAGCGCGGCCACAAACTTAAATCCGAGACCGATACGGAACTGATTTCGCATCTGATCGAGGAGCGGCTGCGAGAGAAAAGCTCGCTCACCGAGGCGGTGCGGGCAGTCGTCAGGGAGTTGCGTGGATCATTCTCGATCGTCGTGATGTCGCAGACGGAACCCGGCAAACTCGTCGCAGCGAAGACTGCGACGCCGCTGGTGCTCGGACTTGGCGATGGCGAGAACTTTGTCGCGTCGGATATCCCGGCGATTCTGGAGCATACGCGCCGCACGTTCGTACTCGAGGACGGCGAACTGGCGGAAGTCAGTGCGGAGGGTGTGAAGCTCTCGACCTTTGACGGCGCACCGATTGAGCGGCAGCCGCGCGTAATCGAGTGGGACGCGGTCGCGGCAACCAAGGGTGGTTATCCGCACTATCTGCGCAAAGAGATCGCCGAGCAGCCGCAAGCCTGGATCGATACACTGAGCGGCCGCGCCAGCGCCGGTTCGAACGAAGTACGTTTCGAAGCGGACCTGTTACCCGCAGGCGGACCGAGCGCGATAAGCCGAATCGTGATGGTCTCGGCGGGTGCGTCGTGGATTTCCTCGCAGATCGGCAAGTTCATGATCGAGGAGCTATGCGGAATTCCGGCTGAGGTCGATTACTCAGCCGAGTTTCGTTATCGCAGTCCCGCGATCGATGAACGCACGCTGATCGTCGCGGTGTCCCAGTCGGGCGAAACCGCCGATACACTCGCTGCGATGGAAGAGGGCAAGCGGCGCGGGAGCCATCTGATTGCGCTCACTAACACCGTGGATTCATCGATCGCGCGAAAGGCGCATGCGCAGCTCTACACGCGATGCGGTCCCGAGATCAGCGTGACGACGACCAAATGTTTTCTCACGCAGATCGAGGCGTTCTATCTCTTCGCGATTCATCTGGCGAGCCGGCTCGGGCGTTTGAACCCGAGCCAGGTGGAAGAGCTGCTACAGCCGATGTTCGTGATACCGAATCAGATCGAAGCGATACTCAGTCAGGAGCGAGCGATCGAGAAGGTTGCGCGTAAATACGGCAAGTCGCGCGACTTCCTCTATCTCGGACGCGGCATCAACTATCCCGTCGCGCTGGAAGGGGCGCTCAAGCTCAAAGAGATTTCCTACATCCACGCCGAGGGCTATTCGGCGGGCGAGATGAAGCACGGGCCGATCGCGCTAATCGACGACGAGATGCCGGTGGTGGTGATCATTCCGAACGACAATGTCTTCGACAAGACCATGTCGAACCTGAAGGAAGTTGAATCGCGCAACGGCCGCATTATCGCGGTGACGGACCATCGCTCGCGCGAACTCGAAGAGGTCGCGTGGGACATTATCGATGTGCCGACGACGAATCGCTTCCTGATGCCGGTGCTGACGACGGTGCCGCTACAGCTGCTCGCGTATCATATCGCGGTGTATCGCGGCACAGACGTCGATCAGCCTCGCAATCTGGCGAAATCGGTTACGGTCGAGTAGGACGGCAATCAGGTATCTTCGGCCGCAGGCCAGTGGTCAAACCATTAAAAAAGGAGCGATGGAACGATCTCCTCGATCAGTTCGTAAAGACCTTCCCGATTCTGGACGACTTGATCGCTTGGGACACAGATCCGCTGGCGTTAGAGCTAGCCTCCGGTGAACCAGATGATTTTGGCTACAAGCATTGGAGGCCGAAGAGATGCGACACAGATCAGAGTGACATAGAAAAGCTTCGGGCGCACTTTCCAGTTCGGCTTCCTCCACTGTACGAGCTTCTGTTGTGTTCTTATCGCTGGGCGGAAGTTGAAGAAATTACCAGAGACCACTTTTTGTCCAAGGCTTTGGCCTCAGCGGGCTATATACAGTTTGGGAAGGTAGGAGGCGGTGGCTACGATCCGATCTGTTTTGACACCCGATCGCGAAAGAAGACTCAGGATTGTCGGGTAGTAAAAGTCGACCACGAAGAAATCCTGTGTCACGACCGGGTGCGAGTTTTGTGTGAGCTGGAATCAAGCTTCGAGGAACTCGTCCTGCAAACTATAGCTAAAGCCGAAAGAGTCTCAGCTGCCGCCAAAGAGCGAGAAAGTATTTAGGGCCTACTCATACCGCAGGGCATCGATTGGGTCGAGGCGCGAGGCTTTGCGTGCGGGGTACCATCCGAAGAACACACCGATCGTTGCGGCGAAGAGGAAACCACCGATAACCGAGGGCGTCGAGATCAGCGTTGGCCAGCTCGCCAGTGAGGAGAGCACCTTCGATGACACTACTCCCAGCACCACACCAGCAAGTCCGCCGACGATACTGAGTAATACCGATTCGACGAGAAACTGGAGCAGGATGTGCAAGCGGCGCGCGCCGATAGCCATCCGGATACCGATTTCGCGGGTTCGCTCAGTCACCGAAACCAGCATGATATTCATGATTCCGATACCGCCGACGAGCAACGAAATCGAGGCGACGGCGGCGAGCAGCAGCGTCATCACGCGCGTTGCGCTCTCCGAGGCCTGCGCGATCTCGTTAAGGCTGCGCACGGTGAAATCATCGTCCTGACCGGGCTGAATATGATGGCGCCGATGGAGCACGTCGGTGACCTGCTTCTGCACCAGATCAACCGTATCGGCGGCATCGGCCTGGACATAAATCATATTCACGACGCCGGCGATTTTGGGCGCACTACCGAAAGGGCTGAAAAGGCTGGTTGCGGTTGAATAGACCGATCGCGGAGTGAGCACGCTGGCGTAGGGGTTGAGCACGGGGTTGGTCGATCCGTTGCCGGTGGTGGTCGAGACCACGGCACTGACGGCCGCGACGCCGAGTACTTTGCGCTCGGCGGTCGTGAAGGGCATCATCACGACGTCGTCCTGATCCCGCCCGTAGTTCGACTGACCTTTCACGGCAAGGACGCCGACCACTTTAAGCGGAAAGTTCTTGATGCGAATCGTCGCGCCAATCGGGTCTTCGCCGGGCGCAAAGAGATTATTTACGACCGTCTGACCGAGTAGGCAGACCGGAGCGGCGGCGCGATTCTCCTCGTCAGTGAACAGCCGGCCCTGAGAAACTGGCCAATCGCGAATCGTGAAATAGGCGGGCGTCGCACCGTTGATACTGGTGCTCCAGTTACGACCTTCGTAGATGACTTGTGCGACCTGGCTATTCGTATAACTCGTCGCGTTCGCGTTGCGCGCTTCTTTGCTCACAGCTTCCGCGTCCGCCGCGGTCAGGGTCGAAGCGCTGCCGAAACCGGCGCGCACACCGTTCGAGGTGGTCGCGCCGGGCAGCACGATTACCAGGTTGGTCCCGAGGCTCTGGATCTGTTGCTGCACTGCGTAACGGGCGCCATCACCGACGGCGACCATCGCGATCACCGCGGCGACGCCGATAAAGATTCCCAGCATCGTGAGCAGCGCGCGCATCTTGTTACGACGCAGCGCCCGCGCCGCGGCCGTTAGCGCCATCCGGCCGAAATTCGTGCTAGTGGCGCGACCCTCTGGTGGCGTCGTCGTAGTTTCGCGCTGTGCCGTCACGGGACCCGCTGGTGCGACCTGTACCTCACCCTGGCGAACGTCCGAGATAATCTCGCCGTCGCGGAAAGTGATTACGCGATCGGTGTAAGTAGCGACCTCCGGCTCATGCGTCACGATAATCACGGTCAAGCCGCTTTCGCGATTCAACCGCCTGATCAGATCCATGATCTCAGCGGTATTTTTTGAATCGAGATTACCGGTCGGCTCGTCGGCGAGCAGAATTGCCGGTTGGTTGATCAAGGCCCGTGCAATCGCGACCCGCTGTTGCTGCCCGCCCGACAACTGATTCGGATGGTTCTGTTCGCGGCCCTGCAGGCCAACCTTTTCGATCAGCTCGCCCGCTCTCCGATCGGCGTCAGCCACACGCCCGGAATAAAAGAGCGGAAGTTCGATATTCTCGCGCGTGCTAGTACGCGATAAGAGGTTGAAGTTCTGAAAGATAAAACCGATTCGTTGGCTGCGAATCGCGGCTAGTTCCTCTTCAGCCATCGCCGCGACGTCGGCGCCTTCAAGCAGATAATGTCCGGAGGTCGGCCGATCGAGGCATCCGAGGATATTCATCAGGGTCGATTTGCCGGACCCCGAGGCGCCCATGATTGCAACGAACTCGCCACGTGCGATCGTCAGGCTGACGCCTCGAAGAGCATGTACCTCGATCTCGCCCAGCGTGTAGGTTTTATGGAGATCGGCGATTTCGATGACGTTCGGCATCGCCGCGATCAATGAGCCATATGCGGTGTGCCGCCAAAGGTAGGTGGTCCACTGGCGCTCGCCGAAGAGGCTGTGCGCAACTGATCCGTTACCACAATATCGCCAGGTTTGAGGTCGCCACTGAGAAGCTCGACGTTGGTGCCATCATCGAGACCGGTCGTGATCTTCACGCGCTGTAGCTGCCCGCCGTTGAGGGTATAGACGCGCTTTTCCTGGGATCCATGACGATGCGTATTGTTCCCACTCTTCGACTCGCCGGCATGCGGCGAAAAGCGCAGCGCTTGCATCGGCAGACGGACCACGTCGTCGCGCTTGGCCGTGACGATCGTGACGTTAGCCGTCATTCCGGGCTTGAGCAGCAGTTCGGGGTTCGCCACGTTTACGACGACGTCATAAGTCACAACGTTCTGCACAGTGATCGGGGCTTGGCGGACTTGGGCGACGACGCCTTGGAAGGTCCGATCCGGAAACGCATCGACGTGGAACTCGGCGTTTTCGCCGGTGACGAGATTACCGACATCAGACTCACTGACATTGGTATCGACCTGCATCTGGGTCAGGTCCTTCGCGATCAAAAACAGCGTCGGGGTCTGAAAGCTCGCCGCGACGGTCTGTCCGACGTCGACGTTGCGCGAAACGATCGTCCCGTCGACCGGCGACACGATATTCGTATACGCGAGCTGCACTTGCGCGTCCTGCACCGAGGCCTGTTGCTGCTGGATATTCGCGCGGTCCAACGCCATCTGCGCGACGCCCTGCAGATAGGCGCTACGCGCGCTATCAAGCACGTCCTGCGAGACGGCCTCGGCTTCCACGAGGCGCTGATCGCGCTCAAAAGTGAGCTTTTTGTAGTTGGTGTCGGCCGTGTCCTTGCCGAGTTGAGCCTTGGCGTTGGCCAGAGCTGCTTGCGATTCCGCAACTTTGACTTCGAAGGGTCGCGGGTCGATCTTCGCGATCAATTGGCCGGCTCTAACGCGCGAGTTGAAGTCAGCATAGATCGACTGGATCGGCCCGGATACGTAACTACCCACCTGAACCGTCGTAACCGGATTGACCGTGCCGGTTGCGATAACGGCGCGAACAATCGGTCCACGAGTAACATCAGCAGTGATATAGCGCCCGGCCGGCGTTTCTCCGCGCATCCACTGGACGATGCCGAAGGCGATCGCGGCCAGGATCAGAACGACGCCGGCTGGACGCAGTAATCGGGCTAGCGATCGATTCATCGGTTTCGCGTAAAAAAGAGGTTCAAGCCTCGTAGCTGTCTCTGATGGTGGCACTATCGTATAAGACGAAACAGGGCGTTTCGAGTTTCATTTAGAGGTGAGTAGCGTTGGCTGAACCTAACCGGCAATCCGTTCAAAGCCAGGGATTACGGCCGCTTAGCGGTATCAAGGTGGTCGATTTTACCCGCTATCTGGCGGGCCCGTTTTGCACGCAGATTCTTGGCGATTACGGCGCCGAAGTAATCAAGGTCGAACCGGTTGAGGGTGCGCGCGCCGAGATGGGCGGCTACTCGGGCAAGGATTCGTACTTCTTCATGTGCACGAATCGATCGAAGAAGAGCATCCAGATTGCGACCCGTAAGCCCGAGGGGCACGCTGTAGTACGCAGGTTGATCGATTCTGCAGATATCGTCGTCGATAATTTTCGGCCCGGCGTGATGGAAGCGATGGGTTTCGACTATGTGTCGCTCGCGCAAACGAACCCGCGGATTATCACCTGCAGCGTCTCAGGCTTCGGGCCCAATGGCCCGATGCGTGATAATCCGGGCTTCGATCAGATTGCGCAGGGCTTTTCCGGGCTGATGAGTGTCACGGGTACGCGCGAGAGCGGACCGACCCGTGTCGGAATTGCAATTTGCGATCTTCTCGGCGGGATCTTCGCCGCGCAGGGAATCCTGCTCGCACTGCAATCGCGCCATCTGACGGGGCGAGGCCAGAAGGTCGAGACCTCGCTTATAGAGGCGATAACAAGTGTGCTTAGCTGGTCGGCTGGAATCTACTTCGATACGGGCAAAACGCCCGGTCCCGCGGGCAATCACCATCCGCTGGGTTCGCCGCACGGCGTCTTCCAGGCGTCGGACCGTCCTTTCAATATTGCGGTTGGAAACGAAGCGATGTGGCGGACGTTTGTGACTGTGATCAAGCGGCCCGAGTTGGCAAACGATCCGCGCTTCGCGACTTCCGGATTACGGGTCAAGAATCGCGACGAGCTAACCGCGGAGATCAATCGGGCACTCGCGAGTAATTCAGCCGACCATTGGATCGACGAGTTTAATCGCAGCGGCATACCGTCAGGGCCGATTCTGACGATCGAGGAGATGTTTCAGCATCCGCAGACCACAGCACGCGAAATGCTGGTGCGACTCGCCCATCCGGTGCACGGCGAGATCAAGACGACAGGGCTCGGCGTAAAGCTGTCGGAGACACCGGGCTCGATTGCCCGACCGCCCTTGCTCGGCGAACACACGGACGAGGTTCTGGCCGGGCACGGCTACACGCAGGCGGATATCCAGCGACTCCGTGCGGATGGCGCCATCAAATGACACGCCGCTCAACGAAAGACTGATTGTGCCGGCCGAAAAATCCGTTGCGGGGACGCTGCGTTTGTCGATCCTCTTTGTTGCCGAGCTGATCGCGGTTGCGATCCTGCGGATACCCTCGGATTTGGGCTTTACGGCATTCGCGTTCGCCGATCGCGGTAGCTGGCTCACGCTCGTCGCGTATACGCAAAAGGGTCAACGGCCCGGAGTCGATTTCGGTTACACCTACGGCTTGTTGCCGATTTGGCTCAGCAGCGGATGGTTTCATCTCTTCGGCGCCACGCCTTATGCGTATCAAGCAGCTAATTGGATCGGCACTCTTCTGATCGGATGGGCGATCGCGCGAACGCTGAGCGCGCTGAGAGTTCCGCTCCTCGGGATTGCGTTGATGGTCGTGGCGCTGCCTTTCGCTGTGCAATCGTCCTACCCGTCGATCGCCCTGCTCGTCGAGGCGGTGCTGCTCAGCAACGCTATCGCGGAGCATGCTTCGGGACGGCGCAATGTAGCACTAGCTCTTGCAGCAGCGGCGTGTTTCGCGAAGCCGGCGATGGGCTACGTCTACGGCTTTATTCTAACGATTTTCATCATCTCTGAGCTCTACCGAACTGGCGCGTTGAAGCCCTCGCGCATGCGTTGGGAATTGATCCTTGCCGAGTTTGCACCTGCGGCCGCAACCATGGTCGTGCTGGCTGCGCTGGCGCTCGTGATCAACGGTCCACGATCGCTGTTTGCCACGATACTGCCGATCAGTGGCGCGAAGCATTATGCCGCGTTTGACTACGGTTTCTTTCGAGGTCGTGGCAAGTTTTTCTGGCAAGGGATGCCGCCGATCTATTACTTTGCCAGCGTGGTCGTTTTCTGGTTCGCAGCCAGCGGATGGCTGATCATCCGCGCGCTCTCGGTTCTCCCGCGATGGGTGCGCGATAAATCTGTGCGTGACGAGATCATCGTGGCGACGGCGATCATGCATATCCTGTTCATCACACTCTTTTTTGCCGGACCGAGCGCGTGGATTTCGTACTCCTACGTATTGGTTATCGGAGCCGTCGTGGCGTGTACGATGGGACGCGTCGGGAGGTTCGCAACGGTTCTGCTAATCCTACTTGCGGCGATCGGGCAAACCGGGGTTTGTGCTGCGAGCTGGACTGTATGGAAGCAGCGTTCGCCAGATACGATCACGGCAGGTCTATGGGCCACGAAAGAGGTCCGAACCGATTGGGAAGCCGTGCGAGAAATCGCCGGCAAACAGGATCAGGGCGTCGCGATTCTCAGCCCCCAAGGGGTAATCCCGTTGCTTTTTCCCGAGTTCGAGCAGACCCCGTACGTCTATCTTCTGGCAGGGGTTACGCTCGATTCGGAGATCAGTGCCGCGGAGAAACAACTTGATGATGCTTCGATCGTAGCCAAGCTGGTTGATCCGGATTACGGATGGGCCTTAACGCTGATGCCGCAACTCACCAGTCGGGTCGCGGATCGCCCCGAAATCCTCAAGACCCAGCTTTTTGCTGTCTACGGCTCAAAGCCTCATTGAGTTCGACGCGCATCGCCTCGGCCGCAGCCGCGGCAGCTTCACCGGGACGCATATTCGGTTGTTTGAGATAGGCGTACATCAGGCTGCGGCTCGCATTAACCAGCACTCCCGTTCCGTTTGGACGAACGGCGGCCAGGGCCTCGTCTGCCGACGCACCTTGAGCGCCATAACCCGGCACGAGAATCACGCTGTTGGGTAATAGTTGGCGCGCCCGAAGAGCATGATCTGGGTACGTTGCACCGACCACAGCGCCGATCGGAGTAAGCCCATGGGGACCGATAAAGTCGCTGCCCCATCCGTTTACTCGCTCGGCCACCAGTTCCCATAACGGACGTTCCGGGGCCTCGCGGTCCTGAAACTCACCTGAGGAGGGATTTGAGGTCTTTACCAGAACGAAGAGACCTTTACCCTCGCGAGCTTTCGCGATAAACGGCGCCAGCGCGTCACTTCCGAGATAAGGATTCACGGTGATCGCGTCACAGGCGAAATCGCCTTTGCCGAGGAAAGCTTCGGCATAAGCGGCGGAGGTCGAGCCTATATCACCGCGTTTCGCATCCGCGATAATCACCAGACCGAGCGCACGAGCAACACGCAGGACATCGACAAAGGCGCGCATCCCGTCGAGTCCTCGTGCTTCAAAGAACGCGAGCTGCGGTTTGATCGCGGCAACAGACGGGGCGCAAGCCTCAACGATCTCGCAAGAGAAGCGCGACAGGTCATAGCCGGTGGGAATACCGGGCGAGATCCGCGAATCGAGTTGCGGATCGACGCCGAGCACAGCCAGACTTTGCTTGGCCGCTTGCGCAGTTAGCAGGCGCTCAATGAAGTCCATCACTGCAGTTTAGTTTGGTGTCCAGCAAGTAATCTACTTAATGACGCATACCTCTGTGATGCCATTTTGAGATGCGGAACGCGGGTCTTGGCCTTCTTCACCTATCTTTCCGTTGGTGGAACTGACTGACAGCGGCCTGAGGAGGCCGCGAGATTCATCGGCTCGCAGAACTCGCCTCTGGATGACAGCAAGAGCTGTTAGCGGGGCGCCACCCTGGATGATCGGGGCTTGGCTTTGGGAGTCGCCACCTTCTTCTTTGCCTTCGCAGGTCTCTTCTTTGGTGAAGTTTCGGCTCCCTCCGGCGTGATGATTCTCAAGCTCTGCCACAGGTACCACGACGCCGCGGTGCGATAAGGTCGCCAGCTCTCGCCCATCTCGCGAAGCTCTTTGGCCGAAACGGGAGACTTTTTTCCGTAAGCGCGGGTTGCGCCGTTACGCAGGCCGAGGTCATCCACTGCGAGGACATCGGGTCGATTGAGATTGAACATTAGGAACATCTCGGCCGTCCATCGACCGATTCCCTTAACGCGAGTCAGATCCGCGATAACCTCATCGTCATCCATCCGGGGAAAGCGATGGAAATTGAGCTTGCCGTCGCGGACGTGCTCAGCGAGATCGCGCAAATAGGCCATTTTGCCGCGCGATAACCCTGCGGCGCGCATCGTTTCATCGCTGGCAGCCAGGACCTGCTCGGGTGTTGGAAAGCGACCTTGCCCGACGGCGGAGACGAAACGATCGAAGATTGTTTGTGCCGCGCGACCGGCGAGTTGCTGGAAAATGATCGCGCGCACGAGCGCTGCGAATCGTTCCGATCGTCGAGTGATCGCGAGCGGTCCGACTTCATCGATAATCCGCGCCATCACCGGATCGGCTTGGCGTAGATGGGTCACGGCGGCATCGGCCCAGGATGGTCCCGACACTGCTGCCTTGTTCCGCGTGGTCATCGCGTTTGCTGCTCTCCTTCTCGCGCGCTTATCCAAACTCTCTCCAGGCGTGTCGGGCGCATCGGATTCAGGATGTAATCGTGCACCCAGGGCTGGCGAATCACGTAGCTTACGGGATGGTACAGCACAACCCAGGGCGCGTCCTGCATGATCAGCTTTTGCGCCTGATCGTAGAGTTGGTAGCGGCGGCTGAGATCGCTGACCGGCGCTGCCTCAGCCAGCAGCTTTTCGACCTGCGGATTGCTGTAGAAGGTATCGTTGTTGGCGCCGAACTGCTTTTTTGCGAAGAGTACCTCGAGAAAATTCTGCGGATCGGGGAAATCGGCCTCCCATCCGAGACTGAAAAGATCGGCGGTGTTGGGTTGCCGAATCGCTTCGAGCAGAGACGACCACGCCAGCGGCTTGAGGACGGCATGGACTCCCACTTCAGCGAGATCCTGCTGGATCGATTCGCCCAACGTCATTTCAGTCTGATCGGCTCGCATCCACAGCGTCGGCGCGAAGTCGCGACCGACTCCAGCGGCTTCCAGCAAGGCCTTCGCTTTGGTCGGATCGTAAGGATAGCCATCGATATTGGGGTCGTAGCCGGGTAGACCTGGCGGAAGAATTCCGACCGCCGGGACTGCGCGACCGTTGAGAATCGCCGATGCCTTGTCTTTGCGGATTGCTAAGTTGAAGGCGCGCCTGACGCGCACATCATCGAAGGGCTTCATCTGGCAGTTCATGCCGAGATAGTCGGTACTGAGCGTCACGATATGCTCGGCGAGGGCCTTGAGCTTCGGGGTCTTCATCACGCGCAGGAACTCGGCGGGTGGAATCGCCGAGACGTCGAGTTCGCCCGTCTCGAACTTGAGCCACTCAAGGTCGAGATCGACTCCAATCAGCTGAACGATCGCATCGAGGCGTGGCCACGAGGGATCGAAATAATGTGGATTGCGCACGAGCACGATCCGCTCGCCACTCCGCCATTCCTTGAGCGTGAAAGGACCGCTGCCTATGACGTGACGCGAGAAGTCGTCATTGCCCCACTGATCAACGGCTTCGCGCGGAACGGCCGCCGCGAAAGGCATCGCGAGCTTCTGCACGAAGATCGGATCGGGTTCGGTCAGGCGAAATATGATTGTCCAGGCGTCCGGATTCTCGATTCCGGTTACTTCTTTTGCGCGACCCGCAACGAAATCCTCAGCGCCGACGATACTGCGAAAATACTCGGTTCCCTTGGACCGTACCGACGGTGTCAGCACCCGCTCGATCGCGTACTTGAAGTCGCCGCTGACCACCGCGCGTCCGTTAGTAAAGCTGGCGTCGCGTCGCAGATGAAAAGTGAGGCTTTTAGCGTCCGGCGCGATTTCCCATTGGGTCGCGAGGTCTGGGACGAGATCGACACCGGCGTCGCTGTAGCGAACCAGCGTGTCGAAGATCATCTGCTCGAACCCCCACGACGACGTATCGTACCCGACCGCGGGATCGAGGCTTGGCACATCTGCCACGGACGCAAGATGGAGCACCTTGGCCGTCTTCGGCAGGTCGAGTCCGTCCGAGTCACCGCGGCATCCCGTAAGCTCGGACAACGCCAATATCGCGAGCGCAGCTCCGAAGGGCGTGAGCGCTTTCATCGCATGGTCACAGAGGTATTGCGGCCGCGACGACGCAGGTAGCCGTAGCCGAGCAGGTTAAAGCCGAGTACGGCATAGAGGATCGCGAGGCCGGGAAAGAGAGCGAGCCACGGCGCGGTCCGAAAGTAGATACGAGCCTCTTCGATCATCCGGCCCCAGCTCGGCGTAGGTGGTGGCACGCCAAGGCCGAGAAAACTCAGGCCCGCGTCGAGCAGCAGCGTCCCCGACGTTCCGAGCGCGGCCATCACCACGATAATCGGCAGGGCGTTCGGCAGGATATGCCGCGCGATCAGCCGTGACGAGGGTGCTCCGAGTGCCTGGGCCGCGCGCACGAAATCGCGCTGCGACAGGCTCAAAGTCTCTGCACGCACGACGCGAGCGATACTAGTCCATGACACAAGCCCAATAACGAGCAGAATCGTGGAGAGGCTCGGCCGCAACACAGTGACGAACGCCATCGCGAGCAGCAGCGTCGGGAATGCGAGCATCATGTCAGTGACGCGCATCAGGCAGAAATCGATAGTGCCGCCGAAAAAGCCCGACATGAGACCGATCGTCACGCCGATTGTTAGCGTCACCAGCATCGCAGCGATACCGATAATCAACGAGATGCGCGCGCCCCAGATAATCCGCGAGAGTACGTCGCGCCCCAATTCGTCAGAACCGAGCAAAAAGGCGTGCGACGGCCCCTGGGGATCGCCGAAACTCGCGGCGACAGCCCGGGTCGGATCGTAAGGGGCGAAGAGCGGCGCAGCGATCGCGATCACAGCGAGCAGCCCGATCATGATCGCGCCGCACAGCTCCATCAGATTCGTCTTGCCGTTCATCCGTTAGGCGCTTTCACCGAGACGGATCCGCGGATCGATCCACGCGTAAAGTAGGTCGACGACAATATTGGCGATCACGACCAGCAGGGCGCCGAAGAGCACCGTGCCCATGATCAGCGGGATATCGAGATTGAAGACGGCTTCGTAAGCGAGGCGGCCGATACCGGGCCAGTTGAAGACGGTCTCGGTCAGCACGACACCGGAGAGTAGCCCCGCGAGATCAAGTCCCGCGAGCGTCAGCAGCGGGAGCATCGCGTTGGCGAGCGCATGCTTTACCACAATCCTGATCGGCGAAAGCCCCTTGCCGCGAGCGGTCCGTACGTAATCCTGGCTAAGCGCCTCGGTCAAATTCGTGTGCAGGATTCGCGAATAATAACCTGCCGACGAAAGCGTGAGGGTGATCGTCGGCAGGATTAGAGCGCGCCAGTCGCCGAAACCGCCGAGCGGTAAGGCTCGCAACCAGAACGCCGCCGCGATCAGCAGGATCGTGCCGAGCCAGAAAACGGGCATCGATACAAAACCCAACGAGATGAACAGCATCGTATGGTCGAGCAGTCGGTCGCGGCGCGCCGCTGAAACCAAGCCCATCAGGATACCGAGCGCGAGCGAGCATACGGTCGCACTAATTGCGAGAATCGCAGTTGCCGGAAAGCGCTGTGCGATCAGGCTGGTCACACTCTCGCGCCGGACGTAGGAACGACCGAGATCGCCATGCGCGATTCGATGCATATAGCGCAGATACTGCCGATAGAGCGGCTGGTCGAGTCCGAGCTGCGCTCGAATCTCTGCCAGCGTCTTGGGATCAGCTTTGGCACCCGCCACTGCGATCGCGGGATCAGCCGGAACCGCAAAAGCGATCAGAAAAGTGATCAGCGAAATCCCGATCAGAACGCCGACGCCGATCGCGAAGCGGCGCAGGATATACGCGATCATCCGCGCCGCGCCGCTCTACTGAATCTCGTAGGTCAGCGACACGGTGGCCGGCACGGTGACCTGCCCGGCCTCGACCGGCGTTGCCGCAGCCGCCGCCATCGCGGAGGCAGCCTGCATTCGCATCATGGGGATTGGGCGAATCTCGGCCGTCGTGGCTGCCTTGATCACTGATCCGAGTTTCACGCCGAGTGCGTTCGCGAGCGCCTGGGCCTGCGCCTGCGCATCCTTGGAAGCGCGCGTGATTGCTTCACTGCGCGCCTTGGTACTGTCACGCAGACTGTACTGGAGCGAGTTCACCCGATTCGCACCCGCCGCGATTGCCGCATCAATCAGAGGCCCGACCAACTCCAAATCTGAGGTCTCGACCGTGATCGTGTTTTGCGCGTGGTAACCGATAATCTTGGCTTCGTTGCCGGGCCGCGGCTCGCTGTAATCGGGATAGAGCGAATAGCCCCCGGTCCACATCGTGCCTTTGTCGCCGAGCTTGCCCTTGAGCGCATCGCGGACTTTCTGCGCCAACGCGCCGTTGGTTCCCGCAGCCTCTCCGGCCGTTGCGGCATGCGTTTCGATCGCGAGTTCAAGCGTGGCCTGATCGGGAGGGCTCTGCGCTTGCCCGTCGCCGCTGACTTCGATTACGTGGGTTTTGGCGTCGGCCTGAGCGCCGGCGGTACGCGCGACTATCACGAGAGCCAACAGCGCCGCGACTACCGTGGTGACTTTACTTGCTCGCATCGAGAATCCTTTTCGCCATCAGCGTTCAATTAAATTGAAGCCAGCCGCTCTCAGAGCGTCAAGCACGTGTCGCTATGCTATCATGCCGCGAACGGAGCTTCCGCCGTCGCGCGGAAACGAACCAGGACGTAATGGCTGAGAAGAACGACAAGAAGATTACTCCGCGCAGCGAGGATTTTGCCGCGTGGTACAACGAGATTATCGCACGCGCCGAGCTGGCCGATTATTCGCCGGTCCGCGGATGTATCGTCTTTCGGCCCGACGGTTTCGCGATTTGGGAGCATCTGCGCGACGAACTCGATCGCCGTATCAAGAAGACAGGGGCGCGCAATGCCTACTTCCCGGTTTTTATCCCGTTGAGCTTCCTGCAGAAGGAAGCTCAACACGTTGAGGGCTTCGCGCCCGAAGTCGCAGTGGTCACCCACGGCGGCGGCAAGGAGCTGGAAGAGAAGCTTGTCGTTCGTCCTACCTCCGAAACGATCATCAATCACATGTTTGCGCAGTGGATTCATTCCCATCGCGATCTTCCCCTGATGGTGAATCAATGGTGCAACGTCGTGCGATGGGAAATGCGCACCCGTCCGTTTCTGCGGACCGCCGAGTTCCTCTGGCAGGAGGGTCACACCGCTCATGCCACGCGCGAGGAGGCGGAGCAGGAAACGCTTACGATGCTCGAGGTTTATCGCAGCTTCGTCGAGGATTTTCTCGCCGTGCCGCTGATCTATGGCCGCAAGAGTGCAGCGGAGCGGTTTCCCGGCGCGGATGATACCTACACGATCGAGAGCCTGATGCCCGATGGGCGAGCGCTCCAGTGCGGCACCTCGCACTACCTCGGCCAGAACTTCGCCAAGGCTTTCGAGATTCGTTTCCTCGATGACAATAATCAGTTGCAGTTTCCCCATCAGACGAGCTGGGGTGTCTCAACCCGACTGCTCGGTGCGATTATCATGTCGCATGGCGACGATCAGGGGTTGCGGCTCCCCCCCGCCGTCGCCTCGACTCAAATAGTAATCGTGCCTATCTGGCGGAAGCCCGAGGAAGCCGAGAAGGTCCTTCCCGTAGCGCGGGAGTTGCGTGAAAAACTCGAGAACGCGGGACTGCGCGCGCGCCTCGATGATCGCGACGGCGTTACGCCCGGCTTCAAGTTCAATGATTGGGAGATGCGCGGAGTGCCGCTGCGAATCGAAATCGGCCCGCGTGATATCGCGGCGAATGAGGTCGTGACGGCGCGACGTGATATCCCGGGCAAAGAGGGCAAGGGCAAAGCTTCGCTCAGCGATATAGCTACGCACGTCAGGACGCTGCTCGATGAAATTCAGAAGAATCTCTATCGGCAGGCGCGAGCCGCGATGGAAGCGAACACCCATCAGCTCGCCTCCTACGATGCGCTCAAGTCACGGATGGCGGGTGAGGGCGGCGGCGGCTTCGTCGATCTCTACTGGTGCGGTAATCCCGCTTGTGAAACCAAGATTCGCGAGGAGACGCGCGCGACCTGCCGCGCGATTCCCCTCAATCAGAGCGTGGCGTCAGGACCGTGCGTCGTGTGCGGAAGCGAATCCAAGGAGCGAGCCTATTTCGCGAAGGCGTACTGACGCAGGGCTATCGAAGCTGAAACACGGAAGTTTGGTCGCATTTGAAGCCCAACGGTACTGTCACTTTTCGCCTGCCGTTCTGGGCGATGGCATTGCTGATCGTTGCCTTCCTGCCGGGGCTTTTAACCACCGGACTTCAATCAGCCGAATCGGTGTTGCTGGAGGCCGGCGTCTTAGTACTGGTGGCAGCAGTAATTTTCAAGACCTACACCATCCAGATACGACCGGACGGCGTGAGGCTTTACAGCCTCTTGTGGCTCCCTTGGGAGAATGTCGTCGGAGCGAAGTACCGCCGCTTATGTGGCTTGCCCCATCTGTACGTGCAACGGAAAAGCGGCTGGGTACCGTGGCGGATTCCGCTCTATTTCATTGGCGACACGGATTTTCTGGAGACGCTCAGGGAATCCTCGCCGGTGGATAGTCCTATTCGAGCGGTATCTGTACCTGCATCCCCATGAGCTAACCGCGCGCGTCGTTGGTCTGTGTCGCGAATTTCCTCGTGAGCTGCCTGCGTTGCGAGGAAGCAACCGGTAAAGAGACCATTTGGACCTGTCGGGCAGTTCTTTGCGCGGTGTCGATAGCGAACCGAAAAGGCGGGGCACCTTGCGGAGACCAATTCAGTCCTTGGTAGTCTGGAGGTTCCTTTTCGTCATTCTCTCGCGTGGCAGTCACTCGCGAGAATGACAAATAAAGACCGTCGTTAGAAAACTGCAACTAGGCATCAAACTTGTACGCGATTTTCATCGATTCGCGCACTTCCGCCATCGTGGCTTGCGCCAAGGCGCGACCCTTCCGCGTTCCTTCCGCGATTATCTCGTAGACTTCTTTCGGCTTCGCCTGATACTCGGCGCGGCGCTCGCGAATCGGAGTAAGGAACGCGTTCAGCGCATCGTAGAGCTTCTGCTTTACTTCGACATCACCGACCGTGCCTTTGCGATAGCGATCCTTCAACTCCTCGACTTCCGCCTTATTCGGATTGAAAACGTCGTGATATGTGAAGACCGGATTACCCTCGACGTGGCCGGGGTCTGTCGGATGAATTCGCGTTGGGTCGGTGAACATCGACATCACGCGCTTTCGTACCTGCTCCGCCGTATCGCCCAAATAGACACAGTTGCCGAGCGATTTCGACATCTTCGCGCCGCCGTCCGTACCGGGTAATCGCGCCATCGCCCCGATCATCGGGCGCGGCTCGATCAGGATCTTCGCATACAGTCGATTGAAGCGGCGCACGATCTCGCGCGCCTGCTCGATCATCGGTAGTTGGTCTTCGCCGACGGGCACGAGATCCGCTTTGAAGATAGTAATATCGGCGGCCTGCGAAATCGGATACGACCAAAAGCCAACCGGCACGCCTTTCACGAAGTTGCGCAGCTTGATCTCTTCTTTGACCGTGGGATTCCGTTCGAGTGTCGCGACGGTCACCAGGTTCATGAAGTAGATAGTCAGTTCGGTCAGTTCGGGGACCATCGATTGGACTACAAACTTTACCTTGTTCGGATCCAGTCCGACCGCTAGGTAGTCGAGCGCGACCTGAAAGATGTTGTCCGAGAGCTTCTCCGGATGCTCAAAATTGTCGGTAAGCGCCTGCACATCGGCGATCAGAACGTACGTGTCGTACTCATCCTGTAGTTTGACGCGATTCTGCAACGAGCCGACATAGTGGCCGAGATGGAGGGGTCCGGTTGGGCGATCGCCGGTGAGGATTCTTTTGGGCATGCTGTCTCTATCGTTCCGGGCTTATCGTGATCAGGGATTCTTCGCTGCGCTCAGAATGACACTAAGTTGCTGTTTGCACGGTAACTATTTTCCGCTCCACCACCGATGTCATTCTGAGCGGAGGCTGCTGTAGCGAAGAATCCCGGTTATTTTCATTCAGCCTTCAGTAGTTGATGGAGTTGCTGGAGGTCCTCGATAATATCCTTGTTCTCGTCACCGGGTTCGGTTTCGAGGCACATCGGGATATTCACGAAGCGCGGGTCGTTGACGAGGCGGCGAAAAGGCTCCAGACCGATATGGCCCTTGCCGATATGCTCATGCCGATCGACGCGTGAATTCAGTGGCTTCATCGAGTCATTGATATGGAATGCGGCCAACAGTTCGAGTCCGATATGCTCATCGAGTTCGCTGAAGGTGCGGTCATAGCCCTCCTCGCTGCGCAGGTCGTAACCCGCGGCGAACGCATGCTCCGTGTCGAAGCACAGGCGCAGCCGTCCGTTATCTTTGACTGCATCGATTATCTGGCCCATCTGCTCGAACTTGTAGCCGAGATTGCTGCCTTGTCCGGCGGTGATTTCGAGCGCGATCTTCACGCGATATCCGGGGCAGGCTGCATGAGCCTCATCGATCGCCGCCGCTATATTTTTGACCCCGGCCTCTTCGCCGGCGCCAACGTGTGCCCCCGGATGTGCGATCAGAATCGGTACGCCGAGCTGCTCGCATCGTTCGAGTTCGTCGATCACACCGGCGATCGATTTCTTGCGTAGTGCGGCTTCGGTGGCACCCATGTTCACGAGATAGGAATCGTGCGCCACGACCATCTTGATCCCGGTCTCGCGCAGATTCGTCTTGAAGGATTCAATCTCGTCTTTCGTATAGGGCTTGGCAGCCCACTGGCGCGAGGATTTGGTAAAGATCTGAACGCACTCGCATCCAGCGTCGCGTCCGCGAAGTAGCGCCTGGCTCACGCCACCCGCGATCGACATATGCGCGCCTAGCAGCGGCCGTTTCAGATCGAACGTCGCGAGCGGACGGTCAGATTCCATAGCAGAATTCCCGTTGAACCTTTCGAAGAGGCAATTTTATACGAACGCCACGGCAATGCGACATCCGCGAGCTTGACTCGGTATGGGGGTCGCATCAGGGTGAAAATGATCCATCAAAGTAAGCAGTGGAGGTTATACCGATGGCTGTGATTCCAGAGGCCTATATCGATCTGTTAGGGACCAAGAAATCGTTCGCTCATATCGCCACGATCATGAAGGACGGATCACCGCAGGTGACGCCGGTATGGTTCGATTACGCCAGTGGCAAGATTCGCGTCAATACAGCGAAAGGGCGCGTGAAGGCGCGCACGATGCGTCCAGGCGCGGCGGTCGCACTTTCGATTCAGGATCCCGAAAATCCGTACCGCTATCTCCAGGTTCGCGGCAAAGTCGTGAGCTGCACTGAGAGCGGCGCCGACGCTCATATCGATTCGCTGGCGAAGAAATATCTGGGCCAGGACAAGTATCCGTTCCGCCAGCCGGGCGAAGTGCGCGTGCTCTACGAGATCGAGCCGTCGTCGGCTCAAGCGATGGGCTAAAAACTATCGGGGCGAGCTAAGGAGTCTGCGACGTGCGTCTAAATCGAGTCGATTATCGCAGACGCATGTTGTCAGGCTCCTTTTGAACCGTCGTGCCGCAGGTCGAGCCGCAATCGGGGCAGACGTATTCGTACTTATCGCCCTCCGGCAGGACCAGCAAAAGTCGCTTACGCGGCTTGACCGCCACACGACATTTCGGACAGGCGAGCAGACTTGCTTCGAGCCGTTCGAACGAAGGTCTCCGATTCTGCATAGCAGAGAAATAATCACTGTTCGTGAAGCAGACAAGACGACGCCCCGCCCCGTCGCCATAGAATGCTGGTGACAGCTAATAGCTATCGTTGCTAGCTGGTGCCATCGGAACCAGTGAGGCAAATCTCCGCTAATCTTGGCCAGTCACGCTTCTAAAAACAACGACCAATCACATATTGAATTGACTCAACGGGGCTCATGGGCTAAAGCCGTTTTAGGTCGACTGGTCGGGGAGGCTGCCGCTGTCCTTAGCCTGTCCACGATTTTCAGCGAGGAGCAAAATAGATGGCGCTGTTTAACAAAGATCAGAACGCGCGTCCCGAGCCGCCCAAGGCGCAACCGCAGCCACAACCTCAGGTTCAGCCCCAACCGGCTCCCGCGCCGGCCGCGCCAATTGCGGCGGCCCCAGCGCCACAAGCCGCTCCCGCGCAGCCTTCGGCAATACGCCAGGCTCCGGTGGCGACGGCGGGTGCCTATCTCGACAGCGGCTCCAAGATCAGCGGTAAGCTGTATTTCGAAGGTGGCACCAAGATCGACGGTCAGGTCGACGGCGAAATCATCGCCAAAGAGAGCCTGACGATCGGCGAGAGCGCGGTCGTGACGGCGCAGATCAAAGCCGCGTCGATTGTCGTTGCCGGCAAGGTCAGCGGCGATATCTCGGCGACCAACCGCATCGAAATCCGGCCGACGGCGAAAGTTATCGGGAACCTGAATTCTCCGACGCTCGTCATCCACGAGGGCGCGGTGTTCGAGGGCCATTGCTCGATGTCGGCGGAGGGCTCGCGCGAGGATCGTAAGGTCACGATGTTCCCGAAGGAAGCGAAGGAAGAGCGCGTAGCGCAGGCTGCTGGTCAGAAGGCCTAGAGAGGCAAACCGGCTAACTCGGTCCAAGCTCTACCAGCCGGACCAAAAAGATGAAATTGTCGCGGCGGTGGCCATCTGGTCGCCGCCGTTTCATTGCCAAGGACGAAACTCTTGCTCAGCGTGACGGTGTCAGTTACCGTCTGCCGTTGGAGATAATCGCGCATCATGCATCTGCCGCCAGATTGGGGCATTTTTGGCACCCTCATTGTTTCTTTCCTAGTTTTCTGGTTTATATTCGGCGGGCTGTTTTTTAAGCCTTTCTTACAATTGATCGCCGACCGGGAACATCGTCTGAAGGACTTGAACGCGAACACCGAAAGGCTCTTGAACGAGCAAAAAGCGGCGGTCGAGCGTAGGGAAACGGAACTGGCTGAAGTACGGCGCGAGGCCTTGGCCAAGCGCGAGCAGGAACGTCGCGCTGCCCAGGAGAGCGCGGCGCATGCGATTGAGCAGGCGCGGAATACAGCGCGTGCTGAACTCGATAAGGTACGAGCAGGAATTGAAGCGGAATTTGCGGCTGCCGGTAGGCAGCTTGAAGAACTTGCCGGACGTCTTGCGACGGAACTCGCGAGCCGAGTCCTCGAACGCCCGGTCACGGACAGCACGCAAGTACGCCTTAACAGTTAAATGAGAACACGATACGGGTTCGCAATCCTACCGATTGTGACGGCGCTGTTGTGCCCAGCGGTCGTCCACGCGGCCGAAGGTGCTCCTGAAGAGGGTACCTGGTTCGCGCTGATCTTTTACACTATCAATTTCTTGCTTTTCATCGGGATTCTGAAGCGCTTCGGCGTTCCTCAGCTCTCGGCCTTTTTTAAGAATCGCGCCAAGGTTATACGCGAGACGGCTACCAAGGCCGAGCAAGCCTTCAAGGACGCCCAGAGCCTGGCCGCGGCGGCGAGCGACCAGCTGAAGACGCTCGAAGCCGAGAAGGCGCGAATCGCCACTGAGATGGCGGATGAGACCAGCTACCAGGTTAAGCAGATTGCGGAACTGACGCGTGAGACGATCGCGCGAATTGAGCGCGACAACGTAGTCAGCGTCACGGCCGCCCGCGAAGCCGGGCAGCGCCGACTGCGTGAATCCCTCGCCTCGGCTGCCGGCAGCCTCGCGCGCGAGATAGTACAGCGGAATTTCCAGGCGGGGGACCAATCCCGTCTGCTCGATAGCTTTGTGACCAAGTTGGGCGAGGAGGCTCGCTCATGAAGAGTTCTAAAGTAGCCAAGCGGTACGCGCGCGCCCTGTTGGGTCTCTCGAACGACGACGCTCAGCTCGAAAGGTGGGGTGCTGAAATCGAGAAGCTGGGCCAGATGGTCGACGCTCCCGAACTCGCGTCGGCCTTTGCTTCCCCGCAGATTGCGCCGAGCGCGAAGCTCGAAGCGATCGCTCGGATAGCCGCTAAGCTGGAATCGAGCGGTCCCGTGATGTCGTTTGCGACGGTGCTCGCGCGGCACGGACGTATCGGGGATCTGCCTGCCGTCGCCGATGCATTCCAACGGATGCTCGACGAGCGGATGGGGCGGGCGCGAGCCACGCTGACCTTTGCGCAGGCTCCCAACGATGGCGACCTCTCTCGAGTCGTCGCGGCGTTGGAAAAGATCGCGGACAAAAAGATCATCCCGACAGTGAATATCGATGCCGCTCTCATCGGCGGCGTAGTGGTCGAACTCGAAGGCAAGACTTACGACGGCAGCTTGGCTAATCGGCTCGCAGAAGCGGCGCACCGACTCGCCAGCTAAGACTGCTCAGAAGGTTCTTTATGGCAGATATACGACCCGCAGAAATCAGTGAGATTCTACGCAACGAAATCCGGGGCTTCGAAGGCTCCGTCGCAGTGCGCGAAACCGGTCGCGTGCTCTCATGCGGCGACGGTATCGCCCGTATCTACGGCTTGCAAAATGCGGCCGCAGGCGAACTGCTTGAGTTTCCGCACTCGATCTTCGGGATGGTGCTGAATCTCGAAGAAGACAACGTCGGTGCTGCGCTCTTCGGTGAGCCCAATGCGATCGGCGAAGGTGATGAAGTCAAGCGCACCGGTCGCATCGCCGAGGTTCCCGTTGGCGATGCACTGCTCGGTCGCGTTGTGAATGCGCTCGGTCAGCCGATCGACGATAAGGGACCGATCAAGGCGACCGAAAGCCGCCGTATCGAAATCAAGGCGCCAGGTATCATCAAGCGCTCGCCGGTTAAAGAGCCGATGCAGACCGGTATCAAGGCGATCGACTCGATGATCCAGATTGGTCGCGGCCAGCGCGAGTTGATCATCGGCGACCGTCAGACCGGTAAGACCGCGCTCGCGATCGACACGATCATCAACCAGCGCGGCCAGAACGTGCAGTGTATCTACGTCGCGATCGGGCAGAAGCGCTCGACTGTTGCGCAGGTCGTCGAGAAGCTGAATCGCTATGGCGCGATGGAATATACGACCGTCGTCGCCGCGACTGCCTCCGAATCGGCTCCGCTGCAGTTTATCGCGCCCTACTCGGGCTGCACGATGGGTGAGTACTTTCGCGACTCCGGACGCCACGCCCTCGTGGTGTACGATGATCTGAGCAAACACGCCACGGCCTATCGCCAGCTATCGTTGTTGCTGCGTCGTCCGCCCGGCCGCGAAGCGTACCCCGGAGACGTTTTCTATCTCCATTCGCGTCTCCTTGAGCGCGCGGCGAAGATGTCCGAAGAGTTCCAAAGCGGATCGCTGACGGCGCTGCCGATCATCGAAACGCAGGCTGGTGACGTTTCGGCCTATATCCCGACCAACGTCATCTCGATTACCGACGGGCAGATCGTTCTCGACGCCGACCTCTTCAACTCAGGTATTCGTCCGGCGGTTAACGTCGGTCTGTCGGTTTCGCGCGTCGGTTTCTCGGCTTCTATCAAGGCGATGAAGCAGGTCGGCGGTACGCTGAAGCTCGACCTCGCACAGTATCGCGAAATGGCGGCTTTCGCGCAGTTTGGTTCCGACCTTGACGCCGCCAGCCAACGCATGTTGCATCGCGGTGAGCGTCTCACCGAGATGCTCAAGCAGGGTCAATACGAGCCGCTCGTGGTCGAGCGCGAAGTTCTGATTATTTTCGCGGCTAACGAAGGTTACCTCGACAAGCTGCCGGTCGATCAGGTCCGCAACTTCGAGAAAGAGCTCTACTCATTCATCGAATCGCGTCACAAGGATCTGCTCGACGAGATCCGCACGAAGCGCGAAATCAGCGACGATCTGCGCAAAAAGCTGGTTGCCGCTCTCGACGATTTCATGAAGGGGTTCGCGTCGAATAACTAAACTGACGCACCAACTCTGAGCGGGCATGGCAACACTTAAGACAATCAGGCGTCGAATCGCCTCGGTAAAATCGACGCAGCAGATTACCCGAGCGATGAAGCTCGTCGCGGCTGCACGTCTGCGCCGCGCGCAGGAAGCTTTGCTCAACGCACGCCCATATCATGAGGCGCTGAAGCGGGTAGCCGATTCGCTGCTCCTTTCTGCCCCTGAGGTCGCAGCCCCGGCCGAAAACGCTACTCGCGCGACCCTGATGATCGTGATTTCATCCGATCGCGGACTGTGCGGAGGGTACAACACGAACCTGATTCGTGCCGCCGAAACAGAGATGCGCCGCCTGCGCCAGGAGGGCGAGGTGAGGCTGTTCGGTGTGGGTCGCAAATCGGTCGAGCATTTCCGACGGAGCCGCCAGGAACTTGATGGTGAGCGTACCAACAACTCGCCACGTCTTG
>Ga0335069_10003150_pt1 | contig 25133 bp, 21 predicted proteins | sample Lox_Sample_11_FD_206714 | JGI IMG/M metagenome (GOLD analysis project Ga0335069, IMG submission 206714) | Soil microbial communities from Loxahatchee National Wildlife Refuge, Florida, United States - Lox_Sample_1.1 | ecosystem: Environmental > Terrestrial > Soil > Wetlands | place: USA... | reverse complement strand
CCAGCCTTCCATTGCTTACGACGATGCCGTTGATGAAGCGCTGTGTTTTGGATGGGTCGACAGTCTTATCAGAAGGCTCGACGATGCGCGCTATGCCCGCAAGTTCACCCCCCGGAAGCCCGATAGCAAATGGTCCACCAGCAACCGCAAACGCTATGCGCAACTGAAAGCCGGGGGGCGATTATTGCCGCCGGGATTGAACCGGCCACCCACGAGCCGGAGTGGCAATGCCCCCCGGCCGTCACTAACCAAGGTACCCGGATACATTCAGAAGGGGCTCTCAAAGTCTCCCCTGGCGGGGAGGTACTTCGAGAACCTTGCGCCTTCCTACCGTCGAATGTATATCGCCTGGATTGACTCTGCCAAACAGCAGGAAACCAAGGAGCGGCGTTTGCGGGAAGCAATAAGCCTGCTGGCGGCTGGCAAGAAGTTGGGCATGAAATGACCTCGAGTATGCTTCGGGCTATCAGGAGGCGACCCGATCCAAGAATGCCCGCCAGCTCCGGGCTAAACGAACCACTACGAACCGTGCTTGTGCCGTCTTTTTTCATAATATAAGATGACGGTTTGCGGTCCTGATCATCCAATTCGTTGAGTATGACTTTAGCGGGAGGTGTGCTCTTGCCAGAAGCTCCCAAGTACGACCTGGTTGTGATCGGAAGCGGCCCGGGCGGATATGTGGCGGCGATACGCGCCGGCCAGTTGGGCCTGAAAACAGCAATCGTTGAGAAGGACGACAAGTGGGGCGGCACGTGCTTGCACGTGGGCTGCATCCCCACCAAGGACCTGCTGTTGAACGCGGATGTGTACGATTACTTCAAAAACGCTAAAGAATTCGGCATTGTGTGCAAGGAATTCTCGCTCGACTGGGCGGCCATTTTGGCGCGCAAGACCAAGGTCGTCACCAAGCTGGCCAAGGGGGTGGAGTTCCTACTCAAGAAGAACAAGGTCGATATGATCCGCGGCCTCGGCAAGCTCTCCGGCCCCGGGAAGATCAGTGTGACCGATCCGAAAGGGACAACCTTGGAACTGACCGCGAAGAACATCGTCCTCGCCACGGGGTCGGAAGCGCGTATGCTCCCTGGTCTCCAGCCGGACGGCAAGACTCTGCTTACCAACAAGGAGATTCTGAGCCTTCCTGCGATTCCAAAATCAATGGTCGTGATCGGCGCCGGCGCCGTGGGTGTGGAATTCGCTTCCATCTTCAGCCGATTCGGGACCCAGGTGACGGTGCTGGAAATGCTGCCGCGGGCCGTGCCGCTGGAGGACGAGGAGATTTCCGCTGAGCTCGAAAAGGCGCTGAAGCACCAGGGTATTGCCATTCAGACCCAGGCAAAAGTTGCGAAAGTCACTAAGAATGCGGGCGGGATCGCCGTGGAGTACGCCGTGGGCGACGCGAAGCCGCAAACCGTGGAAGCCGAAACCTGCCTTGTGGCCGTTGGCCGCGCCCCCAATACGGCGAACATCGGTCTGGAGAAGACCCGCGTGAAGCTGGAGCGCGGCTTTGTGGTGACCAACGGCTTCATGCAGACGGATGAGCCGGGGGTGTACGCCATCGGCGACATCGTGGCCAATAGCCCGTTGCTCGCCCACGTGGCCTCCATGGAAGGCGTCGTGGCCGTTACCCATGCCGCGGGCAAGCACGCCGAGCCCATCAATCACCGGCAGATTCCCAATTGCACATACACGGAACCGGAGATCGGCAGCGTGGGCCTGACGGAGCGCCAGGCGCGTGAAGCCGGTTACAAGGTAAAGATCGGCAAGTTCCCTTACGCGGCCGTCAGCAAGGCGACGATTTTGGGCGTGCGCGAGGGCTTCGTTAAGGTGGTTAGCGATGAACGCTACGGTGAGATTCTGGGCGTGCACATCATCGGGCCGCGCGCCACGGAAACCATCGCCGAGGCCGTCATGGCCATGCGACTGGAAGGCACCGTGGACGACATCGCGCATACCATTCACGCCCACCCCACCCTGGCGGAAGCCATGGGCGAGGCCGCGCACGCAGCGGTGGATTGGCCGATACACATCTGAAGCTCTCAGTTGTCAGCTTTCAGCCGTCAGCTCAAAAATGCCTTAGCTGAAAGCTGAGAGCTGATCACTGAAAGCCCCATGATTTGCCACGTCGAGCAACTCGGACTGGTGGATTACGCCGCGGCGCTGGAATTGCAACGCGAGCGGGTGGCGCAGCGTAAGGCCGGCGCCATCCCCGACACCCTGCTTCTGCTCGAACACCCTCACGTCTACACGCTGGGCCGCAACGCCCGGCAGGAGAATATCCTGGTTTCCCCGGAGTGGCTGGCCTCGCGCGGAGCACAGGTTTTCCACATCGACCGGGGCGGCGACGTAACCTATCATGGCCCCGGCCAACTGGTGGGTTATCCCATTCTCGATCTCACGCAACACCGCCGCGACATCTCCTGGTACATGCGGTCGTTGGAGGAAGTCTTTATCCGCGCGGCGTTGGATTTTGGCATCGAAGCGGGGCGTTCGCCGGGCGCCGCAGGCGTCTGGGTAGGAGACGATAAACTCGTGGCGATGGGCGTACATCTCTCGCGGTGGGTCACCTCGCACGGATTTGCGCTGAACGTGAATACCAACCTTCGCTACTTCGATTCGATCGTTCCCTGCGGACTGCAAGGGAAAGGGGTAACCTCGCTGGCTAAACTACTCGGCCACCCCGTCGGGATGCAGCGTGTGACGGAACGGGTAGTAGATCACTTTGGGGTTGTCTTTGACGTGGAAGTCGTCGAAGCGGTATCTCAGAACGGTGGCCGCCAGCGAAGGTCCGGGAAAGACGCGTAATGGCGGTCATGGGTGATCCACTCGCAGCCGTGTTCGATCGCCAAGGCTGCAAACCAGGCATCTTGAACCAGATTCCCAGCGGCACGGGCACCCCGGCACAATTCAGTAAAGATGGACCAATGGCGGGGACCAGGGTAGACCAGTTGGCAGTGTCGCTGGTTCATGAGGGCGCGACAAAAATTCAGAGTCTGGTCGAGGTGGCTCGGTTTGGGGAAGATGGCGCGGTGGGTGCAGATCCGCAATACGGAACTCAGAACCTGCGGCGAAATGCCGTACGCCGAATCACCATTAACAACAGAATCGAGCCACCCTCGGTATAATTGGTGATTCGGGGAGTCATCACGGAAGGCATAGACAAGCACATTGACGTCCGGCAAAATCAAAGACGGCCTTCCATTCTATCGAGGAGCGCTACAGAGTCGTTGAGGTCGACGCCCGGGGCCGCCCCCCCTCCCTCGCGAGAGACCGGAAGCCTCACGCGCTTACGGCGGTGATTCGCTCGGGGCCTTGTCAAAACCAAGCGCAGGCCCTGTTCGATCAGGGAGGTCATGGTCTCACCCCTCTCGTGGGCGGCGCGTTTCACCTGGCGAAGCAAATGTTCGTCAAGACGAACCGTAGTTCTCATGGATCGCAATCTATCAAGGGTATGTCAATATGTCAAGTCGGGTGGCCGACCTCGGGCAACAGAGATACAAACCGGACGCCGCGACAATGCGGCAGATGCTTTATTATCTCAAGTTGACGCGGGAGTCGGAGTGGCGCATCGAGAATGTGCTTTATCGGCAGGGGAAGATCGTCGGTGGCGTCTACGTAGGGCGGGGGCAGGAAGCGATTGGGGTGGGGGCGGCCCTGACCATGCGGCCAGGCGACGTGACCCTTCCTTGCCATCGCGACTTCTCAGTGTTTGCAATCCGCGGGATCTCGTTAGCCGATATCTTCGCAAGCTGGTTGGCGCGCGCTGATTCACCCAATCGTGGTCGCGACAACACGCTGCACATCGGCAATTTGAAGCTGGGTATCATCCCCATCATCTCGCCCCTGGGCGCCACGTTGCCGGTGGCGTGCGGGGTGGCGATGGTGCTGAAACAACGGGGCAAAGGGGACGTCGCCCTGGCGCATTTTGGCGAGGGGACAACCAGCATCGGGCACGTGCACGAAGCCATGAACTTTGCGGCAGTTATGAAGTTGCCGGTCGTCTTCATCTGCAACAACAATCAGTTTGCCTATTCCACCCCGGTCGAGAAGCAGTTCGCGGTGAAGTCGCTGGCCGTCCGGGGAGCCGCTTATGGCATGCCGGGCGAAAGCCTGGACGGAACCGACGTCCTTGCCGTTTATGACGCGGTGCAGAGGGCAAACGCGAGCGCCCGAGCGGGCAAAGGGCCCAGTTTCCTCGAATGCATCACGCTGCGCATGGCCGGGCATTCTGCTCACGATGTCGCCGAATACGTACCGGGGGAGTTGAAGCAAGCTTGGGCAAAGAAAGATCCCATTCTGCGGCTGGAGAAATTGCTGCTGGCGCGCAAGATCACGACAAAGCCACAGATTGAGGAACTCAACCAGCGCGTTCAGGAGGATATTGACACGGCTCTCGCTGAGGCGGAGGCGCGACCACTTCCTACCGGGGAAGACGCGCTGAAGGGCGTCTACTGCGAACCGGATTGTTGGTGGCAGAAACCCTAGTCCCTAGTCCTTTGTCCTTGGTCAGGTGTCCTTCGGATAAGGTTGAAAAAGTGACCAAGTTCAAATCCACCGCGGACAAAGGACCAGGGACCAGGGACAAAAGACCACGAAAAGTTCGGAGGCATTTTCCGGAGTTGCTTAATGGCCTTGCTCACGTATTTGGAAGCTATTCGCCAGGGGATCTGGGAGGAGATGGAGCGCGATCCTTCCGTCTTTGTCATGGGCGAGGACATCGCAGCATACGGAGGCGCGTTCAAGGTGACGGCGGGCATGCTGGAGAAATTCGGCGAGGAGCGGGTCATCGATACCCCCATCAGTGAGTCGGCGATCGTAGGTGCGGCAATCGGCGCGGCGCTCATGGGAATGCGTCCCGTCGTAGAAATGCAGTTCATGGACTTCATCACCTGTGGATTCGATGAGATCGTGAACATGGCTGCTAAGCTCCATTACCGCTGGGGGCCGGCGGTGCCCATCGTCATCCGCGGGCCGTCAGGAGCGGGCGTGCACGGCGGCCCCTATCACTCGCAATCCAATGAAATGTGGTTTGTGCACACGCCGGGACTGAAGGTGGTGGCCCCGGCGACCGCTTACGACGCCAAGGGGCTCATCAAGGCCGCCATCCGGGATGACAACCCCGTTATCTTCTATGAGCACAAGTATCTTTACCGGCGAATCAAGGAAGAAATTCCCGAGCAGGAATACGTGGTTCCTATCGGGAAAGCCGTAGTGCGTCGCCCCGGCACGGACATCGCGGTGATCACTTACGGCGCGATGGTCTGGACCGCCCTGGAGGCGGCCACCGAGTTGGAGAAGGACGGACTGTCGCTGGAGGTCGTTGACCTTCGCAGCCTGCTGCCCTACGATGAGGAGGCGGTGCTGGCCAGCGTGCGCAAGTGCAGCAAGGTGATCCTGCTGCACGAGGACACGCGCACGGGAGGCATGGCGGGCGAACTCGCGGCGTTGATTGCGGAAAAAGCCTTCGAGGATTTGGATGCTCCCATTGTTCGCATCACCGCACCCGACACGCCGGTGCCCTATGCACCGCCGTTGGAAGAGTACTTTCTACCGAGTGTGCGGAAAGTAGCAGAAGAAGCAAGGAAATTGGCGGCGTACTGATGTACCACCCACCCCGTTTGAGCAGGCGTTCGAAGTCAGAGCACCGGACCAGAACGGCAAGGTCCCTGCGGGTTTGGGTCTATTCGGATGTCTGTTGTTTGTGCCGTTTTTGCTCATTGCTGCTGTACTTTCGATCCCCTACGGGGTAGTAGCGAATTTTGTTCAAAACCGCAAAGAGCGACGGCTTCAAAAGGAGTTGAGGAATGCCGGCCGTGGAATTGAGTGGCTTGAATTCGTGGAAGCGACAGTGTCAGGGCGCGGTACCGTGATCATTGAAAAGTACTTCCCCAAGGGTCCTTGGCGCTGGTGGTGGACGGAGGACGATATCCGTGCTCTAAGCCCCTATCCAATGGCAGATGGGCGCGTGATCGAAGTTAATGCCGAATTCGAATCCGATCTAGCGGGAGACTGGTGCTTCGAACAATACACGAACCTAGTAACGGGCAGAGCTCGGCTGCTGATCAATGCGCGCGAAGAACGCAAGTCTTCCAGCGAAATCCCCAGATCAATTCGAGTTGTAACTTTGCACCGCGACAATTTGCGTAAAGGAAAGAATTCAAGCAATGAAGTGTGAAGATGGCGCAAACAAAGCGAGGTAACCCATGCCCACAAACGTGATTATGCCCCAGATGGGGGAGAGTATTGCGGAAGGGACGATTACCAGGTGGATGAAAAAGGTCGGCGAGCACGTCGACCGCGACGAGCCGCTCTTCGAAATTTCCACCGACAAAGTCGATGCGGAAATCCCGTCACCTGCCGCCGGCGTGCTGACCCAGATCCTCGTGAAGGAAAACGAGACGGTGGCGGTAAACACGGTTGTGGCGGTGGTGGACGGCGAGGGCTCAGGAGCAAAGGTCCCGGCGACGGCTACGGCCGAAGTTGCGGCTCCCGCGCCGGAAACGTCCGCTCCAGAGCTTCCTGCTGCAACTCCAACTGTCCCTGAGCCTGCTTTTCCGGAGGATGAACCGGCCGGTGGCGAAGGGGAGGAAGTACGCACTTCTCCCCTCGTGCGACGCATCGCGCGCGAGCACCATGTGGACCTGAGCAAAGTGAAGGGCACGGGATTGGGAGGCCGGGTCAGCAAGAAGGACATCCTGGAATACATCGACCAACTCGCGGCAAGTGCACCCAGCGCGCCCTCACCCGTGACCGCTGCGCCCGCCCCACAATACCTAGCACCGGCGAGTACGCCGCCCCTGGCCTTTACGGGAGCGGCGCAGGTTGTGCCCATGACACCTATCCGCCGGCAGATTGCCGAGCACATGGTGGCGAGCAAGCACACTTCCGCGCATGTGTACACGGTGGTAGAAGTTGAGATGACGCACGTGGTGGCGGCGCGGGAACGTTTCAAAAAGGAGTTCGAACAGCGCCATGGCATCAAGCTGACCTTTACCCCTTTCATTGTCCGGGCCTGTGTGGAAGCGATCAAGGAGTTGCCGATCATCAACTCCTCCGTGGAGGGGACGAACATCATCCTTAAGCGCGACGTGAACATCGGCATCGCAGTGGCGCTGGAAAACGGTCTGATCGTGCCGGTCATCAAGCGGGCCGACGAAAAGAACTTCCTGGGTGTAGCGCGTGCGGTTCAGGATCTGGCCGACCGTGCCCGTTCCAAACGCCTGAGCGTGGATGATGTCCAGGGCGGGACTTTCACCATTACGAACCCCGGCAGCTTCGGCGGATTGTTCGGCTTGCCCATTATCAACCAGCCGCAGGTTGCCATCCTCGGCGTGGGCGCCATCGAGAAGCGGCCAGTCGTCCGCGACGACGCCATTGCCATCCGGCACATGGTTTATCTCTCCATCTCATACGATCATCGGGTGATCGACGGAGCGGCAGCGGAACGGTTTATGGGAAAGGTGAAAAGCGTGCTGGAGAATTGGGACGAAGCAGTGCTTTAATCGGGAGATCGGTGATCCGGTGATCGGGAAATCGAGTAAGCGGGCCTGGTGACCCAGCGAAAAGGTGATCGGCTCAAAACATCAAGGGAACTTGCACGGAGCGGGTCGCCCTTGGCCGATCTCCCGATCACCCGGTCTCCCGATTACCTGATCCCCACTTACCGCCCAATGCCTGCAGCCTGCTCAGGCTCTGCGGCGGGCACCCGGTCCACCAACTCCTCCAACGCTTCCTGGCAGGTATTGGGATCTACGTTGTGACTTCGGAGGCTGGGAATTAACTGGCTCAGGTTGAGAGCGAAGAACCGCTTGCCGGCGTCCTTCTGGCCGACCACGGCATAATCCACAGCCACTGTCTGAAGAAGGTCCATACTCCGGTTTCTCTCCTGCCGCCACTTTCCCAGGTCCTGGCGGAGCACTTCCTGTAAGTAATCTCCGAAATTCATGGTCTCATCCTGAAAGTGATCCCCGGTGAAGGCGTAAACGGCAAGTACGTCAGCAGCGTCGGAGTGCGTCCCGCAGGCGGTGACAAAGGGGCGATGGGCGATGCACTGCCAATTCGCGGCTCTGGTGAGCTTGCGAACATCGAAGCCTTCGAAGGGCAGGCCGTCGATCCCGTCGATGCGGCCAATCGGCACCACCGCATCCTTGCGAAGTTCCAGAATGGTGGCCACGGTGCAACAATGACTACCGCCCGAATACTGCCCTACGATGACATCGGGAACGCCATCGCCGGCAAGATCCCGGGTGTAACTTGCCCGGGCCCGGCTTCCCGGGACGGTAATTCCGTGCCGGCCGGAAAAGTCATAGAGAGCGGACCAGGACTCTTTAGAGCCTTCGAGAGTTTCCAGTTTGAAGACCGGGTGATTGGATTCATCGTAAATAACCAGCCGTCCCGGGGCGAAAATCAGCGGCGCAGGGGTGGCGCGATACAACCCGGCACGATAGTTACCCAAGCGGAAGTCCTTGAGCCGCTCGTAGCCCGCGATGTCGGGGACCTGGCCGCCGATGCCCGTGGTGGTCAGGATGAATTCTTCCGCCGAACTGGCAACCCTTTGCAGACTGGCGGGGTTCCATCGGCGCTGAATGGCAATGACCGCCAGTAACACGACAACAGCCAGCGCAATGGAGACGATGTTCTCACCCTTCTGCATAAAAGATCGTCCGAGGTCCGAAGTCCAGCGCCCACGGGCTAATGACCGAAGCTCAGAAGACGCACGTCAGTTCCCGAGCCTCCGAATGTCCGGTCTTAACACCCGCCCTCGGACTTCGGACTCAGGACCTTCCCCCCTGTCCGCCGAAAAGAGTCGAGGCCCCAGGAGTCCTCGCTCTCCAAGTGGCGGAGAATGTATATATTGCCATCATCCGCGCGGACTTTGAAGCAACGGTAACCCACGCCGTACCACTGGTCCAGGATTTCTTCCACTTCATATACGGCTGCCCCTGTCCGGGCCGGGAAGGCGAAGCGCAACGGGCGTTCATCAGCCCGATAGCCGGAATAGCATTCCACGCGAAGCCCGATATCCATGGAGGTGGGAGGGGCGGGATTCGAGGCCAATCGGGAGAACAAGTGAAAGTTTTATCTGGCTCGCGCCTTCCGACTCCCGGCTCCTCTCCGATGCTAGGCGCCGAGGGGTGGCGCCGCGTCGCGCAGGAATTTAGCCGCTTCTTCCGGGGGCGTGGGATTTATGTAGAAACCCGTGCCCCACTCAAATCCTGCCACTTTGGTGAGCTTGGGCATGATCTCCATGTGCCAGTGAAAATAGTCCTGGGCGGATTCTCCGATGGGCAAGGTGTGCACGATATAGTTGTAGGCGGGGAAATCCAGGACGCGGTCCAGGCGGGCGAGCATGTCCTTCAGCATGGGTGCGAGTTGCTCGAACTCGCGCTTCTGAGACTCCTCGAAGGCGCATTGGTGCGTCTTGGGAATGACCCACATCTCGAAGGGGAAACGGGAAGCGAAAGGGGCGATCGTCAAAAACCCGTCGTTTTCGGCGATCAGCCGGATCTTGCTTTCGGTTTCCTGCCGGATGACATCGCAGAAGATACACCGTTCCTTGAAGTTGTAGTGCTCCCGCGCTCCGTCCACTTCTTCCGTGACCCGCTTGGGCACCACCGGAAGCGCGATGAGTTGCGAGTGGGTGTGCTCCAGCGATGCTCCAGCCGCGTCACCATGGTTCTTGAAAATCAGGATGTACTTGAAGCGCCGGTCCTTCTTCAAATCGATGATCCGATCGCGATAAGCCCAGAGCACATCTTCCACCTGCCGCACCGGCAAGGAGGCGAGGGTCTGGTCATGCTTGGGCGTTTCAATGATGACTTCATGTGCCCCGATGCCATTCATCTTGTCGTAGAGGCCCTCTCCCTGCCTGTTCAGAGAGCCCTCAATTCCCAGGGCCGGGAACTTGTTCGCTACCACGCGCAACGACCAGCCGGGGGTATTGCGGGCGCTCCCATCGCTACGATAGGCGAGAATCTCGGGCGGCGTCTTGGATTCATTGCCGTAACAGAAGGGGCAGAAGCCCGACCCGCGAATTTGGACCTTGTCGCGAACGAAATCGGTCGGCCGTTTGGCGCGGTCGGTGGCGATGATGACCCATCGGCCGGTAACGGGGTCTTTTCGAAGTTCAGGCAAAGTAATGACTCCTTTGCGAGCGGCTTTCTCGCCATCAAACCGGGCAGATGGGGTTAGGGAGTCGGGAGTAGGGGAACCACCTCAGTATGCCCTCCAGGTCTATTCCTAACTCCCTATTCCCTACTCGCAACTCCCTTTAGCTATGCCTTAAACGCGTCCTTGATCAGCCGGACCTGAAGGCCCGCGTGGGGGTCCCAGGCCACGGCGGCGACGTCAAACCGGTAGCTTACGGGTTTGCGGCGAAGGCGGCGAAGATATTCGTTGGCGGCTCGCGCAATGCGCTTCTGTTTAGCCCTGGAAACAGCCGCCTCCGGCGGGCCGGCATATGCGGTGGTCCGGGTTTTAACCTCCACGAACGACAATACCGGGCCATCCCATCCCACTAGATCGAGTTCCCCCGCTCCGGAGCGTGCGGGGCGGTTCCGCGCCACAATCGTGTAACCGTTCCGGCGCAGGTACCAGTATGCCAGCATCTCCCCCCGCCTGCCGGTTTTCAAGTGCTCTGCTTCGCTTCCGGTTGATGGCGTGGGCGCGGGGAGGCGAGCTCGCTGCCGCTCCTTCCACACCAGCGCTTGATACATGAGCTGCGCAAGAATGCTCATGGCAAACTCTTTCGGGGCTGGGAACTGGTTACTGGGGGCTGGGTGAAGGGCCAGCTTTAGCTCCCGCAGCCGGAACCACGAAAGATGAGCAATTAAGTGTGCCGAGGATTTTCCCCAGCCCCAATTAACCAGCCCCTAGTACGCAGTCAGTGCTCCACTTCATTAAGGCAACGGTCCAACGTATCTACCGCAAAATCCGCCTGTTCCCGGTCGATCACCAGCGGTGGCATCAGACGGAGGGTACTCTCACCGCAACCCAGGACGAGCAAGCCTGCTTCAAAGGCGCGATTGATCACGCGATTGCGCGCCTCCGGATAGGGCTCGCGCAGATCCTGGCTCTTGACCAATTCAATCCCAATCATCAAGCCGCGCCCGCGCACCTGCCCGACAATGCGATGCTTGTGCGGCCAATCCACAAGCCTTCCCATGATGTATTCGCCCAGATGCGCGGCATTGAGAATGTACTTCTCCTCCAGCAGCCGGATTGTTTCCAGAGCCGCGGCGCATGCAACTGGGTTGCCTCCGAAAGTCGAAGCGTGGGCGCCCGGGCCCCAATCCATCAGGTCGGCGCGCGCCACAGTGACGCCCAGCGGCAAGCCGGAAGCGATACCTTTGGCCGTTATTAGAATGTCGGGCACCACGCCCACGTGCTCGCAGGCCCACATTTTCCCGGTCCTCCCCATGCCACACTGAACTTCGTCAAAGATGAGGAGGATTCCGTATTTGTCGGCAAGACGGCGCAGATGGTCGAGGAAGCCGGGAGGGGGAATAATGTAGCCACCTTCTCCCTGAATCGGCTCCACGACGATGGCCGCCACTTCCTCCGGTGGCACGGAAGTCTTGAACATCTGCCTTTCGATCAGGTCGGAACACACGCAGTCGCAGACGCAGTCAGGGGCACGGTGGCCGCGCGGACAGCGATAAGGATTGGCGTAGGGGACATGCTCGACTCCGGAAAGAAGCGGGCCAAAACCCCGCCTATGCACCGTCTTGCTGGCGGTGAGCGACAGCGCCCCGAGAGTCCGCCCGTGGAACGAGCCGAGGAAGGCAATGAACCGGTGGCGCTTGGTATGGTAACGGGCAATTTTCATCGCCGCTTCCATGGCCTCGGTGCCGGAATTGCCGAAGGCGACGCGCTTGGGGAAGTTCCCGGGCGTAATGCGGGCCATTTTTTCCGCCAATTGGGCCAAAAGGGGGTAGTAGAAATCGGTCCCCGACATGTGGATCAAGGTCTCGGCTTGTTTCTGGATTACCCGCACGATGTCGGGGTGGCAGTGCCCAGTGGAGACCACGGCAATGCCCGCGGAGAAATCCAAGAAGACGTTCCCATCCATGTCCTCAATCATGGCTCCCTGGCCGCGCTTAGCGACCAGCGGATAATCGCGGGTATAAGAAGGCGAAACGAATTGTTTGTCGAGTGCCAGGACTTTTTGTGCTTCGGGTCCGGGAAGGGGGGTCGAAATACGCGGCAGTTTGGTGTCCATCGGGTTTTCCTCTCCGCTGCGGGGGGCAGCGCCAGCGTTGGGTTCGCGATCCTTCATTGAAGGGATGGCGGAGCCCGGTACCGTACGGTGCCGGGCGGAGAGGATTAATCGCCCCCAAAGAGGTTGGGCCGAGCCAATAACGGGAGACTGATTCGCAGAATCCGCATGGCTACTTCCGCTTCCAGCGCGCTCCTACTCTCGTATCTTCTAGTATAACACCGGCCGCCAGCAAACTGGCGCGGATCTGGTCCGAGCGGGCGTAGTCGCCGGCCCGTCGCGCGGCCGCGCGCTCGGCAATCAGACTCTCAATCTCTTCATCACTCAGAGTCTCCACCACTGCGGCCGGCCTACCGTTGCCGTCACTCGCTTGCCCGTCGACGAGTCCGACAGAGGTCTTCATAGGAACACCTGTAACGCCGACCGAAGCGTCTTTCACGAAACTGAACCTCATTAGTTTCGCGTGGTCGTTGTCGTCCAGAACAGCAAATATGCGATCCCAGCGTTCCAGCGTGTCCAAGAATGGGCCACGGTCGCCATCGCGGAATTCCCCCCGGTCCATGGCCGTGTTGCCGTCCCGGACCATGTCGAAAACCGCGCCGTGCGCTTCCGCGGTGTTCAGGTTGTCGTCGAGTCCCGCTTCGAACATCTGCCGCGCTTCCTGCGCTCGATTCTGCAACGAGGAGCTCTCGCCTGCCTGGAAATTCTCTTTGGTCAGACGGAAATGGAAGTTCCGCAGCCGTTCGATGGACTGCTGGGCTTGGTGCAATCCGTCAAAGGTGAAGTTGAGCGGCTTACGATGGGGGACGGAAGTCAAGAGATAGCGGACTGCTGAGGGCTTGTATCCTTTGCCGATCAGGTCGCGCAAAGTGTAGTAGTTGCCGAGAGATTTCGACATCTTCTCGCCGTTCACAATCAGGTGCTCGGAGTGCAACCACACCTTGACAAATGGCTTTCCCGTGGCGGCCTCGCTCTGCGCGATCTCATTTTCGTGGTGGGGAAAGATCAGGTCGCTCCCGCCGGAGTGGATGTCGAAGGTCTCCCCCAAGTACTTCATCGACATGGCGGAGCATTCGATATGCCACCCGGGCCGGCCGCGGCCGAAGGGGGTCTCCCAGAAAGGCTCGCCCTCTTTTGCCGCCTTCCACAGCACAAAGTCGCGGGCGTTCTCCTTATCGTATTTGTCCGTGTCGACGCGCGCCCCGTCACGCACCCCGGAAAAATCGACGTGCGTCAGTTGGCCGTAAGCCGGAAAGGAGGCGACCTTGAAGTAAACGGAGCCCTCGCTGAGGTAGGCAAAGCCCTTATCCACCAGCGCCTGGATGAGTTTCACCATTTCCGGAATGCAATCGGTGGCACGCACCAGATATTCCGGTCCCTCCAGGCTCAGGAGTTGGCGGTCAATCAGGAAGGCCTCGATGTACTTGTCGGTGTAGGCCCGCAGTGGGATCCCCGCGGCCCGGGAATTCTGAATGGTGTTGTCGTCAACATCTGTAAGGTTCACAACGTGCTGAAGGCCGTATCCGGTGTACTTGAGATAGCGCCGAAGGATGTCTTGAAAAAGGAATGTGCGGTAGTTTCCAATGTGCGCGAAGGCATATACAGTGGGGCCGCAGGCGTACATGCGTACCGTGTTGCCGTCGAGAGGCCGGAAGTCCTCCACTTGACGAGTCAGCGTGTTGTAAAGGCGAAGGGGCATCAGTTGCGTGTGTTGCAAGTGAGATCGACCCCAATTCTAGGGGTTGCCCCGACGCCAAGTCAAGAAAAGAGCAGCGACGGTATAAGTCTCCAAGATGCAGCGGCGTGAAGATCATCCCAATGGAGGGATTCGCTAGTTACCCAGACATCAAACGACATCAGTCCAGACAGGGGTCGGCACATTAATCGTATGCTTGCCACGCACTTATGGCACTAGGGGCCGGAACTGCCGACGCACCGCGTCAAGGAATGCGTAGCCGTATACGGCATCGGGAAGCAGGCAATGGTCTTCCGTCCACTCGTTCCAGGCGGAAAGAAAGATAACTGGCGGCTTGGTTTGCTGCCCGGCCACGAAGTACTTGGCAGCTAGCATTTGTAACTCAAACTGGTCGGGCGTGCGATGCGCGAACATGTGGGCTTTTCGGCCATAGCGGGGGCTGTTGTCCCAGCCCACCGGGCAATCGGGAAAGTAGGGAAGGTTCACCTTGGGGGCTGTGGTTTTCCAGAGGTTGACGCTCTTTTCCATCGCCTCCGCGTATTCCGTGGTCTTACCCGGCGGGTCACCCGCGAAGGTATGGTAATGCGTGACGCTGTCAAACCCGGCCTCCTTGAGCGGCGTCGTTCCGGCCTTGTACACATGGCTCGCCTGGATGTGGAGGCCCTTAAGCCCTGCTTTGGCGACGCGGTTGCGCATCCGGTCAAGAAGGGCCCGGAGCTTTTCCACCCCGAACTCCGAAAGGATTCCACCCTTGCCTTCGATATTGAAAATGGCGAAAACCGGCTGGTCGTTGATGCGCCAGTAGTTGGGCTCGTGCAGATAATGCTCCAGCAGGTAGTCGGTAATCCGATCCATGTCCGCTTCGCTGTAGGTCTGAGGATAGAGGATCGCCTCCTGCCCTTGAAGAGGAGCCGGGTAGAGATTGGACCAGTGATGGTTTGCCCACATCAGAGCGAACTTGAGTCTCTGGCGGTTGGGGGCACGAAGGAATCCCTGCTCCAATTGTTCGTGGTAGAACATCATGCCTTCATGCCAGTACCAGTCCACCATGAAGCCGGTTATGCCGGAGTCCGCGGCCAGATCAATTTCTCGCGCCGCCCAGACGGGGTCGGCCTCATTAAAGGAGTTGGGGTCGGAGGGATCGTACATCCCCCACAACGGCTGCTTGGGCTGAATCTCACCCTCGAACCACGTCTGGGCATGTCGAGCCAATTCGAACTCCGTCCAACCCCGGCCAAAGGTCTTTTCCATGACGGGACTGGGATGCCAACTGGGGAAGTTGTAGACCATGACTTGAAAGGGAATGCCCTCTATGGGCAGGGTTGTATTGACCAAGCTATCAACCTTTTCCCGGGTAAAGTAAGGCACGCCAGGGGGAACGATCGGCCAGCCATTTGGCTTATCCGCTGTGCGGGGGAGCGGGTTGGCGTGCGCCGCTTCGGAAAGATGGAGCGCTGCCGCGGATAGCGGGACCGCTCCCATGAAGGTCCTGCGGTCCATTTGATCCTCCTTCAGTAGATCGGATTCGCGCGGAATCTTACCCTAATGCCTTCGAATTCGCGAATTCTAAAGTCATGGGGAAGCCAAAGGCCTGTGGATTGCGGTGAAAGCACGCTCACGCAAGGCTCCCGAGACATTTCGCAGATTGGGGCGGCAGGCGTGAACCTTTACCACGCTCCGGCTCATCAAAGAATTTACGGAGGTGCAAACATGTACGCGATTGTCGGAGCGAGTGGGAACACCGGGAGTACCATTGCCGGAAAGCTATTGGCCAACGGGAAGAAAGTTCGGGTGATTGGGCGCGACCCGGCCCGGTTGGAAGGCCTGGTGCAGAAAGGTGCGGAGGCGTTTGTCGCCAACGCGGACAATGCGGCGGCACTCACGCAGGCTTTTGCCGGAACCAAAGCGGTTTACCTTATGATTCCACCCAGCCCGGCGCATCCCGACGTACGCGGAGAGCAGGAGCGGGTGAGCGATGCCGCGCTGGCAGCGGTGGAAGACGCGCGCGTGGAGTATGCCGTAGTTCTGAGCAGCATCGGGGCCGACAAGCCGGACAAAACAGGACCGGTGGTGGGCCTTCATAATCTGGAGCAGAAACTGAACGGTGCACGTGCGTTGAAGGCGGTATATCTCCGTGCCGGTTACTTCATGGAGAATCTGCTGCCGCAGGCAGGGATCATCAAGAGTTTCGGGGTGATGGGAGGTCCATTGCGGGGCGATCTGAAAGTGGGGATGATTGCGACGCAGGACATTGGCGCATGGGCTGCCGAGGCACTGCTGAAACTGGATTTCACCGGAAAGCAGGCGCGCGAGTTGCTGGGCCAGCGTGACTTGGATTACCGGGAGGCGGCGGCAGTGATAGGCAATGCCGTTGGCAAACCCGGACTCAGTTATGTGCAGTTCCCACCGGCGCAGCTCAAACCGGCCTTGCAGCAGATCGGCATGTCCGCGAATATGGCGGACCTGCTACTGGAGATGTCCGACGCGCTTAATTCCGGCTACATGGCACCTCTTGAAACTCGCTCGGCAAAGAACACCACACCCACGTCGCTGGAGACTTTCGTGGCCCAGGCATTTGTGCCTCGATTCACGGGCAAGAACGGGAGCGCATAGGAGGGCGGCCGGCGAGGGGAGTTCTGGCGCCCTGCGTTCGGCTGATATTCCATCCGCGGTTTGAAATCGCGAGCCCGGTCGAGCGATTGAAGTATCTCCCCTGCCGCTAAAGAACGCGCTCGCAGCGCATGACTTTCTCCTGGTTGTCGATTTCCCGCAAGCGCACTTCAATGACTTCCAGGTCCGAGGTCTGTATGACGCGCCCCACGTAATTGGCTTGAATAGGCAGCTCGCGATGGCCGCGGTCGATCAGCACGCACAGGTCCACACGCTGAGGCCGGCCGTGGTCGAGCAATGCATCCAGCGCCGCCCGCGTGGTGCGGCCGGTGTAAAGGACATCGTCTACCAGAATCGCCGTCTGTCCCTCCACGGTAAATGTGGAGGGGACCTCGTGGACCACCGGCTTCTGCGCGACCGTGGAAAGATCGTCACGGTAGAAGGTGATGTCAAGGGTCTCCACTGGCGGGGAGGACTTCTCGATTTCGGCCATCTTCCGGGCCAACCGTTCAGCCAAGGGAACACCCCGCCGCTGGATGCCCACCAGAACTACTCCGGCAAGTCCGTTGTTGCGCTCAAGAATTTCATTGGCCAACCGCACCAATGTGCGGTCGATTTCGGACGCCGACATTAATTGCGACTTCTCTCGAACTTCCGCAACCTTGGGCTTAGGATCGGTGTTTTCCATGGCATGCTCCGAAAGCTACGTTGGGAGTGAGCACTCAATCACAGGCAGTAAAGTGTAAACGGTTCTTGATCAAGGGTAAACGGCAAATCACAGGCGATCGCTGCCCACTATGCTGGTGTAGCACAGGGGTAGCGCGGCGTAAAACATGGCGGCTTCCACCAGGTGGCGAATAGGCACGCGTTCCAGCACAGTGTGCGCCACTTCCTCTTCACCCGGCCCGAAGCCGATGGTGGGCACGCCCATCAGCCCCATGGTGCCGACGCCGTTGGTGCTAAAGGCCCACTTGCCGATCGCGGGCGGCTTTCCGAACAACGCCGCGAAAGCACTTACGCCCGTCTTCACAAGGGGATGATCTTCGTCCAATACCCAGGTTGGATAATACTTCTCCATAGGATAGACGAGCCCGGTGTAGCTAGGCACCTCGTAGCGGAGGGTCTCCACTTCAGCGCCCTGCGCGCCCGGCAACGCTCTTATCTGCGCCATGGCGCTTTCCAGGGATTCGCCCCGCGTCAGCCGCCGGTCCAGGTGAACCGTGCAGGCGCCCGGGACTGCGCATAGAGACGGCGACACCGCCCGAATATCCGTCACCGTGACCGTCCCTTTGCCAAGGAACTCATCTGTGGGAAGGCACGCGTTCAGTGTTTCGATCTCGCGCACCAGCGGCATCATTCGGTAGATGGGGTTGTCGCCGCGTTCGGGGGCACTGGCATGGCAGGACCGGCCGCGGAAATGCACCTCCATCTCCATACGCCCGCGGTGGCCGCGGCAAATGCGCAGGTTGGTGGGCTCGGTCAGCACCACGCAATCCGCCGTGATGCCATCCTCTTTCAGGATATAAAGCCAGGCAAGGCCCTCACAGTCCTCCTCATGCACTGAACCCACGACATAGAGGGTGTAGTCGCCTTCCAGGCGAAGCTGCTTGATGATCTTCCCCGCATAGACGAGGCTGGCCATCCCGCCGCGCTGGTCCCCGGAAGCGCGCCCGTACACGAAGCCATCTTCGACTTTACCCTTATAGGGATCCCAGGCCCATTCTTTCGGGTCTCCCACGCCCACCGCGTCGGTGTGGGCGTCCATCATGATGATCTTTTTCCCTCCTCCGATGCGCCCCAATAGGTTCCCCATGGGGTCGGTGCTAATCTCGTCGAACCCCACCTTTTCCATTTCTTGTCGGATTCGCTGGATGACCACCCCTTCCTGGCCACTCCCCGCCGGGATAGCTACGAGGTCGCGCAGAAAGGCAACCATGTCCGCCTCGAGCGCCTGGGCAAGAGCCGCAATGCGGTCGCGATTGGAAAAAATGGCTTCGGGTGCGTTGAACATCACCAATGAATCCCTTGGCCTGGGTGATCAGCTCCGGGGCGGAGGTGGTAATGGTGTGGGCTTGCCCCTCTTGTGGCTGACCACCCGGTTGTAGATCAGTGTTTGCCAACCATCGCCTGCACGTCTTTGCGCAAGCCAGCTTGGCTTTCCGGCCGGCTATAGAACATGTGGCCACCGGGATATTCACGTACCGCGACACGGGCGGGATCGCCCATCACAGGCATCTGGTCCACCGTCAAAATCGAGCCCATGAAGGGGCAGGAAAGGTCATTCCAACCGTGGGCGATGATGACGCGCAATTTAGGGTCAGCCGCTACCGCCTTCCGGAGGTCGGGAACCGCGCCGGCGTGCAGGGAGCGGCTTTCGAAATCCCATTGGTGTTCCAAATCGAAGTTCAGCGCGTGGTAGCGCGCGTCGGTCTTCCAGCCGACCACGCGGGTCACAAAGTCCACCATCGCCGTGGTAGTCGGCGCAATGATGCTCTCGAGCATCGGGTCGTTGGTGCGCTGTTCGGGAGCAAAGGGGAACGGGTCATACCCCGTCACATTCGAGTCGTACACGCTTCCGATTTTTCCACTCTCGCGGAAGACCTCGCGCAAATAAGCTTCGGTCTCCAATCGGCCCCCCGACCGCCGCACGAACTCCTCTTCCAAGCCGGTCATTTTCGTCACATTCTTCACGATCCGTGGGGTCGCCTCAGGGTCCGAACGGCCTTTCAGCAGGTCGGTGGCATACTCCCCGCGCGTGTAGGCAATCACCGGCGCCATCGCCTCCGGCGTCAGCTTGTGCTCGCGCTCCAGGTGCGCCGCCGTAATCGAAGGCAGCGTCAGCAACCAGGGAATCGGAGATACGTCGCCATTATGATCCAGGTCGGGGTTCAGGTAGGGTGAGACCAGGACTAAACCGTTCATCGCCACGCCCAGTTGCGTTTGGAGATAGTGGGTGATGCGGGGGCCGCGATAACCTCCGTAGCTCTCTCCCACCAGGTATTTACGCGAGGCCATTCGGCCATTCAAAGACAGCCAGTCGTAAATGGCGCGCGAAAGGTAATGAATGTCGGCATCGGTACTGTAAAACTGTTTCTTGGCTTCGTCGGGGGGAACCAGGGATCGACTGTAGCCGGTGCTGATCGGGTCGAGGAACACCAGGTCCGTGAAATCCAGCCACGTACCCGGATTGTCCGTCATCTTTGTGGGGTCCGAGGGACTCTCCCCTTCCATCCCGAATTCGAGATGCTTGGGACCGATGGCGCCGAAATTCAGATAGACGGAAGCCGCGCCCGGTCCGCCATTCAGGGCGAAGGTCACGGGCCGGTCAGGCCCCTCCATGGTGTAGGCAGTAAACACCACCTCCCCGATCTTCTTCCCGTTGTCGATAACCGCGAGCTTGCCGACGGTGGCCGTGTAGTGGAGGGTCTTGCCTTCGAGTTGCATGCTCTGCGCCACGTGCGCATCCGCCGGCAGGGGAGCTTCCTTTTCGGCGGCCTTATCCTTCTCTTTGTCCTTATCTTTGGCGTCGGCCGCAGATGTCGTGGGAGTGGGAGCGGCCTCCTGTGACAAAGTTGCGGGAGCACCCACCACCAACGCCAGCAAGGTGAGCAGGCACACAGAGGCGATTTTCTGGCTTGAACAGACTGAATTGGATGTCATAGGGCTAAAATAGCACGAACCCGCCATCCCGATACAGGCCGAGGCATGGGGAAAGGTCGTCTCGCCAGCCCCGACCCCTTTCAAAGCGACCCACGATCAAACGGACGAGGGAAGATTTCTGCGAGCCGCAGGGCCTTTCGGTGGCCTTGCGTATTCGCGAGGATCACCCCGATATCACCGCAGAACTCCCAGAGGACCTGACAGCATGCGCCACAAGGTGACGCCGGGGGATTGCTGGAAGTCACGACCGCAATGTGCGTGAAGGTCCTTTCACCTTCCGGGAAGGCCTTCCAAAGGGCCACGCGCTCGGCGCACACCGTCAGGCCGTACGTGGAGTTTTCAACGTTGCACCCCGTGTAGGCCTTTCCGCTCGAGGCCAGCAATGCTGCCCCCACCTTGTAATGGGAGTAATCAGCGCAGGCGTTCTCCCGAACTCCCGTGGCGCGAGCGATCAGATCATCCGTATTCATAGCTGCCCCCTTCTGTCAGGCCGTGGCTCGATCTCAGCTTGCGGGAAGCGCCTTGGAGTGCGGTAGCAGCAGCTACCGCCTTTCCTCCCTGCTCCCGCATCGATCTGCGGGATGAACTGGAGTTGGAAGGCGGTAGCTGCTGCTACCGCACTCCAAGGCGGACGTCACCCGCCATCAATTGCGGAATGACCTCGTCGAGGAGGTCCGCAAGGTGGCGCGACGCGGCACGTCCGGCGGCCAGGACCTCTTCGTGCGACAGGGGCTTTCCCGCCAGTCCTGCGGCGCGATTGGAGATCGTGGCGATAGCCAGCACCCTGCGCTGCAATTGCCGGGCCGCCATCACTTCCGGCACGGTGGACATTCCCACCGCGGCGGCGCCCATGGCCTTCAAAGCCCGGATTTCCGCCGGCGTCTCGTAGGTGGGTCCCAGCAATGAGGCGTAGGTGCCTTCGGAGCACCGCACGCCCAACTTCCTGGCCGCCTTGCGAGCAATGCGCCGCAAAGCAGGATCGTAGGCCTCCGTCAAATCCACAAATTGCGCGCCCCAGCGCGAGTCGTGGATTCCGACCAGAGGGTTCACTCCCTGCAAATGCAGATGGTCGGAAAAGACCATGAAATCGCCCGGTTTGGATCTGGAGGCGATGCCCCCCGCAGCGCAGGTCAGAATGAAGGTTTGGACGCCTGCCAGCGCCAGGACGCGCACTGGGAATACCACGGTTGCCGGGGCGTGGCCTTCGTAATAGTGCACGCGGCCCTCCAGAATGGCCATGGGTACGTGCTTCCACATTCCCAAATGCAACGTGCCGCCGTGCCCCTGCACCGTGGTCACGGGAAAATGCGGGATGAGCTTGTAGGGGATGTTCACCTGTGTGCTCAGCCTGCCTACCGCCTCGTCCAATCCCGATCCGAGCGTGATGGCCACGCGTGGGACAAAGGCTTTCTTGCGAATGAAGACAGCCGCCTCCTCCGCCTCCTCATAACCGTACCCCAATTGACGCGTGTGCATTGACGTTCGTTGGCCCATGATTCACACCATTCTGGATTTTGGACTCACAGCCGCCTCGCACTCGAGAGGGCGCAGGCAATCGAAAATCCAAAATCGAAAATCTAAAATGCTCAGGCCAGCAGCAACCCGGCGATGGCCGCCGCGAGGTAATTGGCCAATGTACCCGCGATGAGCGCCCGGAAACCCAGCCGGGCAAGGTCCTGCTTGCGGGTGGGAGCCAGGGCGCCGATGCCACCGATCTGAATCCCGATGGAAGAGAAGTTGGCGAACCCGCAGAGGGCGAACGTGGCGATGGTAAACGAACGCTCGGCGATGTGTCCTTTGAGGGGGCCGAGCATCGAAAACGCCACGAACTCATTCACCACCACTTTGGTTCCCATCAGATTGCCGACCGTGGTCGCGTCTTTCCACGGAACCCCCAGCAGCCAGGCCACCGGTGCCAGGGGATAACCCAGCACCCTTTGCAGGCTGGTGTGGATAGCGCCGAGGCCCAGGTTGATAAGGTAAATCAGCGCCACAAATGCAATCAGCATAGCCGCGACGTTCAACGCCAGGCGCAGGCCGTCGCTGACCCCGCGCGCGGCGGCGTCCAGAAGGTTGATGGACCGTGCTTCCTCCGCGAGCTTGGCTTCACCGGAGGTCTTGGGCTTCACTGTCTCTGGAACCAGCATCTTCGAGAGCACGATTGTTCCCGGCGCCGTCATCACCACCGCCGTCAGAAGGTGGCGCGCCTCCGCTCCGAACAGGACGTAAACGCCGAACACCGAACCGGCGATGTGGGCCATGCCCGCTGTCATGATCGTCATCAGCTCCGATTCGGTAAGCTCCGCCAGATACGGTCGAATCACCAGGGGCGCTTCCGTTTGTCCCATCAGGATGCTGGCGGCGACTTCCAGGGACTCGGCGCCGCTCGTCCCGAGAAGCTTCATCATCGCCCTGCCGGTCATCTGGACGAGCGCCGGAATGATGCGCAGGTAGTAAAGGATGGAAAAGAGCGAAGCCACAAAGATGATCATGGGCAAGGCTTGAAAGGCAAAGATAAGCCCGAATTGCCCCTGGTGTTTCCCCAGGTCGCCGAAGACGAACTCCGAGCCCGCAAAAGAACAATTCAGGACCTTCACAAAGGCACTTGAAATCCAGGACATCAGGCGGTAGCCCCACCCCGTGCGCAGGACGAATAAAGCCGTGAGGACTTGCAACCCCAGCCCGATGGCGACCGTGCGCCAGGGAATGGCCTTGCGATTCCTGGAAAGGAGGGCCGCCGCCGCCATGATTACGAGCATCCCGAGCAAGGGAATTAATCGAGTCATTCAGTCAACCCCATGGTGACCAGGCTGGGTGCCAGCGCCCGGGCATTCTCAAATTCGTGCAGGAATGCCCCCGAGCCGGTCTTAATATCGAGTGCCAGTCACCTGGTGGAATTTTAGGCGAATCTCCTTATTTTGTTAACCCGGAGGTTTCCGTGCCGGCCCGCACGCTGTTTCCACAGGTTGCATCGATACCGGCCGAGCCTGGTTTTCTTTGTCATGGCTTCCCATTGCGAACCCCACCCGAAGGAGATGCTTGAGTGGCCCGGCGCGTCAGGCGTAGAATCTTTCCTCCCGTGCAGATGGTATGTCTGCACTTCGGGACAGCCCGGGGAAGGAACTCCCTGCCCCTTATGGAGCCCAATATGGACTACACCTACGATGAGATCGCCAAAATGATCGACCACTCCCTGCTCCCCCCGTCGCTCACCGTCGAGGACCTGGATCACGGCTGCCGGATGGCGCTTGAGTACAAGTGCGCCAGCGTCTGCATCATGCCCTATCACCTCAAAAGGTGCGCCGGACTTCTGCGCGGCAGCACGGTGAAGGCCAGCACCACGATCGGGTTTCCGCACGGGGGCCATGCCACCGCCATTAAACTAGCGGAAACGAAGCAGGCTCTATCCGACGGCGGCGAAGAGCTGGACATGGTCGTGAACATCAGCAAGGTGCTGAGTGGAGATTGGGCCTACGTCCGTAGCGAGATCAAAGCCATCGTGGATCTGGCCCATGCCCAAGGCCAGAAAGTGAAAGTGATTTTTGAAAACTGCTATCTTAAGGAGTTCCACAAGATCCGCCTTTGCGAAATTTGCGGGGAAGTGGGCGCCGATTGGGTTAAGACCTCGACCGGCTTCGGCACATCCGGAGCCACCATCGAGGACGTGAAACTCATGCGCGCCCACTCGCCTGCGCACGTTCAGATCAAGGCCGCAGGAGGCATTCGGACTCTGGACGGACTCCTCGAATACCGCGCTTTGGGAGTGACGCGCGTGGGCGCCTCCAAGACCAAGGATATTCTGGAGGATTGCCGGCGACGGCTGATTTGAACGATTTGCGATTTTCGATTGACGATGGCCGATTGAGCTCAGGGCAATTCCTGTGACCCCCGGGGCCGATCCGATTCCCCTCCTGCTTGATACTGGCCTACATGTCGAGCCTGTTGGAGAGAGACCAGGAAAGGAAGCCCCTTCTCGCGGATTTGACTGCCTGGGCCAAAACGCCCTGGGAACCGCGGCCAGAGGCCGGCTGGCACACCCGCAGGGAAGATTCGAGGGCAATACGTGAATACGAGCGGAGCGGGCGTTCCATGTTTATGTCTTAATGCCTCCTTGGTTCTTGGTCCACGGCTCCCTGCTGCCGCGGGGGAATGCCCATAAAGGCGTATAGGATGAATCAAGCGGGCCACCCCCACCGCAGACCTTTGGATCCCGCTGGCCGGAAGATGTCACTCTGGGGGATAACCGTTGTCGGAGTATTATTCGCGGCGCTGGCGCTGAGTCAACCCGGCGCAAGGGCCGCCAATTGCAACAGCATGGCCGTTCTTTCGCTCCCGGAAATGACGATAACCCTGGCGGAACCGGTCGCGGCTGAGTCGTTTACCCTCCCGCCATCGTATTACCCGCCGCACGTGAAAACGGCGGATGACCGGCGGCAATTCGAGCAGGCATTCAACAAAAATCTGCCCTCCTTCTCCAGGGTTGCGGCGACCATCAGGCCGTTGGCGGACTCGGAAATCAAAATCGAAGTCTGGATGCCCCAATCGGGATGGAATGGGAAGTTCCTGGCCGTGGGGAACGGCGGCTGGGCAGGGGGGATTACATATGGTGAGCTAGCCGACTCTGTTCAGCGCGGCTACGCGACAGCCTCAACGGACACGGGGCATGCCGGGAACGGGAGTGACGCGAGCTTTGCGCTTAGCCATCCTGAGAAGCTGATTGACTTGGGATACCGGTCAGTCCATCTGATGACGATTCGGTCCAAGGCGATAATCGCCGCATTTTACGGAAACAGGCCGAGGCTCTCCTACTGGAACGGCTGTTCGACAGGTGGCAAGCAGGGCCTTACCGAAGCGCAGCGCTACCCTGACGACTACAACGGCATCGTGGAGGGCGATCCGGCGAGCTTTTGGACGCGCCTGATGTTCGGAACGATGTGGCCCGCCGTGGCGGAC
>Ga0335069_10003149_pt1 | contig 25136 bp, 26 predicted proteins | sample Lox_Sample_11_FD_206714 | JGI IMG/M metagenome (GOLD analysis project Ga0335069, IMG submission 206714) | Soil microbial communities from Loxahatchee National Wildlife Refuge, Florida, United States - Lox_Sample_1.1 | ecosystem: Environmental > Terrestrial > Soil > Wetlands | place: USA... | reverse complement strand
AACTGCAGGCTATATTCCTCCTGGCCAGACATCTGGAAAACCTAATCCTATGGGTGGTTCAGTTAGTGTATGGAATAGATCAGCATTTAGCTTGGGAACTTCACAAAATTCAACAACTCAATTTTTGGCTGATACAGATGAAGTATTTACCAGTGCCTATAGAACAGCTAATTGGATTGCTCAACGTGCATTATTATAAAATAAATTAAATTTATGTTTCCTAATTCATTAGATCAAAAACCTCTTTTTACTAGACCAGATGGTATTCAAATAAAAGATATAACTGCTTCAATGTTTAATCTTACAACAGGAAACTATATAAAATATAATATTTATAAGGTTCCTAAGGAATTTGAAATGAGACCAGATTTAATTGCTGGAGCTGTTTATAATAATTCTTTATATGCTGAAATAATTTTAAAATATAATGGAATTTCAAATCCCTTTAGCATTAAAGAGGGAGATATTATTTTAATTCCTGCTCTTGATTCCATGAGTACAATAATTAATAAACCCACAGGAACAGATGTAAATAATGCTCAAACCATAAGAAATAGTTATAAATACATTGATCCTACTAAAATTCCTCCCAACACTGTTCCAGCATTTCAAAATAGACAAATTGTTGGAGGAGCACCGGCCAATTTTTTGCCGCCCAATATAGCAAATGAAGGTGAACAGCAAATAACCTATAGAAATGGAAGAGTTTATTTTGGTCCTGGAGCAGATACTTGTTTTCAAAATGGAATGACTCAAAGTGAATTTTTAACAACACTTATTAAAAGTAAAACTACCTAATGGCATTAACTTTTTCTCCCACAAATACTACATTATCTAAGCCTCAACAGGAACCCCAAGGTACAGTTTATAGAATTTTAACTGTCTTTGAAAAAACTTTTGAATTGGATGAATTATCTATTCCTGGCTCTAAAACTGCAGAAAAGCAAAAGGCAGAAGATGTAGCTGCAATAGAATATCCTCTTGTAAAAATAAATGAATATATTTTTAGTAGAAATGAATTATTATCTGTTAGAATAGATAGCACAGAATTTTTACCAACCATTACAGTTTCTGTGGCAATGTCAAATCAGCTATTTATAGCAAAGGAAATGCCAAAAGATGGAGATATTATATCCATAGCAATAAGAAATGGAAGTGATATTTTAAAAATAGTTCGCAATGATTATGTAATTACAGGAGTTCATAGCGTAGTTAATTATACAGAAACTAAATCTCCCGTAATTTTAACTTTTTATGGAGAACTATTTATTCCTAGCCTAAGAAGTCATGGAAATGATTTTGCATTTGTTGGAACTTCCTTTGAAGTTTTACAGTATTTTGCTAAGTTATTTGAATTGGGCTTTGCATCCAATGAACATAATACCAATGATAAACAACTATGGCTTAAGGCAAATACAGAGGGATCTATGTTTGTTAATAATGTGGTGGAAAGAGCCTGGGGAGATCCAAAATCTTTTTATAGATGCTGGGTAGATGTTTACTATAATTTAAATTTTGTGAATATAAATAAACAATTACTTTCTGCAGAATCCGAAATAGATATTGCTCCATTACTTACAAATGTTGATAAAAACTTTAACTATGGAGTTGATACTTCTGAAATAAATACAAATGCAACAGTAAAAGTTTTTACTAATTTTCCTCATTTTAAAACGACACCATTTTTTATAAATACTTGGAGACCTATAAATGTTTCATCCACTATTACATTTCAAGTGGGAGCAAGAATGACAGCTGAATTATTTGAACATAATAGTAATTTATATAATAATCCCCAATCTACAAAATATTGGAAGGTTCCCATAGATCCTACCTATGATCCCAATAAAACCAATAAATCTATTTTATTGAGAGGAAGAGCTGCATATGTTGATGATCCTGCCAATACAGAACTTAAGAGAGCAAATTATAATTATGTAGAACTATATAGAAAATATCCTTGGCTAGGAATACAATATACCATAAGTAATCCAGATGATGATAATTTGCAGTGGGATGGAAATCATCATAAAAATTATCAGGTAGCAAAGGTTCAAAATCTAATAAATAACAAGGAACTTGATAAATTAAATTTAAAAATAGAAGTAAATGGCAATAATTTTAGCATAATTAGGGGAGATAAAGTTCCCATTGCATTGATTAGAACAGATCCCGTTGAAAATTATAGAATAAATCCTGATACAAATTTTAATGATGCTCTAGATTTATTTTATAGCGGGTGGTATTTAGTAAAAGGATTTACATTATCTTGGGAAGGAAGTAATGAACAAATGATTAAAAGTAATTTTACTCATGAATTTGTTTTAACTAGAAGAGAATGGCCACCTCCCATACCCGTAGAGCCAATAGCAACAAATACAAATAATATTCCTTAAAATATATAAATTAAAAATTGAAACTGGTTAGAGAACATATAAATGAAGTTAAGTTTACAGATATTATAAGGCCATTATCTGATAAACAAATTCTAGATGATTTAAAACATATGTCTCAAGAGGAAAAAAATATAAAGCTGGGAGTTGCAGCGGCAAACGGAAATAGTAAAATGATAGAATTATTGATTCGGGCTGGAGCAAATGTAAATCTTAAAGATACTGAAGGCTATACACCCCTAATATTAGCTTCAACTTATGGTTGGACAAATATGGTGGAATTATTGATTAACGCAGGAGCAGATATAAATGTTAAAAATAAATATGGTAATACTGCTTTATTAAAAGCTTTAATGGGTGTTCATAAAGATATAGTAAAATTATTGATAAATGCTGGTGTAGATGTGAATGCTAAAGATCATAAGGGTTGGACTGCTTTAATGTATGCTTCTTCTAATAATTATAAAGATATTGCAAAATTATTAATAGATGCTGGAGCAGATGTAAATGCTAAAAATTATAATGGATGGACAGCTTTAAAATGGGCTTCATTTTATGATAATAAAGATATAATAGAAATGTTACTTAAGGCCGGTGCAGATTCTAAACATAGTTTTTTTAAAAAAAATAAAAAATAAATGAATACTAATATCTATAAAACATTTCGATCTCCTTTGCCAAGTATAGCAAATCAATATACTTTAGCAAAAAGATTTGATGAGCCAACATATTTTTCATTTAGATTAGTATTTGCTGAAAATAATGATACAGTATATAACTATTCAGGTAATAGAGCGCTATTTGATACTGTACCTCATCCTTTATTTTATGATAAAATAAATTCTCTACCATCCAATAAATATAATGCAAAGGTTGTAAATGATCCTCAATATTATTCATCAATTCAATTTTTAGAAAATGCAAATGAACCTCTAAGAGCAAATATGCTAAGGGAATTTATAACAAAATTTAATGATTTACAAAATAATTATCCCTATTATTTTCAATCCATAGATGGTGTTTCAGAATTATTAAAAATTGATGCAGCAAAAGGCCAAAGAATAACCAGTGATAAAAAATTAGTTGTTACTTGTCTTGAAGGGTTGGATTTAAGAATGAGTTATCTATTAAATTTATATAGAAAAATTGCATGGGATGATGTTTACCAGAGATGGATACTTCCAGATTTAATGCGATTTTTTTCATTAAAAATTTATTTGGCAGAATTTAGAACATTTCACATACCTAGTAACATAAATGGCTATGGCATTGATACCACTAAACCCATAACAACTACCATAAATGTTCCAGGAGTTTCTCCTATTTTGCCCAATGTTTCTCCTACTCCAGCAACAGAGCAATCACCTCTTTATTTAAAAATATTGGATGATATTTTGCCAACTTGGCAAATAACATGTGAAATGTGTGAATTTGATTTAAGTGATATAACCTACGATCATTTAAATAGTTTATCTGTTTCCTCAGATCCTCCCCAAGGAGCAGTTAAATTTGGCATTAAAATTGGCAACATAAAAGAATTACAAACCTATCCTGTATTTCAACAAATGTTTATAAATGATAGAAGATTAAATGGAACTTCTAGAGCAAAAGATAGTTCTATTTCTTACGATTCCTATACATATCCTTCATCTTTACAAGTTGCTCAATATAGAGAAGCTGCCAATGATCAAAATAAACATTTGTCGGGATTACCCTATAATGAGCAAAGAAATCAAAATAATATAAGTTCTGCACAAACACAGCCTAACACATTGGTAGGAAATGCCATTAAATTTGGAGAAGCCTATGCACAAAATTTTGTTAATGATGTTGTAAATAAAGCTAAAGTTACACCCATACCTGCAATAGGAGTTTCACTAACAGAAATAAATACTGCCATTCAATCTAATGATATAGTATCAATTTTTGGAATGATAAGAAAAGGAATAAGTGATGTGGCCAATGAGTATGGTAATGCTCCTTCATCTCATTTGGGAAATCATATTCAAACAGATAATATTTTAAGTGAATTTTTAGTTTCTTTAACCAAATCAGAGGCTACAGATCAACCTACAGTGCAATTAAGTAAAGCTGCAAATATAGTTTTAAATGATAAAGGAATGTGGGAAGCAATAAAAGATTATTCTTTAGCTACAAATATGGTTGGCCCGGGAGAAATAAATGAACCAGTTTCCATAGCTAATTCATATAAACAAACAAATATTTTATCAACAGCTACAACAGAAAAATTACAAATAGGAAGTATCATTGAAGCGCCATCTTCTGAAAGCACTGCTACAACCAATAAACTTTAATTAAAAATTTAAATGAAGCTAGTTAGAGAACATATAAATGAAGTTAAGCTTACAGATATTCTAAAGCCTTTGTCTCAAGAGCAGATTATAGATGATATAAACCATTTATCTAAAGAAGAAAAGAACAAAAAATTATTGGCTGCATCTAAAACAGGAAATACTAAGGTTGCAGAGATATTGCTTAAAGCCGGAGCAGATGTAAATGCTAAAAATTATACTGGATTGACTGCTTTAATTTGGGCTTCATTTAATGGCCGTATAGATGTGGTGAAGCTATTGCTTCAGGCTGGAGCAGATGTAAATGCTAAAGATAAGTATGGCTGGACTGCTTTAATATGGGCTTCATCTCATGGCCATAGAGATGTGGTGGAACTATTGCTTCAGGCTGGAGCAGATGTGAATGCTAAAGATAATTATGGCTGGACTGCTTTAATGTTGGCTTCAAAATATGGTCACAGAGATGTAGTGGAACTATTAAAACAATATGGAGCTAAAGAATAAAAATTTAATTATATGAAATATACTTCTGACGTAGATGTTCAACATAATTTTCATGATAATGATTGGATTGGTATAATTGTTAATACTGCAGATCCTACATTTTCAGGAAGATGCCAAGTTAAAGTGTTCGGTTTATTTGATAATATAGATAATAAATATATGCCTTGGGCAATTCCTGCTCACTCTGCAATTTTTGGAGCAACAGGTGGAGGCTCTTTATCTGTTCCTAAGGTAGGCCAATTTGTAAGAGTTCAATTTAATAATGGAGATCAATATGCTCCGGAATATACAGCAATTCAAAATGTAGATAATGATTTAATTCAAAAAATAAAAAATGATTACCAAGGTACTCATGTTCTTTTGCATGATGCTGATGCAGATTTAACTGTAATTTATCAACCCCAAAGTGGTTTTCAAATTTTTCATAAGGAATCATTTTTTCAAATAACACCTGATTCTTTAGTAACATTATCCACTCCCAATGGAGATTCATTTATTCAAATGGATGGAGATACCATTAATGTATCCACAAAAAATGAGGTGCATGTTTCTGCAGCATCTGTAGCAGAGGTGGTGGCAGATGAAGTAAGAGTTATTGGCTCTCAAACTACAAAAATTGGAACAGGTCCCTACATGCATGGAGTCGCAGGAGAAACTTTAATATCTTTATTATCAATATTGGCATCAAGTTTGGATGCCAAACTCCCAAGTACACCGGGAGTTAATGTAGGTATTGTAGAATCTGTTAAAGCATCTATTCTATCTTCTAATGTTTTAATTAGTGTTTAAATTTAAGTGTATCACTTATTTTTTTCTTTGTTTCTTGTGAATGCTTTTTATTATACATTCCATTATTTTCTCCTGTGGATTTTTCGCTAAGTTTCTTTTTGGTTTCTTCAGATAATTTTTTACCTTTATGTGCATCACTTATTTTTTTCTTTGTTTCTTCTGAACATTTTTTTCCTTTTAAATTTATTTTTTGTTCATCACTTAATTTTATTCCTTTATTCCATGGTACACGATTTTTACTAGCTATTCCAATTTTTTTCTTTGTTTCTTCGGATCTATGTTTCCCTCTATTTGCTAAACCTATTTTTTCATTTTGTTCAAATGTATGTGGATTAGATTTTCCTAAAAATATTTTTGATAATTTTTCCTTTGTTTCTTTGGTATGATGTTTTCCTAACCATGTTTGTTTGCCTTTATTAGATTTAGATATATTTTCCTTTGTTTCTTTTGTATGATGTTTTCCAAAAAATGAATTTTTTTCACCTACCCGTAATTTTGATTTTTCACTTATTTTCTTTTTTGATTCTTCAGATAAAAATCCTTTTGCTCCAAATCCACCAGTAGGGCTTATATTATAACCATTTGGAGATAATGTGTTAAATAATTTAATATATTTTTCTTGAGCATCAAAAGCTTCTTTCTTTGTTGGAAAAAATTCAAGAATTTCTCGTTTAAAATTTTGTTTTCCGTATTTTTTTAATGCATTATTAAAATTTCCACTTCCTAAATAATTATCTTTTTCTATATTATTTGTGCTATGATCACCTACATATTGTTTACCATTAATTAAATTAGTAGTAATATATACAAAATTAAATTTTTTTTCCATGATAACCTTTTTATTTTAGAATATATAAAATATATTAAAGTGGGACAGTAGTTTTTAACCTTCTATTGACTTCTCCAAAAGTCTAACCACTTTATTTATATATTTATAGAAAATATAAATAAGTGTATAATGTTTAAGAGCTATAGAAATTGGTTAAATGAAGGTTACGTTCAAGACGTAAAAAAAGAAGATATTTTTTCAAAAGATTATGATGAAAATATACGTAATTATGTTGCAGATAATGAGGCAATGGCATATGCCTATAAATATGAAAATAATATAGAGGGAGAAGATAGTGAAATAGTTGAAACAGAAGATTTTAAAAAATGGATGGAATATGAACTTGAAAATCGTTTTAATGAAATAAAATTTAAACTTGAAAATCTTTCCAAAAATGGTTTAATAAAAATATGGAGAGAAATGACAGTTAAAGATAATTGGTTTGAACATCTACAGAAACAGGGAAATAGGTTAGGAATATATTGGAGTTATGATAAAAACGCGGCAGAACCTCATTGGGGATATAATAATGAAGAAAAAACCATAGATGTTTTAATAGAATCTTCGGTAAATGTAAAATATATAAATTGGTTAGATACTATAAAAGCCCATATGATGATTTCTACCGGAGATGAAGAAAAAGAAATAAGGCTTTTTAAAAATACACCCCTTAAAATAGAAAGATTATGGATAGATTTGGAAGAAAAGGATATTTCTTCTCTTAAAAATAAAATATTTAAAGCCTAATGCCATATTTAGAAATCTATAGAAACGAAGACTTTGATAACTATAATTATACAGTCTTAAAGGGCAATGATTTATATCAAATGAGATTAATTGCCGGAGAAAAAATGCAATATAAATATTTAGGAAAAGTGGATAGAAATACTTTTCGCTATCCTGGAACTCTTGTTAAAAATCCACCAATGAAAATGATTTATATTATTCAAAAGGCATTGGTGCATGAATCTTCCTTTAGTAGTTTTAAAGATTGGCTATTTGAATCTCATACTCATAAGGTAGAATATGGATGTGTTATGTTATTTGCAACTTTAGATGATTGGCCTAAGCATTTGGAAAGAATTAAAAAGGAAGATATTTATGATGATGAAAACCATAACTATGGTCTAGAAAAAGAACCTCATTGCACACTTTTTTATGGTTTACATCTAAATACTGTAAAACCTGAAGATGTAAAAGAATTTATAAAAACTTTAAGCCCGGTGTATGTAACCATAAATTCCATTCATATTTTTGAAAATGAGGAATATGATGTGGTAAAATATGATGTTCCTAAGAATGATAATGCTTTACAGACATACCATGATATGATTAAAAAAGCCTTTCCCAACACTGAAACCTATGCAGAATATTATCCTCACATGACTTTAGCCTATGTAGAAAAAGGAAAGGGAAAAAAATATGTTGGCAAAGTAAAACCATTCAAAGTTAAATTTGATAAAGCAGTTTATTCCTTTGATAGAAAAGATGGAAATAGAGAAAAAATAACTGTTAAATTAAAAGAATGAACTTTATATCCTATAAATTTTGGCTAAATGAAGATTATGAAAATGATTTTAATTGGTTGATAAAATATTTAGATCATTGGGTTTCTTATGCAGGAGCTTATGATGAATTAAATAAAATTGCTAATTTATCTAAAAAATTAAATATTAAATCTAAACCACTTTCAAAGGTTTATAGGTGTGTTTCTGGCTATAATGATGAAAAATTTACACCTAAAGAAATATTAGATTTTGATAAAATACAAAAATATGTATCAACAAGTAAAACATATAAAAGTGCAATGTTATTTAGTGGAGGAGATTGGACATATATGATAGAATATAAACCTTTTATAGTTATTGATTTTGAAGATTTTAGTAAAAGATATAATTGGAATAATGATTCAGAAGAAAGAGAAGTTATCATAGATGTAACTAAGAGCGAAGTTTTATCAATTAAGAAAATTTATGAATGAATTCATTGAAGCATTGGTTAATAAATATAATTTACAATTTCAAGAGGACTTACAGGAAGAAAAACAATTTTTCTCTAAGCCTCTTAGCCTATCTGCATTGCTTCTTTCATCACTTACTTTAATTGAAAAATTAGTTCCTATTCAAAAAACTTCTCAAGAAATAAATAATTTTTTAAAGAAGGATAAAAATTCCAATACCATAATTAATTACGCTTCTACACAATCAACTACAGATGGTCTAAATAATTTATTAAATGCGTGCTTAAATAATAAAAGTTCTATTCCTTTAGCTTCTATTAAAACAGGAAATTTTTTATCATTGGCATCACAAATAAATGATATCGATAGTGCCATTAATTTAAATGAACTTAATAAAATTACTCTTGAAGTTCAAAACTACGGTGCTAAACTTTTATCCTATACCTATTTACTTTATCATATAATAGATTTGGTAAAGGAACTTTTTTCCACAGAACTTCCTTCACTCCATAGAACACAATATGTTCAAAGGTTATTACGCTATTGTTATGGATTTTTAAAAAATGAAAATCAATCTACAAAAGAATTTACTAATTTATTAAATAGCTTTGAACAAATTGATAATGTTTTATTGGCTATAGCTATAGCCACAGGAATTTATTTGGGAAATAGATTAAAAATTTTTAATAATTCAAAAAATTCTCTTGCATCTATAGCTTCAGATACCATATGTGAAAATATACAGGAACCCTTTGATATTTCTGTTAATATATTACCATTACCCACCACTTTAAATTGTCCAGTTAATAACGATGATGATCTGGTGCCACACATGCCAATAGAATTAAAAACTGCTTTAACTTGTGCAGTAGTTCAAAATTCAGAAACTTCAACAAATATAAGTACATCACAGGATATTGCTACCTATGCAGTTATTCAAAATGATACTTCCCAAGCATTTATTTCATTTGTTGGCATTGGATCATATGTGACTCCTGATACCAAAATAGCTAATTTGGGTAGTACAGTTTTATATGCTCCCATAAATGGTTTTGTAGATAATGTTCAAAAAAATGAAATAGTTTTAAGAGATATTTCGGAACCAGTAGATGATCCTATTTCATCTAAAACAACTTTATTGCAGCAACAATATCAAGAACTTAATGATACAAAGGCTTTTCTTAAAAATTATTTTGTAGATTTTTTATATCCTCCCATGTTGGCAATAGCAACTGAAGATGATTCTTCTACAGCAAATATTAATGTAGGGGTTAAAATTCAATATGATTCCATAGTTAAAAATTTTAATACATTAGATACAAATTACAACAATGATGTTCAAACTATTTCAGGAAAGGATAATGTAGAAAAAAATGCTAAAAATGAAAATCTTTCAGCAATAAAAGATCAATTGGATAATACACAAAATTTATATTATAGTAATCTTAATTCATTGGGGCAAACCGCATATGATATTGCTGCAATAACTGCTGCATTACCCTCTGAATATGATTTGCTTTCATATTATAAGGAATATCAAAAAACTTTGGCAGCCATAAAAAATCCTACTTCTTTAGAAATAACTTTTACAACAATGATAAGTAATTTTATTTCCCAAAGAAAAGGAAAAATTGATCTTAAAACTCAAACAATAATTGAGGGAAATACCATAAAAAATTTTATGGATAATTTATGGATACAATTAAATTCTTTGCCAGCATCCATAGAGCAAACACAAAATGAACTTAATAGTTTGGCGGAATTTTCTTATTACACCATAATTCCTTGGAATGGAACCTATGAAGCAAGATTATATAAATTTTCCGAAAAAAATAATTGCAAAAATAAAGAAACCAATGATTACTTAAATCCAGAATCAAAATATGGTTTTGGAGATATAGAATATTGGCTAAAATATTGTGCCTACGCTACATTGGTTAGTGTGGCAAATCCAGTTACAGGATGGTCTACAGGATGGATAGTGCCAAATCCTATTTTATTTCCAGTAGTTTATATTCCATTAAAAAGTATAAACACAAAATACGGATTTATTGTTATTGGCATATCTATATGTGGAGTTTATATTTTTCCCTGGACATTATTTGTAAATTATTCTTCATTGTATGCAGTTCCCATAGGAGATCCAACCACTTCTTTAAAAGCAGAAATTAATGCTCTTAAAAAAGCCATAGGAGATAGTTTAAATAGTCTCAAACAAAATCTTATTAAACCTCAATTAAATAAGATTAATGAGCAAATTAATGATATAAATGAAGAACTTACCAATGATACTAATCAATTGCAAAAAAATAAAGAAAATAAACCAAAAAAGTATTCTTCTCCTGATATTCAAATGCTAAAGGGAATTCAACAAAATTTAAATTACGACAAACAATATGCGCAATGGACACAATTAAATTTAGAGCTACAAAATCAAATTCTTTCTTTAAATACTAAAAAATGGGAATTAACAAAATTATATGCAATATTATATGAAGCTTATAATTCTGGAAGTTCTGTAGCAGGAACTATAAAATCTTTGGAAGATACTGAAAATGAAATAAATAATAAATTAGATGAATTATCTTCATTGGCAGATAAAATTGATTTAACCCTAGCTGCATTTCCCATTCATTTGGTTCCTGAAACTGCAAATTTTGGATTAACTCTTAAAAATCCTACACCCATAATAAATATTGATACACATATAAATGATAACATTAATAATAGTGAATTAGATAAATTTTTAAATAAATTTAAATTAAATAACGAAGATTTAATGAGGGGAGATTATAATACATCATCCATATTTGATTTTAATGCCTATAAAACTGCTTTACTATTGGCAATGCCACTATTAATAAAAAAAGATCCTTTTCCAAAATATGAACTTTTAAGTCTTGCAAATTTACCCTGGTTAACTTTTTTACTTAAAAATTTTACAACTACGGGAGCAAAGACGTTTGGATTTCCTGGATACCCTCCTATTTAAAATAAAAAAGGGACTAAAAAGTCCCTTTTAATATTAACCCCTGACAAAATTTATTTTTATTTAATTTTTATAACATTTTTTGTTACAGCCTCTTCTTTATTTTTAGGAATTTTAATCATAAGAATTCCTTTATCAAGAGATGCATCTATTTTCTTTAAATCACATTTATCGGAAACTTTCCATTCAAAGCTAAATGATCTTTTTGCTATATTTCTTTGAATATAGCGTTTGCTAGTATCACCTTTAGGCTCTTCATTTTCTTTTTCTTTATTATAGGTAACTCTTAAAATATTGCCTTCCTCTTCAATTTGAATATCATCTTTTTCCACTCCTGCTACTGCTATTTCAATATTTAAATTATTTTCATCCTCATGAATATCCACAGGATATTTGGGGTGAGATTCAGTTGCGGGTAGAAAATTTGTCTCAAAATCAAAAAAATTACGAAATAATAAATCAAAGGGTTCTAGTGAATGGCGATAAGGCCATTTTTCCCAAGGTTGCATTTCATTTTTAATCTCATTTTGAATTTTTGCTAAATTTTTCATAATTTTAACCTCCTTAAATAGTTAATTTTAGTTTATTAAGCCTAAGCTTTAATATTAATATTGCCGTCAGGTCAATATTTTTCTATAATTATATATTTTTTTATAATAAAAAGATTTTAAAAATGATGTTAAATTTTTGTTAAAGAATTTTATCATTTGGATATTTATTGTTATATTTACATATAAATTTTAACTCTATGGAATTTAAAACTCTCGAAGATGTTAGAATGTATTTAGATAATATTCCACTCATTAATAAAGGAGGTTGTGGAATAGCTTCTTTGGTAATGTATCGCTGGTTGATTAAAAAAAATTTAATTGATAAAGATACTAAATTTATTTTTTTATATTCTTATAGTAGTAAAAGCAACTACATTTCAAATAAAAGAAAAGAAAAAAATAATACGAATTTTGGTCCTGTAGCTCCAAGCCATGTAGTTTTATTTTACAATAAAAAATGTTTAGATTCAGATAGTGAAAAATCACTAAAGGAATATAGAGAAGAATTTCCCTATAAACATGAGGTTAAAAGCGAAAATTTTCTTATAAATGCCATAAATGCAGTAAATAGTTGGAATTTTTTATTTGATCGTAGATTTGTTAAAAAAATTCAAAGAGATTTAAATATTGATCTTTCCGATATAAAAATTGAATTTGAATTTTCTAATTGAAAATAAATAAATAAAAAATGAGAGCAAAATTTGTTTTTGAATCGTTGGAATCTGATTATCAAAAAATAAAAGAAATTATTAACGATAATATTCGCACAGCTAAAACACGTGAAAAACTTTTAGAATTTTTAAATAAAATTGAATCTTTTTCAGAAGAAAATCCTACAATTACAGATAAAAAAGAATTAACACTTATTGAAAGAACTTTTGATAATTTACAAAGATCGTCCTCTACAGATGATTTAAAAACTTTTAGAGATGATTTAGAAAATTTGGCAGTGGAAGAAGGATTTAGATCTTTATATAATGCTAGAGAAAATCATGCATTTTTTAAAGCTATTTTTTTCTATCCTCTTTATAGTTTAGTGGAAAATAAAAGACTAAAAAAATCTCTTCAATCCATTGAACTGGCCCTTTCAGAAAAAGAGAAAAAATTTGTAAAAAAATATTTTGAAAATCTTGAAATTTGGAGTGATTTAAGTGATAAAATTGAAGAAATTAAAAAAATTATTACTCCCACTCGAGAACAAAAAGAAGCTAAAAAACTTAAAGAAATAAAAGGAAAGGTTAATCCTGAAATTAAATCTGCAATTGATGAAATAGCAGAAAATTTTAGAAAAGTAATAGAATCTAATCAACAATCATTTCTTTTAAAAACCATAGAAAGATTTAAAAAAGAATTTCCTGAAGGACTTGATAGCAATAAATACTATGAAAAAGACAATATATTTTATCGTGAATACATAGGAAAATATATTAAACCTGTGCAAAACTCTATGTCTTTTAAACAAACATATAAGTTAGTTGATAATTACGAAGAAAAGGTTAAAAAAGATGCATATGAAATGAGTGTAGATACCATTGCAAAATGGCAATTTAAGATGTATGAAAAACTTGGTGGTTTTATGTCTGAACTGAATAAAAAATTTACTACCACCGTAATGGGAAATAAATTAAGAAGCAACACCATATTTTTTAAATTTGAGGATGGATCAAGATTTTCCATTGAAAATCAAATCGTAGCAAAATTAAGTAATCTGGGAAATCATTTTTATACCTATCCTACCACATTTCACGATGCCTATCTTCCCAATGGAGAAAAAATTGCAAATCCCAATGAATTTACTGTAAAGCAGGCATTTAACAGCTATAAAAATGAATAATGGCATAGGAACAGAAGCCAAAGAAGCAAAAGATGAATTATTTTATAATCTTTCATCAAAATTTGATATGAAATATAAATTGTCCTATGAATTGTCCTATGAATTGCGCAGTATATTATTAACTGAATTTTTTGATGATTTTCTTGATGATAGTGCCTTTAATATTTTTGATGGTGTTTTTGCTAATAGCGCCTTTCTTAGTATTCACTAAGTGGAATTCTTTTCCATCTATTTTTAATCCATATATATAAATAATTATCATCAACCATCAGATGCATTCCTGTGATTACAGATGCATCTTCAGGAGGTTTATTATAATCTATATTTTGGTTATCAAAAGGTTCACTAAATACACTAGGTGAAAATAAAAGATCTTCATTAACTTTTATTTTTTGAATATTTTCATCAAGCACTAGTGTGCTTCCATCAATTTCCTTTGAAAATTTTTCATGTTTTACTTGAGATAATAATTCTTCAACAGAAATTTTATTGGGAGTTTTCCAACTATTGGCATTAATCTCTATAAATGTATTTAATTTATCTAGAGATTCTCCACCTATGGTATGCATTTTTTTCATTTATTTCCAGCCTGCAGGTATTGATGCGTAATTTGTTAAATTGGTGCAACCATAAAAACACTGAGTTGAAACTGTTACATTTCCTCTAGTCCATAGTGTAGGAGCATTGCCAACCAATGGAGTACAATTAAAAAATGTATAGGCAAAATTAGTAGCCAATTGAGTAGGATCAAATAATGTACTTGGAATTGAAGATAAACCTACGCAATATGAAAAAGAATATAAAAAGGTGTTTATGTTAGAAAGATTAAGAAACAACTGAGAAGGAATAGATGGCAATGAAGTACAATAGCCAAATATATAACTTGCATCAAAATTAATTACAGTTTCATCTATTCCCGTTATTGGGCCCGAAGGCAAACTAATTAAATTGGTACAATTATAAAATGAATGATTTAAACTTGCAATGCCTATGTAACCCCATTGTAAAATAGATGTTAAAGAAAGATTTGCTGAATTTGGAACACCTGAAAAATTAAGATATTGGCATAATCCTCTAATTGAAATTTTATAGGTTCCGGCATTATAGTAATGTTTAGCATAATTAGAAAAAAAGTAGGAAGTAGTATAATTTTCATTTAAACTATTATCTCCCCAATTAACAATAAAATCATAACTATAGCCATTATTTTGAGTAATTGGCAAATAAAAATAACCTGATGATCCCAATGTAATTTCAAATATAAAAGATTGAGTATCTATTAAAGATGCAGGTATATAGCCGGTTTCATTTATTTTTATTATCATAATTATTCTTTTGCTCCATATTGTTTTAAAAGTTCTATAATTAATCTTGCATCAATATCTGTTAATTCTCCAGTTTTTGCCCAATCTAATGCAGTATTACCATTTCTATCTTTAGCATTTACATTGGCTCCTGCATCTAATAATATTTTCATTGTATCATAGTGTCTTTTCCTTTTATATACTGCACACATTATTAGTGGAGTTCTGCTACCATTTTCTGCCCTTGTTTCAATGTCTATTCCAGGAGCTTTTAGTAATACTTTAACTATTTCTGCATTACCATGGTATGCCGCCCATAATAAACAATCCCAACCATGATATTTTTTATTTACATTTGCTCCCATACTTATTAACATTTCTGCTGAAGTTACATTATTAACCATAACAGAATGTAATAATTTTTTATCTTTTTCTTCTTGACTCATATTAGCTATATCACTTAAAATTTGCTCTTGAGACAAAGGTTTTAAAATATCACTAAATTTAATCTCATTTATATGTTCTCTAACTAGCTTCATTCTTTTGCTCCATATTGTTTTAATAGTTCTACTATTTCTTTATTTTCATTAAGTGAAGCCAATGTTAAAGCAGTCCAACCTCCATTAGTTTTTACATTCATCTTTGCTCCAGCCTGAAGCAATAGTTCCACCACATCTCTACGGTCTTTATATGAAGCAAACATTAAAGCAGTCCAGTTATCATTATCTTTAGCATTTACATCTGCTTCAGCCCGAAGCAATAGCTCCACTACTTTAGTATCTCCCGCCCTAGATGCAGCCAATAATCTTTCGTTCTTTTCTTTTATAGACATATGTTTTATCTCATCTATAATTTGCTCTTGAGACAAAGGCCTAAATATCGATTTAAAGTCTTCAGTTATATGTTCTCTAACTAGTTTCATTCTGTAGCTCCATATTGTTTTAAAAGTTTTACTACATCTTTGTGATCATATTCCTTTGCTCTCATCAATGCAGTTTTTCCATTAACAGATTTAATATTTATATTAGCTCCAGCTTTAATTAACAGTTCTACCACATCTTTTAAACCCCTATATGATGCATACATTATGGGAGTCCAATTATTATTATCCTTTGCTTCTATATTGGCTCCTGCATTAATTAATAATTCTATAATTTCCTTTGAATCTGTATTATTAATAGTCCAAAGTATAAGATCCCAATAGTTATTATATTTAATATTTATATCTGCACCATTATCAATTAATAATTTTACTAAAGACACATTACTTTCTTCAATGGCAGGCTTTAATCTTTTATTTTTTTCATTTTGAGACATAAGTTTTATAGTTTCTGCGATCTGATCTTGAGACAATGGCTTAAATATAGATTTAAAATCTTTCATTATTCTGCTTTAATTAAATTTCCATAAATATCATAACTTCTTACATTTATATCATAATTAGTAACATCTCCAAATAATATGGGAACGCTATCATTATAAACTTTGAAAAATATATCTCCCGTATTTAAATCTGTTGCTGTCCAAATATTTCTTTGGCCAATCATATAAGTACTTGAATCATATTCTGCTCTTAAAATTACCAATGTACTTAAATCTACATCAATATAATTTTGATAATAATAAAAATCAGAATTAATTAAATTCAATGAAGGATTATACCACAATGAATTTATTCTACTGTGATCAAATAAAATATTCATATAAACAAAGGTATTGTCTAAATAATTTTCTTGGCAGTAGGAGTTTTCAAAATATATGTTAAAATTATTATTTATTTCATAGGCAACACTTGTATTAAGAATAAATTCCGCAAAGGTTGAAAATGCATGCTTTGCTTGTATTTTATATCTAGTAGAATTATCTATAAAATATTGAGGAAAATATTTATCAAAAATATGTGTAAATCCGCTGGTATCTATAACTCTATAGGATGCTCCCCAGGAATAGCCTGTGCAATTATCTGTAACAACTATTCCAACCAATTGATTATCTGAAAACATATAATTACTAACATCCAAATGTAAATTATTATTTATATTCATTGGATTAGCCGTATTTCTATATGTATCATTTAAAATATAAATGGATGAAGATGAATCCTGAAAAATAGTTGAAGGAATATTATCAAGAGTTAAAGTGTTCCCTATTGAAGAAATAACATGAGAACTTGCCTCTGCAACCAATGAAAATTTTCCTTTGTCAAATTTAACCAATGTAACATCATCATTTGTGTTAAAACTTTGATAATAGGGTTGAATTGTTATATTTAAGCCAGCTATATTTAAAACTTTTTCTGTTAAATTAAAAAGTAAATTAGTGGAATTGGGAAGAGGAAGTTCTTGAAAATATGTTATTGATGGAACATTAATGTAAGGATTTCCCTCCATATCTCTTAATAAAGTTAATCCATCCAATGGAATATATCTGTCATAAATGGGATATAAATTATTTAATACTACTTTATTTACATCTACATACGACATATATTTGCTAGCATCATAGTCCATAAAGGAAGAATTATCTACAAGAAAATAGGTGGTAGGAGCTTTCATCCATACTGGATAAAGAGTTTTTCCTGTGTTATAAAATATGCTATTGTATGCATCCCATGCAAATAATTCAATATTATAATTTCCTATGTGATTTACATTCATACTATAAATACTATTATCTTGTAAATAAACATTTGGATTATTTCCTCCTGTTAATCCGGATGGATCAGCCCAATAATATGCGCTTGGATCAATTTGAAATAACTTCATTCTTGGTGATGTATAAACTGGATTATAGGTAATCATCTGTTGATCTAAGCTAGTATCATAATTCCAGTTTACATAAGCTATTAAATTATCGGATGAATTAGATGGATTAGGAATGCCTGCATTTATTTCAATTTTTCCATCTAATATATCAAGATTATAAAATTTATCAGCTATAAAAGAATTTAAATTTTCTGTAGAATCCAGATATGTGTAATTTTTAAAACTTAATAAAGGAACATTATAGTTATTATCCACCGCATATTGCAATAGTGAATTTGTTCCTGGATTTAAAGTAATATAGTCATTAAATAAAGAAATTACTCCCAATGAAGATTCCATTATGTAACCATTTGCTGAAGGATTAGGATAAATGCTATAGTCTATGGATTTTTCCCATTCATAGTTATTTGCATTTCTTAAAAAAGCCTTTTCCAAATATATTGTTAGACTTGTTGAAACATCATAAAATATTGATGAACTATCATAGGGATTATAGTAGCGAATATCGTCATCAATTATCAAAATAGGATTGCTAACTAAAGTTTTATCCAACACACCTGATTCTGTTTCTTGAGATAATCTCCACATTATATCATGAATATTGGTAAATGGATATTCAAATGTTGGGCCAATTAGTACAAATGAACTAGGATTAGCTAAATAAATGGGATCATCCAACGAATAATATTTTGATGGATCGGTGGGTTTCCATGCATATTCTACAGTATCCAAAAAACTAAAAGGAAAACTACCTACAGTTGATTGAGTTAATTCTAAAAATGTTAGTCTTACACTTGCATCACCACCAATTAATTCTGTATTTTCATCTGGTCCATAGGGTGTTAATGTTTGAGAAAGAGTATAATTATAACTTAAATTATCTGTTTCATATATTAAATTTTGAATTCTTTCAAAATAAATGCCTTCTCCCGTTATATCTGTAATTTTACAATTTACTCCAATAATATTTTGTTCTAACCATTTCTTAAGAGAAAGTAATTTTATATAAACTTCTTTTAAATTATATGAGTAACAATCCTCTGTTATGGGTGTGCCCCATTCATCTAATGCTCCAGTTTCTTTTGTTATACAATAATTTAATGATAATTGATTTAATTTTTTAAGAACTTTTCTTTGGTCAGCATTAAATGATAAAATAGTTTGTGTTCTGTCCTTTGCATCATAGGGAACTATTAATGATAATTTTGTATTTTCTTTAACATTTAAAAACCATTCACGAAGATAAATATCATCATAGCCTAACCATTTTATTGCATTTATTAATCCCTTATATGTTCCTACAAATGGCATGATTTTATCATGCTCCAATATCATATGTTTAGATTTTTGATTTAATACTTTCCAATCAGGTAAATCTTCATTTATATCTGTTTCCTTAAAAACTTGTTGAATTGTAACTGGATCTGGTAAACCAAAATTTGAAAGTAATGTTCTAAATCTTTCATCTTCTCCTATGGCTTCTGCTCCAACAACCACATCACCTAAAGTGTATAAGTTATTTCCTACCAAGTGATAAATTCTAAGAATTCTTTCAAATACTCCTTCCACATCTGATCTAAAACCTATGTTTACTTGCAAAGGAGTACTATATATTAAAGTACTTAAATCAAAAACTACAACATCGGCCCATGATATTTGTGATGTATTTTCATCCACTTCAAAAAATTGGATTTGATTTTCATCACCTATAAATTCCATTACAAGAACATTATTAACATTATCATGAGGACGAATATACCCGGTGGATGTTTCTTCAAGTATAAATAAGTTTTCAGTTTCTACCAATCCTTGAGATATGGGATTTAAAAATATTGCTGCAGCATAGGTTGCAGAGGGATAAATAAAACTTGCATCTATATTTAAATTTAATGAACTTATACTTTGAGTATTTATGCCAGTTGGATTAAAAATGGAAACATCAACAAAAAATATTGATGCCTCAGCAGGAGTTAAAATATGAGAAGTAGTATCTAATGCATATTTATATGAAAGAGTAATATCGTTGTTGTCATATAAATATCCTCCATTTGTAATAGCTGAATCCACAACATTTCCACTGGGATTTGTAATCAAAAATCCTTGAGCTCCAGTTCCCGTTGGTGATGAAATAATTAAAGGAATTAGAGGGTCTGGAGACCAGTTTAGAGGTGATCCTTCTTTATTAAAAACTTTCCAATTTTGAATATTCATATTTGGCATACTATATTTAATTTTGTATAATCTTTACCACATTCTTCACAAATTAATATATTTTTCTCATTTTTTCTAAATTCTTTCATCTTTTAATTAATATTAGTTGTATGAATCGAATGCGCTATGCTAAACCATTTTTTTACATTTTTTGTATTTTCAATTAAAAAAAGTAAAATATTTTCTAGAGTTGCAATCATGGAAACCTGCAAAGGATTTGCCCATAATTCAGGAGATGTTCCTTTTGGCAATATATTTCCTTTATAGTTATATCCTAAATTAAGAAATACGTCATTGGAATGCTTTGCATTATAAAGATAGGAATTTCTTACAGTATATAATTTTCTAGGTTGATTAATGTCTACAGGTAATGCCATAAGTTATACGTTTATTTTATCTGGTAGATATCCAAGGATATTTAGCACCATATTTTTTTAATAATTCTACTATCCCTTTACTACTAGCCCAACCCCAAGCAGTATTGCCTGCTTTATCATTAGCATTCACATCTGCTCCAGCCTTAAGTAATAATTTTACTATATCTTTATAACCATAAAGTGAAGCCTTCATTAAACAAGTAGTACCATTATCCTCTTTAGCATTCACATTTGCTCCAGCCTTAAGTAATAGTTTAACTATATTTATGTGTCCATTAATTGAAGCCAATATTAAAGGTGTACAGCTATAAAAACCTTTAGTATTTACATCTGCTCCAGCCTGAAGAAATAGCTCTACTGCCTTAATATTTCCATTTGACGCTGCAAATGCTAGTTTTTTATTCTTTTCTTCTTTAGATAAATGGTTTAAGTCATCTAGAATTTGTTCTTTAGACAAAGGTTTTAAAATATCTGTAAACTTAGCTTCATTTATATGTTCTCTAACTAGCTTCATTAACTTCCAGTTATATTATTTATAACTACCACATTATTTTCAGAATTAATATTTATGGCTGTATATCCTCTAACTTGAATATTTACAGTAGATAATACATTTTTAACCAAACTATCTTCATAATAGGTTCCAGAAGCATTTTCAAAGCCACCTCTAATTAGAGGATAAATATCCTGCACAGTAACCATATTGCCAAAGGCATCTTTAACAGAACGTTCAAGAATAATATCTCCATAGTCATCAATTCCATAGTATGTTGAATAAATAGCCAAATTATCCTTTGCGGCATCAAACCATACATTAACGGAGTCTACTCCATCTATTTGCTCAATTATTCTTATCAAATCAGAAACAGGAATTCTATCTCTTCTAGTATTTTGTAAAAAATAATTGGAAGTTTGTGTTATAATATTTTGTCTAACTGTATCATAGGATGCATTTTCCCAAAGAATTAAAGACATATTCAATGTAAATTTAGGATATTGGGGAGTTAATATCACATTATCTACAGTTAAAACTCTTTGGCCGCTTTGTTCAATTAAATCCAATATGGCAGTTTGCTCTGCAGCAGACATAATAAATGCATCCAAACTACAAGTATAATAGTTATCTGTGGCCGCTATTCTTTTAGTTATATCTGGAACTAAAAATAGATAAACTGTATTATCATCTTTTTTCTGGGAATTAATATTTTGAGTATAATAATATAGTTGTTGTTGAGCATTATTAAGTTGAGTTTTTAAATCAATGGCCTCTACAGAATTAACACCTTTGGCGGCTATTATATTCGTATATTGCAAATTTAATGAATTATAGGTAGCTTGAGCCTGATTGTACATATCCAAGGCATATTGATCTTCAAAGGTTGCAAAGCCAGGAATGGCATCAATAATGGTAAAAATATTTAATTTTTTAAGAAAATAGATATAATTGTTCGCATTGGCCAAAACAAAACTTCTTGACATGCGTGGTGCTAAAAGTCTTGTTAAATAAAGAGGCTCTGCAGCTGTTCCAAACATAATTTCATTTTTAACGCCAACATTTAAATATTTTCCCAAGTCCAATTGATCTCCGGCAGGAGAATAACCTTTGGTAGTAAATGTCCAGGTATTGCTAGCTGTGCTAGCCATAGAATTGAGATTTCCTGCATCTCCATCAGTAATCAAATATTCCACAAGAATAATGGCTCCTAAGGTAGGAACATCTCCATTATAGCCATTGCCAAAGAAAATATCTATTCCTCCTGTTTGACCGGTTTTAACCATTACTGCTTGTTGCTGAAATGTCATATCCAATATCGAATCAACAACATCCCATTTAACTCCATTAACATAAACATTTACATAATAATTATCTATGGATGCTCCTTTTTTATTTTGAAAATTATAGGATTGAAGAGGATCACCAGTACCAGTTGCCTGTTGATATTCCATTGTTCCTTGAATAATATTTAAATCAAGAGAGTTTGTAACACTTTTCAAATCAAATATTGCTTCCTCTGTTGATAAAACTATTGTATAGGTTAATCCATTTTGATTATTTGAAATTGTGGTATAGTTGGGAATAATTAAATATGTTACTCCAGAAGGTAGTGCTGTTCCATTATAGGAAAGTGTAATGGTTCCTCTTGCTGCCATAGCTCTAGATGGATTGTGGCCGGTTAAACTTGCCAATCCTATGATGCTATTGGGTCTTGATGCTGTTTTAATATTTAGCTCTGTTATAGAATCTTCATTATAGAATAAAATCATTCTGCCATATTGCAATATAACTTGTAATAATTGGCCCATAGGTGAAGCCATTGTAAAATATTGTCCCAGATCCCCATAGGTATTTTTTATAAATTGTAATGCATCTTGATATAATTCTGCGAGTCTTATTCTTGAGGTATCAAATATTTCCATATCAGTAATTTAATTTTTTACTTAACTAAAAGTCCTATGGTTTTAGTATTATTTATATAAATATCTATAACAGCATAATCATAGCCATCTGCTCTACCAAATGAGACCATAGGTGTAACCACATAATCCTTTGTTTCTGCTATATATGCTTCAAATTGCTCTGTTATTCTTTCTTGAAGCTGAGTTTGATTAATATTTGTTTCAAATATTAAATCTTCTATGCCAACTCCAAAATTAAGATCACCTATTATTTGACCTGGTCTTGTACCCAAAATCATTTTTACTTTTGTTATAATTGATTCAATGGGATCTGAGTGATCAAGTATTCCATATTTAAAATTGGGATCGTCTGGAGATCTGGTGTAAAGATCTTTTATCATTAACTTTTTTATTTATATATCTTACAAAATAAAAAAGGAGAAAAAATCTCCTTTATTCTTTAGCTCCTCCTTTATTCTTTAGCTCCATATTGTTTTAATAGTTCCACTACATCTCTGTGACCATATTTTGAAGCCCAGATTAAAGCAGTCCATCCATTATTAGTTTTAGCATTTACATCTGCTCCAGCCTTAAGCAATAGTTCCACCACATCTCTATGGCCATGAGATGAAGCCCATATTAAAGCAGTCCAGGCAGTCCAGCCATACTTATTTTTAGCATTTACATCTGCTCCAGCCTTAAGCAATATCTCCACCTCATCTCTACGGCCATTGTATGAAGCCCACATTAAAGCAGTCCAGCCATCATTATTTTTAGCATCCACATCTGCTCCAGCCTTAAGCAATAGTTCTATTACATCTATATGGCCATTCCCTGAAGCCAGTATTAAAGCAGTCCAGCCATCATTATCTTTAGCATCCACATCTGCTCCAGTCTGAAGCAATAGCTTCACTACATCTCTATGGCCATTCCCTGAAGCCAGTATTAAAGCAGTCCAGCCATAATTATTTTTAGCATTTACATCTGCTCCTGCTTTGAGCAATAGTTTTACAAGTTTTATATTATTATTTTCTGCTGCAGATATTAATCTTTTATCCTTTTCTTCTTGAGACATATGATTTATTTCAGCTAAGATCTGCTCTTGAGACAAAGGCTTTAGAATATCTCCAATTTTTGCTTCATTTATATGTTCTCTAACTAGTTTCAATTTTTATTTTTTATTTTTTTCTCTATAGGATGATTCTTTCTTATTGGCATATTCATGGGCATCATCATAGCTATGTTTTTTATACTTCATTAAATTTCTTTCAGTATATTCATGTTGTAATATGGCTCTTAAATCATGGGGTTTTACTTCAAATACATCATCTATCCAAATTTCATCCTCTGGAATCCATTTTTTATAGCCCGGAAGACTAGTTACATAGTGATGGCCACCATCTACAAAACCATCAAAATTTAAACCGGGATTCTTTCCTCTAACATAATCACCATTAATCAAACATACTTTAACATCTTCATTTCCTGCATCCTTTAAAACTTTAATAACTCTTTTATTTAGTATATCTTCTTTTTCTTCCTTTTTAACATTTTTTTCCAAATCTGCAAAAATTTCTTCATTAAGTCTAGGATACAGGTTTTCTTTTTTTCCTTCTTCAGCTGCATTAGCCATTTGCCATCTTCTATGTTCCAAATATTTGGGGTTTTTAGAACCAAAGCCATAGGGAACTTTATGTTTATGTGTTGTATCTAAATGTTGAATTGCCAATTCTTTTTTGGAACGTTGTTTACTTCCAACATATTGTTTTATTGGAATTAATTTACTGCCTTTTATTATATTATAATCCCAATCTCCTTCACTATATTTACTATAAGAAGTTTGATCCACATTCTTGGGATTAAATCCTTTTAATACTTCAACTTTAAATTCAGGATCATTCCAAATATCTATATCAAACTC
>Ga0335069_10003148_pt1 | contig 25137 bp, 21 predicted proteins | sample Lox_Sample_11_FD_206714 | JGI IMG/M metagenome (GOLD analysis project Ga0335069, IMG submission 206714) | Soil microbial communities from Loxahatchee National Wildlife Refuge, Florida, United States - Lox_Sample_1.1 | ecosystem: Environmental > Terrestrial > Soil > Wetlands | place: USA... | reverse complement strand
CTATTCGTGGCTGAACAGCTTGCCGAGTACCGTCACCAACGCGACCCCGTCGCAACTGGCGTCGTTCTACGCGAGCACGGCGTTGAGCCAATTCATGGCCATCGACCGACTGGATTACTGCGGCGCAATGACGGCGCAATTGCTGGAAGGCGCGCTGCGTCACACCGCGACGATGACGAACATCCAAGCGTTCGTGACGCAGACCACGGCCAACTGGGTCAGCACCGGCCAGGCGCGTCTGCCGGACGGGACGCTCTGGCGGCCAACCCGCTCGGACACAATTTGGGCGGACGACCTCTACATGAGCTGTCCATTTCTCATTCGCTGGTACCAATACACGGGCAATTCCAATTACCTGAATGACGCTGCGACCCAGGTCATGAATATGGCCGGCTATCTCCAGGACACGAACGGCATTTGGTACCACGGGTACTATTACGACACGCATTCGGTCAACGGCGTCAAATGGGGCCGTGCCAATGGCTGGGCCATGGTCACGGAGGTCGAACTGCTGTCCGCGATGCCGACGAATCACCCGGCGCGGGCCGCGTTGCTCAATATTTTGAGCCGGCACATTGCCGGGATCGAGTCGGTGCAAGACACCGATGGTATGTGGCATCAGGTCCTGGATCATCCGGAAGTCTGGAAGGAGACCTCGTGCACAGCCATGTTTGCCTACAGCATTGCGCGCGCGGTCAATCGTGGTTGGCTTGATCCGTCGCACATGGCTGTAGCCCGCAAGGCGTTTTCGGGTCTGTGCCAGTACATCACAACGAATGGTGTCGTCAATCAGGTCTGCCCCGGCACAAGTCTCAATACCAGTTTGACCTATTATACGACCACGCTCCAGCCCGCCAACGATGACCCGCATGGTCCCGGCCCGGTCATGCTTGCCGGTGCGGAAATTCTACTGAATCCGCAATTGGGGATTTCCGCGCCCACAAACGAGCCAGAGGTATTCTGGAATTCGGGGCTGAGCCATTTCATTCTCGAAGCGTCGACCGACCTTGTCGACTGGACGACATTTGACGGGCCGATCACAGTGAATTCGACGTGGCAAAGCGTGGCCTTCGAAACCAACTTGAACCTCACTTGCCGATTCTACCGGCTTGATTTTCCGCCGCCGACCATCTCCACGCTGGTGAGTTTCGAGGCGGAATCACTCCCCTACTCTGCCAGCGGAGCGACGGCTTCCATCACGACCGACACCAATGCCAGCGGCGATTCATTGGTGACGCTCAACAGTACGAGCGTCGGCAACTACATCGAGTTCACGATGACGAATGCTCCGGCCGGAACGTACCGCTGTCTCCTCGGGTTCAGGGCTGCCAGAGGGTGCGGGTCGATGAATCTCACGGTGGACGGCAATCCTTTTGGCACGACTCTCAGTCAATACTGGCTGACCAACTTCTATCCGCTCGTGGACTTCGGAGTGACCAATTTCGCCTCGGTCGGAAATCATGTTTTCCGGCTGACCCTCACGGGGAAGAGCGCCGCGTCCACAAACTACACGCTCACCGCCGACCGATTCCTGCTCCTATCGCCGTGAATCGAGCCAGCCGGGCGCGACATTGCCGTCACGCCCTCGGGGTACGCCATCACGTGGCGAGCGTTACCCACCGGTGCATGTTGGCAGATTTCTCGACGGCGGCGAGCACGATCTGGTTGGTGAGACCATCTTCGAAGGTCGGCTGCACGGAACGCTTGTCGACAACCGCGTTGATGAAGTCGGCGATTGTGTGCACGAACGTGTGCTCGTAGCCGATGATATGGCCCGGCGGCCACCAGTTCCCGACGTAGGGATGGACGCCGCCGCCCTGCGTGACGAGAATATCGCGAAACCCGCGGCGGTCGGCCGGGTCGGCCTCGTTGTAGTATTTCAGACGGTTCATATCCTCGAAATCGAACACGAGCGAGCCCTTGCTGCCGTTGATTTCGATCTGGATGCCATTCTTGCGTCCGAGGGCAAAGCGGGTCGCTTCGAGATCGGCGAGCGCGCCGTTCTGAAATCGGCCGATGAACATGACGGCATCGTCCACCGTCACCCTACCCTTCCTGTCTGGATCGCCGGGTAGTGGACGCTCTTTGATGAACGTCTCCATCTGTCCGCATACTTCGGTGAACTCGCCGATCAGGTAGCGGCCGAGGTCGATGATGTGCGCGCAGATGTCGCCATGAGCACCGGAGCCGGCGATCTTGCTCTGCAACCGCCACACCAGCGGGAAGCTCGGGTCGACGATCCAGTCCTGGGCGTAGCGGGCGCGGTAGTGGTAGATGGTGCCAAGCTCGCCGGACTCGATCATGCGTCGGGCGAGGATGATCGCCGGAATACGGCGGTAGTTGTGACAGACCATGTTGACCACGCCGGCCTTCTTGACGGCGTCCACCATTTGCTTCGCTTGTTTCACGTCGAGCGCGAGCGGCTTCTCGCAGAGGATCGCCTTGCCCGCTTTCGCGGCGGCGACGGCGATCTCGGCGTGCGTGTCGTTGGGCGTGTTGATGTCGACGATGTCGATCGTCGCATCCTCGACGACCTCCCGCCAGTCGGTCACGAACTGGCTCCAGCCCCAGCGCGCGCAGGCGTTCATGACTCCCGACTTCTCGCGACCGCAGATGACCTTCATCACCGGGCGGGCTTTGAGATCGAAGAATTTGTCCGCGGTGAGCCAGGCGTTGGCGTGAGCGCGGCCCATGAATTTGTAGCCAATCATGCCGACGTTGAGGGTCTTTGGCATAAGTCGTCTCCCGCTCGCAAAAAGGATTGAGATTTCCCGGGAAACATTATATTCATTTCCCTGCCCTGTTTGTCACGAGAAAAGAGAGGAATGCATCCATGAACAAGCCTCATGTGAAGTTGTTTATCCCTGGCCCCGTGGAGGTTAGCGACGATACGTTCGCGGCCATGAGCCAGCCGATGATCGGGCATCGTGGATCGGGTTTTCAGGATCTGTACGCCGCGATGCAGCCCAAGCTCCAAGCCGTTCTCTATACGAAGAATCCCGTGTTCATTTCCACATCGTCGGCGTGGGGCGTGATGGAAGCGTCGGTGCGCAACCTCGTCGCGAAGAAGGTGCTCAACTGCTGCTGCGGCGCGTTCTCGGACAAATGGTTCGACGTGAGCAAACGCTGCGGCAAAGAGGCCGAGGCGCTCAAGGTGGAATGGGGTCAGCCCATTTTGCCGGAAATGATCGACACGAAGTTGAAGACCGGGCAGTTCGACGCGGTCACGCTCGTGCACAACGAGACGTCCACCGGGCTGATGAATCCGCTCGCCGACATCGCGCAGGTCATGAAGAAGTATCCCGATGTGATGTTCATCGTGGACACGGTGAGCTCGATGACGGGTGTGAAGATCGAGACGGACGCGCTGGGCATCGATGTGATGCTCGCGGGCACGCAGAAGGCGTGGGCGCTGCCGCCGGGGCTCGCCGTGTTTGCCGTCAGCGAACGCGCCTTGAAGCGGGCCGAGACGATTCCGGGCCGCGGCTATTACTTTGATTTCCTCGAGTTCAAGGCCAACCACGACAAGAACATGACGCCGTCGACGCCGAGCATCCCGCACATCTACGGGCTGAAATTCAAGCTCGAGCAGTTCGAGAAGGAAGGGCTCGAAAATCGGTATGCGCGGCACCTGAAGATGGCGCAGAAGACGCGCGAGTGGGCGAAGTCGCACGGCTTTGAGCTGTTCCCGAAGGCCGGCTACGAATCCATCACGCTCACCTGCGTGAAGAACAACAAGAATATCGACGTGGCGAAGCTGCAGAAAGCGCTCAAAGACAAGTACAAGGTCCTGATTGACGGCGGCTACGGCCAGATCAAGGGCAAGAGCTTCCGCCTCGCCCACATGGGCGATGAAACGCTCGATACCATCACGCAACTGCATGCGATGCTCGATGATTGTTTGAAGTCGCTGTGAAGATTGCAAAAGACGCCGTGCTGGACGCCGTCGCATCGCTGATGCGGCGGCGTTTCGGCCTTGAACCCGAGCGCAACAAACAGTTTGTTTTGGAGTGCGCCGACTTGTCGGCGCTTTTACGCAACGGCAAGGCGGGAACAAGCTCTCGCACTCCAAAGCAGGTTACTGTCGCCGCCGATCTTTACTTCCCCGCGCCGCTCCATTGTATCGTGCAATTTGATGATGCGACCCATTGCACCCGCGAGCGGGCGGAGACGTTCGCGAATTATCCGGCCGACACGCCGCTGAATTTCGACGTGCGGCGCTATCACGCCGATCAAGCCGCTGGCGATGCGGCGCTCGCGCAAGCCGACATGCTCGCCGATCTGCTCCCAGCCAAGCACGGCCTGAATCCGACCGTTCGCATTCGCCACGATGAGATTGATGAGCTGACTGGCCCGCTCGCCGAACGGATCGAGTCGCTGCTCTCAAAACGTTTCGCCTTCCACGCCGGCACCACGTTCCATCTGATGATCGAGAACGCCGGCGCCAAGCCGCACCGCACGCACGGCGCTTAGACCGACGAACTCAAGTTGCTTCCAGGCCAGCACGTCGCCGCAGCCACTGCACCAATTGCTTGTCCAGCGATGGCATGATGATTTCCAAGGGCGTGCGGCCATCGCGCACGGCGATCCAGAGTATCCACAAAGCAAATGCGAGTCCGATCGAGAGGTTTTGCCATGAGTAGAATTCCCATGGGTGCGAATTTTCCACGTACCATCGTGAGAAAGGCCAAAGGTAGTAGAATCCCCAGAACGGGCCGGATCCAAGGTAGTCCATTGCAATGTGAAGATGAAAGAGTACGAGGTAAACAAAGAACGCTCTCCATCGTCGTCCCGAGCACAGCGTGAGAATAACCGATAGCAGCAGCCCGAATGGAAGATTGTGGCAAAGCTTGTGGTGATATTCCCAGTATGCTTCTTGGCCCGCGAGTATTCCCAGCCCATCCAAATCCGCCCAACTTGCTGCCAGCATGCAACAGAATCGCTCGCGAGACGTAAGCTTGGCGTAATTCCCCAAACACCAGCCGGACATAACATGGATCTGAATCTGCACGGAGCTCCTCGCGAGAGTAGTTGGGTAAACGCCATTCGCCAAGCGCGAACGTCGCGGCTTGACAACCAATTCTCAATACCACACATTTGTGTGGTATGCAGGCGCGACACCAGCGAATTCTCCACATTGACGGTGATTCGTTCTTCGCCTCGTGCGAGATCGCGCTCGACTCAGACCTGAAGGGTAAACCCGTGTTCGTCGGTGGCGGACGACGCGGCGACGGGATCGTGATCGCGGCCAATTACCTCGCGAAAAAATTCGGCATCATCACCGGCATGGCGTGTTTCGAAGCCAAACACAAATGCCCTGACGGCGTCCTGGTGCGCCCGCACTACGACGAATACCGCCGTCTCTCGCTGGAAATCTTCCGCCGCGCGCGCCACTACACTCCCCTGCTCGTACCCACCTCCATCGACGAAGGCTTCCTTGATTTCACCGATTCGCCCGCCGTGTTCCGCTGTCGCACCCCGGCCGATCTCATCATCCGCATGCGCCGCGAATTGACCGCGGAAGTCGGCGTGCCGGTCTCGATGGGCCTCGGTTCCTCGCGTTGGCTGGCGAAGCTGGCAACCGAGCATTGTAAGCCGGACAATTTTCACGAAGTGCCCGAGGACGAAGCCCAAGAGCGCGAGTTCCTCCGCGACATTCCCGTGCAAAAACTTGCCGGCATCGCCAAACGCCGCGCGCTCTCGCTGCGGGCGCTCGGCATCTGGACCCTGGGCGATGTGGCGCATCTGCCGCTCGGGTTGCTGGAGAAACGCTACGGATTTTTCGGCCTCGAACTCTGGCTGTTGGCAAATGGCCGTCTTCACGAACGCCTCGCGCTCGCCGACAAACCGCGCACCTGCATCGGCAGCGCTACCACCCTGCCCTACGACGAGCCCGATTACGACACCGCGCTGCTCTTCCTGCTCGACCAGACCGAGCGCACCGTGACGACGTTCTTCCGCGAGAACCTCAAGGCCCGCGAGATGGGCGTGTACGTGCGCTTCAAAAACATGGAAGGCAACGGCGCCAGCGTGAAATTTCCCGTCGCGCAGTTCGAGCCGCACCGGATCAATCCGCACGTGGAACGATTGTTCCGCGAACTCGTCGCCCACCAGGAGCAACCCATCCGCCAGGTCTGCATCAATTTCTGGAACATGCAGCCGCTGGAACTCGAACCCGACATGTTCAACAACGACGTCGAGTACAAACGCCGCGAATTGCACCACGCGCTGGAGACCATCGAGGCGCGTTACGGCAAACGCCGCGTCAAAACCGGCACGCGGCTCCTGCTCGAGAAAGAGGCCGCGTACCTCGTCGGCGAAAAACCCAAATGCCCGTTCATCCCCCAGCGCGAGATGGAAATCAAAATGGACAACATCCCCGAGCCCCTGCTCGATCTGGTCTACGAGGACGAATGGCAGCCGCTGGAACTAACGCCGCCCGCCGCGCCGCTGCCCCTGCCCCGCACCTGGGGCCGCTCCACCAGCCGCACACAGAAATTTTTGTAGCCTCGATGTCATTCGCGGTCCGTCGCATTCCGCGAAAACGTTTTGCGGCTACAATCTCCCCTTCGTGCTCGGCACGCCTTTCACGCGCGGGTCACGCTGGCAGGCCTGATCGAGCGCCTTGGCCAACGCCTTGAAGATCGCCTCCACGACATGATGCGGCTCATCGCCGCGCAGCACGTCGACGTGCAGATTGCACCGCGCCTCGTTGGCGAATCCCTGCAGAAATTCTTTCACCAACCCGACACGAAACTCTTTCTTTCGCCCGAGCGACACGTTCGCCACGCGATTCCAATTCTTCGCCTCGAACACGAGGAACGGTCGATTGCTGAAATCCAGCGCGATGCGCGCCTGCGCCAGCGTCTCGTCCATCGGCACCAGCGCCCAGCCGTACCGCCGAATCCCGCGCTTGTCGCCCAGCGCCTGGATGAATGCCTGTCCGAGCGCAATCCCGATGTCCTCGACCAGATGATGCGCGTCCACGTCGAGATCGCCCCTGGCCTTCACGGTCACGTCACATAACGAGTGCTTCGCCAGCAGCGTCAGCATGTGATCGAAGAACGGCACGCCCGTCGACACCTTCGCCTTGCCACTGCCATCAATCGTCAGGGTCAGCGAAATCTTCGTTTCGGCCGTACCACGTTGTATTTTAGCGCTTCGCTTTTTCACGTTTTCTTCCTCTCCGGTGTCACCCTGAGCTTGTCGAAGGGTCTCTGTTGTTTCCTTCAACGACTGATATTCTTCGCTTCGCTCAGAATGACACGACTGGCTTCCAGAAACTTCTCCATCTCTTCATCCGTCCCGATGCTGACCCGCGCGAAATCGCGGATTCGTTCCGCGTCCCACCAGCGCACAAGAATCTTCCGCTCGCGCAGTCCGTCAAACCACTGCTTCGCGGTCAGCGGCGCGGGCGGCCTCGCGAACACGAAATTGGTTTGCGAAGGATAAACAAAGAAACCGAGTTTAGCGAGTGCCGACGCCGTCCGCTCCCGCGTGGCACAAATCCTCTTCACATTTTGTTGAAAGTAATCCCACTCGTCCAACGTGGCTTCCGCGCCGAGCTGACTGAGCCGGCTGACGTTGTAGCTGTCCTTGACCTTGTTCAGGGCGCCGATCAACTCGCATGGCCCGACCGCCCATCCCACCCGCATCCCCGCAAACGAAAATGCCTTCGAAAACGTCCGCGCCACGATCACGTTGTCGTACTCGCGCAAGAGATCGAGGTAGTTCTCCGACGCGAAATCCACATAGGCCTCGTCGATCACCACGACGCCCGGCGTTTCCTCGATCACGCGCTGCAATTGGACCCGCTGTAGCCACACGCCGCTCGGCGCATTGGGTTGAGTGATAAATACGAGCTTCACGCCCGCCAGCTTCGCCAGCACCGACGGATGCGCCGCGATCTGAAAGTTCTCATCGAGCGGCAGCTCGACCTGCGTCGCGCCCTGGATGTTGGCCAGCACGGGATACAGCGAATAGCTCGGCCAGAAATATGCCAGTTTCTCGCACTCGCCGCAAAACGCGCGCACGCACAGATTCAAAATGTCGTCGCAGCCGTTGCCAATGACGATCTCATCCGCATCGAACCCGTGAATCTTGCCGAGCTTCGCGCGCAACCCAGCAGAGGTCGGATCGGGATAGAGCCGCAGCCGTCCGTCAATCGCCCCGCGCAGCGCCTCCAACACCTTGGGCGACGGCGGATAGGGGTTCTCGTTCGTGTTGAGCTTGATGAGGCCGGTGACCTTCGGCTGCTCGCCGGGCACGTATCCGCTCATCCGCTCGACTTGACGGCGGATCAGTCTCATGGAAACCGAATCCGCGCCGACGCCACATGCGCATCGAGGCCTTCCACGGTTCCAAATGATTCCAGCGCTGGCAATGATTTCTCCAGCGCGCCGCGCGACAACTCGACCACGCTCGTCCGACGCTGAAACTGGTCGACCGTCAGCCCGGCGAACGTCGCGCCCGCGCCGCCCGTCGGCAGCTCGTGACTCGGTCCCGCCAGATAGTCGCCCACCACGGTCGGCGACCACGAGCCTACGAAGATCGCGCCCGCCGTCTTGATCTTCTTCACCGCGGCCTGTGGATTCTTCACCAGAATCTCGCAGTGCTCGGGCGCAAATTGATTCGTGATTGCGATCGCCTGGTTCATGTCCTTGGCCAGGACAAACACGCACCCGTTCTGCAGCGCGCGCTGCGCAAAATCGCGCCGCGGAAGGCCATCGATTTGTTTCTGAATCTCAATCGCGGTCGCCGCCAGAACCCGCTCCGAGGTCGTCACCAGCCACACGCGCTCGTAGGTGCTGCCGTGCTCTGCCTGAGCCAGCAAGTCCGCGGCGATGAAGTCCGCCTTCGCCGTGTCATCCGCGACCACCAGCAACTCGCTCGGCCCCGATAGCAAGTCAATCCCCACATGGCCGAACAACAGCTTCTTTGCCGCCGTCACGTAGGCGTTGCCGGGCCCGAAGATTTTCACGACACGCCGGATCGATTGCGTCCCCAGCGCCATCGCGGCAACGGCTTGCGCACCCCCGAGCTGGTACACCTCTGTCGCCCCGGCCGCGCGCGCCGCGTACAGCAGCGCCGGATGTATCGGCGGCGGCGAGCAGACGACGATCTCGGGGCAACCCGCCACCTTCGCCAGTGTCACCGTCATCAACACCGTCGACACCAGCGGCGCGGTCCCGCCTGGCACATAAATCCCGACGCGTTGCAGCGGATCAAATTTCTCGCCGACGATTCCGCCCTGGGAGTTGCGCATCGACCAATCCTGGCGCAACGATCGTTTGGCGAAGGCCGCGACGTTCCGATGCGCCGCGCCGATCGCCCGCAGAAGTTTCGCTTCGGGTCGCACGGGTTTGGCGGTCACGCGCAGCTCCGACGGCTTCAGCCGCACCTTGTCGAATCGCTCCGTCAATTCCACCAGCGCCTCGTCGCCGCGCGCACGCACGTCATCGATCACGCCGCGCACCCGCTCTTCGATCTGTGGATCAAACAGGCTCGACGCCGCGCATGCCTCGGCCACGGCCCGCGCGAAATCCGGTTGGTCGTAACGCAGAGTTTTCATGCAGATTGAATTGGAATGTTACCCGACATTTGCCCTATTGCGCAAGCACCCCACCCAACGCCGAGCAGGGCCAAAACACCCCAAAAACTCGTGTCAAGTCATCCCGGATGCCCTTCCAGACCCCAAAACAAGCCCATTTTTTGCAAAACAAACCCAACGCATTTCTCGGGCAGTGCGTTAATGTAACCAAGTGCGATTCAATCACATCGAAAAGCGGTAACCACCAAACAGTTTGAGTTTGTTCCATCCAAAAAAGGTTTTTGGCCCGCTCCCCTCTCCCCACCGGCCCTCGCGAGCCCCGACCCATCTTGCTCTGAGGAATGTCGACGGGTTGCTCCTTTGCCTTGTCCCCTCCCCGGAGGGGATCAAGGGGTGGGTTCCCAATCACAACGCCAAACCGCAAACCGGCATCCCTTTTCGCTTCCTGTTCTCGCTGGCCTGTCATAAGACAATTCGGCCACGTCTATGCTATTCGTATAATCTGTCAAGTACACACTTATACTGATGGGCATATAGCCCCGGCAGGTAAACGCAACGGCTCACGCGCTCGCACGAGTGGTGCGCAGGAACCGCCGGGCCCGGCGGCCCCATGGCCGGCTGGCGCGCTGGTGGAACCGCGGCGCATGCTTGACGTCTTCGACCAATTCGCGGGCCGCGGCCAGCGCCTTGTCCCGGTCGCCCAGCCGGTCGAGGAGGACCGTGTACTCGTACTGGGCTTCGAAATAACCATGAGCAGCCAGCAACCGCTCGTACAATTCACGACCCTCAGCCAGCCGCCCGCGAGCCACCTGACATCGCGCAGACTGCCACAGGAGGTCTCCCGACTTGAAATTGGGCTGCCGCTGCAACGACGGTTCCAGAAGTTCCCAGGCTTCCTCGGCGCGGTTCTGGAACAGCAACACGTAGCCCAGATAGGCCTGCGCATCGAACATGTCGGGTTCGCGTTCCAGCGCGCTCCGATACGCCTGCTCGGCCAGCGCCCATTTGTGCTGTTCCCGATAAATGTCACCCAGCTCGGTGTAATGATAGGCCTTGTCGAGGTGATAGATCTTCCCCCGCAACTCCTGAATGCGTCGCCGTTGGAGAAACCGCTTCGTCAGCGACCTCTCCGCTCGCGATGTCCCGTACTTGCGCGCGAAAAAATACGCGACCACGCCAATCGGCCCGAGCATGAAAATCACCAGAATCCAATACCCTTCGTTGCCGTTGACGATACAGTCGATGATCATCCAGACTTCGAGCGCGAGCACCACGATACCAACCGTCGCGCCCAGCCACGGAACGGAATACAGGAGACTGTACAGATAGCCCATGGGTTCTCCCGCCGGTCATCCTCCCAAACTCCCGCCGAAAAATCAAAGCCGGTGTTGACCACCGTTCTCGGTTGGCAGGCTACTCCCACTCGATCGTGCTCGGAGGTTTGCTGGAAATATCGAGGCAGACGCGATTGACGCCCTTAACCTCGTTGATGATGCGCGTCGAGAGCCGCCCCATCAGATCGTACGGCAGCCGCACCCAATCCGCCGTCATGCCATCGACGCTCTCGACAGCGCGGATGGCGATCACGTTGTCGTACGTGCGCTCGTCGCCCATCACGCCGACCGTCTTGACTGGCAGCAGCACGGCGAATGTCTGCCAGACCCTGTAATACAGGTCCGCCTTCTTCATCTCGTCGATGACCACCCAATCCGCCTCGCGCAGAATCTGGAGCCGCTGCGGCGTCACCGCGCCGAGAATTCGCACCGCCAAGCCTGGCCCGGGGAACGGCTGGCGCCAGACCACTTCGCGCGGCAGACCAAGCTGCGTGCCCACCTCGCGCACTTCATCCTTGAACAGCGTGCGCAACGGTTCCAGCAGCTCGAACCTCATGTTTTTGGGCAGACCGCCGACATTGTGGTGCGACTTGATCATCGCCGACGGATTGCCGGCAATCGACACGCTCTCGATCACATCGGGATACGTCGTGCCCTGCGCCAGAAACCGCGCCGCGCCGGCCTTCTTCGTCGCCTTCTGAAACACTTCCACAAACGTCCGCCCGATGATCTTCCGCTTCCGCTCGGGATCGGTCACGCCGCGCAAGCGACGCAGAAACACGCCCGTTGCGTCCTCGTACTGCAATTTGATGTGCAGGTTCCGGCCAAACACCTGCCGCACGCTGTCCGCCTCGGCTTTGCGGAGCAAACCGTTGTTGACGAACACGCACGCGAGCTGGTCGCCGATGGCCTTGTGAATCAGCGCCGCCGCCACGCTCGAATCCACCCCGCCCGACAGCCCGAGAATCACGCGGTCTTTGCCCACCATCTTCCGAATCTCGCCCACGGCATGGTCGATGAACGATTTCATCGTCCAGTTCCGTCCGCACCCGCACGCGCCGTGGACAAAGTTCGCGATGATTTTCCTGCCGTGCGGCGTGTGGTGAACCTCCGGATGAAACTGCAGGCCGAAGAGTTTGCGACGCGGGTTCGCAATCGCCGCGTACGGCGAATTGCCGCTGTGCGCGACCGACTCGAAGCCATCGGGCAGCTTCGTGATCTTGTCGCCGTGGCTCATCCACACCTTCTGCTGTGGCTCCATCTCCGAGAACAGCCGCGATTCGCCCGTGACCTCCACCTCGGCGTGGCCGTATTCGCGCTTGTCCCCTTTCTCGACGCGGCCACCGAGCTGGTGCGCCATCAACTGCATCCCGTAACAGATGCCGAGAATCGGAACGCCGAGATTCCAGATCGTCGGGTCGCAGTGCGGCGCGCCCTTGCCGTACACGCTGGCCGGGCCGCCGCTGAGGATCAGGCCACCGGGCTTCAGTGCCGCGAGCTTCGCTGCCGAGGTGTCAAATCGCAGAATCTGCGAGAACACCTGGCACTCGCGAATCCGCCGCGCGATCACCTGGGTATATTGCGATCCGAAATCGAGGATGATGATTTGCTCGATCACTTGCTGCCCATGCCGACGCCTTGCACCGTCTGGAACACTTTCCCCTCGGTCTTGATGGCCGGCGCGATGATGATTTCGGTCTCCTGGAACTCGCGGATGTTGTGCGCCCCGACGTTGCCCATGCAGGTCGCCAGCGCGCCGACAAGATTCTGCGAGCCGTCATCGAGCTCCGCGGGCCCGAACAGAATCTGCTTGAGCGTGCCCGTTACGCCCACCCGAATCCGCGTCCCGCGCGGTAGATTGGCGTGCGGCGTCGCCATGCCCCAGTGGAATCCCTTGCCCGGCGCTTCCTTGGCGCGGGCGAACGCGCTGCCAATCATCACGGCGTCCGCGCCGCAGGCGAACGCTTTGCAGATGTCGCCGCCCTTGCTCATGCCGCCATCGGTGATAATCGGCACGTATTTGCCCGTCTGCTTGAAATGCTGATCCCGCGCCGCCGCGCAATCGACCGTGGCCGTCACCTGCGGCACGCCGAGGCCAAGCACGCCGCGCGTCGTGCAGGCCGCGCCGGGGCCAACGCCAATCAGCAAGCCCGCCAGACCGCACGCCATCAACTCCAGCGTCACATCGTACGTCACGCAATTGCCGATGATAACGGGAATCCGCATCGATTTGCAGAACGCGGCGAGATCCAGCGTCTTGTATTCACTGGAAATGTGGCGGGCCGTGGACACGGTCGACTGGACCACAAAGATGTCCGCGCCGGCTTCCTGCGCGATCGCCCCGAACCGCTCCGCCCGCTGCGGGATCGAACTGACCGCGCACCACGTGCCCGCGTCCTTGATCTCACGAATCCGCGCCGCGACCAGGTCTTCCTGGACCGGCTCCGTGTAGATGCGCTGGAGCAAATGCGTGGCCTCTTCCTTGCCGGTGTTGACGATCTTGTCGAGGACCTCCTCGGGATTTTTGTAGCGCGTCTGCACGCCTTCGAGATTGAGCACCGCCACGCCGCCGAGCTTGCCCATGGCGATCGCGAACCGCACGTCCACGACGCCATCCATCGCGCTGGCCATGATTGGCACGGTGATCTTGTGCGGCCCGAGTTGAAAACTCGTGTCGACTTCGTTCGGGTTGATGGTGACCGAGCCCGGCACCAGCGCGATATCGTCGAATCCGTAGGTGACGCGCGCCTTACGATTTCTTCCAATCCACATGCCCATGGTGAAAACCTCCTGAACGTTCCAACGACTACCCACTCCTTCGCATTTGATGGGCGTCTCCGCAAGCGGCGGATGAGATTCAGCACGCCCCCTCGCGCTCACATTGATACCGATTACGGCGGGCCGGCACAACCCTCAAGTGCGCTGCGGATGGGGAAAAAAAACTGGCCGAAGCCGGGGCACTTCAAATTCAATGCTGAGCGACGACGTTCTCGACGTTGGTGGCCGACGCCGACTGCGCAGCCCACAGAAACCGCAATACGCCCCACGTCATCGTAGACGCGTTGCCGTCCCGCGCCGATTCGAAACGGAATTGCTTCGCCAGATCCAGAGCGCGCCCGTCCACCGAGTCATCGCCACTCGACCGCTCCAGCATGGTGTAGAGAACCAGCCCGCCGGCATCCACGCCCACGCGAACCTGCGTCGGCGGCACAGCGCTGTTCACCGTCGGCAACGGCGGTGTGAACGTAACACTTCGGTCCCCCAACGGGCCCAGAATCCGAACGACGGATTGATTGACGGACATCGGCGGCGCGAGCGCTTCCGAATCGCTGGCCTCCTCGGACAGCGCGGGAATCTTCTCGGCGGCCGTGACGACCGCCTGATCGACCGGTACCGGTTGGAGCAGCGGCGCGGGCATGCCGGGAATCGTTACTCCCAGAAACGCCGCCGGCTGGTCCCAGCCCAAATCCCGCTGTTTGGCGTCAATTTTCCGCGCCCATAACCGTTCGGAAAAGCCGTGCACGCTCGGCAACGACATCAGGCTCGGGTCAAACACTTCCGCCACGACGTCCGCCGGCACAGGCACTGATAGCGGATCCTGACGCGGCGTCGGCCTGAAATAGACTTGCGGAACTTCGCGATTGGTGGTGACGAGCGAAACGCCCGAGAACCGAATGAACAGAATCATCGCTCCAAACGCCACAAGGGACCCGGCCAAAATCCACAACATCAGTTGCCCCTGCGCGAAGGACAGCTTGGGGACACGCCTCATGGCCGCTCAGTTCGCGGAACCCGATGCCGCTCCGGGTCGCGCCGCCATGTTAACGGTTGTAATCCCCGCCCGATTCGCCGCGCTCGCGATGTCCGCCCAGGCCCCAAGGGACACCTGCTTGTCGGCCTTGATGACCAGTTCGTGCGCGCGCGTCCGCTGGACCTCATCGCGCAATGCCTGCTCCAGCTTATCCATGGCAATGGGTTGATCCTTGAAGAACAGCAGATCATCGCTGGCCACTGTGACCACCAGCGTCTGAAAACTGCTCACCACTGGTGTTGGCCCGACCCCGGGCAGAACCACTGGAACTCCCGATTGCATGACCATTTGAGAATTGAGCATGAAGAACAACAGCAGCAGAAACACTACATTGACCAGCGGCGCGGGATCCACCAGCCCCTTGGACATGTGACAGTTCGTCTTGAACGTCATCGCATCTCCACGACTTTCGCCGATTGTTCGCCGCCCTGCTCCTTGCGCGCGAGATACTGGACCGTTTCGTTGGCGGCTTTCTCCATGTCGAGCACGAGATTCTGTACGCGATTGACGAGATAATTGTAGGCGATGTAACTCGGGATCGCCACCACGAGACCGCCCGCGGTCGTGAGCAACGCCTGCCATGTTCCCCCGGCCAACTGCCCCGCCGTGGTCGCTTGCGCTTTTTCGATCACCTGAAAGACCCGGATAAATCCGCACACCGTCCCGAGGAAACCGAACAACGGCACGACCTGCGCAATGGTCACGAGAATCGGCAGGTTGCGCTCCAGGCGGGTCACTTCCGTTCGCGCCGTGTCCTGTACCGCTTCGCGAATCTCATCGCGCGAGCGATCGTGATTGTTCACGGCGGCCATGACGACCTGCGCCACCGGCCCGGCCGTGTTCTTGCAGGTCTCGATGGCCTCGGTGACGTTGCCGCGCTTGAGGGAGTTGAGGATGCCGTTGACGAAATCATCCGTGTGAATCTGGGCGCGGTGGTAATGGAACAGGCGCTCCAGAAAAACCCCAACGGCCAACACCGCGCCGATGAGGATAAACCACATCAACGGTCCGCCTTTTGTCATAATCGTCAGCATATCGTTCCCCTTGCTTACCTCAGTAATGCCTCCTATTCAACGACAAACCGAGCAAGTTGCGTGCTCAGAACAGGATCAGATGTTCCGTACGCAGCTTGCGAATACGATCTTCCGCCATCGCTTTCATGTCCGGGTCCGGACACAGATCCGCGACCTTCTGATACAGAACGATGGCATCCCGCCATTGCTGGCGCTGCTCCTTGATCCCGCCGGCGGCCCACCCCGCTTTGCACATCCAGAACCGCTCGGGCGGCGCATTCGGATCGGGCGAGACGATTGGCTCATACACGGCCTTGCTGTACCACTCGAACGCGTCCTCCAATTTGTTCGCCTTCTCGAAAGATTTCCCGATGTCATAATACAATTCGTTGCGCAACGCCGGGTCGCCTTCCCGGGCCACGTCCAACGCCCGGCGGTAGCTGGCGACCGCTTCGTCAAACCGCCCGAGCGTGAATTGCATCCCTCCTTTCCGTCCATACGCCTCGGCCACCAGCCAGCAATCGGGAAAATCCTTCGTCAGCGAGTCAAACACAAGCAGTGCATCGCCGAACTTGCCGAGTTCGCTCAGCGCGTCGCCCTGCCCGAACCGGGCGTCGCACCGCCAGCTTGAGCTGGGAAAATTCTTCACCAGCGCCTCGTACAGATCGATGCCCGTCGTGTAGTCCTGGCGCAAATAGGCGGCGCGGCCGGCCATGTACTGCGCCGTGTCGGCCAGGGCGCTTGTGGGGTAGTTCTTGACCAGCAACTGGAATTGTTCCTGCGCCTTGATGTAGTCCTTCTGCTTCGCGTAGTAATCCGCCACCCAGAATTGCACATCCGGAGCCAGAACGGATTGCGGGAACCGCTGCAGAAACTCCGTGAACTGCTTCAGCGTCTTCTCGGCCTGCCCCTTCCGCGCGTAGCACCATCCACGATTGTAGAACGCCCGCTGGCCCAACTCGGTATCGGGAGCCGACACCATCAGCTTCTCGAATTCCACCGCCGCGTCATCGTACTTCCCCTCCCGCTGGAACGACTCGCCAATGGCCAGTCCGGCCTTCGCCGCCCAGTCACTCTGCGCGTAATTGGCCACGACCACCCCAAACGCGGCCCGCGCGTCGGCTTCCTTGCCGAGGCCGCCGTCAATCACGCCGATGGTAAACTGCGACTCGGCCGCGTGCGGGCTGTTGGGAAATTGCTGCACGAGCGACTCGAACACGTGGATCGCGGCCTCGCCGTTATGAGTGCGCTGATACGACTGGCCGAGCTGGAACATCGCGCGGTCGAGCAATTTCGTCTCGGGATACGCGCTGATCAGCCGCTGGTAATCAGTAATCGCCTCGGTGTACTGGCCGAGCGCGAATTCGGCATCGCCCGCCTTGAACAACGCCTCGGCGGCGATGGCAGGATCCTTGGCCAGAGTCGCTGCCTGGCGGAAATAGGGCAGTGCATCGGACATCCTGTCCAGTTTCCACGCGCACCAGCCGGCCTGCAAATTCGCCTTCGCCACCCACGCGCTCTGGGGATATTTGTCGATCAGGTTGACGTATTCCGGCAGGGCGTTGGTAAAATCGTTGCTGGAAAACAACAACTGGCCAATGGTCATCTGGATCTCGTCGGCCAGCGGGTCGCTCGGCGTGGATCGCAGGTAGGCTCGGAGTCTGGCCACGCCGTCCGCCAGTTGGCCGGCGCGGACGTACGATTCGCCCAGCTTCAGCATCGCCTCGCGTTTCAAATCCGCATCCTGCGCCAGGGTCAGCGCCTGGGCAAACGACTGGGCCGCGTCGCCGAATTTTTGCTGGTTCCAATACACCCAGCCTTCCCCGCGCCACGCTTCCGCCGCCAACTCGCCGGTCACCGGTTTGTTGGGGCTCGACTTGTACGAATCAATCACCGCGCCGTACCGCTTCAGTGCGTCGGCCGCCTGATTGCGTCGCGAGAGGGATTCGCCCAGCCAGATGTCGGCGCGATACGCCGTCCGTGTGTCGGGGTATTTGTTGACGATCGCGGCCAGAACGGCCTCTGCCTTCTCGAACTGTTGCAGGGCGAGATGGAGTTGGCCACGGAGAAGTTCCCCTTCCTGGGCCAGATCCGGCCGCGGACTGAGTTTGTCGAATTCATCCAGGGCCTGCATCGCCGGGTTGAGGTGGCCGAGCTTGAATCGCACAAACGCCAGTCCGTAAAACGCCTGCGGCCGGTAGGCGCTGTGCGAATACTTGTCGATGACCTCCGTGTAACGCTGCTCCGCCTCCACGTAGCGCTCGCCGCGCGACAGCGCTTCTGCCAGCCAGAATCGAAAACCGTCGGGCCGTTTCTCCGTCGGCCACTTCGTCAACGCGCCCTGCAGTGTCTTGACCGCGGCTTCCCACTTGCCCTGGTTCAACTGGGCCTGCGCCAGGTCCAGCGTCACGCCGTCGGCGCGGTCCGAATCGGGGAATTGCGCCAGGTACTCGGCAAACTGTCGTTCAGCGAGATCGTTGAGCCCGTCCTTGAACGCGGTCTCGGCGACGCGATACATCCGCGTCTCATCCGGCGCCGCGCCCGCCGCGCGCGACACGGCGCCGCAGGTCAGCAACACCGAGAGCATGATCCCCCATCTCTTCATCCACTTCCTCAGACGCAATTAATGCCAGAATGTTCATCCCCCGGCAAGGTTCCATATCGGAAAAAAGCCGGTGAACCCCCACAGCGATCTCCTCCTTCGTCACAACATTAAACACCTGACCCGAGCCCAGGTTGTAAAATTCCCGGACTAATTTATAATGACATTGTCGGGCGTGGACGGAAACCATGGAGGTGCTCATGAAGATATTCGGCAGACCCATCGATCCAATCAGGCAGTCTGTTCTTCGCCGGCTTTTCTCAGCCATCGTCAGTTACGTGCTTCTCTCGCTCCTCGCGCCGTTGGGGACGCCTTGCGTCACCGCTGCGTCCGCGCCCGCGGCTCCGACATCGGATGCCGCCGCGAAACCAGCAATTGATCCGCGCGCCGATGAGTTTCTCAAACGCATGGGCGATTATCTGGGACAGGCCCCGTGGTTCTCGGTCGATGCCGAGGTCTGGCAGGACGTCACGCTGCCCTCGGGACAACGCGCTCAAGCCGGCCGAACCGTCACGCTCCAGGTCCGGCGGCCCGATCGGTTCCATGCCGAGGTGCGCTCCACCCGCCGCAATTGCGCCATATTCTACGATGGGAAATCCATCACGCTGCTCAATCGCGCCGAGAATTTCTACGGCAGCGTCCCCGCCCCGCCGTCGCTCGACGAAGCCCTCGACCTCGCCTGTGACCGGTTTGGCATCACGATGCCGTTGGAAGACCTCGTGGTCAGCGACCCGTACCACAACGTGAGGCAGAAGGTCGTCTCGGGCTACGACATCGGGCCGGTGACTGTCCTCGGAATCCCCTGCGAACATCTGACGTTCTCGTTGGGCACGGTCGATTGGCAGGTATGGATCGAGGACGGCGCCAAACCCGTGCCGCGAAAGATCGTGTTTACCTACAAGGACGAGGAAGGCTCGCCGGAATTCACGGCCATCTTCTCGAACTGGGATTTTGACACCAAACTGCCCGACTTCCTGTTCGCGTTCGTGCCGCCCGCGGGAGCCACCAAAATCCCCGTGGCGGAGATCAAGGCCAAGAACGACGCGCGCAACAAGGAGGGCAAATGATCATGAGCGTCATCCGTTCCACTTCCTCCAAAATGATCGCCGCCGCTGGCGCGGCCTCCCTGATTGCGCTGGCGCTCGCCTATGCCCAACAACGATCCGAGCCTCCGCGCGCCGCCGAGCCGCCTCGATCCTTTGAAGCGCCCCGCGCCGCCGAACCCCCACGGACGGCGCAACCCCAACGCGCACCAGAACCCCAACGCGCACCGATCCAGCAGCAACGGCCCGTCTACGTAAACCGCGTCAGTCATGGAACCGTCCGCCACATCGAACCATCGCCTGCTCCCCCATCCGCTCACATGCGTCCGGGTGGAAGAATTTCCCCCCACGTCATCCGCCCCGGCGATCCAAACGCCGATTTCCACCGCCACTGGCACTGGAATGATTTCGCCTATGGCCGGCGCTGGGGCGTTCTCCCGGTCGGCTGCATCTCGGTGATCGTCAATGGCGCACCGTTCTATTACGACGACGGCATCTACTACCAGCCCTCGGACGGTTCGTACCAGGAAGTCTACCCACCCGACGGCGCCGTCATTCCCGATCTTCCCGATGGCGCGATCGAAATCGACACGCCCGATCAGACCTACTACTACGCTGGCGGCGCGTTCTACGTGCAACAGGACAATGGCTACGTCATCGTGCCCGCGCCCATCGGCGTCGTCGTCCCGGAACTGCCCCCGGGCGCCGTCCAGACACCGATCAACGGCTTCGCTGCCTGGCAATTCAACGGCGTGTATTACGAACCCGTGTTCGTCAACGGCGTGACCCAGTACCAGACGTTCCAGCCGTGATAGTAGAACGGGCTTCCAGCCCGTTTGATGAATCAAACGATCGGGCGATCCCGATAAGCAATTGGTGCGGCGACGCCCACCCGCTTCTCTTACTCCTGCTCTCGCTCTTGCTCCTCGCCTGTCGCGCCATCTCCGGCATCCAGACGGGTTCTGCCGACGCTGCCAACCCGAATAGTTAAAACGATTACGCGCGGTCAGCCCGCGCGGCTGCCTCGCCAATTCCAACCGCCCGTCATTGCATCTCTGTTGACACGCCCCCGCGCGCAGGCCTAACATCACGGCCGCTGGAGGAGCGTACGCGCGATTTTGCCCGCTGAGTGGGGTGCCAAACGATGCGAACCGACGTGCACTTCGTTTCCGATGCGTTTCCGCCGTACCCCGGCGAGGACGAAGAAATCAATCCCGGCATTTGGGGCAAGCGCCTGGCCGAGTACATCGTTTCCAGGCTCCCCGAGTACGGCATCGAGCCCAAGTTGTTCTACCCGGAAGACTGGGGCTGGGAGATTGCGCTCAAGAACGAGCGCTTCGCCATGTATATCGGCTGCAGCAACCAGGCCGAGCCGGGTGGGAACGAATTCCGCGTGTTCATTGACCCATGGAAGCCCCACGTGCGGCGATGGCTGGTCAAGAAAATCAGCACGGTCCAGGACGTGGAGCGGGTTGCGGATGCCCTCGACAAGATCTTTCGCGGTCATCCCGGCATCCGTGAGCTTCGCTGGTTGGCGGACGAAGAGATATGAGCGCGCCAAACCATGCGCTTCGCCTCACCGCGACGAGGATGGCGGCCGATGCGCCCTATTGTCAGGTAACATGAAGCGTGTGATCAAATTCGTCTTTGGGTTGCTCGCGTTCCTGATCGGGGCGGCGATTCTTCTGTGGTTCGCCTACCGCCTGTTCGTTCCCAATCAGGATATCCCCTGGGGGGTGCTCGATCTACCGCGCCTCGCTATCGCCGCCGTGATGCTCTGGTTCGGCTGGGATTGGATTCGAATCCGCTCGGTCGAGACGCGGGAATATGCGTCGGAGCTTGCCGTCACCGTGAAGCTGTCCAACTCCGAATTTGGTACGCAGTCGGAGCGTACGGGCATCCTCACCCTGAAACATCGGCTCGAGGGCAAACTCGACAGCGAGGCGTTGGGGGAGATCGATGGCGAGGAATTCGGCAACGGGGAGTGCACCCTCTTCGTCCAAACAGATGCGCCAGCCGAGGCGGAAGAATTAATTCGCGGCTTCTTCGCATCCGAAGCGCCGTCGCTGACGTTGTCCATCAGCAAGCGTGGCGGCGATCGAGAGACTTGAACCGCCCGCCCTGACCGCAACCGGCGTGTGCTTCAGGCCGTCACAAGCGGCCTGTGATTCAGCGTCTTTCGGAGAAATTGCCCCGTGTACGAACGCTCGTTCGCCGCGACCTGTTCCGGCGTCCCTTCCGCCACGATGCGCCCACCAGCATCCCCGCCTTCGGGGCCAAGATCGAGAATCCAGTCCGCCGACTTGATGACGTCGAGATTATGTTCGATGACGAGCACAGTGTTGCCGGCATCGCGCAGCTTGTTGAGCACTTCGAGCAGCTTGGCGATATCCGCGAAATGCAGGCCCGTGGTCGGTTCATCGAGAATATACAGCGTGCGCCCCGTGGCTTTCTTGGCCAATTCGGTTGACAGTTTCACCCGTTGCGCCTCGCCGCCGCTAAGCGTGGTCGCTTGCTGGCCAATCTTCAGATAGCCGAGCCCGACTTCCTGCAGCGTCTGGAGAACGTCGCGAATCTTCGGCACCGCGCGGAAGAACTCCTCGGCCTCGTCCACGGTCAGGTCGAGCACATCGGCGATGTTGCGGCCCTTGTAGGTGATCTCCAGTGTCTCGCGACTATAGCGTTTCCCGCCGCATTGTTCGCACGTCACATACACGTCCGGCAAAAAATGCATTTCGATCTTGATGATGCCGTCACCCTGGCACGTCTCGCACCGCCCGCCTTTCACGTTGAAGCTGAATCGCCCCGGACCGTAGCCGCGCACACGCGCGTTCGGCAACTGCGCAAACAACGTGCGGATGTGGTTGAACGAGCCCGTGTACGTCGCGGGGTTCGACCGGGGCGTCCGCCCGATCGGCGACTGGTCGATGACGATGACCTTGTCGAGTTCTTCCAGGCCGAGAATCGCTTCGTGCGCACCGGGCCGGTCCTTGGCGCGGTAGAACTTCCGGAACAACGCCTTGCGCAAAATGTCGTCCACCAACGTGCTCTTGCCCGACCCGCTCACGCCGGTGACGCAGGTCAACAAGCCGAGCGGGAACCGCGCGTCGATCTTCTTTAGGTTGTTCTCGTGCGCGCCGCGAACCGTCAACCACCCGCGCTTCGCCGCCCGCCGTGATTTCGGCACCGGAATCTGCAGCTCGCCGCGCAGGTATCGACCCGTCAGCGATTTCGGCGAGTCGAGAATCGTCTGGATTGGACCCGCTGCCACGACGTATCCCCCGTGCAATCCCGCGCCCGGCCCGAGATCGACGATGTAATCCGCCGCGCGAATTGTGTCTTCATCGTGCTCGACGACGATCACGGTGTTCCCAAGGTCACGCAACCCTTTCAACGTGTCCAGCAGCCGATGATTGTCGCGCTGATGCAGTCCGATGCTCGGCTCATCGAGCACGTACAGCACGCCGACCAGGCCCGCCCCGACCTGCGTCGCCAGCCGAATCCGTTGCGCCTCACCGCCCGACAACGTGTCGCTCTGCCGGTCGAGCGTCAGGTAGGACAACCCCACGTTTTGCAGGAACGTCAGCCGCGACCGCATCTCCTTGATGATTTCGCCCGCGACCTTCTCCTCGAATTCCGACAATGCGAGCGATCCGAGAAACGCCAGCGCGTCGCCGATGCTCATCCGCGTCACGTCGATGATCGATTTGCCGCCGACCGTCACCGCGAGGCTCTCCGGACGCAAGCGCGCGCCTTTGCAATCCGGACACTGCATCGCCACCATGAACTGTTGCAAGCGCGTCTTGGTGAACTCGCTGTCCGTCTCCTCGTGCAGCCGCTCCAGATTGGGAATGACGCCCTCGAACGCCTTCGTCATCTTCCGCCACGCACCCTTGCGCCAGTAGGTGAACTCGATTTCCTCATCGCCCGAGCCGTGCAGCAGTTCCTTCTGCACTTTCTCGGGCAAATCCTTGAACGGCACCTCGAAATCCACGCCGTAATGTTTGGCCAGCCCGCGCAACAGCATCTTGTAGTAAATCAGCAACCGCCGGCCCCCGCGCCGCCATGCCGCAATCGCCCCATTGGCCACCGATTTGTTGCGGTCGGGCACGACCAGGTCCGGATCGAAAAACAGTTTGGTACCGAGCCCGTGGCACGTCCGGCACGCGCCGTCGGGAGAATTGAACGAGAAATGCCGCGGCGTGAATTCCCCGTAGCTGATCCCGCACTCGGGACAGGCGTTCTGGCTGCTGAACAACCGCTCCGACCACGGCGCGGTCACGGGCGTCGTCGCGGTTCGGTACAGTACCAGCAACAGGCCGGACCCCCATTTCAGCGTCGTCTCCACCGAATCCGCCAGGCGCGCGCGCGTCTTGGCGGTGGCCGTGAGACGGTCAACCACCAACTCGAGGTTGTGGTTGCGGCGCTTGTCCAGCTTCACCGGCTCGGTCACGTCAAGGATTTCGCCGTCGACACGGGCCCGCACGAATCCCTCGCGTTTGATGCGGGCAAACACGTCGCGAAACTCGCCCTTGCGTCCGCGCACCAGCGGCGCCAGCAACATCAACTGCGTTCCCTCCCCCCACGCGAGAATCTGGTCGACGATCTGGCTCGTCGTCTGCGTGGTGATCGGTCGTCCGCAACGGTAGCAGTGCGGTTTGCCGATGTTGGCGAACAGCAGCCGCAAGTACTCGTATGTTTCGGTCGTCGTGGCGATCGTGGACCGCGGGTTGTTGCCCGCGAACCGCTGTTCGATGGCGATGGCCGGCGACAATCCCTCGATGTAATCGACATCGGGCTTCTGCAATTGCTCCAGAAACTGGCGGGCGTAGGCCGACAGGCTCTCCACGTATTTCCGCTGGCCCTCGGCATAGATCGTGTCAAAAGCGAGACTCGACTTCCCCGACCCGCTCAGTCCCGTTACGACAATCAGCTTCTCACGGGGGAGATTGAGATGGATGTTCTTGAGGTTGTGCTCCCGCGCGCCGGCAATGATAATGGTGTCTTTGGCCATGGCCTAAACCGCCGAATTCTGGCGGTTCTCAAAGCTTTCAACATATCACACGGGGCTTTCGTAAACCAGCGAAATCACAGGCCGACCCGCTGGCATATGACATGCTCAAGGGTAAAACACCGTGGTTCAGGCCACGGTCGAACAACAACAGAATCGAGGGAAAACAGGGACCATGGATGCTCCGGCAACGGAATTTCAACAAGGTGTTATGAAGCAAAACGCAAAGCAGTCCGAGACGCAGAAGCAGATGGAAGCGCTGTACCAAAACCTGCGCACGGTTCGTCACGCCATCAATAACAACGTCGCCGTCATCATGGCAATGGCTGAACTGACCCAACGCAATCCAGCCCAGTGCCAGAAGCTCAGCCAGCTCTGCCTCGAAAAAGCCCCGGCCATCGCCGCGGCCATCGGCGGATTCACCGAGCTGTTTGAGGGTGCCGTCAGCCTCCAGGAAGAGTTGGAGAATCAGGTCACGACCCCCATCGATTCTTAACCAACGCGGTTGAGAATCGTGTCGCCGCCATCGATTCCGCGGGCCCACCGGCCCGGTTCACAACTCTGATGGGACAGCGATCTCGTGAGCACAACGAATGGCCGACCCGAAGACAACGCGCTCCAGCAGGTTCGCGAGTTGGAGAAACTAAGAGCCAGCTAACACAACCCGGTTTTGTGGTATAGTCTGGGCACACCAAGGAGGTGTGTAGTGGTATGGCACAGGAACTCGTCTCGGATGAGTTGTGGGGACTCATCGAACCGTTGTTGCCGCCGCC
>Ga0335069_10003147_pt1 | contig 25139 bp, 20 predicted proteins | sample Lox_Sample_11_FD_206714 | JGI IMG/M metagenome (GOLD analysis project Ga0335069, IMG submission 206714) | Soil microbial communities from Loxahatchee National Wildlife Refuge, Florida, United States - Lox_Sample_1.1 | ecosystem: Environmental > Terrestrial > Soil > Wetlands | place: USA... | reverse complement strand
AAGTGACACCGAGCTCCCGGGGTGGCACCGGCCCGAGAACAGTTTGGATGTGCCCTACGGGCGTCCGGCTTGGAGTCATGTTTTGCGTCCTCTCCTGCGAGAGTCTCTGTGGCGACGGCAAACTATAGCGGCGGTCTATGGCCGCCGTCGTCGAGAATCAACGATTTCGGCGCTCGTAGAGCGCCGCTACAGCCCACGCCGGCAGGTCATCACCCAGACTCTACGGAAGTGCTTTTCGAGTCGCAGGGCACTTCGATCCTGATTTTGAGCAACGCTCGGAAACCCGGGCCGGCTCGCGAAGCGGCCCGGCGTTACGGTTACGCCCCGGCGGACCATCCTGCATCGAGCGGAAGAATGGTCCCGGTCACCAGCCGGGCTTCGTCGGAAGCGAGAAAGAGCACGACGGCGGCGACATCCTCCGCCGATCCCATTCCGCCGGCCAGTGGCTGACGCTCGCGAATGTAGTTCATCACTTGCGGCCGGCGCTTGGATTTCTGCGTCAGCGGCGTATCAATCAGGCCTGGAGCGACGGCATTCACACGCACTCCGCTGCGGGCGTAATAGACGGCCATCGCGCGGGTTAGGCTGATGATTCCTCCCTTGCTGGCGGCATAAGCGTGGGAAGTGAAGTATTTTTGACATGCCGTGAGTCCCAGCACGGAGGCCATGTTGATTACCGCGCCGCCGCCGTTCCGGATCATCTCGGGGATGGCGTAGCGGCAGCACAGGAAGACGCTCTTCAGATTCACCCGCATGATTGTGTCCCACGCGTCTTCCTGCGATTCGGTTACCGGGCCGTCGCCGTGGCTGCTGCCGCCGATTCCCGCATTGTTGACGAGAATATCGACGCGGCCGAAGCGCCTTACGGCCGCCGCCACCAGCCGTTTTGCTACACGCGGGATCGAGGCATCGCCGGTGACGAGTTCCGCCATAGCGCCTGACGACTTGATGGCCTTCAGGGCCTCCTGGCCGGTACTCCTCGTAATCTCGTTGAGAACCAGCCGGGCGCCCTCGCGCGCAAACCGTTCAGCAATGCTTCGCCCGAGTCCTTGGCCCGCGCCCGTAATAATGGCAACCTTGTTCTTGAGCAGCATAAGTTTTGTAGACCGTGGCTAGTGAATGGAAGCTCTTGCAAAACTCGGTCTAAGCTGCCGTCAGGGCACGGTTTTAACCGTGCCGAGGCGGTGTCTTCAGGGCAGCGGCTTCAGCCGCTGAGGGCCAAGGATGAGCCTCAGGAGCTAAAGCTCCCTTTGTTTTTCATCTCGACCGGCACGGCTAAAGCCGTGCCCTGACGACAGTTACATGAGGTTCCGCAACAGCTTCCAGTGATTAAAGCTCGATGGTCCACGTTTCGTCTGGCTCTTACCAACCACTGCCCGCTATTCACTAACCACTAACCACTAGCCACTAACCACTAGCCACGATCCCCTGCCGTTCACAGTCTTCTCGTCCGCCGTCGAAACTCCCGATAGTACTCTTCGACGTTGCGCTGTGATTCGGCTTCATTCCCCACGAAATGGGGACTCGCGAGAATCAACGGTTTGTGCCCCAGCTTGACGAGGCGTTCGGCCACCAGGGCGTTGAGCGTTTGAACGATGGTGATCACACCGAGCGAAGACGTCGAAGACGTGGGGTAGTCGCAACCTTCCACCTTGATACTGGCGTCACCTGGAGGAGTGCAGTTGTCGATTACGAAGTCGGCAACTTCGCCCAATTTCTTGCCGGATGGATGACGCGAGACGGTCTTCGCCTGGTGCGCCAGCGAGGTGATGGCGACGACCCGCATGCCGCGCTTCTTCGCCCCCAGCGCAATTTCGATGGCGACGTTGTTGATGCCGGTGCTGGAGATGACTTCAAAGCAGTCGTGCGGCCCGAAGGTGTAATTGTCGAGCACCGTCTCGGCGTAGCCGCTTAGACGCTCGAGGAAGAACGCTTGCCGAAGCCCGGAGGTCCCTACGACATTCGTGTAATACGTGATGGGCAGTTCGATGATCGGGTGGAATCCGACGATGCTGCCAATGCGCGGGAAGGTCTCCTGCACGCCCATCGCTGAATGTCCGCCGCCCCACAGATGGACTAATCCGTCAGCGGCAATCGCGCCAGCGTAAAGGTCGGCCACCTGACGTAGGTTGTCCGCCTGTGTCTTTTCAATCTTGTCGATGATTTCATGTGCCACGGCGCAGAATTTGAGGTCACTCATGAGACCGGTCCTCCCTTAAGCTTGCGACATACGCCCGCCGGCGTTTCCAGGGTTGCCCCCAGCCGGCGCAGTTCCTTTTGCAGGCCCCCCCGCGGCAGTTCCCGCGGCATTTGCTTGCGTTCCAGGCAGAGCGCGGCCGCGCAGCCTGCGGCCTGCCCCATGGCCATGCACTGCGCCATGCTGCGCACGGCGGCGTGAGCGTCATGCGTGGCGGAAAAGCACCGTCCGGCAACGAGCAGGTTCTCAACCTTCTGGGGGACAAGCGCCCGGTAGGGGATATCCACGGTCTCGCCCTCGGGAAGGTATATCCAATCGGTCCCGGCGCCGGAATGATGGGCTTCAATGGGCGCTCCGCAAAGGCCGATCACATCCGGGAACTTCCGCGCGGTAAGGACGTCCTCCCGCGTCAGGCGATACTCGCCATAGATGCGCCGCGACTCGCGCACTCCGATTTGGGTGCTGAAGCTGACGAGGCTCGCGGATTGGTAGCCCGGGATTTGGTCGCGCAGGAAACGGACGTATTCGAGCGCCTGCCGGCGGCCTTCGATCTCGGCGCTGGTCAATACCTCGGGTTGTGTGGGATCGGCGAACTTAACCCGCGTCATGATGGTGGCCATGACCCCTTCGATGGGGGTGATGTGCACACTTCCTTCCCGGCGGGGAAGGTCGTAGCGGCCGGACTCCGCCGCCGCGGTAAGCCGCGCCACGAATTCCGGCCGCGGCAGCAAGCGTGCCTGCTTGACGTTCACATTGGCCAGGCGGAACGTCGTCGTTAGCGTCTGCGCGGGAGCCTGCTCGCCTGCCATTTCAAAAGCGGCGCCTGCCCGAGCGGCAACGTCGGCCTCGCCCGAGGCGTCGACGACGATCTTGGCCTCGATCGATCCCAGCCCGGCCTTGCTGCTCACGATCACGCCCGTGACCCGCGGACCTTTCCGGAGCGTGTCCGTCACGAAAGTGTGGTAGAGAAGCTGAACTCCTGCCTGCTCAGCCAGCCGTTCCCAGACAACTTTGAGAATCTCAGGATTGTACGTGATTCCTGTGCCCGCCCCGAACGTGTTCGGCCGTTCGATGACGCGATCGAGCTTGCGGATTTCTGCCACGACGTCGTCGGGGATGCCACTAACCACCTTCTTGGCGATCTTGCCGGGTGTGTAGAACCCATAGAACGTGTCGAGAACGCCGGTGCTGATTCCTCCCAGGAACCCGTAGCGTTCTACCAACAACACCTGCGGATGGGAGGATATCCTCCGCGCGACGCGAGCGGCGGCGATGGCTGCCGTCGCGCCGGCCGAGCCTGATCCGACGACCAGAATGTCGGGGCTGGCGATAACAGGGATTTGCTTCCGGTACAGATACATAAATTCTACAAACTCGGTGGTAGCGGCGGCCTCGGGCCGCCGCCGGGCACTCATCGCGCGCCGCTACGACGCGGGTTGTGAGAAACCCGCGAGCCGCGGAAACAGGTCCTTGAGCCGCGGATAGACATCTTTGTAAATCGCCAAGAGCTCCTGGTACCGGCGGTGGTTTTCAGCATCAGGAATGTAGCGCTGCCCGGCGGCCGCGTGCACGCGCTGCATCGGCTCCGGCGAGGGGATAAGTCCGGCACCCCACGCCGCCAGGATGGCGTCACCCAGGGCCGCGCCGCCCCGTTCCTGCATGACTTGCACGGGAAGGCCCGTCACATCCGCGATAATCTGGCACCACAACTTGCTGCGCGCCGGGCCACCCACCGCGAGTAGCGTCTGGAGCTTCGCCCCCAGCATGCGCGTGATGCCGAGGTTGTGCTCGACCGCAAAAGCCGTGCCCTCCATCACGGCGCGGATCAGATGACCGCGAGTCTTCGAGAGATCGAGACCCAGGAATAATCCCCGGGCGTAGCCGTCATTGATGGGTTGGAGTTCGCCGGCCAGATAGGGAAGAAAGATGAGTCCATCACTCCCGGCCGGCACGCGGGACGCCTCCTCGGTGAGTTGGCCGATCTGCTCGGTTGAGGCCGTCCCGTCGTGCGACATCACTCCCGCCACCCAGATCATGGCGTTGCCGCCGCCGATCATCGATCCTCCCAGCAGCGTTAAGCCCTCGATAACGTGAGGGAAGGCCAGCAGGCGTGGATCGGCGGAAACATGTTTCAGCGGCACGTTCACGGTGCTTGAGGAGCCGAGCGACAACTGCGCAGTGTCCGGCGATGTCACCCCCATGGCCAGCCCCGCTGAACTGGTGTCCTCGCCGCCCGCGACGACGGGAGTTCCTGCTCGCAGCCCGGTAGCCCGCGCGGCCTCTTGCGTCACGCTGCCGATTACTTCGTGGCACGAGGCCAGTTCAGCATAGACGGAAGGCGTGATGCCCATCAGATCCATGGCCTCCTCGGACCACGCGCGCCGGGCGAGGTCGTAGGCCAGGAGAATGCCTCCGTCGGAGTGGTTCATCACCGCACGGCCCGTCAAACGATACGTGAGGTAAGCCGTGGTCGTCAGCGCCTTCCAGACCCGCTGCCACGTTTCGGGCTCATGTTGCTGAATCCATAGGAGCTTTGGCTCGACGTTGTACGCGGCAGGACTCTTGCCGCTGATCGCCACGAGGCGTTCGCGGCATCGGGCCTGAAGCGTCTCCGCCTGGGAAGCGGAGCGGCAGTCAAGCCAAAGGATCGCTGGGCGCAGCGGCCGGCCCTGGCTGTCCAAAAGCACTGAGGCGACGCCTTGGCCGCTAACTCCAATTGCTGCAATCTGATCCCTGGCTTCTGGTAGTTCGCGAAATAGAAGTTGGAGGGTACGGCAAACCGCCTTCCACCAGTCTTCAGGATCCTGCTCGGCCCACCCCGGACGCGGCTTGGCATAGGAGTACGAAACCGCCTGGTCTCGAAGCATCTTCCCGCTGACATCGGCCAGTACGGCTTTCGTGGTCGTCGTCCCAACGTCAATGCCCAGCGTCAGAGGACCCATATTCACGATCGATGGTGTGTTTGCCGGGGTTTGGCGCGAGCACGACCCCGGAGCCTGACACGATACTGGTAACGGTCCGCTCGGGACACCGCCAGGGCAAGCTCCAGCGGGCGTCCGTCTTCGAAGTGACTGATGCGAGTTACACAAATGACCGGGGCCCAGGGATCGATCTTCAGAAGCTTGGCTTCCTCATCAGTGGAGGATCGGCTTTCCACCGTATCGGCAGCGCTCGCCGGTTCGATCCCATACTCCTTCTCCAGCGTTTCATAAAGGGATTCGTGCAGCCGGGACTTCTCCAGAAGGTCGGGAACCAGATGGGAGGGGAGATAGTTCGCCATCAAGGTGATGGGTTCTTCCGAGGCCAACCGCAGCCTGCGGATACGGAAGACTCGTTCCCCCTTTTGCAGATTCAGGGCGAAGGCCACGCGTTCGGGGGCGACAACCTCCTCGCTCTCAAGGAGCGATGTCCGCGGAGTGTATCCCAGGCTCCGTAATTGCTCGGTCCAACTCGTAATCGTACTGAGCTCGTGAGTCAGTTTGGGCTTCTGTACAAAGGTGCCGCGGCCCTGTTGGCGGACCAGCAGCCGTTCGATCACTAGATCGTCCACGGCTTCGCGGATGGTCATTCGGCTGACGCCGAAGCGGGATTCCAGTTCACGTTCCGGTGGAATGGCCTCTCCTGGTTCCATGTGGGCAAGTTCTTCGCGGAGCTTCTCGCGAACTTGCAAGTAAAGGGGAATTCCGCTTTCCCTGGTTAATGACATATCCACCCGCGCAAAGAGTGCTCGCCGGGGCCGATTATGATGCTGCTGGCGTCGAACGACAACCCCCCAGCCATCGCGGGGTCGCAGCACCGTTCCCACAGAGCGACACGGACTTGCCCGCTATGCCGTCTATCGCGGCCCCTGCCATCCGCTCGTAAGCTTGGCAGAAAGACATCATGATGTATATATGGGTACAAGTCGCTCCTCGCGTCCGCATAAACTATAGTGCTGCCAGGCGCAAAGTCAAGATTTTTGTCTTGACACGAAGGTTTCAGGGTGATATACCGCGCCAACGACGGGTACATGATTATCCAGGTGCCGGGTAGTATAGGTATGAAAGTTCTGTAAGTCATTATGATGATAGGATGACATTTTGGTCTTCTGTTTCTTGCTCTGCTGCGTCGGGAAAGGGCCAAGACCTGGGAATTGTGGCTGTCACGACAGGTTCTAGGTGAGTTTGTCTCCACCCTTTGTTGGCAGCCCCCGTAATTCCTGAACCGGTAAAACGGCACGAGGAGGACGATATATGGTTCGGCCAAGGAAGCACGCAGCTATTCTTCTGTTTGTGGCGTGCATCGTGTGCGCCAGCCCGCTGTTTGGGCAGAATTCCAACGCCAGCATTACGGGTACGGTGACCGATCAAACCGGTGCCGTGGTTCCTGGCGCACAGATGACGCTAACCCTGGGAACGTCGGGAACGGTGAGAAAGACTACCAGCGGGCAGGACGGGAACTTCTTCTTCCCGAACCTTCCTGACGGGAGTTACGAGTTGCAGTGCGCGGCCCAGGGGTTTCAGACCTTCATTCAACGTGGAATTGTTCTGCACCTGAATGAAGTTGTGAGTTTACCTGTTTCCCTCACGGTTGGGTCTGCTACCCAAACGCTCGAGGTTTCCGCCAATGCCTCGCCTCTGAACTTCCAGAACGCAGTCGTGCAGCAAGGAATGGCCACGCAGCAAATTTCGGCTCTTCCTTTGGAAGTCGCGGGGGGCCAACGATCAGCGGCCAATTTCCTGGCGATCATGCCGGGCGTGGCAGCGGTTGGTTACCTCGGAGGCGGTGCAGGCGGCAGTTCCGCCTATGCCATGTTCAACGGCGGCCAAGAAGACTCGGATGAGGCCGTCCTCGACGGGATCAGTATGGTGGAGGGCTTGCTGAGCCAGAGCGGGACCGTGGCGATTCAAGCCGACTTCCCCATTTCCCCGGAGGCGGTGGGTGAGATCAGCCTGCTGACGTCGAATTACGATCCGCAATACGGTGCCACGTACTCGGCCGTGACGGTGGCCAGTACCAAAGCCGGATCGGACCAATTCCACGGCGGCGGTTACGAATTCAATCGCAACACCGATTTCAACGCGCGGCAATTCGGCGTGGCCGAACGGCCCAAGGACATCGAGAATGACGTGGGTGGTTTCATCGGCGGTCCCGTTCACGCGCCTCTGTTTTGGTCGGGCCGCAAGAAGACCTATTTCTTTGTGAATTTCGAGGCCTACCGTTCGGAAGGCGCTGCCACCAAGCCGGTCCTGACGGTTCCGACGGCCAAGATGCGCGAGGGCGATTTTAGCGAGTGGCCCTACCCCATCTATGATCCCACCACGACGACGGTGAATCCGGCCTATGACGCCACCGCGCCGGCCTCCACGACGAACATCCCTTACCTGCGCAACCAGTTTGAGGGCAATGTCATTCCCCCCGATAACGCGCAACTCCTGAGTTCCCTTGCCTCGGGATGGTTGCAGTACGTGCCCAAGCCGAACCGTCCGGGGCTCACTAACAACTACGAATCACCGAACGCCCTGGCGAACAGTTTGAACGCGCATACCGATCAGTGGGACGTCCGCGCTGACCAGTACATTGGCGACAAAGATCACTTCTTCGTCACGTGGCACTATCGTGGCACTTTGCCCTTCACTCAGTCTTCTTTCCCCGCGCAGATCGATACCAACAACACGCGTATTCCCAATTACAGCGAGGTGCTGCGGGCCAACTACGACCACACTTTCAGCCCCACCTTCCTCAACCACGCGGCGATCGGCTATCTCGATTTGCTGACCCAGGTTTACAATTCTTCGGACAAGTATGTGAGCGCGGTCCCGCAAGTCGATGGAGTCTATTCTCACAACCACCAATCCAGCATCAACTTTGGCGACGGTTATTCTTCCTATGGTGGGAATGCGGACTTCATCACGACCCGGCCGACCTGGATCGTCAATGACATGGCCACGTGGGTGAAAGGAAAGCATACCCTGGAGTTCGGAGGGGAATACCGTTACCTTGCCTATCCCACTCAAACCACGGCGAACGGTTCGGGGACCTTTAACTTTACCGCTCTGAACACCGGTCTGCTCGACTACCCGACTCAAACCGGGAACTCCTACGCCAGTTTCCTGCTGGGTGATGTCGGATCAAGTACGGTCACTTATTATTCGCTCAGCGCCTGGCGCCCGCAGGCGAGGTCGGTTGGCTTCTTTGCCGGCGATACGTGGAAGGTGACCCGCAAGCTGAGCGTCGATTATGGGATCCGTTGGGATCTGTACCAACCCTCTTTGGAGGCCAAAAACCAGACTTCTTTCCTCGATCCCACCCGAACGAATCCAGAGGCGGGGAATCTTCCCGGCGCCCTGGTATTTGCGGGCAGCAAGTGGGGTGATGCGAGCTACGGGAAGGCTTACTACGAGCAGCTTTACCACAAGGCCTTCGGGCCACGTATCGGCTTCGCTTACGGCGTAAACAACAAGACCGTCGTCCGCGGGGGATTCGGGGTCTTCATGATGCAGAACTTCTACCCGGGTTGGGACGGCGGAATCGCCACGGACGGTTTCAACGAAACGGTTGCGTTCAGCAGCTCACTGGGCGGGATGCAGCCTTCCTTCTTGCTCCAGAACGGTGTCCCTCAGACCTTCCAAAAGCCTCCGTTCCTGAGCGAGAGCTTTCTGAACGGCCAGAACGCACCCCGTTACCGGCCACTCGATGCTAACCAAGTGCCGCGCGCATACCAATGGAACCTCACGGTGGAGCGTCAGCTCACGGACAACCTGCACGTGACCGGCGCCTACATCGGTAACCACGGTTCACGGCTCCTTTCGCAAATGGAGCCCATCAACGCTCTGAATCCTTCGCTGCTCTCGATGGGTTCGGCGCTCTATGATCAGTTCACGTCCGACCAAGCAACCCTGGACGGCGTGAACCAGCCCTACACCGGTTGGGCAGCGCAAATGTCAGGCTGCACGGCTGATGTGGCACAGGCCCTCCGCCCCTTCCCGCAATACTGCTCAGCGATTAACGGATTGAATGAGAACCACGGGTGGTCGAATTACCACTCCCTGCAACTCTCCGTTGAGCAGCGTCTGTCGCACGGCTTGTGGCTGATGTCGAATTACACTTGGTCCAAGACTTTGACCACCAGCGATTTCGTGCAGACGACCACCCAGGTTAGCAGCATTTCCCCCTATCAAAAGCAGCGGAACTACGGCCTTTCTGTGCAGGACGTTCCGCAGATTTTCAACCTGTCGTTTGCCTATGACTTGCCCTTCGGCAAGGGGCACCGATGGTTGGACCGGGGTGGGGTCGTCAATCGGTTGGTCGGCGGGTGGCAAGTAAGCACCATCTTCCGCCTGCAAAGCGGCATACCGTTTGAGTTCTACTCTTCCACCTGTAACGTGCCCTCGCAATTTGCCGCGGGCTGTATTCCTGGAGTCCTGCCGGGAGCGAATCCGTACGCGGCCAGCAAGAGCGGTTACGATCCCAACTCGGGGCTCAATCCGCTCTTTAGTGCGAGTGCATTCCAGCCTGTCAGTACCTTTAACTTCAACCTCGGTTATGGGTCGCGAGTCTCTAATGTCCGCGGTTTCGGTTATCAAAACCAGGACATTGCTCTGACCGACAATATTCCCATTACCGAGCGCTTCCGGGCTCAGATCCGAGCGGAGTTCTTCAACGCCTGGAACTGGCATTGTCTGGATGGCGCCCCCTTTGTCAACGACATTGCCAGCCCGAGCTTTGGAGATTGGAACGGATCTGTCTCCTCACCTCGTAATATCCAATTGGGTGTACGATTCGTCTTTTGACATGAACAACCGAATCCGCCAGGGGATTCCTCTGGTACTGACCCAGGGGGGCCGCAAGGCCCTCCTGGGCACCGTTTCCTTGTAGCGGCGCTCTATGCGCGCCGAACGGCGGTCATAGACCGCCGCTCCAGTGTTGCTCGTCACGATATTCTGTCATCCTCCATGCTCTGCAGAGGTAGAACTGTGCGACTAATATACGGAATCTTGGCTGTCCTTATGATGTCGACCTTCGCCAACGCCCAGGACCAAGCGGCCTACGTGCGTCCGGGCGCCGACGGCAAGAGCTGGACAATTGGCAATGACCTTGTCGAGCGGGAAGTCCGCTTTGAGGCGAAGGCCGGCCTTTACACGGCAGCGTGGCGCAGCAAGGTCACAGGGACGGATTTCCTGACTGCCGCCGGACACGATCGGTCCCGAGGCAAGGAATTCAGCTTCCTTGCGGGTGGCAAGGAGTACGCGGGTGCGTCTTCCACCGGTTTCGATCTTGAATCGACCAGCACGGTGGAAACGTCGCCAGCCGGGAAGAGCCTGCGTATTGTCTTGCGTTCGCGCGACGGCAAGTTCCTGGTTACCGCGCATTATGCGGTCTATGCAGGCCATCCGGTGGTCCGCAAATGGATCGATATCAAGAACCTCGGGGCCTCAGCAACGGTTTTGGCGCACCTGGTCTTTGAGGCCGTGAATCTGGCTCCTGCGCCCCCGGAAGATTTGCAGGTCTCGGCATTCTACGGTGTGGAGCCCCGCGAAATCTTCTACACGGGTCGCGTGGACGACCCTGCGATTACGGTGCGCAGTTCGCGCTCGAGCGAAGGGTTCATTGTGATGAACGAAGCGCCCGGCTACCTGAAGCGTACGGAAATGGTGAACTGGGGCGACGGCTTGGAAGCGATGTATGACACCGACCTCTTTCCTTTTGAGCGCGCGCTTGCACCCCAAGAGACCTTCACGAGTGCCAAGAGTTCGGTGGCCTTCTTTCATGACGGCGATGGACGCGCCGATCCTCACTGGCTGATGCCGTCGTACACGTCTGAGGTGTTGATGAAGAAGGGCGCTGCCTATCAGCCGCCGTGGATCTTCAATACTTGGGAGCCCTTCTATCGGGGCATTAACCTGGCGGCGGTGAAGGAACTGGTGCCCATTGCGAGCCGCATGGGGCTCGACATCTTCACCATCGACGACGGCTGGCAAGCGGAATACGGCGAGAATGTCATTAATACCGAGGCGTTCCCGAACGGCCTCGATGAAGTTGTGAAGATGGTTGAAAGCCACCAAATGAGGCTGGGGCTCTGGGTGCCGCTTGCCGCCATTAGCACGAAGACGGCCGTCTATCGTGAGCATCCGGAGTGGGTCGAGCGTGAGGCCAGCGGCAAGCCCAAGTTCACCAGCGCCGTGGCAGGCCAGTCTGCCGTCATGTGCCTGGCCACACCGTACCGCAAGGTCGCAGCCCGCCGCATCAGCGAACTGATTACCCGCTACCACCTGAAGTACGTCAAGATCGACCTCACTACGGTCTTCAATGCCTACGGCGAATCGCCAGGCTGCCATGCACCGGGGCACGATCACAAGACCTGGGCGGAATCGCTCGACCGCATCTACGAAGGCATTCAGGACGTCACGGACACGATCTACCGCGAGCATCCTGATGTGTTGCTCGACTTGACCTTTGAACTCTGGGGGCAGAAGCACGTGATTGACTACGGCCTGCTGGCCGCCGGCGATTTGGACTGGCTTAGCAACGACGATGACTCGACGCCACAGTCGGCGGGGCCGCGTCAGGCTCGCACGCTGCTCTATCTGCGCTCGCTGGCGATCCCCGTGGAAACCATGTTGATCGGCAATCTTCGCGCACCGACGTCCCCGGTTGACGAGCGCCTGGCAACGGCCATGGGGTCGGGACCGCTGTTCTTAGGTGATCTGCGCAAGCTCACCCCCGCCGAGCAGGACCTCTACGGTGAGAAGGTTCGCTGGTTCAAGACGCTTAGGGCCGGCACCGCCATCAACCAATCGTTCTTCCCGCTGGGCCACTGGATGCAGCCGCAGGCCGCGGCTTGGGACGGGTTTGCCCGCCTTAGCCAATCCGGCAACGGCATGGTGTCCTTGTTCAAGAACGAATCGGGCCTCGACCGGATTACCGTAAAGCTCCCCGTGTTCCCGGACGGAACTTACCGTGTTCGCACGATCATGGGAGGGCAAACGCTGGGCGAGTTTACCGGCGAGCAGTTCCGCCAGGGGGTTGAGGTTCCCTTGCCCTCGAACTATAAGGTGGAGATCCTCGAAATCCAAAAATAGGTTTTTCTCCATGTCTCCGCTGCTTGGCGATGGTTATAACGTGAGGGCGCACAGCCGTGCGCCCCTACGACGTTGAATACAGGTTGTTGCTGAGAAACGGATCGGCGAATCCATTGGGGGGCACTCATTATGGCCGGCTTGAATCGGCGTGAGTTCATTCAAACGACGACGGCTTCATTGCTCTTGACCGGTGTATCGCAATCGCTCGGTAGGGCGGCAACCGTGAACCAAACCGCAGGCACTGTGCAGGTGAACGAAAAGAACTATGCCTGGGAATGGTCTGCCGCTGACGACCGCTTCCGCTTGCTCGACGGCAAGGGCCGGGTGATGACCAGTGGCTTGCTTCAGCCCGCGGTGATTGTCCAGCCCGGCACGGACAAGCGGGCGAGGAGATGTGTCGCCGGAAAGGTGGCCGGCCACACCGCTTCGGACGGCCGCCTCACTGTCACGTATAACGGCGTGAACGGGAGCGGGAAGCTGACGGTTACGTGGCGGTTTGAAGAAGAGGCACTTTGGCTTGAGCCGATCCTGTACGAGTCGGCAGCGGCTGAGAATATTGTCGCCCTTCATTACTTTGCGCGAGGCACCGGCGAGGGTGCCCGCCCCACGCTCGACAACTTCTATCTTATTCTTCCGGGTATTTGCGAGTCGCCCGCTGTCAGCCCCATCGTCACTGCGGACGAGGGCCTGAACCTCACGAGCTGGCTGGGGCGCGGTTCCTCACCCGCGCCCGGCCTGCTCCAACAGTGGGCGCTGCCCGCGCACTTCTTCTGCGGCTTTCACCGCAACGAGTCAGGGGGGATTAAGTCGTCTCTGGCTCAGCACGTCTCCGATGCTTTCTGCTGCGGGCTGGCGGAACTGCCCACCGGGGATCTGTTTCTTGAAACCCGTGAGGGAAAGCACGGCCCCATTGTGAGCTACCGCAGTGATCTTTGGGGGAACTTGCACGGACCGGGACGGTTGAGCCTGGGCGCGAAGTGGTATTGGGCGATCGGCCCGAACTATTACGAGGCCATACGCGCCTACTATCAGGGATTGGTCAAGGCGGGCGTGGTCCGGAAGAAAGTCAACTCCGCCCGGAAGAACGCCGTGCTTCTGTCGCCCCAGTTCAACACCTGGGGTGCGGAGGTGGCTGCCGAAAAGGCCGGACCCAATCTCGACGAGAGCGCCCTGGATTCCTTCTACCAAGGGCTGAAAGCCTCGGGCATGAAAGCGGGCATGTTCGTTATTGATGACAAGTGGGAAGGGAAGTACGGCAAGCTTGAGCACTCTCCGGAGCGGCTTCCCCACTTCGAGCAGTTCCGCGAACAGGTGCGTGCCGACGGCATGCACTTTGGTCTGTGGGCGGCCTTCATGCGCTGCCAGGACCCGGCGGACCTGGGCCTGAACATCTCGCACATGCTGCACCTCGCCAACGGCAAGCCGGCCATGGCGGGCGGCGGCGACGCATCATACTACCTGCTGGACTTCACCCAGCCGGAGGTCGAGAAAGTCCTGCGGGCGCAGGCGAAGAAGTTTGCCGAGCGGTACAAGCCGGACTTGGTGAAGTTTGATTTTGGTTACGAGTTGCCGCCGCTTTCCGTTGCGGCCCCCAAGGACATGCGCTGGGCGGGTGAACGCATGATGCTGAAGGGGCTCGACGTGATCGTGAAAGGTATGCGCGAGGCCAACCCCGATCTGGTGGTGATGTACTACTGCCTGTCTCCGCTGTTCAACGAATACTTTGACCTGCACAGCCCCGACGATCTCTTTATGGCGGCGGGTGAATACGATTTTGAAGCTAACCGGCGGTTTTTCTTCAGCAGCTTGCTGGGCGAAATCGGTATCCCGACCTACGGCTCGGGTGGTTATGACTGGGCGTCGATGCCCTCGATCTGGTTTGACTCGGCGCTGATCGGCACGCTCGGGTCGCTCAATAGTTTCGCGGGCGATGAAACGGACAGCACGGGCGGCCCCGATCTCGTCGCGAAGTACAACGGTCTGACCCAGACGCTGCGGCCGTCCAACGCCTTCCGCATTGAGCCCGTGGACGCTGATTACAACAGCCCGGCGCGGGGCGCGCACTCATCCTCCTGGGCTCGCTTCGAGGGCGATCGACTGGTCGGTGTCGCCTTGCGCACTCATCGCCTCGACGGGCGCGACGGGCCGGCGTCATTTGGCGACGTTATCCGCACCAGCGCTCCTGTGGTGGTGAGCTCCAGAACCAGCGACGGAATTGCCTCAGCCTCCACGCTCGCTGTGGTTCCCTACGGGGACGGCGAGCTGGCAATTCGGCAGGAAGGTGCTGGAGAAGGCGGCGTCACGGTCATCGAGCACTTGCTTGGGGGAAAATCCACGGAACGGCATGCTGAAATCCAAAGCGCTACCCTGCGGCTCGCTCTGCGCGAACGCGACGAGAATGGTACGCCGGTCGAATGGATTGAAGTCAGCCGGCGGACGGCGTAATGGAACTCGAAGGTAAACCCGATTTTGAAAGCGCGCTGGAGCGGGTAGAAGCGTGGTTCAATCACGAGCGGCTTCCCCGCCCGCTGGTCCGCTTTTCTGAACATAATGCTGACTTCAATAGCGCCCACAGCCTGGTGGGCCGCTCTTGGCCGAACTTGAAGGCACGCTGGTTCGACGCGGAGTTTCAGGTCGACTATTTCCTTGAGACCATCCGCGGCAAGACGTTCTACGGGGAGACGTTTCCAGTCTTCAGCCCCAACCTCGGCCCCAATGTTTACGCGGCCTACCACGGCGCGGAGCTTGAGTACGGTGAGGTGACTTCCTGGATTCGCCACTGCATCCACGGCTGGGACGACCTTAAGCGCCTGAAGTTCAGCCGCGAGAACGAGTACTTCCAGGGAATCGAGAAGTTGACTCGGGTGGCGTTCGAGAAATGTCCGGGCAAGTTCATGGTGGGTTACACGGACCTGCACGGCAGTCTCGATTGCGTCGCGGATTGGCGCGACCAGCAACAGCTCTGCTTCGACATCATCGACAACCCGGAAAAAGTTCACGAGATGCTGCGGTTGGCCAATGAGAATTTCTTGCCGGTCTTTGACTATTACGACGATCTGCTCAAAGCCCACGGACAGCTTTCTGCCACCTGGATGGCCATCCCGTCCCGCGGGAAGATGCACGTCCCGAGTTGCGATTTCACGGCCATGATCTCCCCGGCGGCTTTTGCTGAGTTTTACTTTCCCTCGCTTCAAGCCGAAGTTCGCCACACGACCCACAACGTTTTTCACGTCGATGGCGTTGGCGTGCTCCGCCACCTCGATCAAATCCTGAGCCTGCCCGAGGTTCAGGCCATCCAATGGGTGCAAGGTGTTGGTGACGATTTGCCGATTATGCAGTGGCTCGATGCCATCCGGAGAATTCAAGCGGCGGGAAGAGGCGTGTTGGTGGATTTGCAGTTGGACGAACTCGAACCTTTCATCTCTGCCATGAAGCCGGATGGCCTCTACCTCTGTATTGCTGCCGACGAGGGCATCCAGCCCGACATTCTCAAACGACTGGAAAAATGGTAGGCAACAGCTTCTTGAACGGCGCCGGTGGGGTGAGACTTATGATGTCTACCGCTCGGTAGACGGTCGTTCTGTGATCCCTGGAGTGGGGCGAGGGGATAGCGGACGGCTTCATCATTCTCGAAAGAACTAACAGTTGCAGGCCGCGACGTCGCAGAGGCAGCTACAGAAGCAACGCGCACTAACAGTGGCTATCAAACGGATCCAATGAGATCTTCAGGAAGCGACTCTGCGCACTTGGTTTGTGTAGAATCAGCCGGCTAGTTGGTGGACCTGGAGGGGTTCGAACCCTATCGGGCTACTGATTGCGCGCAAGTTAATCATTCGATGAAACGAGAGAAACGGTGAAAACGGCGAGAGCGCCACTCCGAGGTACACGGCGGGTACACGTGGAATTCGACTCCGCAGCAGCCCTACCGTACTTCACTGCACTGTACTGTACTAAGCCGCGACACCCCTCAACACCCCCCACTAGACCTGTCAGCACCTGTAAAGACCTCCACCTGCCCCGACACATCACGCTCTCTTTGGGCCTGGTGGTAAACTGGGCAAGCGCGAGAAGGAGATTGAGACTATGTGCCCAAAGATCAGAGCTGAGACTCCGCGAGCGGTCTGCGCCGCTGTCGGCTGCTCAGAATTCCCGACTCTGAAAATGTACGATCGTAATTGGTGCCCGACCCACCATGCAGATTTTTGCCTGGCGTTGGCCGAGCGATTCTATTACGCATTTCTCGAAATTCTCCGCGAGAACAAAATAGACGGCGCTCCCAGGCTCTACCCTCACGACCGGTACGAAGGCTTTCCTTTGCAGCATCCCTGTTCGGTGCCAAAATGCACCAACAGAGACGCCGCGATGGGTTGCGATTTGTTCGCGCCGTACAAACCTGACTGGTTGTTTCTCTGCGGCTCGCATCGCGTGTTCTACGATCGCTTGATGGCCCAACGTCTGCCCGAGAAACTACTGTGGCAATCCGAAACTCGCCGAAGGGCCAGGCCTGAAACCCCAACGGGACACATGCCGGGAAAGCGGGGTGGACCGAAGGACCCCAGTACCGTCAAGGCTGAACGCCTTCTCAAACAGGAGCTAACAAAGCACCTTAAGGATTACCCGGACGTCAAAAGTAGATATGCCTATATTCTAAAAGAGTTTGTATTCCCTCGATGCATCCCTAATTACGATAATTTAAGCAGCGACGCCCAAAAATATGAGGAAAAGAAGCTGAAGATGAGGCTTCGCACCTCGAATCTTGGCCCGCCTTCCACTGCCTCTAGAATTCCCGCACGGCTATCCCGCACCGGAAGATGAATGCCCTGCATCTTCTTCCCTAATGCCTAATTCTTCTTCCTCGACAAGTGTGCGGCAACTCCGCTATACGTGTGCGCGAACGACAAAAAACAGGAGGTGTTTTATGGCAAAGAGCCTAAGGAAACGGTTGGAAGATCTCGAAACGGAAAACACCGAGCTTCGGGAAATCGTGGACGATTACGAGGAACGCTTTGACGCGATCGCTCAGCAGGTCCCCGAAGAGGAAGACTCCGGCGAAGAGCAGGACTAACCCCGCCCGCGGGCTTTTGCCGTAGCAAACGGCCAGAGCCCGCGGGTGGCCTTACCGACCGCGCGCGGCGCTACCGCGCCCAGCAATCCATCGAGCCAGGCCCGCGAATCTGTGTCTTTTGCGGCGCGACTCGAAACGTCGAGGTTCACCATGTCGATGGGCGCGAAGAGAACACCGACCGCAGCAACTTGGTTTGGTGCTGCCGCCGCGATAACACCATCATCGGTTTTCAAATGGCCCGTGCTGGCTTGGGTCGGCGGGTCATGCAATTCAATCCACACGGCCAGGGAGCAAGGCATCTGGGGCAGTGGCTAACCGCCGTGCTGTCCATGAAAGGCGAATCTGATGCTATGAGCACACCCGCAGCCGTGGACATGATTCGAGCCACACCACCCGACCGCCGGTCCCAATTCGCCCAGCGAATTTGGGAGATCCGCCGAAGCCGAGGAACGGACCGCAGAAGGTAAGCGTATGTGTTATTTCCTTGGTCAAGATAGCAACTCTGAAGGCTTCTTCTCATCGGTCTTTTCACAGGTGGGAGAAGATCTTGGTCTTACTCAAGCTCCTCAGCCACAGAGCCCGGTGGAGTATGAGCCAGTGACGAGCGCCATGTTAGAACAGGAATATGGGGGCGGCACAAATATTCCTGTCACGGTGTCGAACGAAATCGCGCCGATTAATCCGCCAGCCGGAGGCGGTACACAGCAGGCCTCTTCGACGCAAGCGGCTCCCACGGTTCAAGTGGTTTATGTGCCGCAATCTGCACCGGTGACCACGCCCTGGCTCAGCCAGACAACGGGCGGAGTCAAAAACCAAACTCTGCTACTCGGGGGCTTCGCGGCGATCTCTGTGGTGGTTCTACTGGTCGTGATGAAGAAAGGGCGGTAACCCTCACAATGTACGTTGCCCACGCTGATGGTTTGGGTGCTCTTGGCATTGATATCTTGGGTGACCTCAACTCGGTCATTCAGTGGGCAAAGGATACCACTGAAAATGCCCTCCCCACATGGGCCGGTGGCAACCCTTTAACACCAGACCAGCTCCAGGCCATCCAGACTCAAGCGAAGCAGAACATCCATGTTGCGGCTGCCGGAAACACACAACTGGAAGCGCAGGCGGTTGCCCAAATGATGAGTGAAACGACGGCTGTGGCCAACCAAGCCAGGGCCGCCGCCGCAGCCTCGGACACTTCCATTCCGAATCCCCTCGATCTGACGTCAAGTTTCAACCTCGCCTCATGGCTGCTCTGGGGCGGGCTCGCAGTCCTGGGGGTTGTGCTCGTCGTTGAGCTTGTTGACTGATCCTGACCGGTTCGGGGGAACCAATGGCGTCACAGTTCTTTCGATGGAGGCTCCGCTTCTGGCTCTTTGGCGCTTGGCTTCTCAGCCGGGCTGTTGCCTGCTGTTTGGCCAGGGCCGGCCGTGTTTCCTGGCTCGGTGGGGCAGCCGTAAACCTGCATGTCGTCAACGCCCTGACGGTACTCCTGATATGGCAACGCATCCTGTATCTGGCGTGGCGCTGGCCTGTCGTGTGTGAGGAACGCAAGGATTTGTGCTTCCACAACGTAACTCATCAGGAACTAGACGCGGTTTTTTCTCATGCTCCACACGTGTAAAGGAAGTCCCGAATGTACGTGCTTCGTGACAAAGCTGCCGATGGACTGGCTGACTACGCGGTGATAACGGCTGCTCATCAGGTCCTCACCGCTGACCGTCCTGTTTGGGAAGTCCTGCTCATTGCTGGGGGCGCTGCCGTCCTGATGTGGTCTCTCGCACGAGCCGCCAGCAAGGAAGCGAAGAAGGCAAGAAAGGCGATCGGCCTGTAGGCCGTCCAGAAATAGAAACGGCCCCGCTGGGGGGCGAGGCCGTTTTCCAAGAACTGTCAGGCGCAAGCTGACAGCTTCAAACTGAAGCGCTAAGCTTACCTGACGCTCCCCCGAAAATCAAGCTTGGCACCGGCTCGCGTGAGACACGCCCTGGTACTGGAAGGAATCGCAAACCATTCCACCCAGGGGGGGATGCGCGGGCCGGTGACCCGACCTCGCTGGCGGGTGTCTCCCTACATCCCCTGGCAAAGAGTTTGCGCGGGAGCCCGAGGGCAGAGCCTTCGGATGGCTCGCGGTTTTTGCGAGCCCGTTTTCTCACGTTTACTTGTCAAAGCCGGATAACTGTCTGGCGGAGCGTTGATGGCCACTGCCCCATTGCTGAACAGAGCGGGCTGGGAGATTAAGTGCGAGGATGACCTGGCGCACGTCCTCTCTCAGGCGGAAGTAATCAAGAGGGGGCGCGGCGCGGTTCTCCATCTGCGAGAGGTCGCCGGTTGTCAAGAGGCTCCTGTTTCCGCTGATCTCCCCGCCGCTCCCGAATGGGACACGATCGGTGCCCAAGGCGAGACAGCGAAATTGCTCTATCAATCAGGTTTGAAATCGAAGGCGTACCGCTACGGGCGCTGTGGCCGCTACGCTATTCCGCTTACAGGTCATGACCTTTTTTGTGATTTGAGGGAAAAGAGTTTTGTTCGATATCGCTGTGGCCTTCGGTTTTGCAAGGCGTGTGCCCCACGAAACTTTCGGGGCTTATTTGACAAGTATCAGCGTGGCTTCGTTCAAGAGGTTGAAAAACGAAAAGACCTTGATGGCTACGTGCTGGCTCGCATTAACTTCACGATCTCGTGCGACGGACACGAGCTTAAGCCCGATGAGATACGAGCCTTCAATAAGGCTGTTCGCAGGCTGGTTCGGCGGCTCTTCCCAGATTTGAAGATGAGCAAGGATGAGGCTCAGTGCGGGCTTGCTTGGTGTGATGAATTTGGACATCCGAAGAGCAAGCGACGGCGGACCCGCAAGGCGAAAGGGTGGAATCTTCACGCTCACGGCTTGTGGTTTGGTCCATACATTGAGTGGCGTCGCGCCCGTGATCTATGGAGGGATTTGACAGGCAGCTCAGGATTCTGGATCAAAGAGGTTAAGTGTTGGAAAACGGATATATCTAAAAGGGTTTCTCATGCCTTGACCCATATGCTCAAGTATGTGAGTAAACTGCCGGGCGAGACGCCGGCGCGCATTGCCGGGCTTGAACGGGCTTTTGATGGTGTGGTACGCGTCCATCGGATGGGGTTTTTTTATCACCTGTCTAAGTCGGCTGAGGATGTACGGCCGGGCGATACTTCCTGGACTTGTCCTCACTGTGGCCGTGCCCTTTTTCCTGAGCGGCCGTTTACTGCATGGCCTGTTGCGGATCTCGGTCCGTCTATGGTCGATATTGAGCAAGCCGACCGGGAGATGCGAAAGCGCTTGGCGCTCGGTGGTGGACCGTGATTTTCTACACCGGAAAATTTCCTTACGTTGTGCGAGTGCGAGCGGAAGTGTGGTCGCGTGAGTCCAAATGGCGGGAGGTTCACGCGGTGCAGGCCCAGAATTTCCATTTCAGGCTGCTCGGAAAGCGCGTGGTGTATCGTCCGAGGGTGGGACGAGGGGGAAAATGCCCTTTTCTTATACGCCTAAGTGTTTGGCACTAGGTCAGGGCTTGGCTGGCTAAAGAGCTTGGAGGCGGTTTCTGTGTGTTTGTGCGACTTGGAAGGGGCGTTGGACCGGTCTTCTGGCGAAGGCGTTCAGAAAACGCCCCTGGCTCGGTTCCAGGAGCCCCACTACACCGTGGACGAAATCGCCACGGCTTGGAAGCTGAGCCGCGATACGGTCAGAAAGATTTTCGAGAAGGAGCCTGGCGTGCTGGTGTTTGGGAGCGAGCGCTCGCGTCGTAAGCGCGGGTACCATACGCTCCGGGTCCCAGAATCAGTCATGGAGCGCGTGCACCGGCGTTCCTGCAATCCTGCTTGACATATGACCGCGCCCAAGCGTACTCTCCTTTCAAGTCGGGACCACCAGTTGCGCAAACAACTGATGGCCCCTGACCATTTCAGCCTGTATGAGAGGCCGAGAATGGCTAAATCCCTTCTATCGCACTCGCCCGTTTTTCGCAACCCCTCATACAGAGAAAATGGAGGCCGCCATGGCGTTTGATGAATTGGCCCGCGAGGATGCGGAAGAAGGCCGAATCTGTTTGGGCAAATCTCGCAAGGGAGACGCGCCGGACAACGTCACAATCCGTATGGATGGAAGATTGGCTTACGCGATGCAGAGTTATCTCGAGTCGCAGATCAGTAAGGGCGGCGACTTTCCGACGATCCGTTTATTAGTGATTTTGGCAGAGGCGCTCCGCCACGGCGTAGTGGAGGCAAGGGCAAAAGATCGAGAGAAGGTGAGTTGAATGCTCACACTCTATCGACGGCACCTCAAGTTTTGCCTCCACCGGAATGAAGGAAGGAAATACCGACGCTGCCGTTGCCCGATCTGGGCGGATGGCTTTGTAGGCCGGGAAGAGATCCGCCAGACCCTAAAGACGCGCAATTGGGAAGAGGCGCAACAAAAGGTGCGCCAGTGGGAGGCCGAGCTCTCTCGGCCCCAGGAGCCCACGGATTATAGAACCACGGTCGAGGCTGCGTGCGAGAACTACTTGGCCGATGCGCGATCGCGGCAGTTGGGTGCAGCCGCCATTTACAAGTACAGCCTACTCGTCAGGCAAATCAAGGCATTTGCCGCTGATCGCGGCGTGCGGTACTTGGCAGAGTTCGATCTGAATCTCCTCCGTGACTTTCGCGGAACCTGGAAGAATCGCAATCTCTCGGCGAAGAAAAAGCTTGAACACCTGCGGGGGTTCTTTCGCTTTTGCGTCAGGGGTGGTGCACTCACCGCGAATCCCGCAACGGGGCTGGACGCGCCTATAGTGAAGCAACCGCCGACACTTCCGTTTGAGAGAGACGAAATGGTGCAATTGCTCAACGCTTGTGACCGTTTCTACACTGATAATTACGGGCGAGTAGGACAACCCAACGCCAGACGGATCAAAGCTCTGGTCTTGCTCTTGCGGTACAGCGGGCTTCGAATTGGCGACGCTGCAACGCTGCCGGCGTCCCGAATCGCGCAGGGGAAACTCTTCCTCCGGACCGCCAAGACCGGTACGACAGTAAGCTGCCCGTTGCCCCCGCTTGTGCTCGACGCGCTGAACGACTGCCCACGAACGAACCCGCTGTATTTCTTCTGGACGGGGCAGTGCTCACGCGGCACAGTAGCGCGGGACTGGCATAGCAAGTTGGCGAAGCTTTTCAAACTGGCCGGAATCCGGAATGGACACCCGCATCGGTTCCGCGACACGTTTGCTGTGGAGAGTCTCCTCGCCGGAACCCCGCTTGAGCAAGTCGCCGCACTGTTGGGTCATGGCTCGATCAAAGTGACTGAGCGCCACTACGCGCCCTGGGTGAAGGCGCGCCAAGAGCAGATGGAAGCGAGCGTCATCCGGTCCTGGGAAAATGACCCGCTGATTGTCACCCGGGCGCCCGCAGCGGTTGGGAAGGGGACACCACAGGGACATGAAACACCGTTGGTTAATTAGTGCTTTGGGTTGTTTTGGTTAGACTGGTGGACCTGGAGGGGTTCGAACCCTCGACCTCATGACTGCCAGTCATGCGCGCTCCCAACTGCGCCACAGGCCCACATTGGGAATACAACCAACTTCTTTTGTAGCATGTGGCTACCAGGCTGTCAACAAGATGCGCCCGCTGGCGGTGGCGTTGTTCCGTGGGGGGAATCCTCTCAAACCCGTGTGGTTCCTGCTCAGGCGGTAACCCCGTTTACCGCTCCTCGTGGATGCAAGCCAGGAGAAAATGGGTTCCCGCGCGCGAACGACACAGGTTGGGAACTGGCCTTGACTCCAGATGACATCACCGCGTGTCTGCCGCCTCGCCAACAGCGCCTTTCTCCTTTCACAGCCTTGTGATGCTTCCTCCGAATTGGTACACTGATAGTTACGGTCGGCCGTGAGCGTGAACGCTAGGGTTTATTATGCCTGGAAAAAACAGTCTTCTTGATCCGCTAGAACCCACGAACGGAGGGCCCGGACGGCTCTACGTGGTGGGGACGCCGATCGGCAATTTGGAAGACATTACGTTGCGCGCTATTCGGGTCCTCAAAGAAGTCAACCTGATTGCGTGCGAAGACACCCGGCGGACGCAGAAGCTCCTCAACGCCTACCAGATTCAAACGCCCAGCATCAGTTACCACGAGCACAACGAAATGACCCGTGCGCCCGAGCTGGTGATCCAGATGGAGGAGGGCAGCGACATCGCCCTGGTCACCGACGCGGGGATGCCGGTTGTGTCGGACCCCGGTTTTCGCCTCGTGCACTTGGCCGTGCGGCACGGTATTCGGGTGATACCTATACCGGGTGCGTCGGCCTTCCTGGCGGCGCTGGCGGCTTCCGGCATGCCCGTGGACAAGTTCCGCTTTCTCGGATTCTTGCCGAGGAAGAAAGGCGAACGTCGCAAGGCCCTGGAAGAACTGCGGGGCACCACCCGAACGCTGGTTTTTTACGAGGCGCCTCACCGCATCTACGAAATGCTTAAGGATCTCCGCGACGTTTTGGGTGAGCGCGAGATCGTGTTGGCGCGCGAGGTGACGAAGGTCCACGAAGAATTCATGCGCGGGACGGTGTCCAGCACGATCGAGTATCTGAAGAAGCGGCCGGCCAAAGGCGAAATCACGCTGGTGGTGGGCCGAATCGCTACCGAGGAGAGTGCTGAGAATGCAACGCCTGCCTGCTCCATCCGTGCCGAGGTTGAGAAGGTGATCACGGAGCAGAACCTGGATCAGAAAGGCGCTCTGAAAGTGGTGGCGCGTGCCCGCGGAATCTCCCGCAGCGAAGCGTACCGCCAGTTACAGATGGAGAAAGAAACCCCTTAGCGGTCCTGCCTGGTCAGCGTTTTTCCCTAACTAAGTTGGTGTGGATACTTGCCCGGTGGCGATCGGCGCCCGCCATCGTGCGGGAACAGACTGCCGCGCCCCCTGGCGCGGATCAAATCGGCAGCCACGGCCAGACACTGCGGGTCGTGGCATCAAGTCACAGGTTTTCGGCACTGTACATCGGCAAGCTGGCGCCCATGAAACGAGCGGCCACGCGGCGCAGGTGCTTGCCTTCGGGCGCGGTGCGGATCACTCGCGCTTCCGCAAAGAAGTCACTCGTGCCTTCTTCTGCCGGCCGCGCCGGTCCGCGTCCGGGAATCAGGACCGTGAGATTTGCCGACGGGGTGAGTTCGCGTTGGGTGAGAAAAGAGAAGCCGCGCCGGCTGACTTCCACGGCGGTCGTGGATTCCTCAAATTCAATGCCATGTATGTCCACGCCCCGAACGCGAACGGGGACGGCTGCCTCCACTCGACGTTGGCTGCGGGGTGGGTGGCTTCGGATTTTCTTCATGTAGAGGAGGCCTCGGCTTTCAAGAAACAGGTGGCGCGACTGGGTGCTTAGGGACAGAAGTTGCGGAAGCGAAGAAAGCATCCACGCGTGTCAGTACTTCGGAGGTTTCGCGGGCGCTATGAATTTGCCGCCGCAGTTCCGCCCCGTTCCGGACGCCATGTGTAAACCAGCTGGCAAACTGCTTCATCTTGCCGATGGCTCCCGGCGTTTGCTCAGCTTCCAGCATGGCATAGTAAGTGCGAATCAGCTCGTACCGGTCACTCTCGGAAGGCTCCCGATAAGAGCCTGTCGCGAAGAACTCCGAAATCTGGCGGAAAATCCAGGGATTGGAGGCGGCCGCTCTTCCGATCATCACGGCGTCGCACCCCGTGGTTTCGCGGAGCGCCTTGGCGTCAGCAGGCGTGAAGACGTCGCCGTTTCCGATAACCGGGATACGCACAGCCTGTTTGACCTCACGGATGATCTCCCAGCGCGCCCGCCCGCTGAAACCCTGTAACCGGGTGCGTGGGTGT
>Ga0335069_10003145_pt1 | contig 25142 bp, 26 predicted proteins | sample Lox_Sample_11_FD_206714 | JGI IMG/M metagenome (GOLD analysis project Ga0335069, IMG submission 206714) | Soil microbial communities from Loxahatchee National Wildlife Refuge, Florida, United States - Lox_Sample_1.1 | ecosystem: Environmental > Terrestrial > Soil > Wetlands | place: USA... | reverse complement strand
CTCCACCGCGACGAGAGCTAGAAGTCGACTACGTTTGTCGGAGACCACACGAAAAGGGGATCGAATGCGTCGCCTGTTCCGCTTCACGCTCCTCGCGTCGCTCGGCGCGCTCGCCTGCGCGACGGTGAGCGTTTCGACGGACTACGACCCGACGACGAAATTCAGCTCGTACCAGAGCTATGCCTGGCTTCCCGAGAATCCCGCGCCGACCGGCCACCCGCGCCTGGACTCGCCGCTGGTGCAGGAGCGCATCAAGAAGGCGATCGACCTGGCTCTCGAAGGCAAGGGCTTCGCGCGGACCGAGACGCCCGATTTCCTGGTCCGCTACGAGCTCAGCGCCGAGCGCCGCCTCGACGTCACGACCTACGACAGCGGCTTCTACCGCGGCTACGGCTACCGCATGTCGCTGCCCGTGACGGAGGTGCGCGAGTACGACGAGGGCAGCCTGATCGTCGACATCCTCGACTACCACGAGAAGAAGGTCGTGTGGCGCGGCGTCGGACAGGGGCGACTGCGCAGCGAGGGCGCTTCGGTGGATCCGGCCGAGCAGCAGGCGCGCATCGACAAGGCGGTCGCCGCCGTGCTCAAGGACTTCCCGCCGAAGCCGAAGTAGGCCGGCGCAGCGGCGCGCTCGGCCTCGCAAGCTCCGCGGCGCTCCGGCCGATGAAGGGGCGTGGCGCACACCCGCTCGCTCCCGCGGACCCGCCGGACGGTCGACACGGCGAGCCGCTTCGGCTTCCAGTGGGACCGCTACCGCGAGGTGTTCGCACACTACGAGCCGCAGTTCCTCGGCTGGATCGCGCCGCTCGCCGCGGGCGACTTCGCCGGGCGCGACGTGCTCGACGCCGGCTGCGGCATGGGCCGCCACTCGCTCTTCGCAGCGCGCTATGGCGCTCGCACCGTGCTCGCGGTGGACCAGTCTTCGCTCGCGGTGAACGCGGCGCACGAGCTCTGCGGGTCAGCGCCGGGCGTGCGCGTCGAGCGCCGCAGCCTCTACGACCTCTCGATCAAGCGCGCCTTCGACGTCGTGCTCGCGATCGGCGTGCTGCACCACGTCGAGCACCCGCGGCTCGCGCTCGAGAAGCTCTGCGAGACCTTGCGCCGCGGAGGTCGCCTCGTCGCCTGGCTGTACGCCCACGAGGGCAACGAGCGCTGGGTGCGCGGCTTCCGGCGCGTCCACCCGCTGCTGCGCCTGCTGCCGCCGCGCGCGCTCCACGCGCTCGCGTACCTGGTCTCGGCGCCGCTCTTCCTCGGGCTGCCGCCGCGCAGCGAGCTGCTGGCGCGGGCGTCGCTGCTGCCCTTCCGCGCACTCCACGCGAGCGTGTTCTCGCAGCTCGTGCCGGAGATCTCGCGCTACTACCGGCGCGAGGAGGTCGAGGCGCTCTTCGGCGAGCTCGAGCTCGCGAAGCACGAGATCTTCGCTCGCGCCGGCGGCTGGACGGTGATCGCGGAGAAGTGAGCGCCCGGATTCAGATCGACCGCCAGTCCTCCGACTGCTCGAAGGCGTAGGCCGCGCGGTAGAGCGTCGCCTCGTCGTGGTGTCGGCCGGTGAGCATCAGCCCGACCGGCAGGCCGTCGATCCGCCCGCACGGAATCGAAAGCGACGGATGGTGCGTGACGTCGAAGGGCTGCGTGTTCGGCGTCATCTCGGCCGAACGCTGGAAGCTCTCGAGAATCGGCGCATCCGGCGCCGGTAGCGGCGTCGCGACCATCGGGGTGGTCGGCATCAGCAGCACGTCCGCCTCGGCGAGCGCGCGGTCGTAGGCCTGTCGCAGCACGCGCGCCTGGTTCACGGCCTTCTGGTAGAAGCGCGCGCCCTGCTGGCGATCGACGTGCGCGCCGGCCAGCAGCATCGCCTTCAACATCGGCGAGAGACGGTCGGCCTTCTCGCGCCAGCGCGCGAGATGGGCGGCGAGGCCGGGCACGTAGAGATCGAAGCGGCCGCTGCCCTGCCCGCCCGCGACGAGCGTGCGGTAGGCGCCCTCGACCAGCATCGGGAAGGTCAGCGCGGCGATGCGGCGGTGCTCCGGGATCGAGACCTCCTCGACCGTCGCGCCGAGCTTCTCGAGGCGCAGCGCCGCGGCGCGTACCTTCGCCTCGACGGCGGGCTGCGCGCCCTCGCGGCCGAATCCCTCTCGCACGACCGCGATGCGGAGCCCCGCGACGCCGCCCTCGAGCCGCTGCGACCACGGCTGCGACGGCGCGCCCGACTGGCGCGGGTCGATGCCGTCCGGTCCCGCGATCACCTCGAGCATTCGCGCGTTGTCGCGCACCGTCGCGGTGATCGGCCCGACGTGGTCGATGGTCGCATCGAGCGGACAGATTCCCGTGTAGGGCACGAGACCGTAGGTCGGCTTCATGCCGACCGCGCCGCAGAAGGCCGACGGCACCCGGATCGAGCCGCCCTGGTCTCCGCCGATCGCCATCGGCACGACGCCCGCGCCGACCAGCGCGCCCGAGCCCGACGACGAGCCGCCCGCGCTGAAGCCGTGCCGGTGCGGATTGTGGACGGGGCCACGCACGTTGGTGTGGCTGCCGCCCGAGAAGCAGAGGTCCTCGCAGTGTGCCTTGCCCGCGATCTCGGCGCCGGCCGCGAGGAGCCGCGTCACGACGGTCGCGTCCACCTCGCACACGTAGCCCTCGAGCAGCGCCGAGCCGTTCAGCATCGGGACGCCCGCGACCATCACGTTGTCCTTCAGCGCGACGCGCACGCCGGAGAGCGGACCCGTCTTCGAGCGCGGGATCTCGGTCCGCACGAACCACGCCCCGAGCGGATTCTCGCCGGCCGGCGGCTCCCACCAGCGGCGCGCTCCCGCGATCGCGGGAGTCGGCAGCGCATCGTCCGCGGCCTCGACCTGTGCGTAGGCCGAGAGCAGGCCCGCGACGAGCAGAGCGTAGACGCCATGGTCTTCGGCGCGGAGATGGAAGCCGAGCTCGCGTTCGAGCGCGCGCAGCTCTTCATCGGTCGGGGGGCGGAAGGTCATGGAGGGCTCCGGGTGATTGCGCGCAGCGTAAATCGGGCGCCGAGCCACTGCTACGCTGCGCCGCCATGTCCGGTCGCGTCCTCGACGGTGTGCGCATTCTCGATCTGACGCGCGTCGTGGCCGGGCCCTTTGCCACCGCGATCCTCGCCGACCTCGGCGCCGACGTCGTGAAGGTCGAGGCGCCGCGCACGGGCGACGACTACCGCTACGGCCCGTCGAAGAAGGGCGAGACGTCGCTCTCGTTCCAGAACACGAACCGCGGCAAGCGCGGGGTCACGCTCGATCTGCGCCGCGACGAAGGACGCGAGATCTTCTTGCGGCTCGTCGAGCGAGCCGACGCGGTGGTCGAGAACTTCCGCGCCGGCTGGCTCGCGAAGCATGGGCTCGCGCCCGAGGCGATCCAGGCGCGTAATCCTCGCTGCGTGGTCGCGTCACTCTCCGGTTTCGGCCAGACGGGACCCGCGGCGGGGCGCGCTTCGTACGACATCGTCGCGCAGGCCTCCGGCGGTCTGATGGCGATGACGGGCTTCGAGGGCGGACCGCCGGTCCGCGGCGGCGGCGCGCTCGCCGACTTCGTCGGCGGCCTCTACCTCGGCCTCGGTCTCTGCGCGGCGCTGCTCGAGCGCGATCGCACCGGCCACGCGCGCGTGCTCGACCTCTCGAACCAGGACGCGGTCTTCGCGATCACGGACTCTGCCGCCACGATCTTCGCGGGGCTCGGCACTCCGATGAATCGCGTCGGCAACCAGCATCCCTTCACCGCGCCCTACGACGCCTTCGAGACGCGCGACGGCTGGGTGGTCATCGCGACCGCGAGCAACAAGCTCTTCCGGCGGCTGTGCGCGGGCATCGGTGAGCCGGAGCTCGCCGACGACGAGCGCGTGCGCAGCCATCGCGGCCGCGCGGCGCACCGCGCGGAGGTGAATGCGCGGGTCGCGGAGTTTGCGCGAACGCGCAGCACGGAGGAGGTGCTCGCGCTGCTAGGCCCCTCGGGCGCCGACGTCCCCTGCGCTCGCGTCGCGTCGCCCGACGAGCTGCTGCGCGATCCCCAGCTCGTTGCCCGCGGGATGATCGAGCGGCGCTCCCACCCGACCGTCGGGGAGGTCGTGTTCCACGGGAATCCCCTGCTCTTCTCGGGCGCCGAGCCGCGCCGCCTCGCGCTCGCGCCTCGCCTCGGCGAGCACAACGCGGAGGTCTTCGCGGAGATCGGCCTCGGACCGGCCGACCTCGAGCGGCTCGCGGCCGCGGGCGTCATCTGAATCATCTCCGGACGGGTTGACACCCGAAAGCTCGTGCCGAGAGTTCGCCGCCGTGAGCGGAGAGCCGGGCCACCAACCCCGGCAACACGCGAGAGGGTCGCGAGACCCCTCGCTCCCGCCACGAGAAGGAGAAATCGAATCATGCTGCATTCCCTCGTACCCTGGCGACGGGCCCACCCGCGCGTCGCTCGCGTCGACCTCTACGACGAGCTCGACCGCGTGTTCGACGGCTTCTGGCGGGGCTTCGGTCTGCCGGCGTCGAGCCAGGCGCCGCGCGTCCTCGCGCCGCGCATGGACGTGACGGAGACCGAGAACGAGTACCGCGTCGAGGCGGAGCTCCCCGGTCTCGAGCAGAAGGACATCCAGGTCACGCTCGAGAACGGCGTGCTGACCCTCGCGGGCGAGCGCAAGGAGGAGCGCGAGGAAGAGGACGAGAAGCGGGGCTTCATGCACCGCGAGAGCTTCCGCGGTCGCTTCGAGCGTTCGCTGGCTCTGCCGGAGAACGCCGACGAGAAGGGCGTCACGGCGACCTACAAGAACGGGGTCCTGACGCTCGCGATCCCGAAGCGGCCAGTGGCGAAGCCCGAGGTGAGGACGATCGAGGTCAAGACTTCCTGACGCCAGCGGTACCAAGCAACACGAGGGCGGGTCGGAATTTCCGGCCCGCTCTCTCTCTTTTTGGCTTTGGTCGGTCGATGCTCGCGCGCGGCAAGCGCCGAAGGCGCGCGCAGCGAGCCGAAGGCGAGCGGAGTCAATCGAGCCAGAGCTAGAGTCGGAGGCCCGTTCCGGAGCCTCCGCATGAATTTCGGCTTCACCGAAGAGCAGGAGCTGCTGCGCGCCGAGGTGCGCAAGTTCCTCGATCAGAACTGCCCGCTCGAGGAGGTGCGCAAGCTCGCCGAGACCGAGAGCGGCTTCTCGCGCGACTTCTGGATGCGCATGGCCGAGCTCGGCTGGGTCGGTCTCACGTTTCCCGAGGCGTACGGCGGCGTCGGGCTCGGCTGGGAAGACCTCGTCGTCGTGCTCGAAGAGACGGGACGCACGCTCTTCCCGTCGCCGCTGATCGCGAGCGTGCTCGCGGGCAACGCGATCGCGCGTCACGGCAGCGAGGCACAGTGCAAGCGCTGGCTGCCGCGACTCGCGAGCGGCGCAGCGATCGGCAGCTTCGCGCACCTCGAGGCCGGCGACGCGCACGACCCCGCGTCGATCGCGCTGCGCGGGCGCCGCGAGGGCGCGGGCTTCGTGCTCGAGGGTGAGAAGCTGTTCGTGCCCGACGCGACGGCGGCCGACGTGTTCGTCGTCGCGTTCCGCACCGGCGACGCGGAAGGCGCGCTCTCGCTCGCGCTCGTCGAGCGCGACGCGAAGGGACTCGCGGTCGAGCGGCTGCCGACCATGGACGAGACGAAGCGCACCGGGCGCCTTCGCTTCGAGCGCCTGCTCGTCACGCGCGACGCGCTGCTCGGCGAGCCCGACCGCGCGGCGCACGCCATCGCGCGCATGCTCGACGAGGGTGCGCTCGCCGTCACCGCGGAGTCGATCGGTGCGGCCGAGGCCGTGCAGCAGCTGACCACGCGCTACGCGAAGCAGCGCATCCAGTTCGACAAGCCGATCGGACAGTTCCAGGGCGTCAAGCACCCGCTCGCGGTGGCCTACGTCGACATCGAGTGCTGGCGCTCGCTCTGCTACTACGCGGCCTGGGCGCTCGACTCCGCGCCCGCCGACGCGCCGCTCGCGGTGTCGCGCGCGAAGGCCTACGCGAGCGACGCCTTCCCGCGCATCGGCATCGAGTCGATCAACCTGCACGGCGGCATCGGCTACACCTGGGAATACGACGCGCAGCTCTACCTCAAGCGCGCCAAGTGGATGCGTCCGGCCTTCGGCGACGCCGACTTCCACTTCGAGCGCGCCGCACGCCTCGGAGGTCTGTGATGGACTTCAACCTGACTCCCGCCGAAGAGGCCTTCCGCGAGGAGGTGCGCGCCTTCATCCGCGAGAACCTGCCGAAGAACCGCGGCGACTTCGCGGGCGTCGCGCAGTGGCAGAAGAAGGTCCGCGAGAAGCGCTGGGTCGGCTTCTCGTGGCCGAAGGAGTACGGCGGCGGCGGCGGCTCCGTGATGGAGCAGGCGATCCTGAAGGAGGAGATGGCGAAGTCGCAGGCGCCGCCGCTCGGCTCCTGCTTCATGGGCCTCTCGTGGGTCGGCCCGGCCATCATCGAGTACGGCACCGACGCGCAGAAGAAGAAGTTCATCCCCGACATCCTCGACGGGAAGTACCAGTGGTGCACCGGCTACTCGGAGCCGGCCTCGGGTAGCGACCTCGCCTCGCTCCAGTGTCGGGGCGTGCGCGAGGGCGATCACTACGTGGTGAACGGCCAGAAGATCTGGACGTCGATCGCGATGTGGTCGAAGTGGATGATCCTGCTGGTGCGCACGCAGACGCAGGTCGCCGCCAAGCACGACGGCATCACCTGCCTGCTGGTGCCGATGGACACGCCGGGCATCACGGTGCGCCCGATCAAGAACATGGCCGGCGGCGCGATGTTCGCAGAGGTCTTCTTCGACAACGTCCGCGTCCCCGTGGAGAACCGCCTCGGCGACGAGGGCCGCGGCTGGAACGTCACGGTGTCGGCGCTCGCGCACGAGCGCTCGAGCATCGCCGAGGTGCAGAGCCTGCTGCGGAGCCTCGAGGACCTGAAGAAGCTCGCGAAGGCGTGCGTCCGCAACGGCAAGCCTGCCAGCGAGGATCCCGGCATCCGCCGCCGCGTCGCCAAGATCGACGCGCGCATCGAGGCGATGCGGCTGTGCGGACTGCGCTTCCTGACGAAGCAGCTCCGCGGCGAGCCGCTCGGCTCCGAGACGTCGATCAACAAGCTGATCCGCGCCGAGCTCGAGATCGAGATCGGCGAGCTCGCGCTCGAGATCCAGGGCAGCCGTGGGCCGCTCTGGAAGGGCAGCGACGTGGTGCCCGAGAGCGGGCGCTGGCAGCACATGTCGCTCTCGTGGCCCGAGGTCGTGATCGGCGGCGGCACGCCGAACATCCAGAAGAACATCATCGCGGAGCGCGTGCTGGGGCTCCCGAAGGATTGAGCCTTCGATGTCGCGCGTCGAAGAGATCCGCGCGCGCCTCTGCGACGCGCTCGCGCCCGAGCGCGTCGAGATCGAGGACGAGAGCCGGCTCCACGCCGGCCATGCGGGAGCGCGTCCGGGCGGAGAGAGCCACTTCCGCGCGCTCGTCGTCTCGACGCGCTTCGAGGGCAAGAGCCGCGTCGAGCGCCAGCGCATGGTGTACGCCGCGCTCGGCGAGCTGATGCAAGGAAGGATCCATGCGCTCGCCATGCGGACCTTGACCCCCGAGGAGTGGCGGCGCGAGGGCGGCGCGTGATCCGCGTCGCGCGCGCCCGCGCCGACGAGCTTGCTCGCTGCCTCGCGATCCGTCGGCGCGTGTTCGTCGAGGAGCAGCGCGTCCCCTCGCGCGACGAGCGGGACGGCCACGACGAGGCGTGCCTCCACTGGCTCGCGGCCGAGCTGAAGCTCCACGCCCAGATGCCGGTCGTGTCCTTCTACGAGCGACTCGGCTACACCGCCGAAGGACCCGTCTTCGACGAGGCCGGCATCCTCCACCGCAGCATGAAGAAGTCGCGACCGCCATGCTGATCCGCGACCGGCTGCGCGAGCAGGGCGAGCGCCTCTTTCGCGGCCGCTCGTTCCTCCCACTGCTGCTGCTGCCGCTCGGGCTGCTGGCGCTGTGGCAATCGCGCGACCTCGGGACCCGGCTCGGCACCCCGTACGAGTGGCTCTGCCTGGGGATCAGCGCCGCCGGTTTGGCGCTCCGCTTCGCGGTGGCGGGATGCATCCCGCGCGGATCGTCGGGACGTCGCACGCGCAGCGGGCTCATCTCCGACGAACTCAACACGACCGGGGCCTACTCGCTGATGCGTCACCCGCTCTATCTGGCGAACTTCCTGCTCTTCCTCGGCTTCCTGCTCGGCTTCGGTGGCTTCTGGCCCGCGCTGACGGGCAGCCTGATCTTCTGGCTCTACTACGAGCGCATCGCGCTCTCCGAGGAGCACTACCTCGAGCGCGAATTCGGCGAGCGCTACCTCGCGTGGGCGCGCGAGACACCGGCGCTGCTGCCGGACTTCCGGCGCTGGCGGCCGCCCGCGCTGCACTTCCGCCTTCGCAGCGCGCTGAAGCGGGAGTACCGCACGCTCTGCGGGACCTTGCTCGCGTTCGGACTGCTCCATCTCCTCCGCGACAGCCTCGCCCGCGGTCGCTTCGCGCTCGAGCCGGCGACCGCGTGGCTGCTCGCCGGCGCCGCGCTCGCCTTCGGCCTGCTGCGCTTCCTGCACAAGCGCACGTTCTTCCTGCACGCGCCGGGACGCTGATACGGCAAGGGCACGCCATCAGCCGGCGGTGGGCTCCCCGCGCGCCACCACGACCGCCGCGGCGAGATCGCCGGTCACGTTCACGGCGGTGCGACACATGTCGAGCAGCCGGTCGACTCCGAGCACGATCGCGATGCTCTCGGGCGGCACGCCGACGATGCCGAGGATCATCGCGACCACCGGGATCGACCCGGCCGGGACGCCGGCGGTCCCGATGCCGCCGAGGATGCAGATGAAGGCGACGGTCAGCTGCTGCCCGATCGTGAGGTGGACCCCGAAGACCTGCGCCAGGAAGAGCACGGTCACGCCTTCGAAGAGCGCCGTGCCGTTCTGGTTGGCGGTCGCGCCGATCGTCAGCACGAAGCGGCTGATGCGCGACGGGAGCCGCAGCTCGTTCTCCGCGACCCACAGCGCGGTCGGCAGGGTCGCGCTGGACGACGCGGTCGAGAAGGCGGTGAGCGTCGCCGGCCAGGCGCCGCGGAAGAAATCGCGCGGGCGCATGCCGCCGAGCCACGCGACCGACGCGGAGTAGACGCCGAACTGCTGGAGTGCCAGGCCTGCGATCACGACGACGACGTAGACCGCGAGCTGGCGGAACACCTCGAGCCCGAGGCGCGTCGCGAGCACGAAGACGAGGCAGGCGACACCGACGGGCGCGACGCGGATCACCATCGCGAGCAGCCGCATGGTGACGTCGAAGAGCCCGCGGAGCGCATCCTCGAGCCTTCGTGCCGCGTCGCTCGGCGTCGTCGCGAGCCCGATGCCGAAGATCAATGAGAAGACCATGAGAGCGAGCATGTCGCCCTCGTCCATCGCGCGGACCACGTTGGTCGGCACGAGGTTCACGATGAAGTCGACGCCGGTGCGCCCCGCGGCCGTGCTCGCCGGCGGCGGCGCGCTCGCGTGGAGCTGCGCGGTGACCTCGGGCGGGAGCCCCTTGCCCGGCTGGATCCAGTTCACGAGGACCACGCCGATCACGACCGCGATCGTCGACACGACGACCGTGTAGGCCAGCGTCTTCGCGCCGATCCGCCCGAGCTGGCGCAGATCGCCGAGCTCCGCGACCGAGAGCGCGAGCGCGGAGAGCACCAGCGGGATCACCAGCATGAAGAGCAGGCGCAGGAAGAGCTGGCCGACCGGCTCGATCGCGTAGCGAACGAGCGAATCGAGGAAGATCGAGTCGCCCAGCAGAAGATGGGCGGCGATGCCGAGCGCGAGCCCGACGAGCAACCCCCCGATCATCTGGAGCGGCAGCCGCTCCGACATGGCGCGGCAGTATGCGCGGCCTCTACCGCGCGCGCACCCCGATCACGATCGTCCGGGCGGCAGCCGCGCGTCGGTCGCGAAGCGCGAGCGCGCGCCGCGCAGACGCCGCACGACCGCGGCGTCCTCGGGCGGCGTCGCCGGGCCGTACATCGAGGCGTAGGTGCCGAGCGGCGCGCCGTCGGGACCGCGCAGGGCGAAGAGCGCCACCTCTTCGTCCGGATCGGTCTCGCCCTCGAAGCGGACGATCTCGTCGATCTCGAGATCCTCGGGGACGAACGACTCGCCGCTGTCGACCGCCCGCACCTCGCCGCAGCGCGCGCGCAGCGATTGCCGGAACCCCCGCCGCTCGAGGCGCTCGATCGCCTGCGCGAGAGATTCGAGAGCCATGAGCAGCCCTCCTCTGCCAATCTAACGCACGGCTTCGATCGCCATCGAACGGAGGAAACCGTGGCCCACGCGCGCTGGCAGGTCGGCGAGTACAGGGTTGCGAGCGTGGTCGAGGACCAGATCGCGGGCATCCCGCCGGAATTCTTCTTCCCCGACGCCCGCGGCGACGCGATCGCGAAGCACGCGTGGCTCGTCCCCGATTTCGCCGACGCGCGCGGCCACGTCCACCTGCGCGTGCAGGCCTTCGTGGTCGAGGGCCGCGGGCGCTGCATCGTCGTCGATCCCTGCGTCGGCAACGGAAAGAAGCGGCCGCAGCCCTTCTGGAACGAGAAGACCTGGCCCTTCCTCGAGCGCTTCGCCGAGAAAGGCTTCGAGCCGTCGCGCGTCGACACCGTCGTGCACACGCACCTCCACGCGGACCACGTCGGCTGGGACACACATCTCCGCGACGGCACCTGGGTGCCGACCTTCGCGCGCGCGCGCCATCTCTACACCGCGCGCGAGCTCGAGTGGTGCCGCGACGGCGGAAACCCGGGAAACGACGGCGTGTACGAGGACTCGATCGCGCCGATCGTCGCGGCGGGTCTCGCGGACGTCGTGCCGGAGGACGCGGACCTCGGCGGCGGGCTCCGGCTCGAGTCGACGACCGGACATACGCCCGGCCACGTCTCGCTCTGGATCGAGTCGAACGGTGAAACGGCGCTGATCTCCGGCGACTTCCTGCATCACCCCGTTCAGTGCGCGGAGCCGCACTGGAGGGAGATCGGCGACGAGGACATCGAGCTCGCGCGCGCGACGCGCCGGCGCATGCTCGAGCGCGCGGCGCGCACGGGAGCACTCTTCCTCGGCACCCACTTCGCGACGCGGCCGGGCGGACGCATCGTCGCCGAGGGCGCGGCGTTCCGTTTCCTGCCCCTGGACTGAGGAGATTCGATGGCAGCCAGCAATAGCATTCGCTTCCCCGAGCTCGGCATCTACCTGCTGCCGGGCCACACCGACCGACCCGCCGACGTCTTCGACGAGGTGCGCGAGGCCGAAGCGCTCGGGCTCGGCTCCGCGTGGATCTCGGAGCGCTTCGACGTGAAGGAGGTCGGAGCGCTCTCGGGCGCGGCGGCGGCCGTCACCTCGCGCATCTGGATCGGCACCGGCGTGACCAACGTCGACACGCGACACCCGCTGGTGCTGGCGAGCCTCGGCACCACGATGAGCCGCCTCTCGGACGGCCGCTTCGCGCTCGGCGTCGGGCGCGGCGTCGGCATCCGCTCGGGCATGATGGGCCTCGCGCCCGTCACGAACGCGAAGCTCACCGAGTTCGCGGCGCTGATGCGGCGCCTCTGGGCCGGCGAGCGCGTGGTCGGTCACGACGGCGCGCTCGGAAAGTTCCCGTACCTGCACCAGGCCGCGTGGATGAAGGAGTCGATTCCGCTGCTGATGACGGCGTTCGGCGAGCGGAGCCTGGAGTTCGCCGGCGGCGTCTTCGACGGCGTGATCCTCCACACCTTCATGAGCGACGACGCGGTCTCGCGCGCAGTCGCGCTCGTCCGTCGCGGCGCCGAGAAGGCCGGACGCGATCCGGCGTCGGTCAAGGTCTGGTGTGTGCTCGCGGTCGCGTGCGACGCGAGCGAGGAACGCCAGCTCAAGCTGCTCACCGCGCGCATGGCGACCTACCTCCAGGCGCCGCAGTACGGCGAGCTCCTCTTCGCGATCAACCGCTGGGATCCGGCCGGCCTCGCGCGATTCCGCGCGAGCGAGGTCGTGCGCTCCGTCCCGGGCGGCATCGACAGCGTCGCGACGCCCGAGCAGCTCCGGCGCATCCGCGAGCTGATGCCCGAGGAGTGGCTGTCCGCGGCGGTCGGCAGCGCGGCGCAGTGCGCGCGCCGCATCGAGGACCAGTTCGCGGCGGGCGCCGACGGCGTGATCCTGCACGCGAGCCTGGCGCGCGAGGCCGCGCCCGCCGTGGAGGCCTACGCGAAGCTGCGTCCTGTCGCGCGCGCCGGACGCAGCGCGCGACCGGCCTAGAGTCGCAGACAGACCGACTTCGTCTCGGTGTAGAGCGCGAGCGCGTCCTTGCCCATCTCGCGCCCCCAGCCGGACTGCTTGTAGCCGCCGAAGGGCAGCGCCGCGTCGAAGATGTTGTAGCAGTTGATCCAGACGGTGCCGGCGCGGAGCTCGCGCGCGATGCGGTGCGCGCGCCCGACGTCGCGCGTCCACACGGCCGCGGCCAGGCCGTAGATCGTGTCGTTCGCAGCCCGGACCACCTCTCCCTCCTTCGTGAAGGGAATCGCCGCGACCACCGGCCCGAAGATCTCCTCCTGGACCATCTTCATCTGCGGCTTGGTGTCGACCATCACCGTCGGCGCGACGAAGTAGCCCTTCTGTCCGATGCGGGCCCCGCCCGCGACCGCGCGCGCGCCCTCGCGCACGCCCGACTCGAGGTAGCCCGTCACGCGCTCGAGCTGCTCCTGAGACACGAGCGGACCCATCTCGGTCGCGGGATCGAGGCCGTGCCCGACCTTGATCTTCTTCGCGCGCGCGGCGACGCCCTCGACGACCTGGTCGTAGATCGGCTTCTCGACGAAGAGTCGCGAGCCCGCGACGCAGCACTGTCCGTGGTTGAAGAAGATCGCGTTGGCGGCGCCGTCGATCGCGAGATCGACGTCGGCGTCGGCGAGCACCACGTTCGGCGACTTGCCGCCGAGCTCGAGCGAGACCTTCTTCAGGTTCCCCGCGGCGGCCTGCACGATCAGGCGAGCGACGTCGGTAGAGCCGGTGAAGGCGATCTTGTCGACACCGGGATGCGCGGCCAATGCGGCGCCAGCCGTCTCGCCGTAGCCCGTCACGATGTTGACGACGCCCGGCGGGAAGCCGGCCTCGACGATCAGCTCGGCGAGTCGCAGCGCGGAGAGCGGCGTCTGCTCGGCGGGCTTCAGCACTACCGTGCATCCACAGGCGAGCGCCGGCGCGAGCTTCCACGCCGCCATCAGCAGCGGGAAGTTCCACGGGATGATCTGGCCGATCACACCGACCGGCTCGCGCAAGGTCCACGCGACGTGACCCGGCACGGAGATCGGGATCGTCGTCCCCTCGATCTTCGTGGCCCAGCCCGCGAAGTAGCGCAGGCAGTCCGAGGAGAGCGGGATGTCGGCTGCGCGCGCGACGGTGACAGGCTTGCCGTTGTCGAGGCTCTCGAGCGCGGCGAGCTCGTCGCCGTTCGCATCGATCAGGTCGGCGAGCTTCCAGAGCAGGCGCCCGCGCTCGGACGCCGTCATCGCCGGCCAGGCGCCCGACTCGAAGGCGCGGCGCGCCGCGCGCACCGCGCGCTCGATGTCCTCGCGCTCGCCCTCGGGAACCTGTGCGAGTACCTCGCCGGTCGCGGGGTTGTAGCTCGGGAAGGTCTTGCCCGATGCGGCGGGCACGAGCTTGCCGTCGATCAGCATCTGATGGCGGCGCGCGACGAAGCGCTGGACCTCGGAACGGATCTCGGGTGCGGCGGACATGGTGGATCCTCCGTGGAGTGCGGCGCAGGATGATGGGCGCCGCGATGAGATGGATTCTACCCCCCGCCTCGCCGGCTCGCGTACTCTCTGATGATGCGAAGCCGCTCCTCGCTCCTCGTCGCCGCGGCTCTCGCAGGGGCCCTGCTCGCGTGCTCCCGCGGAAGCGCGCCGCCGCCTCCGCCGGCGCCCGCCGCCGCGCCGGAGAGTCCGCCGAGCGGCGAGGCGCCGACGAAGGCCGAGCTCGAGGAGAGGCTCGCCGACTATCTCGGCCGCGAGAAGCAGAACTACGGCCGCGAGGCGCGCGAGCAGCTCGACGCGAAGCAGCGCGCCGACCTCGATATCCCGGTGCCTCCCGTCGACTCGCTCGAGGTGGAGAAGCCCGACCTGATGGTCCCGGCTCCGGAAGAGCCGGCCGAGCAGCCGTAGACCCCCGAGCATGCCCGCGTCGCGAGAGAGGCTGGGGCTCGGCTTCGCCGGCCTGTGCGCGCTGAACGGCGCGTTCGTGCCGGCCTTCGCGGTGCTGACCACCGCGCGCGCCGACGCGCTCTTCGTCGCGAGCGCGTCGAGCCTCTTCGCGGCCACCGCCGCGCTCGTCGTGCTCGGGCTCCGCGGCGAGATCGGCGTGCTGATGCGGCGCGGCCAGGGTCCGTGGCTGATGCTGATCGGCCTCCTCGGCACCGCGCTCGCGCACGCGCTCTTCTTTCTCGGCGCCGAGCGCACCAGCGCGATCGAGACCGCGCTCTGCGTGCAGGTCGAGCCGGTCTACTCGCTGATCTTCTCGCGCATCTTCCTCGGCCACGCCGTCACACGGCGGCGTCTGCTGGCGGCCGTGGTGGCGCTCTCCGGCATCGCGCTCGCGATCGGCGCGTACCGCGCGCAACTCGGCGCGGGCGTGCTGCTGCTGCTCGCGACACCGCTCTGCTGGCAGAGCTCGCACATCGTCGTGCTGCGAAAGCTGCGCGGCATCTCGCCGCCCGTGCTGACCGGCGCGCGCTACGTCTACGGCGGGCTGCTGCTCTCGCTCTTCTTCACGGCGCGCGCGCTCGCCGGAGCTCCGGGTGCACACGTTCCGGCCCGCGACGTGCTGCGCGAGCTGCTGCCGCTGCTCGCGCTGCAAGGCGTGATCCTCGCCTACGTCGGCACCAACCTCTGGTACCAGGCGATCTCGCGCCTCGACCTCGCGCGCACGACCGCGATCGTGGTGCCGTCGATCCCGCTGCTCTCCTTCGGCGCGAGCTTCCTGCTGCTCGGCGAGGTCGCGACGCCGATGCAGTGGGCGGGCCTCGCGCTCACCGCGGTCGGCGTGCTCGCCTTCGTGACGGGCCCCGAGGCGCTGCAGCCGGGCGAGCACATCCCGGCACCGACGGCGCCGCTCCTCACGCCCGAGCCCGAGATCGAACGCGAACGCCGCGCGGGCTAGCCGACTCTTCGGGTGTGCCCCTTCCAGTACTTCTCGCGCAGATCCTTCTTCAGCACCTTGCCGCTCGGGTTGCGCGGCAGGTCGGCGACGAACTCGACGGAGCGCGGGCGTTTGAAGCCGGCGAGGCGGCCGCGGCAGAACTCGATCAGCTCGTCCTCGCTCGCCGCCGCGCCCTTGCGCAGCACGACGAGCGCCTTCACCACCTCGCCCCAGCGCGCGTCGGGCACACCGATCACCGCGGCGTCGGCGACCGCCGGGTGCTCGAAGAGCGCGTTCTCCACCTCGCGCGGGTACACGTTCTCCGCGCCCGACACGATCATGTCCTTCACGCGATCCTGGATGTAGAGGAAGCCCTCGTCGTCGAGCGCGCCGGCGTCGCCCGTGTGCATCCAGCCGCCCGCCAGCGCCTCGGCGGTCGCGTCGGGGAGATTCCAGTAGCCGCGCATCATCTGCGGGCCGCGGAGCCAGATCTCGCCCGTCTCGCCGGGCGGCAGATCGCGGCCCTCCGGATCCACCACGCGCACCTCGGTGCCCGGCAGAGGACGGCCGCACGAGAGCAGCAGCGCCGGCGCGTCGCCGAGCGCGCGCTCGTGCTCGCGCGGCAGCAGGAAGGTCGCGCCTGCCGTCATCTCGGTCATGCCGTAGCCCTGCGCGAAGCCACACCGGAAGACGTCGATCGCGCGGCGCAAGGTCTCGGCGGCGATCGGCGACGCGCCGTAGAGCACGAAGCGCAGCGAGTCGTAGCGGCGGCTCGCGGCGTCCGGCACCGCGACGAGACACGCCTGGATCATCGCGGGCACGAGCGAGGCCGCGGCGATCCGCTCCTCGGAGAGCGCCCTCACCACCGCGGACGGGTCGAAGTCCTCCATGATGAAGAGCGTGCCGCCCTGGCGGATCGTCCAGAAGGCCGCGAGCGCGCCGGCCGCGTGGAAGACCGGCGCGACGATCAGATAGCGGTCGCCCGGCGCGACGTGGAGCACGCCCGAGACCTGCTCGAGCTGCGCCGAGATCGCGGCGTGCGTGAGGACCGCGCCCTTCGGACGCCCCGTCGTGCCGCTCGTGTACATCTGGTAGAGGTCGTCGCGGGGCGCGACCTCGCGCGCGGGCGGCGTCTCGGCCGCGCCGCGCGTCCAGTCCTCGAAGCGCGTCCAGCCGGGCGGCGCGGGCGCGCCGAGCGCGACGCGCTCCGCGAGCGACGGCAGCTCGCCGCAGATCGGGTCGATCGCGCCGACGAGCTCGCCGCGCGCGAGCAGGAGCTTCGGCATTGCGTCCTGCGCGATCGTCCGCCACTCGGGCGGTGCGAGCCGGTAGTTGAGCGGCACGGGGACGACGCCGGCCTTCGAGGCGGCGTAGTAGAACAGCGCATACTCGATGCAGTTCTTCGAGAGGATCGCGACGCGCTCGCCGGGGCCGACGCCCGAGCGGATCAGCGCGTTCGCGATGCGATGGACCTCGCGCAGAGCGTCGCCGTAAGAGATCGAGCTCCCGCCCTGGACCGCGAACTCGGCGTCGGGCCGCTCGCGCGCGTGGAAGTCGAGGAAGTCGTGGAGGCGCAACGAGAGCTCCTGTTCTGCTCTGAACTTCGCTCGCCTTCGGCTCGCTGCGCGCCCGGCGAAGCGCCGGGCCTACACGAAGTGCGCGACCCATTCGGAGAGCGACACCGAGAAGCCCGCCGCATTGCGGTGTCCGCCGCCGCCGTAGCGGCTCGCCAGCGACGCCACCTCGAAGTCGCCGATCGAGTAGAGCGAGACATCGACGCGCGCGCCGACCAGGCGGTAGACCGCGCCGACACGCGCGCCGAAGGCCGCGCGCTCGGCGAGCGCGTGGCCGATGTGGCTGCGGTGGTGGAGCGAGTTGACCGCCTCCATCTGAACCCGGCCGACGCGCAGCGGGTGCGCGAAGCGCAGCGCGCGCTCGACGTCGGTGCGCATCGCGCGCAGGATCGGCTCGCCTTCGCGCGCCAGCTCCTGCCACGGTCGCCGCACCAGCTCGTCCCAGACCTCGAGCTCGCGCGCGTAGCTGCCGATCGCCACGTTCACGGCCAGCGAGTCGGGCAGCTTCCAGGCCCACAGATCCTGGTCCTCGACGTAGCGGAGCAGATCGGGCTCGGGCTCGTCGGGGTGGAAGTAGCGCCACGCGAGCACGGCGCCCGAGTGCTCGAGGTCGAAGACCACGCGGTGACCGCGTCCGGCCAGGAAGATCGGCAGCTGCGGGTCCGACTCGAATTGCTGACGCGCCGACCAGTGGTGATCGAGCACGACCACCGCGTCCGCGACCTCGGCGAGGTCGCGGAGCTGCGCGTTCGGCAGCGAGATGTCGGCGAAGACCACGAGATCGCCCTCGTGCGCGAGCGCGTGGAAAGGGTCGTCGTGGCCGCGCGCGACCAGGCGCCCGCGCGAGCCCCACGCGCGCCACGCGGAGTAGGCGGCGCCGAAGCCGTCGGGGCATCCGGCGTGGTAGTAGCAGGTTCGCACACGGGCGAGCGTAGCAGCCGCGCTTCCGGCGAAGCTCACGCGGCCGCCTCTTCCAGGCGCTCGCCGGCCGCCTTCGCGCGCTCGCGCAGGGTGGCCTCGTCGCGCGCCAGATGTCGCATCGCGAGCAGCAGGAAGCCGCAGGCGACCGCGTCCATGACGAGCGCCATCCGCATCGCCATCGCCAGGTCTCCGGTCCACACGGAGAGTCGCCCGATGGTGTAGGGTCCGAGCGCCAGCCCGATGAAGGTGATGAAGAGGATGTAGAAGGCCGATGCGACCGCGCGCATGCGCGGCAGCACGAGGTCCGCGATGGTCGAGGCGCCCGCGCCGATCCACATCGACACCACGATGCTGATCGGGAAGTTGAGGATGTAGACGGTGCGCGCGCTGTCGGTGCCGAGCAGCCAGAGGATCAGCGGCAGTGGCACCGTCGCGGCGACGAGCCCGACCTGGAGGCGTCCCACCACCGAGCGACGGCGCAGGCGATCCGCGAGGATTCCGCCGAACGCCACGCCGAGGAATCCAGCGAGCGCGGCCGAGAGACCCGCGATCGTGCCGACCTGCGCGCTCGTCTGTTTGAGGTCGCGGATCAGATGGATGGGGACCCAGAAGCCGAGCCCGTAGCTGACGAAGGCGACCGAGGCGAAGCCCATCGACGCATAACGAAAGGCGGGGCTTCCGAGGATCAGCTCCGCCGTCGGCGGATCGCGCAGGCGCACACTCTGCACCCACGACGCGGCGGCGTAGAGGCCGAGCCCGAGGGCGGCCCACTGCGCGACGCTGCCGGTCCATGCGATCAGCGCGGCGGCGCCGAGAGCAATCGCCGCGGCCGTCGCGAGGTTGCGCACGATGCCGCGCGCGCCCACGCCGAGCGCGGCCAGATTCCAGAGCGTGAAGGGCGGCAGCACGGCGCGCAGCTCGCGCAGCGCCTCGCTGAAGGGATGCGGCTCGGTCGCCGTGACGATGCCGTCCTGCGCGCCGCGCACCGGCTCGCGCAGCGACCGCACCCACAGCGCGATCAGGATGCCGGGGAGTCCGACCGCGAGGTATGCGGCCTGCCAGCCCTTCAGCCCGAGAGGCGCCTGGCCGGGCGGCCACGCCGCGTTCCAGCGGTCGACGATCTGACCGCCGATCGCGAGCCCTAGACCCGCGCCGATGTAGATGCCGCTCGAGTAGATCGCGAGCACCGTCGCGCGCAGGCGCGCGGGGAAGGAGTCCGTGAGCATCGAGAAGGCGGCCGGCGTCGCACTGGCCTCGCCGACTCCGACACCGATCCGAGTCGTTGCGAGCTGAGGGAAGTTGCGCGAGAGGCCCGAGAGCGCGGTCATCGCCGACCAGAAGGCCAGCCCCGACGCGATCAGGGTGCGGCGAGTCCACACATCGGCGAGGCGGCCGAGCGGAATGCCGAAGATCGCGTAGAAGACGGCGAAGGCGGTGCCGTAGAGGAAGCCGATCTGGCTGTCGTCGACGTGGAGATCGGCTTTGATCTGCTCGGCCAGGATCGAGATGATCTGGCGGTCGAGGAAGTTCAGCACGTAGACGAGCACGAGGACGCCGAGCACGTAGCGCGAGTAGCCGAGGCTCGGCGCGGCGGGGATTCGTCGGGTCACGCGCGCTCCATTCTATGAGGAAGCGGGGCCGCGGGGGAAGCTCCGTCGCGGACGCCGCCGGATCGCTGGGGTAGGTTCGGCCCCGGAGCCGACGTTTGCTTCCCCCCGTCACCGCCTTTGCCCTGCGCGAGCTCGCGCCCGCGCCCGACGTCCTCGCGCTCTACGCGCGGCTGCGAAGCGGAGTCGCGCCGTGGCTCCTCGAGAGCGCGCTCCCCGATCCGCGCCTCGGGCGCTTCCACTTCCTCGGCGCCGACCCCTGGTGCATCGCGCGCGTCTTCGGGAGCCGCGTCGAGATCGAGCGGCGTCGCGCGCCGGACGGCCGCGCGACGAGCGAGCGCATCGCGTTCGAGCGCGATCCGTTTTCCGTGTTGCGCGCGCTGCTGCCGCGCCGGCCCGAGGGCGAGCCGCCGCCCTTCCCCTTCGCCGGTGGACTCGTCGGCTGGCTCGGCTACGGGCTCGCGGCGCACTGCGACGCGCCGGCGCTGCGCGCGCGCGACGATCTCGGCCTGCCGGATGCGCTCCTTCTCGGTGTCGATCGCTGCATCGCGATCGAGCGCGAGAGCGGGCGCGCGTTCCTCTGCGCGCTCGGGTTCGGCGACGATCTCGCGTCGGCGCGCGCGCGCGCGCAGGTCGGGCTCGATGCGCTGGAGCGCGCGGTCGCGGCGCCGCGTTCGGACGAACGCGCGAATGCGAGCGCCGCGCCGCTCGCGCGCGAGCGCGCGAGCTCGCCGGCCCCCGCGCTCGACGCCGGCGCCTACGCCAAGGCGGTCGACGCGATCCTCGAGGAGATCGCCGCGGGCCGCGTCTACCAGGCCTGTTTCACGCAGCGCTGCGAGCGCGCCTTCGAGGGCGACGCCTTCGCGCTCCATCGCGCGCTCCGCCGCGTGAACCCGGCGCCATTCGCGGCGTGTCTCGAGCTGCCGGACGTTTCACTCGTGGGCTCGTCGCCCGAGCGCTTCCTGCGCGTCACGCGCGGCGGCCAGGTCGAGAGCCGCCCGATCAAGGGCACGCGCCCGCGCGGATCGACACCAGATCGCGACGAGCGGCTTCGCGCCGAGCTCCTCGCCTCGCCGAAGGAGCGCGCCGAGAACCTGATGATCGTGGACCTCGTCCGCAACGATCTCGGCCGCGTGTGCGAGACGGGCAGCGTCCACGTGCCGGAGCTCTTCGCAGTCGAGCCGTACGCGTCGGTCTTCCAGCTCGTCTCGAGCGTGCGCGGCCGGCTGGCGCGAGGTCGCGACGCCTTCGACGCCGCGCGCGCCTGCTTCCCGCCCGGATCGATGACCGGCGCACCGAAGCGCGCGGCGATGCGCCTTCTCGATCGACTCGAAGGCGTGCGGCGGGGCGTCTACTCGGGCGCGCTCGGCTACTTCGATGTCTACGGCGGCGCGGACCTCTCGGTCGTGATCCGCAGCGTCGTGCTCACGCGCGGCCGCGCGTGGCTCCACGCGGGCGGCGGCATCGTCGCCGACTCGCTGCCCTTCGCCGAGCACGCCGAGGCCGAGCAGAAGCTCGCGCCGCTGCTGCGGGCGCTGGAAGAAGCCGATGGCGCAATCAATGGCGAAGCACCCAGATGACGTGCGAGAGCGCGACGTAGGCGGTGTACGCAGCGGCGGCCGGCACGATCCACGGCCGCGCGCGCCAGAACCCCCACGCGCCCGTCGCGAAGATCAGCCAGTGGAGCGGCGCGGTCCAGCGCGCCGCCGCGCCGTGCAGCTCGAATCCGCCCCACACCTCGGTGTCGCGCGCTGCCGGCACGAAGAGGTCGCGCCACGCGAGGAAGACGACCGTGAAGGCGCAGAAGAGCGCCATCGCGGTCATCCACGTCGGCCGCGTCGACGCAACCGTCTTGCGCCGCTCAGCATTCATGCGCTCCGTCCGAAGCCCGCCAGTGCAGTGGCGTGCTGGGCGGCGAATGCATCAGCTGCTCTCGTAGAAGAGCACATCCGGCGCAAGGCGAAGGACGAAGACGATCTGCCGCCCGTCAGGAAGTTTTTCGCCGAGAGTGTAAGAAGGCGCGGCTCCTTCAGTGAACAGAAGGCCGGACTCATTGTCGCTGACTCCAATACGGACAACTCGAATGGATCCTCCAGGCTCGTGGACAATTGCAGCGATGCTGAGGTTGCGCATCTGCTGGACAACCGCATGTACCGCAACCGGGTTGCTTCCGAACGCGGCAATGTATTCGTCTGGATCCTTGACCGCAGTCCACTTTCCAGATGGGACGAAGCCCATTGTCTTGGATGGAGTCGTTTCTCGTTGTTCTCCCATGATCCGGAACAGATTGTTGATCCGGAAGTCGTCGCCTAGGCCCCAGATCGCGAGAATGTCGACGCCCTTCAGCCGCCGGAAATCTCCGACCATCGTCGTCAGCTGCGGAAGTTTCGTCTCGAGGTCTGCTCGACGCGACTCGACGCAGTCTCTTCCACAATGAAACTCATTGGGAAGGGGTCTTGGGTCGATGCCAAATGCCTTGGCCGCGAAACCAAAATAGAAATTGCGAAGCGCTTCGGCCTCGTCGTGGGTTCCGTGGGTAACCTGAAGATCGAGTGGGCCGTAGGGCATCACCCAGCGCCTAAATAGAGTCTCGTCGCCCTTGTTCTTTTCGCCCCATCCAACGAGAAATGGAATCAGCTCGCGAAATTCGGCTTCGGCTCGCGGCACAGGGAAGTCGGCGAACGCGGGCGCCGGTAGAACCAGGCCGATCGTCGTGGCAAACACACCTAGCGTCGACAACTTCATTGGCGCTGGTCTTTCCCGGTCCAGTGTCGCCTCCCGGCTAGTTCAATGCGACGATCGGGACTCGGACCGTGAAGGCGGACATCCCGTCGGCTACCGCGAGACGATGTCACCGAAACTGTTACTTTGGCCGATCGAAGAGGAGGATCATCCATGCCCGCGAACCCGCCGAGCAACATGCCCCGGATCAGCCCCTACCTCTACTACAAGGACGTGGGTCGCGCGCTCGACTGGCTGTCGCGCGCCTTCGGCTTCCGCGAGCGCATGCGCATGCCGGGGCCGGACGGCGGGATCATGCACGCCGAGATGGAGCACGAGGAGGGCGTGTTGATGCTCGGCTGTCCCGGTCCGACCTACCGGAACCCGAAGACGCTCGGCCAGGCGACCCAGAGCCTCTACGTCTTCGTCGACGAGGTCGACCGCCACTTCGAGCGCGCCCGCGACGCCGGCGCGAAGGTGCTCGAGAAGCCGACCGATCAGTTCTACGGCGACCGCCGCTACGGCGTCGAGGATCCGGAGGGGCACCAGTGGTACTTCGCGGAGCACGTGCGCGACGTGGCGCCGGAGGACATGGAACCGCCGGCTGCCTGACGCGTCACCACTCGCGGACGCGGATCCCGCCTCCGAGGTGGTCGCGCATCTTGCGGAAGTCTCCGGCTCGCGCGCCGTTCGGGAACAGCTCGAGATAGCGCGCGATCTGCGCGCGGGCTCCCTCCTCGTCTCTTCGATAGAGGAAGAGGAAGACGAATCCCGCCTCGGCGTCGTCGCTGTACCCGGGCAGAGCCTGCTCTCGGAGGACCGTGAGGCTGCGTTCGGCGATCGCGATGTGCTCGGGGGTCGGCTCGACCGACAGGTAGAAGTACGACGCGGTCAGATTGCAGGTCACGGAATCCGGGAACTCGACCAGACACTCTTGCAGATTGCTCGCCGCCCTCTCTCCCGCGCCGCGGACGTCGAGGTTGTGACCCTGCCGGTACAGCTCCGCGAGGAGCGCGAAGCGGTCCTCGGCATGGCGGCCGGCCGGGAGTGCCTCGGCGCAGAGGAGGAGCGCCGACCACTCCGCATAGATCGACTCTCGATCCGCCTCGTCCTTGTACGTCGGCGGGTAGTGACCGATGGCCGCCGTGAGTCTCGTCATCTTCTCGCCGGCTTCGGCCGCCGAGGGTCGCGCCGTACAGGACCCGGACGGAAGATCGAAGATCTTCTCCGGCAGACCGTGAGGCCCCAGCGGCGGCCGCGAGGCGCAGCCGGCGGCCAGGAGGAGCAAGCACGCCGATCGCCTTCCGATGCCGATCACCGCTCTCCGCCGTCCGAAGGATCGAGCGATTCTACGCGATGCGATCGGAGAACGGTGTCGCTCAGCGGCGACCGGCCAGCTCGCGCTCGACCGCGTCCCTCGAGTGCTTCAGGTCCGTGCCGTGGAGTCGGCGATACGCCTGGATCGCATCGATCTTGCGGCCGGCGGAGAGCTCCTCGTGGAGCTCGGACTCGAGTCGCGCTCGCAGTCCGGGCGGTGGCGGACCGGGCGGCTCGGAATCGCGCGCGAGCAGCCAGAGGACGAGCGCGCTCCGACACCGGCGGCCACGATCCACGTCACCATGGCGCGTCACATCGGCCGCGCGGCGAGCCCCCTTGAGCTTCAGGCCCCGCCCGTCCAGCCCTGGTGTCGGGCCGCCCGCTCCCGCAGCCACTCGGGACCGCCGAGGAGCTGCGCGTCGACGTGCGCGCGCTTGTACCAGAGCTGGAGATCGTGCTCGTCCGTGAAGCCGATCCCGCCGTGGACCTCCGTTGCCGTCCGCACGACGGCGCGCCCGACGTCGGAGAGGTGCGACTTCACCAGCGCGGCCTGGAGCGGCGCCTCCGCTCGCTCCGCGTCGAACGCGTGCGCCGCGTACCAGAGGAGCGAACGCGCGGGCTCGATCTCGGCGGCCATCTCCGCGCACAGGTGCTTGACTGCCTGGAAGGTGGCGATCGCGCGGCCGAACTGCACGCGCTGCTTCGCGTAGCCGACCGCCATCGCGAGCGCGCGGTCGCAGCAACCGAGAAGATCCGCGCCGAGCGCAATGCGCCCCGCGTCGAGCATTCGCTCGATGGTGTCGCCGGCGTCGCCGCGCGCGCCGATCCAGTCGGCGGGACGCGCGTTCTCGAGGACGAGCTCGCCGACGCGCCGCGTGCCGTCGAGCGTCGAGAGCGGCTGCAAGCGCAGGCCCTGCGCGTCGCGCGGCACGAGCGCGAGCGAGCCGGCGTCCGTCGCGACGAGGAAGGCGTCCGCGCACGGCGCGTCGATCGCGAAGAGCGATTTGCCGGCGAGGCGATCGCCCGCCTCGCGCACTCCCGCGCCCTCGCGTCGCGACCAGCGCTCGTTCGCAGCAACCGAGAAGCAGGCGTCGCCGGTGGCGATACGCGGCAGCCACTCCTTCGCGACCGCCGGGCTCGCCGATGCGAGAGCCAGCGGCGCCATCACGGCGGTCGAGAGGAAGGGCGTCGGCGCAGCGGCGAAGCCCTGTGCCTGCGACACCACCGCGACGTCGAGCAGCGAGAGCCCGCTGCCGCCGAACGCCTCGGGCACCAGCACGCCGGCCGCGCCCTGCGCCGCGAGCGCGCGCCAGAGCGCTGCGTCGTGACCGGACGGCGTCGCCGCGATCTCGCGCACGCGCGCCGTCGGCAGCTCCTTCTCGAGGAAGCCCGCCAGCGAATCCGCGAGAAGGCGCTGCTCGTCCGAGAGTCCGAAATCCATCAGCTCGCTGCCTTCGCTTCTCTCGGCATCCCGAGGCCGCGCTCCGCGATGATGTTCTTCTGGATCTGCGCGGTGCCGCCGCCGATGATGAGTCCCAGCGAGAACATGTACCCGAAGAGCCAGCGGCCGTTGGCGCGCTCGTACGCCGATCGGTGATAGAGCATCCCGAGCTCGCCCATCGCGTCGAGGGCGAGCGCGTTGATCTGGTGCGCCAGCTCGCAGCCGGTCAGCTTCACGACGAGCTGCGCGATGCCGGGCGACTCGCCGCGCAGCCGGCAGGTGAGCAGGCGCAGCGCGTGGTACTTTGCCGCCACGACGCGAGCCTGGAGGCGCACGAGGCGATCGCGCAGCACCGGGCTCGCGAGCATCGAGACACCGCTCTCCGTCT
>Ga0335069_10003143_pt1 | contig 25158 bp, 22 predicted proteins | sample Lox_Sample_11_FD_206714 | JGI IMG/M metagenome (GOLD analysis project Ga0335069, IMG submission 206714) | Soil microbial communities from Loxahatchee National Wildlife Refuge, Florida, United States - Lox_Sample_1.1 | ecosystem: Environmental > Terrestrial > Soil > Wetlands | place: USA... | reverse complement strand
CGCCCCTCGCCCGCGACGCGGGAGAAGGGTGGGGGAGAGGGCCAGACGCGCCCGTTGCTACAGCACGTCGCAGCCGGGCGTGCCGGGCGCGCGGTCGGCGATGATCCCGATCTCCCAGCAGCGTTCCCCGAGGCTCTCGAATTCCTGGCGCACGCGTTGCGCGTCGGCGGTCGCGACGACGACGACCATTCCGATGCCGCAATTGAAGACCCGGTGCATCTCCGCGTCCTCGACCCGGCCGTGGCGCTGCAGCCAGTCGAAGATCGCCGGCCGCGCCCAGCTGCCGCGGCGTATCACGGCCTTCAGGTGCTCGGGCAGGATCCGCGGGACGTTCTCCAGCAGGCCGCCGCCGGTGATGTGCGCGAGTCCCTTGATGCGCAGCTTCTGCAGCACGGCAAGCACCGGCCGAACGTAGATCCGCGTCGGCTCGAGCAGCACGTGGCCCAGGGGGCGGCCGAGGAAGTCGTCGCGCAGGTCGGCGCCGGCGCCCTCGATCACGCGGCGCACCAGCGAATAACCGTTGGAATGCGGCCCGCTGGACGCCAGGCCGAGCACGGTGTCGCCGCGCCCGATCGACGCGCCGTCGATGATCCGGTCCTTCTCGACGACGCCGACCGCGAAGCCGGCGAGATCGTATTCGCCCGGCGGGTACATGTCGGGCATCTCCGCCGTCTCGCCGCCGATCAGCGCGCAGCCCGCGATCTCGCAGCCGAGCGCGACGCCGCCGACCACCGTCGCGGCGACCTCGACGTCGAGCCGGCCGCAGGCGAAGTAATCGAGGAAGAAAAGCGGCTTCGCGCCCTGGACGAGGATGTCGTTGACGCTCATCGCGACGAGATCCTGGCCGATCGTGTCGTGCTTGCCGAGCGCGAACGCGAGCTTCAGCTTGGTGCCGACGCCGTCGGTCCCGGTGACGAGGACCGGCTCGCGGTAGCCCTTGGGAACCTCGAAGAGCGCACCGAACCCGCCGATGCCGCTCAGGACGCCGGGGCCCAGCGTGCGGCGCGCCAGCGGCTTGATGCGTTCGACGAGCTCGTCGCCGGCATCGATCGACACGCCGGCCGCCGCGTAGGTGAGTGGTGACGTCATCCGGAAGACTCGGCGATGGGGTCCGAAGCCGTTGGCCGCGGACCGGCGCCCCACGCGGCGTTCGACGAACCTTTAGACTAGCAGATCATCCGAAAACGAGTCCGACGCATTGAAGCTCATCACTGCCGACCGGATCCAGGCCACGGTCTGGATCGGCACCGGTATCGCCGTGCTGGCGCTGCTGCTGGTCCTGGGGCCGGTGCTCACGCCGTTCGCGGCCGCGTCGATCCTCGCCTACCTGCTCGCGCCCGGGGCCGACTGGCTGCAGCGGCGGCGCCTGCCGCGCTGGCTCGCCGCGCTGCTGATGATCCTGCTGCTGGCGCTGGTCGTGCTCGGCCTGGTGCTGATCCTGGTGCCGGTCCTGCAGCGCGAGAGCACGGCGCTGCAGACGCAGTTCCCGCTGATGATCGCCCGCCTCAACGACTCGGTCGCGCCGCGCCTGCGCGACTGGTTCGGCGTCTCGGTGCAGTTCGATGCGCAGTCGCTGCGCGATCTCGTCGCCTCGCAGGTCGGCGCGCAGCAGGACCTGGCCGCGCTGGTCCTGCAGAAGCTTCGCGCCGGCGGCAGCGCGCTGCTCGGCGTCGTCGGCATGCTGGTGCTGGTCCCGGTCGTCCTCTTCTATGTCCTGCTCGACTGGCACACGTTCATGTCGCGGGTCGACAACCTGATCCCGCGCCGCTGGCATTCGGCGCTCAACGGCATACTGAACGAGATCGACGGCCTGCTGGCGCAGTTCCTGCGCGGACAGCTCACCGTGATGCTGGTCCTCGCCGCGTACTACTCCGTCGCGCTGACGCTGGCCCGCTTCGAGACCGCGCTGCCGATCGGCCTGCTGACGGGCCTGCTGATCTTCATCCCCTACGTCGGTTTCACGCTCGGCCTGCTGCTCGCGCTGTTCGCCGCCGCGCTGCAGTTCGGCGACACCTACGGCTTCGCGGCGGTCGCCGTGATCTACGGCGCCGGCCAGGTCCTCGAGGGTTTCTTCCTGACGCCGCGGCTCGTCGGCGAGCGCATCGGCCTGCACCCGCTGGGCGTCATCTTCGCCCTGCTCGCCTTCGGCCAGGTCTTCGGCTTCCTCGGCGTCCTGCTTGCGCTTCCGGCGACCGCCGCGATGCTCGTCGCTCTGCGCCGCGTCAAGCAGGCCTACTTCGCCAGCGATTTCTATCGCAAGGAATGACGCCGGCGCGCCAGCTGACGCTCGACCTGCTGCCCGCCGCCGAGCCGACGCTCGAGAACTTCGTCGTCGGCGCCAATGCGGAGGCGGTCGCGTCGCTGCGCGCCGTGGCCGCCGGCGCCGGGCCGCAGTTCGTCCACCTGTGGGGAACCGCGGGCTGCGGCCGCAGCCACCTCCTCCAGGCGCTGGTCCCGCGCGGCGCCGCGGCGCCGCGCGTACCGCGCTTCGACGCCGGGCAGCGGACCTATGCCGTCGACGATGTCGAGCAACTCGATGCCGCGGGACAGGCCGCCCTGTTCGCGCTGCAAAATGAAGTCCGTTCGCATCCGTCGGCGCGCCTCGTGACCGCCGCCGCCGCGCCCCCCGCGGGACTGGCGATCCGCGACGATGTCAGGACCCGCCTGGCGTGGGGCCTCGTCTACCGCATCGAGGCGCTGCGCGACGACGACCTGGCGCACGCGCTGCGCGCGCACCTCCAGCAACGGGGCGCGGCGCATGCCGACGACCTGATCCCGCACCTGCTGACCCGCCGGACGCGCGACATGCGGGCGCTGGTGGCGCTGCTGGATGCGCTCGACGCCTACGCGTTCGCGCTGCAGCGGGCGCTCACGGTGCCGCTGCTGCGGCAGTGGGAGGCCGAGCGGGAATCGGGAGGAGAGGCGGGAGGCAAGGCGGAAGGAGCGCCGGAAGGAAAGGCGGACGGGAAAACCGCGCAGGCAGCGGTTCGACGACCCGGCGGGGCGGACGACGACGGCTCCACGTAGAATCGTACGCGAATGAAGCTCGCCCTCTTCGACCTCGACCACACGCTGCTGCCGATCGACAGCGCCGACTCCTGGACCCGCTACCTCGTACGCGTCGGCGGCCTGGACGTCGCCGCACACGACCGGCGCCTGCGCGAATTCGGCGCCGGCTACCACGCCGGTTCGTTCGACGTCGACGGCTACCTCGCCTACCAGATGGGACTGCTGGCGAGCTTCCGGCATGCCGACCTCGTGGGCTGGCGCGACCGCTTCGTCGCCGAGCGCGTGGCGCCGAACGTGCGGCCGGAAGCCCGGGCGCTGATCGACGCGCACCGCGGCGACGAATCGCTCGTCGCGCTCGTCACCGGGACCAACCGCTTCGTCACCGGGCCGATCGGCGCGCTGTTCGGGGTGCCCGACGTCCTCGCCGTCGAGCCGGAGCGCGGCCCTGACGGCGAGTTCACGGGCCGCTATGTCGGCACGCATACCTATCGCGAGGGCAAGGTGCGGATCGTCGAACAGTTCCTCGAGGCGCACGGCACGCGGCTCGACCGCGTCGCGGACAGCACGTTCTACAGCGACTCGGTGAACGACCTGCCGCTGCTGGAGCGGGTCGACAACCCGGTGGTCACGAACGGCGACGCGGCGCTGCGGCGTATCGCCGCCGAACGCGGCTGGCGGACGCTCGACCTCTTCGAGCTCGCCCCCCGATGATCAAGCGCCTCGTCACGCGCGTCCGCTCGCTGCTCGCCGGTCGCGGCCGGTCCCGCCGGGAGCCGAAGCACATCGCCGCGGCCGAGCACGGCATCGATCGCGAGCGCGTCGCGCGCTCCGCCATACGCGTCTGCGATACGCTGCAGAAGGCCGGCCATCGCGCCTACATCGTCGGCGGGGCGGTCCGCGACCTGCTGCTGGGGGTCGTCCCGAAGGACTTCGACGTCGCCACCGACGCGACGCCGGAGCAGGTGAAGTCGCACTTCCGGCGCGCGATCATCATCGGACGCCGCTTCCGGCTCGTGCACGTGATGTTCGGCTCCGAGACGATCGAAGTCTCGACGTTCCGCGCGCTGCAGACCGACGACGTCGCGACCGACGCGCACGGGCGCGTGCTGGCGGACAACGTCTTCGGGGCCCAGCACGAGGACGCGGCGCGGCGCGACTTCACGATCAACGCCCTCTACTACGACCCGGGCACCGAGACGGTCCTCGATTACCACGACGGCGTCCGCGACCTGAAGCGCCGGCGGCTGCGCATCATCGGCGACCCGGCGGCGCGCTACCGCGAGGACCCGGTGCGCATGCTGCGCGCGGTCCGCTTCGCGGCCAAGCTGGGGTTCGAGATCGATGCGGCAACCCGCGCGCCGATCGCGGAGCTCGCGGAACTGATCGAGAACGTCCCGGCGGCACGGCTGTTCGACGAGATGCTGAAGCTGCTGACGAGCGGTCATGCCGTCGCCTGCATCACGCGGCTGCGCGCCGAAGGGCTGCACCACGGGCTGCTGCCGCTCCTCGACGTGATCCTGGAGCAGCCGGAAGGCGAGCGCTTCGTGATGCTGGCGCTATCGCGGACCGACGAGCGCGTCCGCGCCGGCAAGCACATCGCGCCGGGCTTCCTCTTCGCGACGCTGCTCTGGCACGAGGTCCTCGCGCAGTGGAATCGCCGCATCGCCGCCGGCGAGCAGCGGATTCCGGCGCTGGGCGAGGCGATCGACGACGTCATGGAGGCGCAGACCGAGAAGCTCGCGATCCAGCGCCGCTTCACGGCCGACATGCGCGAGATCTGGATGCTGCAGCCGCGGTTCGAGCGGCGGCAGGGCCAGGCGCCGCAGCGGCTTCTCGAACATCTGCGGCTGCGCGCCGGTTATGATTTTCTCCTGCTGCGATGCGCCTCCGGCGAATGCCCGGCCGAGCTCGGCGAATGGTGGTCGGCTTTCATCGACGGCGCGCCGGAGCAGCGCGAGCTGCTGCTGCGCGGGGCCACGGCGGCCACGCCGGCGGGCACCGCGCGGCGCCGGCGCCGGCGAGGCAAGTCGCGGCCGCCCGAAGGCGGCCAGGAATCGACGGCGGACGCGTGACGAACGAGGGCGACGGATCTTGAAACGGCGTGCATACATCGGGCTGGGGGCCAACCAGGGCGACCTGGAGGCCACGCTGCGGGTCGCGATCGACTCGCTCAAGCCGATCGAGCAGTCGCAGTTCATCGCGGCGTCCCCGTGGTACCGCAGCGCGCCGGTCGACGCGACGGGCCCGGACTTCCTGAATGCCGTGGTCGCGCTCGATACCGAGCTGGAGCCCTACGGCCTGCTGCTGCACCTGCTCGAAATCGAGGTCATGCTCGGGCGCAAGCGGCACGGGCCGGACGCCCGCAAGAACGCGCCACGCAACGTCGACCTCGACCTGCTGATGGTCGGCAGCCTGATCATCCGCAGCACGCCGCTCACGCTGCCGCATCCGCGGATGCACGAACGCGCGTTCGTGCTGCGGCCGCTGCTCGACCTCGCGCCCGACGTCGCCGTGCCGGGGCATGGACGTGCCGCGGAGCTGCTGCGGCGGATCACCGACCAGCGCATCGAGCCTTTCACGGCGCCATGGCCGACCGATACGTGACCGGGGCGCGCGACCCGCGCCGACCAAGGGAAGCGGACCAGCGATGAAAGTGGTGCGGACGATCCACGAACTGCGGGCGCAGCTGCGGGGGCAGAACCGTATCGCCTTCGTGCCGACGATGGGCAACCTGCACGATGCCCACCTGGCCCTGATGGCCATGGCGCACCGCCACGGCGATCCGGTCGTGGCGTCGGTCTTCGTCAATCGGCTGCAGTTCGGCCCGAACGAGGACTTCGACCGCTATCCGCGGACGCTGCAGGACGACATCGAGAAGCTGCAGCGGCAGAACCGCGTCTATGCGCTGTTCGCGCCCAGCGAGGACGAGATGTACCCGGAGCCGCAGACCTACCGCGTGTTCCCGCCCTCCGACCTGGGCGACATCCTCGAAGGCCAGTTCCGCCCCGGTTTCTTCACCGGCGTGACGACCGTCGTGATGAAGCTTCTCGCGTGCGTCCAGCCGCAGGTGGCCGTGTTCGGCAAGAAGGACTACCAGCAGCTGATGATCATTCGGAACATGTGCCGGCAGTTCGCGATCCCGACCGAGATCATTCCCCACGAGACGGTACGCGACGTCGACGGACTGGCGCTGTCGTCGCGCAACCGCTTCCTTGGCGCGGCCGAACGGGTCGAGGCGCCGCGGCTCTACGCGGCGCTGCGGGCGCTGCGGGAAAAGGTTCGCGGCGGCCGCAGCGATTTCCTCACGCTGGAGGCGGAGGCCCGCGCCGAGCTCAACGCGCACGGCTGGGATACCGACTACGTGTCGGTGAGGCAGCGCATCGACCTCCGGCCGCCGGCGCCCGACGCGGTGCCGCCGCCGGAATCGCTCGTCGTCCTGGCCGCGTCCCGCCTCGGCTCGACGCGGCTGATCGACAACCTCGAGATCTGAACGACGCCGAAGGGGTGGTGCCGGGAGCCGGAATCGAACCGGCACGCTGTCGCCAGCGCGGGATTTTGAGTCCCGTGCGTCTACCAGTTCCGCCATCCCGGCACGGGCGCGCATTATCCCGAATTGCGGCGCGAGGCTCAAACCGCGCGGTTTCCTTCGCGCGGCGCGGGTCCGCCGGCTCCAACGATCGACGATCCGATGTCACTGACGCTGTCCGACTTCGACTTCCCGCTGCCAGCGGAACTGATCGCTCAGCGGCCGTTGCCGGACCGCGCGGCGAGCCGCCTGCTCGTCGTGCATCGCGACCGCCTCGAGGACCTGGTTTTCGCCGACCTGGAACGGCTGCTCGAACCGGGCGACCTGCTCGTCATCAACGACACCCGCGTCATCAAGGCGCGACTGCGGGGGCGGCGCGACAGCGGCGGGCGCGTCGAGGCGATGGTCGAGCGCATCGAGTCCGCGCATCGCGCGTGGGCGCTGTTGCGCTGCAGCCACGCGCCGCATCCCGGTAGCCGCCTGCATTTCGGCGGCCGCGGCGCGACAGCCGTCTCGGCGACGGTCGTGTCGCGGCAGGACGACCGGTACGAACTGGACTTCGACCGCGAGGTCGCGGCGACGCTCGAGGCGATCGGCGAGCTGCCGCTGCCGCCGTACATCGAACGCGCGCCGGACGCGGCCGACGAGGAGCGCTACCAGACGGTCTACGCGCGCGAGCCGGGCGCGATCGCGGCACCCACCGCCGGACTGCACTTCACGCCGGACCTGCTGCGCCGGCTGCAGCAACGCGGCGTCGAAAGCGCCTGCGTCACGCTCGACGTCGGCGCCGGGACCTTCCAGCCGGTCCGCTCGGAGCGCATCGAGGATCACCGGATGCACGCGGAACGCTACCGGATCGCCCACGACGCCGCCGCCGCCATCAATGCGGCGCGCACCGAAGGACGCCGCGTGATCGCCGTCGGCACGACGAGCCTGCGCGCGCTCGAGTCGGCGGCTGTCGGCGAGACGGGCGTCGACGACATGCGCGCCGACGCGCGGATCGCGGCCGGCGCCGGCGAGACGCGGCTCTTCATCACGCCGGGCTTCCGGTTCCGCATCGTCGACCGGCTGATCACGAACTTCCACCTGCCCAAGTCGACCCTCGTCATGCTGGTCGCCGCGTTCGCCGGGTTGCCGCGCATCCGCGCGGCCTACGCGCACGCGGTCGGGCAGCGCTATCGTTTCTTCTCCTACGGCGATGCCATGCTGCTGGATCGCCACGAACCGTGATGACCCACGCCGCGACCCGATGACGACCCGCTACGAAATCATCGCGCGCGACGGCGCCGCGCGCCGCGGCCGCCTTCACCTGCACCACGGCGTCGTCGAGACGCCGGTGTTCATGCCCGTTGGCACCTACGGGACCGTCAAGGCCATGGCGCCGGCCGAACTGGAGCAGCTGGGCGCCCGGATCGTGCTGGGCAACACGTTCCACCTCTGGCTGCGCCCCGGGACCGAGGTCGTCCGCGCGCACGGCGGCCTGCACCGTTTCATGGGCTGGCAGGCGCCGATCCTGACCGACTCCGGCGGATTCCAGGTCTTCTCGCTCGGCCACCTGCGCAAGGTGAGCGAGGAGGGCGTGCGCTTCCAGTCCCCGATCAACGGGGACCGGCTGCTGCTGACGCCGGAGGAGTCGATGCGGATCCAGGCCGCGCTGGATTCCGACATCGCGATGATCTTCGACGAGTGCACGCCCTACCGGCTCGGCAGCGGCGAGCAGTCGCGCCCTGCGACGCACGATGAGGCCGCCCGGTCGATGCGCCTGAGCCTGCGCTGGGCGCGGCGCAGCCGCGTCGAGTTCGATCGCCTCGGCAATGCCAACGCGCTGTTCGGGATCGTCCAGGGCGGCATGCACGAGGACCTGCGCGACGAGTCGATCGCGGCGCTGGCGGAGATCGGCTTCGACGGCTACGCGATCGGCGGCCTGTCGGTCGGGGAGCCCAAGGAGGAGATGCTGCGGGTGCTTCGGCACGCGGCGCCCCGCCTGCCGGCGGACCGCCCGCGCTACCTGATGGGCGTCGGCACGCCGGAGGACCTCCTCGACGGGATCGCCTGCGGCGTCGACATGTTCGACTGCGTCATGCCGACGCGCAACGCGCGCAACGGCTGGCTGTTCACCGGCCAGGGCGACATCAAGATTCGCAACCAGCGCTACCGGATGGATACCGCCCCGCTGGAACCCGGTTGCGCCTGCTATACGTGCCGGCACTTCACGCGCGCCTATCTGCACCACCTGCAGCGGGTCAACGAGATCCTAGGCGCCCGCCTCAACACGATCCACAACCTGCACTTCTACCTCGACCTGATGGCGCGCGCGCGTGCCGCGATCGAGGCGGGCCGCTTCGCGCATTTCGCGGCGGCGGTGCGCGCGGCACGCGCGCCGGAGGCGGAGCGGCCGACCGGCGACAAGGACCCGGCCGACGCCGCGTCCGGTGGGGTCGACGGCCCCCCGCTATAATTTACGGTTTGCCGCGAACGCCGGCAGGGCCGCGACTGCGGGCCGGCGAGATGTCGGACGACGGCACGCAGCACCACGACAGAACAAGGCAGGAGGCCGCATGTTCATGATCAGCAATGCCTACGCGCAGGGCGCCCCCGCCGGCGCCGGCGACTCCGGGATGATGTCGATCTTCTTCATGGTCGCGATCTTCGTCGTCTTCTATTTCCTGATGATCCGGCCGCAGGTGAAGCGGCAGAAGGAGCACAAGGCGATGGTCGATGCGCTCGGCAAGGGCGACGAGGTCCTCACCTCCGGCGGCATCGTCGGCAAGATCACCGAGATGGGCGACCAGTACGTCACGCTGCAGGTCGGCTCGGTCAACGACAAGCCGATCGAGATTTCGATGCAGCGCAGTGCCGTGCAGACGCTGCTGCCGAAGGGCACCGTGAAGGGCAAGTAGGTGAACCGCTACCCCGCCTGGAAGTACGTGCTGATCGCGGTGGCCGCGGTCTTCGGCCTGCTCTACACCGCGCCCAACTTCTTCGGCGAGCTGCCGGCCGTCCAGGTCTCGTCGGTCAAGGCGACCGTGAAGGCCGACGAAGCGCTGCTCACGCGCGTGGAATCGACGCTCGCCGAAGGCAAGATCGACGCGGTCGGCGTGTCGCTCGACCAGATCGGGCTCAATTCGACGATCCGGGCGCGGTTCCGCGACGCCGACACGCAGCGCAAGGCGCGCGACCTGATCGACGAGAAGCTGAACCCGAACCGCGCCGAGCCGACCTACATCGTCGCGCCCAACCTCGTCTCCAGCACGCCGCCGTGGCTGCAGGCGCTGCGCGCGCTGCCGATGTACCTCGGCCTCGACCTTCGCGGCGGCGTCCACTTCCTGATGCAGGTCGACACCGCGGCCGCGCTGGCGAAGCGGGTGCAGGCGCTGGAGTCGAGCGTCCGGACGACGCTTCGCGCCAAGGAGATCCGCCATGGCGGCGTCGCGCGCGACGGCAAGCTGATCACGGTGCGCTTCCACGACGCGGCGACCCGGACGCAGGCGGAAAACGCGATCCACGACGCGCTGCCGGAGCTCGCCGTCACCGAGGGCGCCGACGCCAACGGCGACCCGACGCTCGTGGCGCAGATGACGCCGCAGGGCGAGGCGTCCGTGCTGGACACGGCGCTGAAGCAGAACATCACGACGCTGCACAACCGGATCAACGAGCTTGGCGTCGCGGAGCCGGTGATCCAGCAGCAGGGCAGCGATCGCGTCGTGGTCGAGCTGCCCGGCGTCCAGGACACCGCGCGCGCCAAGGACATCATCGGACGCACCGCGACGCTGGAAGCGCGCCTCGTCGACGTGTCCGCGGAAGGCGCCGCGGCGACGACCGGCGCGGCGCCGGTGCCGTTCGGCTCGGAGCGCTTCACCGTCGGCCGCGGCACGCCGGTGGTGCTGAAGAAGGACGTGATCTTCTCCGGCGAGCAGCTCGAGGGCGCGCAGACGACTTTCGACGAGCGCCAGCAGCCGGCCGTCTCGATCAAGCTGAACGAGAGTGCCGGCAGCATCATGCGCCGCGTCACGCGCGAGAACCTCAAGAAGCCGATGGCGGTCGTGCTGTTCGAGAAAGGCCGCGGCGAAGTCCTGACGGTCGCGACGATCCAATCGGAGTTCGGTTCGCAGTTCCAGATCACCGGCCTGGGCAGCACGCAGGTGGCCAACGACCTCGCGCTGCTGCTGCGCGCCGGCGCGCTGGCGGCGCCGATGGAGATCGTCGAGGAGCGCCTGATCGGCCCCAGCCTCGGTGCGGAAAACATCAGCTCCGGCTTCCACTCGACGCTGTACGGCTTCGCGGCCATCTCGGTGTTCATGTCGCTGTACTACGTCGTCTTCGGGCTGATCTCGGTGCTGGCGCTGGGATTCAACCTGATGCTGCTCGTCGCGCTGCTGTCGCTGCTGCAGGCGACGCTGACGCTGCCGGGCATCGCGGCCATCGCGTTCACGCTCGGGATGGCGATCGACGCCAACGTGCTGATCAACGAGCGCATCCGCGAGGAACTGCGTCGCGGCGCGACGCCGCAGCAGGCGATCATGCACGGCTACGAGCGCGCGTTCTCGACGATCCTCGACTCGAACGTGACGACGCTGATCGCCGGCATCTTCCTGTTCCTCCTGGGGTCCGGACCGGTTCGCGGCTTCGCCGTCGTGCACTGCCTGGGCATCCTGACGTCGATCTTCTCGGCGGTGTTCGTCTCGCGCGGCGTCGTCAACCTGATCTACGGCTCGCGGCGCCGGCTGCAGGCGCTGTCCATCGGACAGGTCTGGCGCCCGGGCAGCGTCGCGGCGAAGGGTTGACGAGCGCTTGACCGGGTGATCGTCGCGCGGTAGCGGCGCCACGCAGCGGGCCGCCGCGCGACCGACTGGAGCTTCACGATGGAATTCTTCCGCATCAGCCGCACGATTCCGTTCATGCGGTATTCGCTGATCTTCAACGTGATCTCGCTGATCACGTTCCTGATCGCGGTCGGCTTTCTCGTCCTGCGCGGCCTGAACCTGTCGATCGAGTTCACCGGCGGCACGGTCATGGAAGTCGCGTACCGCGACGCGGCGAATCTCGAAGCGATCCGCGCCGTGATCGACAAGCAGAAATGGGGTGAGTTCCAGGTCCAGAGCTTCGGCGCCGCCAACGACGTGCTGATCCGGCTGCCGGCCAAGCCGGGCCTGTCCTCCGGCCAGCAGGCGGAGATCATCTTCACCGGCCTCACCGCGGCGCCGGCGACCGGCGAAGCGGCCGCGTGCGCCGACCTGCACCAGGCCTACGCGAAGCTTGCCGCCGTGCCGGCGGCGCAGCGCGACGCAGCGGCGTCGGAGTCCTACCAGAAGCAGGCCAAGGAGCTGGCGGGCCAATGCACCGAGCTGCGGCGCATCGAATTCGTCGGCCCGCAGGTCGGATCCGAGCTCGCGCAGGACGGCGCGCTCGCGCTGCTGATGGTTTCGCTCGGGATCATGGCGTACCTCGCGCTGCGTTTCGAGTGGAAGTTCTCGGTCGCGGCGATCATCGCGAACCTGCATGACGTCGTGCTCGTCATCGGGATGTTCGCGATCTTCCGCTGGGAGTTCTCGCTCCCGGTGCTCGCCGCGGTGCTCGCCGTCCTCGGCTACTCGGTCAACGAATCCGTGATCATCTTCGACCGGGTCCGGGAGCACTTCCGCACGATGCGCAAGGCGACCGTCACCGAGGTCATCGATTCCGCCATCACGGCGACGATCTCGCGCACGATCATCACGCACGGCTGCACGCTGATGATGACGCTGTCGATGCTGATCTTCGGCGGCCCGGCGCTGCACTACTTCGCGCTGGCGCTGACCATCGGGATCCTGTTCGGCGTCTACTCGTCGGTGTTCGTCGCCGCGGCGATCGCGCGCTACCTCGGGGTCAAGCGCGAGGACCTGGTGAAAGCGGTGCGCAAGGACGAGCAGCAGGTCGTGCCCTAGGGTCGGCGCTGCGTCGGCCCTCTCCCCCACCCCTCGCCCGCGTCGCGGGAGAGGGGCGATCCGGCGTCGAGAATTGAAACATCGCCCCAACGGCTGACGCCTGGACTCCCCTCGCCCGCGCGAGCGGGAGAGGGGTGGGGGGAGAGGGTCGATGCCCGGCCCGCCGCGCTCAGCAGCGCCGCGCCAGTTCCGCCGCGGCGCCGATGTACGTTGCCGGGGTCAGCCGCAGCAGGTCGTCGCGGGCCTGCGGCGGGATCGGCAGCGTCGCGATGAACGCCTGCAGGTCTTCGCGCGTGATTCCGCGGCCGCGCGTCAGCGCCTTCAGCTTCTCGTAGGGCTCCGGTACCGCGTAGCGGCGCATCACCGTCTGCACCGCCTCCGCGAGCACCTCCCAGGCGCCGTCCAGATCGGCTGCCAGCGCGGCGGCGTCGACCTCGAGCTTCGCCATCCCGCGCAGGCACGCGTGATAGGCCACCAGGCAGTAGCCGAAGGCCACGCCGAGGTTGCGCAGCACCGTGGAATCGCTGAGGTCGCGCTGCCAGCGCGAAACCGGCAGCTTGCCGGCCAGGTGCTGCAGCAGCGCGTTGGCGAGCCCGATGTTGCCCTCGGAATTCTCGAAGTCGATCGGGTTGACCTTGTGCGGCATCGTCGAGGAGCCGACCTCGCCGGCCACGGCCTTCTGGCGGAAGTAGCCGAGCGCGATGTAGCCCCAGACGTCGCGGTCGAAGTCGAGGAGGACGACGTTGGCGCGGACGATGGCGTCGAACAGCTGCGCCATGTAGTCGTGCGGCTCGATCTGCGTCGTATACGGATTGAACTCGAGGCCGAGACGCCCGACGACGCCGCGCGCGTGGGCCTCCCAGTCGACCTCCGGGCAGCTCACCCGGTGCGCGTTGTAGTTGCCCACCGCGCCGTTGAGCTTGGCGCGCAGCGGCACCGCGTCCAGCGCCGCGATCGCCGCCTGCAGGCGCGCCGCGAAGTTGGCGAATTCCTTGCCGACGGTCGTCGGCGTCGCCGGCTGGCCATGCGTGCGCGCCAGCATCGGCACGTCGGCGTGCGCGTGCGCCGCATCGCGCAGCGCGGCATGGATCGAGGCCAGCGCGTCGCGCACGACGCCACGGCCGTCGCGCAGCATCAACGCGTGCGCGACGTTGTTGATGTCCTCGGACGTGCAGGCAAAGTGGATGAATTCCAGCGAGGCCACGACACCGGGCAGCGAGCCGCCCTTTTCCTTGAGCCAATATTCGACGGCCTTGACGTCGTGGTTCGTGCGCGCCTCGATCGCCTTGATGCGCTCGCAATCCGGGAGGCTGAATCCGTCGACCAGCGCGCGAAGCGCGCTCACCGTGTCGGTCGGAAACGGGGGCAGCTGCGGCAGGCCGAGCGTGGCCAGCGCGACGAGCCATTCGATCTCGACACGCACGCGGGCGCGCATGAACGCGAACTCGGAGAAGATCGACCGCAGCGCCGCAACCTGGTGACCGTAGCGGCCGTCGAGCGGCGAAAGCGCGGTGAGTTCCGAGAGCGGCAACGCCTCGGCGACGGGCGCGGCCGACGACGCGACAGCAGATGGCGAGGAAGACGGGGTAGCGGACACGACGCGGGACCTTGCGGATCGGTCGGGTCGGCCGGACCGGCCGGAACGACCTTGTCATCGCGAACGAGTCTAGCATCGACGATCCGCGGCCCCGATCGCTGGCGGGCGGCGAACGCGTTGATATACTGGGCTTCCTGCGTTCGCAAGCCTCGACGTGTCGAAGAACCTGCGCCTGATATCGGCTCCAACCAGCCCCTACGCCCGCAAGGTGCGGATCGTGATGGCCGAGAAGCGGATCGAGTGCCAGGTCGACAACGAGGACGTGTGGTCGGCGGCGACGCGGATCCAATCGTTCAATCCGCTCGGGAAGGTGCCTTGCCTGATCCTCGAGGACGGCACGGCCGTCTACGATTCGCGGGTGATCGTCGAATTCCTCGACACGCTGACGCCGGTGGCGCGCCTCATTCCGGCGGGCGGCCGCGAACGCGTCGAGGTCAGGACCTGGGAGGCGCTCGCCGACGGACTGCTGGACGCGGCCGTGCTGCTGCGCCTCGAGCGGACGCAGCGCACGCCGGCGCAACAGTCGGGCGCCTGGGTCGCGCGGCAGGAAGCCAAGGTCGGCGCCGCGATCGAAGCCATGGCGCGCGGGCTCGGCGAACGAACCTGGTACGTCGGCAACGGCTGCTCGCTGGCCGATATCGCCGTGGGCTGCGCGCTGGCCTATCTCGATTTCAGGTTTCCGGAATCCGCCTGGCGCGCCGACCACCCGGCGCTTGCCCGGCACGTCGACAAGCTGGGCGCACGCCAGAGCTTCATCGATACGGCGCCGCCCCGCTAGGCCCCCGCCCCCGGCGCCGCGCGGCGCCGATTCAAGCGGCCGCGCCGCTGCGCGCCACGTAGCTTCCGCTTCGTCCGCCGTGCTTCTCCAGCAGCCTCACGCCATCGATCACCATCGCGCGATCGACGGCCTTGCACATGTCGTAGACGGTCAGCAGGCCGACCTGCACCGCGGTCAGCGCCTCCATCTCGACGCCGGTCCGGCCGCGCGTCTCGACGGTTGCCGTGCAGGCGACGGCGCCCGCGACCGCGTCGATGGCGAAATCGACCGCGACGCGCGTCAGCGCCAGCGGGTGGCACAGCGGAACGAGGTCGGCCGTGCGTTTCGCGCCCTGGATCGCCGCGACGCGGGCCACGCCGATGACGTCGCCCTTGCCGGCGGCGCCCGCCGCAATCATCGCCGCGGTGGCCGGAAGCATCGTGATCCGGCCAGTCGCGACCGCGACGCGGTGCGTCTCCGACTTCTCGCCGACGTCGACCATGTGGGCCTTGCCCGCCGCATCGAAATGGTTGAACTCGCTCATCGCGCGATCGCCTGCATCGAAACGATATGTAGCACTTTATTACGTCCACGCTCCGCGCGGCTGCCGGGGGCTCCGCGGGGACGGAATATCATAGAAATCGTCCGGCGACCGCCCTGCCTTGGCGCGCCGGCGCCGGCCGCTTGCCCATGAAAAAACCCGTTCCCGCCGATCCGCAGCCCGCGCCCGCGCGGCAGGCGCGTGCGCCGTTGCGGCGGCGCGCGCTCGTCGGCGCGCTGTGCGCGGCGCTGGCCGGAGCGCCGGCGACGCGCGCCGACGTGCCGAGCGATTCGCTGCCGACGCTCGGCGAGGCCGGCGGCGAGGAACTGTCGCCGCTCGAGGAGCGCAAGCTCGGCGAGGAGGCGATGCGCGAGATCCGGCAGGAGCCCACCTACCTCGACGATCCGGACGCGACCGAATACCTCAACAACCTCGGCTACCAGCTGGTCGCGGCCAGCCCGGCGCGACAGATCGATTTCCAGTTCTTCCTGATGCGCGACCCGATGATCAACGCGTTCGCGCTGCCCGGCGGGTTCGTCGCCGCGCATACCGGCCTGATCCTCCTGGCGCAGAACGAATCCGAGCTCGCCTCGGTGCTCGGGCACGAGATCGGCCACGTGCAGCAGCGCCACATCGCGCGGATGCTCGCCAAGCAGAAGGAAACGACCGCCATCGCCCTCGGGTCCCTGCTGCTCGCGCTGCTGGCGGCGCGCGGCGGATCCGGCCAGGCGACCGAGGCCGCGCTGATGGTGGGCCAGGCCGCGGCGATCCAGCGGCAACTCAACTTTTCGCGCGATGCGGAGCGCGAAGCCGATCGGGTCGGATTCCAGACGCTCGTCAACGCGGGCTTCGACGCCCGCGCCATGGTCGCCTTCTTCACGCGGATGCAGCAGGGCACGCGGATCTACGCGAGCGCCGCCCCGGCGTACCTGCAGACGCACCCCTTGACGGTCGAGCGCATCGCGGACATCGAGGACCGGGTGCGCCACACGCGGGTGCACCAGCATGCCGACAGCCTCGACTTCCATCTCGTCCGTGCCCGGCTACGCGTGCTGCAGGACGATTCGCAGCAGGGCGCGCGCGACGCGATGGCGTACTTCGACGAGCAGCTGCGCAACCACACGGCGGCCTCGGAGGTCGCGGCGCAGTACGGCCGCGCCGTCGCGGCGCTGCGGCTCAAGCAGCCGCAGCTCGCCCGCGATGCCGCGCAGGCGGCGCGCGCGCTGACGCGCGAGCCGTCGGCGCTGCTCGACAAGGTCGTCTTCGAATCGCAGTACGCAGCCGCGCGCAACGCGGACGAGCGGGCCGCCGCATTGCGCGCCGCCGCCGAGGCCACGGTCCACTATCCGGTCTCGCGCCTCGTCGCGATCGCGTACACGGACCTCCTGCAGCAGTCCGGCCAGCACGACAAGGCGATTGCCTACCTGCACGACGAACTCGGCCTCACGCACAGCGATTCGCTCTACTTCGAGCTGCTCGCGCGCAGCTACGAGGCGCTCAACAAGCACACGCTGCAGCACCAGGCGATCGCCGAGGCCTACCTGCTGCTCGGGTCGCGGCGGGCCGCCGTCGAGCAGCTGCAGCTCGCCCGCCGCGCCGGCGACGGCGACTTCTACGTCATGTCGGAGGTCGATGCGCGCCTGCACGAACTGCAGCAGCAGATCAAGGACGCCCGGAAGAGCGGGGACCCGGACGCGATGCGCTGAGCGCGCCCGCGTCACGCAGGCCGCGGATCCGGCTCGAACGCCAGCGCGCGCGGGATCTCGGCCCGCGGCCGGCGCCCGATCGCGACGGGCATGCCGCCGCTGCCGCTCCGCAGCCACGCAGTCCGCTCGCCGCGCAGCCACGCCTCGATCGCCTCGACGCCGAGCGGCGCTCCGCCGCCGTCGACGATGCGCTCGAGGACGAGCGCGCCGTCGCGGTCGTCGACGATCGCCGGTCCGATGTCGGTGTCGAGCCACAGCCGCCCGTCGTCGTCGAGCAGCGCGCGGCGCAACGCCGCGATGCGGCGCCCATCGTGCGCGACGATGCGGTCGCCGTCGAAGCGGCAGATCCACGGCGCGGCGGCAAGGCGCACGAAGACGCGCTGCGGGCCGTTCTGCAGGTACCAGCGACCGGAGGCATCCGCCGCATAGTTGCGGCCGATGAAGGCGCGGATCGACGCATTGCCGATCGGCTCGCCGCGCAGCAGCCAGTTGCCACGGCCGTCCAGCGCGAGCCAGCCGTAGACGTCCGGAACGTCGGGCCAGCGCGCCATCGCGGCGAGCACTTCAGGGTCCATGCCGAGGCATCTTAGCGCCGGCGATCCGCGCGCCGGCGCCTGCCGTGGCACGACCGTCGCGCGTCAGTCCAGGACGAACGACGAGACGGCATGCGCCAGGTCGCCGCCCTGGTCCTTCAGGCTGGAGGCCGCAGCCGCCGACTCCTCGACCAGCGCCGCGTTCTGCTGCGTCACGCGGTCCATCTGCGCGACCGCGGCGCTCACCTGCGCGATTCCGGTGCTCTGCTCGGTGCTCGCCGCGGCGATCTCCGCGATGAGGTCGGTCACGCGCCTGACATGCTCCACGATCTGGTCCATCGCCGCCCCGGCATCGCCGACGAGCCGGCCGCCGTCGGCGACCTTCGCGACCGACGAGTCGATCAGCGTCTTGATTTCGCGCGCCGCCTGCGCCGAACGCTGGGCGAGGCTGCGCACCTCGCTCGCGACGACCGCGAACCCGCGTCCCTGCTCGCCCGCGCGCGCCGCCTCGACCGCGGCGTTCAACGCGAGGATGTTGGTCTGGAACGCGATGCCGTCGATCACCGAGATGATCTCGGCGATCTTCCGGCTCGCGGCCGTGATGTCCTGCATCGTCACGACCACCTGCGCGACGACGCTGCCGCCGCGCTCGGCGGCGCCGGATGCGGCGACCGCGAGCTGGCTGGCGCGCGAGGCGGCGTCGGAGCTGTCGTGCAGCGTCCGGTTGAATGCGGCCATCGTCGCGGACGTCTGCTCGAGGCTGCTCGCCTGCTCCTCGGTTCGCGCGCTCAGGTCCGCGGCACCGGCCGCGATTTCCGATGACCCGGTGGCGATGCTGTCGGCGCCCTTGCGCACGCGCCCGACCAGACCGGCCAGGCTGTCGTTCATCGCCTGCAGCGCCGCGAGCATCTGGCCGGCCTCGTCGGTACTGTCGACGCTCACGCGCGAGCGCAGGTCGCCCGCGGCGACGGTCTGCGCGAGGCGCAGCGCCTGCGCGATCGAGCGCGTCGTCGTCCGCGCGACGACGACGCCGATCCATGCGGCCAGCAGCCCGCTGGCGATAATGATCGCGACGATTGCCGCGATTTCCCTTTGCCGCACGGCGACGCGCCCGGCGAGCTTCGCGTCGAGCACGGTGAACGCGGCCCGCACGAGGTCGAACTGCGCGTCGATGGCCTGCGTCATCGACGCGAAGTAGCTGGCCGGGGCGAGCGTCAGGTGATCGGCATGCGCGATCTGGTGCTCGATCAGCGCCAACGCGGCTGCCGCCGCGTCGGACGCCGTCGCGACGGGCTTGCGCAGCAGCGCATCGAGTTCGGCGTCGGCAGTCCCGGCCTTTTCCAGCGTCGTGCGAGCGTTGTCCAGGTACAGCCGGGCGAGATCGCCGCGCGAATCAAGCCGCTCGCGTTCCGCGGCGCTGGCATCCCCGCGGCCGAGGAGGAGCGCGCCGAGAGCGCGCGCCTGCCCCAGGCTCTCGGTCAGGTGCGGAAGATAGTCGAAGACCGCGACAATCAGGTAGTACGTGCCCGGTTCCGGATCCAACGCGAGCGTCGACACGTCGCTGATCTGCGCCAGCAGTTTCAGTTCGTCCGCGATCATCGCGGTGTGACGCCCGCTGCTCGCGGCGCCATCGATCCCCTTCGACTCCACGGCCTTGGCGAGGTCCTGCCACTGGCGCTGGATTCCGGACGCACGGCTCGTCAGCGCGTCGTTCCCGAGCGCCGGCAGCGAGCGCATCAGCGTGTCGAACGCGCGGTCGACCGCTTCCTTCCTTTCCTGCCGGGGCGCCGCCGCGTTGTCGCCCGAGGCGAGGTAGATTGCCGCCAGCCCGCGATGCTGCTGCGACAGCCGAATCAGCTCGAGCACGTCGCCGGCCGGGCGCATGCCCGCCGCCTCGTCGCGCGCGGTCGCGAGGTCGCCGAACGCCGTCCGCAGCACCAGCGTCGCCGGCACCGCGACCATGAACAGCGCCAGCGCGCCGATCAGCGCGAATTTCTGCCAGAACCTGAGGTTCGAAATCCATCGAGTCATGGAACGAAGGCCTGTATCGCCGGACGAATGCCGGCACGACCTGAAATGATAGGAATGCACCATCGCGGCGAATGCGAGAGATCCGCGCGTTCGACCACCCTAATCGGGAGAACTTCCCGTCGGCGGGTAGCCGGCGAGCCTATCCCTGCGCCAGGAAGCGCGCGATTCGCCGCGGCAAGTACTGCGGGTTCCCCGGGAACGGTCCGACGGTAAACCCGATGTGGCCGCCCTCGCGGGGGTATTCGAGCGTCACCGAGGCCGAAACCTCGCATCGACGCGGCAGGCTGGCGGCCGGCACGAACGGATCGTTGAGCGCGTTGATGACCAGCAGCGGCACCGCGACGTCGCGCAACCCCGGGCGCGCCGCGGCGCGCGACCAGTAGTCGTCGGCATCCCGATAACCGTGCAGCGGCGCGGTGAACGCGTCGTCGAAGTCGTGCAGGTCTCGAGCGCGTGCAATGCGCGCTCGTCGCGTGTCGTCCAGCAGTCGTGGAAAACGGTCGCACTTCTCAAGCGCCTTGCGCTTCAGCGTCGCGAGGAAGTGCCGCGTGTAGAGGCGGTTGAACCCGCGCCCGAGCGCCGCGCCGCCGGCCGCCAGGTCGAGCGGCGCGCCGACGGCCGCCGCCGCGCAGACGAAGTGCGCTTCGCTGCCGCGCTCGCCGAGCCATTTCGACAACGCATTGCCGCCGAGCGAGATGCCGACGGCGAACAGGCGCGCGGCCGGCCAGGCGCGTTGCACCCGACGCAGGATCCAGTCGATCTCCTGCGCGTCCCCGGAGTGGTAGGCGCGCGGCAGGCGATTCGGCTCGCCGGAGCAGCCGCGGAAGTGCGCGACGAGGCCGCGCCAGCCGAGCTGCTCCGCGCAGGCCATCATCGCCCGCGCGTAGGGGCTGCTCGAGCTCCCTTCGAGGCCATGGAAGAGCGCCAGCACCGGCGCATCCGCCGCCGCCGCGGATGTCGTGAAATCGACGTCGATGAAGTCGCCGTCGGGGGTGTCCCAGCGTTCCCGCCGGTAGGCGACCGCAGCGCGCGGCGCCAGCGTCGCGGCGTAGATCGTCTGCGCGTGACCGCCGGGGAGCCACCAGGGCGCGACGTAGTCGGCAGGCACGGCGCCCGGCGAGCCGTTCATGCGTGCGGCGCGAATCCGCCCCCGCTCCCGTCCGCCCTCGGCGCGCGCGGCGGGGGGCGATCCGACGTCAGCACGCCATCAATGGAGCGTCCCGGACGGCGTCTCGGCGACCGGCGGCCGCCCTTCCGGCGCCTGCGAGGCATGATGCAGCATCATCTTCCAGCCCCCCGGCGTCTTCACGAATCCGTTCGTCGTGATGACGTGGACCACGCGCTGGCTGCGGCCCTGCGTGACGATCAGTTCCTCGATGACATTCGACAGCGCGATCGTGGGTGTCTCGAGCGATTTCTTCTGCACGGCCCGCATCCGGACCGGTCCGTCGGCGAGGATCGCCGCCCACGACGCGCGAACCGCGGCACTTCCCGTCAGGCGCGGGCCGCCCGGGTGGACGCAGCAGACGTCGTCATCGTCGAGCCACAACTCGTTCAAGGCGTCGACATCGCCCGCCTCGAGGGCGTCGTAGAACGCCTGCTCGCACTCGTCGGGCGACGCGAACAGCAGCGGCTTCGTCAGCGAATGCATGCGGATCGTGCGGCGGCGCGCACCCGTTCAGCCGTGACCGCGGACGACCTCGCCCGCCTTCAGCCGGTAGCGCGTGCCGCAATACGGGCACATCGCCTCGCCGGTCCGCGTCACGTCGAGGAAGATGCGCGGGTGGTGGTTCCAGACGGGCATCGCCGGGTTGGGGCAGAACGCCGGAAGGTCGCGCGCCAGCAGCTCGACGACATGGCCATTGTGGTTCGCGTTGGCGTTGGCAGTGGCCATGGTTCAGATCCGCGTCAACCAGGAGGAGTACTTCGGATTGCGCCCGTTCACCGCGTCGAAGAACGCGGCCTGGATGCGCGCCGTCACCGGCCCGCGCGTCCCGCTGCCGATCGGCCGCCCGTCGAGTTCGCGAATCGGCGTCACCTCGGCCGCCGTGCCGGTGAAGAACGCCTCGTCGGCGAGGTAGACGTCGTCGCGCGTCATGGGAACGGCGCTCACCGCCAGGCCGAGGTCGTGCGCGATCTCGATCACCGTGGCGCGCGTGATGCCCGTCAGCCCGGAGACCAGCTGCGGCTCGACGAGCTGCCCGCCGCGGACGATGAAGAGGTTCTCGCCGGCGCCTTCGGCGACGAATCCCTGCGTGTCGAGCAGCAGCGCCTCGTCGTAGCCGTCGCGGGTCGCCTCGAGGTTCGCGAGGATCGAGTTGACGTAGTGGCCCGCGGTCTTGGAACGTACCATCGAGACGTTGATGTGGTGCCGGGCGTACGACGAGGTCTTGACGCGGATGCCGTGGTTCAGCCCGTCCTCGCCGAGATACGCGCCCCAGGGCCAGGCGGCGATCGCGACATGGACCTTGGCGCCCTTCGGGCTCACGCCCATCTTCTCCGAGCCGTAGAAGACGATCGGCCGCAGGTAGCAGGATTCCAGGCGGTTCGCGCGAACGACCTCGCACTGCGCCGCGGCCACCTGCTCCGGCGCGAAGGGGATCTCCATCATGAAGATCCGCGCCGAATTGAACAGCCGCGCCGTGTGTTCCTGCAGGCGGAAAATGGCGGTGCCTTCGGCGGTCTTGTAGGCGCGCACGCCCTCGAACACGGCCAGGCCGTAGTGCAGCGAATGCGTCAGGACGTGCGTCGTGGCGTCGCGCCAGGGCACGAGCCTGCCGTCGTTCCAGATCCAGCCGTCGCGATCTGCCATCGACATCGGAAATCCTCCCTAGGACCCGATATTGTAGTGGTTCAGGCAACGGCCCGCGCGAGCGGCGCTGCCGCGTCGCCGTGCAGCGGCTCGTCGGTCCGCAGGACGGCGCGCCAGAGCGCCTGGACGGCCGCCCGGTGGGCCGCGACGTCGGCGGCTTCGACGATCGCGGCCGGGTGCCCGTTCAGCCGCAGCGCGTGCTGCCGCCGCCGATACTCGCGGTAGGCGGTCGCGGCGCCATCGGCGAGCGCCATGTCGACGAGGCCGGCGTCCCCGGCGATATGCAGCAGCGCCAGGTTGCCGAGGTTGCCGAGCAGCCGCGGCTCGCGCGCGGCGCACGCGAGCACCAGGAACTGCACCGCGAACTCCACGTCGACCATCCCGCCGCGATCGTGCTTCACGTCGAAGCCGCCGCCGCGGCTGGGGTGCGCCGCCAGCATGCGCGCGCGCATCGCGACGACGGCCTGCGCCAGGCGATCGTGGTCGCGCGGCTGCAGCAGGACGGCGCGGCGAACCGCCTCGACGCGCGCGCCGACCTCGCGATCGCCCGCGCAGGCGCGCGCGCGCGTCAGTGCCTGGTGCTCCCAGACCCACGCGCCGGCCGCGCCGCCCCGCTGGTAGGCCTCGAACGCGTCGACGGTCGTCACGAGCAGCCCGGCGTTGCCGTTGGGCCTGAGCCTCAGGTCGATATCGAACAGGACGCCGCTCGACGTGTGCGTCGTGAGCCACGTGATCGTGCGGCGCGCGAGCTGGCCGTAGAGCTCGGCGGCGTCCGGGTGGTCGTCGTCGTAGACGAAGATCAGGTCGAGGTCCGACGCGTAGCCGAGTTCCTTGCCGCCGAGCTTGCCGTAGGCGACGACCGCGAAGCGCGGCGCGGCACGGTGCCGCCGCGCGATGCCGCGCCAGACATGCGCGATCGTCTCCTCGAGCGCGGCGTCGGCGAGCGCCGAGAGGTGGTCGGCGAGCCGTTCCAGCGTGAGGCGCCCCTCGAGGTCGGCCATCAGGAGCCGGAACACCTGCGCGTGGTGCGCGTCGCGCAGCAGGTTCATCTGGCGCTCGGCGTCCGGATGCGCGTCGTCGAGCTGTGCGCGCAGCGCCGCGCGCCACGCCCCCCAGTCGGGGTCGCCGCGGGTCGGGTCGGCGTGGTCGCGCTCGTCGAGCAGTTCGTCGAGCAGGATCGGATGCCGGACCAGGTAGTCGGTCGCCCAGCGGCTCGCCGCGAGCAGGCGCAGCACGCGGTCGCGTGCGCGCGGAAATTCGTCGAGCAGCGCGACATACGTGCTGCGCCCGGCAATCACCTCGACGAGGTCGATCGCACGCAGCAGGAGCTCGTCCGCGTCGGTACCGGCGTGCGCCTGCGGCTCGAGCTGGCGCGCGGACCGGCACAGCGCGCCCACCAGGCGTTCGATCGCCAGCCGCGCGCCGTCGGACGCGGTGCCCACGGGCCGCGAGCGCGCCAGCGCCGCGAGGCGCGCCGCGCCGGCCTCGGGGCGGTCGTAGCCGAGCGCGCTCAACCGCGCCTGCAGCGCGTCCTGCGGCGCGCCGAGCCACTCGGCGCCGTCGGACGCCTCGCCGCCGGACCCGGCGCCGGCGGCGGTCCGGCCCGCCGGCGCGAACACCGCGTCGAACGCCGCCGCGACACGCTCGCGGGCGCCCCCAAGCTCCTGCGCCAGCGCCTCGCCATCGCGGCGCCGCAGCAGCCGCGCGACGCGGTCGCGGGCCGCCGGATCGGGCGGGAAGAGGTGCGTCTGCGCGTCGTCGACATACTGCAATGCGTGCTCGACCTGGCGCAGCAGGACGTAGTCGGCGGCGAGCGCCGCGCCGCTCGCCGCGTCCAGCGCGCGGCAGTCGACCAGCGCCTCGAGCGCGACGAGCGTCGAGCGCGTGCGCAGGCGCGCGTCGCGGCCGCCCCGGATCACCTGCAGGGCCTGCGCGATGAATTCGATCTCGCGGATGCCGCCGCGTCCCAGCTTGACGTCGTCCTGCCGTTCCGGTCGTCCGGCGCCGCGCCGCGTGCGTTCCGCGCGGATCCGCGCATGCAGCTCGCGCAGCGCGGAAATCGCGTTGAAGTCGAGATACTTGCGAAAGACGAACGGCCGCACCAGGTCGTCCAGTGCCTTGCACTGCATCGCGAACGCCGCCGCGGAGGCGAAGACCGGCGCCGAGACGACGCGCGCCTTCAGCCAGGCAAAGCGCTCCCAGGCGCGGCCGTGGCGCACGAGATAGTCCTCGAGCATCGGCGACGACACCGCGAGCGGCCCGCTGTCCCCGTTCGGGCGCAGCCGCATGTCGACGCGGAACACGAAGCCCTCGGCCGTGGCGTCCGCGAGCAGGCCGATCAGCGCGCGCCCGAGGCGCTCGAAGAATTCCTGGTTGCCGAGCGGCCGCAGCACCGCGTCGTGCTGCGGCGGCCGCCGCAGGTCGCGCGTCTCCCCCTCCTGGTCGTAGACGAACACGAGGTCGAGATCGGACGAGACGTTGAGCTCGCCGCCGCCGCCCTTGCCCATCGCGACCACGAGAAGGTCCTGCGGCGTGCCGTCGCGCGCGCACGGCGTGCCGAAGCGCCGCGACAGGCCGTCGGCAACGGCCGCGACCCCGCGCTGCACCGCGACCTCGGCGAGCGCCGTCATCGCGCCGACGACCTCGGCCAGCGGCGCAACGCCCGCGACGTCGCGGACCAGCGTACCGAGCAGCACGAGGCGCCGGACGCGGCGCAGCGCTC